>Ga0247844_1006553_pt1 | contig 13854 bp, 12 predicted proteins | sample LaCtaG_FD_192421 | JGI IMG/M metagenome (GOLD analysis project Ga0247844, IMG submission 192421) | Freshwater microbial communities from meromictic Lake La Cruz, Castile-La Mancha, Spain - LaCruzMarch201714.5m_1 | ecosystem: Environmental > Aquatic > Freshwater > Lake | place: Spain: Castile-La... | reverse complement strand
AAATGGGGGTAGAAACCTTTCTGCTTAGTGCTGCACTTGTGGGTGTGCTGTCGCAAAGGCTTCTGCGGCGACTATGCAGCCATTGCTGCGAGGTGCACCAACCCGAGGAAATTGAACTTGCTCGCCTTGGTTTAAAAGCAAGCGAGGGCAGCAGCATCAACTTCAAACGTGCACCAAAAACAAACTCCTGCGATCAATGCAATGGCCTGGGCTATCGGGGCCGCATCGGTGTATTTGAACTAATGCGCATCAACGATGAATTATCGGCAGCAATCGGCAAAGGGGCCAGTAGCAATGAATTGCGCAGATTGGCGTTGGCTAATGGCATGAAAACACTCCTAGGCAGTGGCATCAGCCTGGCTAAACAGGGTCACACCAGCCTTGATGAAGTAGAGAGGGTGTTGCTAACTGATTCAGGCCTGCAACAGGAAATACGCCAAAAACAAGTTAGTAATGCCACCTGCAAAGGCTGTAATGCCGGCTTGCAAGACGAATGGCTCGACTGCCCATATTGCCTAACTACGAGATAAACAGATAGGGGGGAACACTGCAGCAACAGAGCAATAAAAAGTATGGCTGCAGCAATCGATCCAGAAATGAGTGCCTTGATGTTGGCGCTGCTGGCAGCTGGTGGCAGCGATCTGCATATATCAGCAAATTCAGCTGCCTACGGACGCATTAATGGCGAATTACAACCTCTAACAGACAGTAGATTTAACAGCGGGGAGATTAAACGACTAATTTACTCATTATTAAGTAGCCAGCAGCAGCAACAATTAGAGAAGAATTACGAACTAGATTGTGCATATGAGCTTAAAAACGTTTCAAGATTTCGGCTTAATGTGTACAAGGAGAAAAATAACTTGGCCGCCTGCTTGCGATCCCTTGGCAATAAAATACCAAGTTTTAAACAACTCGGCCTGGCACAATCGCTGCTTGAAATCATCGATCGCCCCAATGGCTTGGTGCTGGTTACAGGCCCGACCGGCTCAGGCAAAAGCAGCAGCCTTGCAGCAATACTTGAACATATAAACCAAAATAAAGCGCATCACATAATAACAGTGGAAGATCCGATTGAATTTTTATATCAGCCGGCCAAAAGTTTAATTCATCAAAGGGAGTTAGGTGAGGATACCCACAGTTTTGCCAATGCTCTGAGGGCAGCGCTACGGGAGGATCCAGATGTGATCCTAGTGGGCGAACTAAGGGATCTTGAAACAATTCAGCTTGCAATCAGCGCGGCAGAAACCGGCCATTTAGTGTTTGCAACATTGCACACCAATTCGGCTGCCCAAACGATTGAACGGCTAATTGATGTATTCCCGGCGGCACAACAAAGCCAAATCCGAATGCAGCTTAGTGGCAGCCTACTGGCGGTATTCGCGCAAACACTATGCAGAGCTATTGATAAAAGTAACGGTTGCTTTGGTAGGGTGATGGCACAAGAAATAATGATAAATAACAACGCTATTGCAAACTTAATTCGCGAAGGTAAAACAGCACAAATATATTCTCAATTACAAACTGGCAGCAAGTTTGGCATGCAAACAATGGAACAATGTTTAGCAAATCTCATAAATAATAAGCAGATTAGCACTGCCGAAGCCTTAACAAAAACCGGGAGGCCAAGCGAACTACAAAATCTATTGATGGGGGCACCATGAATAAACATACATATATAGGCAGCTACCTAAATTCAAACGGAAGAGAACAATTTATTCAAGTAAAAGCCTACGACCTAGCAGAAGCCAAACGAAATCTACGCCAACGCGGCATATTAGCTTTAGATCTAAAAATAGCAGAAAATGATGTAAAGTTACATGCATCTATCCCACAAATTAAGTTTAACTTTGAGAAGTGCCCCGGAGTAAAGGATAAAGCATTATTTGCAAATAAACTTGCTGCACTTGTTGGAGCGGGAGTACCTATCGTTCGCAGCCTAGATTTAATTACCAAACAACAACGCCAAGCCCTTTTCAAACGGGCCTTACAAAAAGTGTCGACAGAGGTAAATCAAGGCAGTTCACTTGCAGATAGCTTAAGGCTCTGGCCCCAAGTATTTGACCCGCTAATGGTAACAATGGTGGAAGCTGGAGAAGCGGGTGGAGTATTAGAAGAGGTGTTAAGACGGCTAGCAAAATTACTAGAAAATAATGCTAAATTACAAAATCAAATAAGGGGTGCACTAAGCTATCCCCTCACGGTGCTGCTGATCGCTGTGCTGGTATTTCTTGGAATGACAATATTATTAATACCAACATTTGCAGAAATATTTAAAGAGCTAGGAGCAGAGCTGCCTGCTTTTACAATATTAATGCTAAATTTAAGCGCTATTCTACGCTCCCCGCTTATTATTTTGCTTGGGGCAATGCTAATATTTATTTATTGGTTAATACGTAAAACCTATAGGGGTAAAGAAGGTCGCTTAAAAATTGATGGGTTACTTTTAAAATTACCTGTATTTGGCGATTTAATTGAAAAAACAGATACTGCCCAATTTTGTCGCACCTTCAGCAGCCTGAGTCGAGCTGGGGTACCAATTTTGATGAGCCTGAAAATTGTTGCTGATAGTGTGGGAAATAAAGTGTTAGCAAATGCAGTGGTGGCCTCAAGATTAGAGGTGCAGGAAGGGGGCAGCCTGAGCCAGGCACTGGGAAGACAAAGATTATTTCCAGCAATGGCATTAAGCCTTATTGCAATTGGTGAGGAAACCGGCCAAATGGATGTGATGCTTTCAAAAATTGCTGATTTCTATGAAGATGAAATTGCTGTAGCTATAAAAACAATTACCACCATGCTTGAGCCCGCAATGATTGTTATTGTTGGCGGTATTGTTGGCTCTATTTTACTTGCTATGTATCTACCAATGTTTAGCGTATTCAATAAAATTGGTTGATTAAATTAAGGCTGAAGTTGCAACCATTCGCCGAGGGCTGCACTGCCGTAGGCGCTGAGGTGGTCGTGATCTGAATAGAAAGGCCGTCCGCCAAGGCTACTGCTGCATTTTTGTTGATCACAAAATAAATTAATGGGATCAATAATTTCCAGCCCCGGCAGGCGCTCTTGCAGCTGCAGTAAGCGCTGAAGAGCAGGATTTCGGTCCTTTTCAAAATCCTGGCGGGATTGATGGCATTCCAGCTTCAATTTTTCCTGCCAGCCAAGGCATTGTTTACCTAAAACGTTATAAACAGGCCAGGGGGCAAGCAAGCCAATGCGCACCCCTTGGCGTTGCAATTTCTGCAACCCTGGTTCAAAGCTTGGCCCCATTAACGGAGTTTTTGGATTGATATATGGAGCAAAACTAAGCCGCGGAGATAAGCGTGGCATCCGTAAACTCGGCAAAAGCAAACGATCACCGGGCTTTGCAAAGCGCTGCACTAAAGCAAGAGCTTGAGCTTCATAAATGCTGCAACGGGGAAGATCAAAGCTGTAAGAAATTAATGAACAGCCCCCCATGCCAGGCGGTGTTATGAGCAAACCCACCAGCCCAGGTTTTGCAGCCACCATGCTGCGCACCGCCGCCACCAAAGAACCGGCATGGGAATCACCCAAAACAAAGAAACGCTGCTCCCCACCACGCAACACTTGCTGCGGATCCAAAACGCTTACTTTTGATGCCTGCACAAGGCTGAGCTGCAGGCTTAGCCCGGGCGTTAGTTGCTTAATTTGCGCAGGAGTGAGGGAAATAGCCGCAGCATCATTATTATTTTTTGCAGTGCTGCCGAGCAGTTGATTGATAGGTTGCGGATCATTCGCATTCCATGCCAATTCTGAGAAAGTTGCCAGGCCAAGGGGGCCACGTAAACGTTCCGCTTGGCTTTCGAAGCCAATCAAACTCACTAATCCCAAACCCCCAGCCACAGCCAGCTGAACCAGGGAGGCCTTGCGCCAAGGGCCCTGTTCCACAAAGCGATAAGAAAGCCAGGTAAAAATCAAAGTAGACACCAGCGCTGCTGGCAACCAATAGCCGGATTGGCTTCCAAATAGATAACGGGAAAACACAATGCACGGCCAGTGGTAGAGGTAAAGCGAATATGAAATCCTTCCTAAAAACCGCAACAGATGGCACTGCACTAAGGCCGTAAGGGGGGCTACAACACCAAAGCTGAGCAATACCCCACTGGCAAAAACAGGTAGCAATACGCCTGGAAGTGGATAGGGAGCTTTGTCTGAAAGCAGGCAAAAACTAATTAACAAGCCTGCCACTGCAAGCCATTGGGCCAAAGGTGCAAAGTTTTTAAGCTTCTCTAATCGTTGTTGCAGCCTTGGCAACGCCCCCGCCAAAGCAAGCAACACTCCGGTTGCTAACTCCCAAAAACGACTAATTGGAGATAGGTAAGCCCGCTGGGCGTTGAGTTCAGACCAATGCCAGGCGATCAGCAAAGAAGCAAGCAAAAGTGCAACTGCTGCAAGCCAAAATCGCCAGCGCCGTTCACCACGCACAAAAGGAAGAAAGAACAGCGGATAAATTAAATAAAATTGCTCCTCAATCCCCAAAGACCAAGTATGCAGATAAGGGTTTAAATATTGATCCGGACTAAAGTAGTTTGTTTGCTGCGCAAGCAGTTTTAAATTTGATATTCCAAGCAAACTAGTAATTGAAAAACCAGAAAAACTATAAAATGAACGCTTTTCGTGGATCGTATAGCTTACTGCTGCAATCAAAATTAATGCTACCAATAAAGGAGGCATAATCCGCTGGAAACGGCGCTGCAAAAAAGTGGCAAACCCCATCCCTTTTTGTTGATCTTTTTGTTGCCTAGCAAGCAATGCATAGGTAACTACATAACCAGAAATTACAAAAAATATATCCACCCCCGCATAACCACCAGGCAAGATATTAGGGAACAAATGAAATATCACCACCGCTAAAACTGCCACCCCCCTCAGCGCTTCGATATCAGCGCGAAATGGAAAATTCATGAATTGTGATTTGCCGTAATCGCCCTGCCAGCAATCCAACCGCTACTCCAGCAATGCTGAAAATTAAAACCACCTGTTACCCCATCCACATCCATTATTTCACCTGCAAAAAATAAACCAGGTTGTTTTCGGCTTTCCATCCGCGCCAAATTCACTTCCGCAAGCGCAACTCCCCCCGCAGTTACAAACTCCTCCCCAAACGGACCTTTCCCTAACACTTTATAAACACTACGTTGTAAAACTTGAAGCAGCCGTTGCTCAGCTTGGCGTGATAACTCTGCCCACGGCGTAGCTGGATTCAACTCCGCTTGATTTAGTAATGCCAACCAAAGGCGCCGCTTAAGACCCTGCAATATCTCTGGGCGTCCGTTAGCCAATTGTTTGCGGGCTAAATCTTGGCGAGCTTGCTTGAGTTGTTGCTGCAAGATTTCTAAACTTGCCCCTTCACACCAATCAATGCGTAATTCAGCGCGATATTGATGTTTATGCAAGGCCCTAGCCGCAAACGCCGTAAGCCTCAACACCGCCGGACCACTCACCCCCCAATGGGTGATAAGAACGGTGCCCCTCTGACGAAAACTTTCACCTCCAACTAACAATTCCAGCGGCACCGAGCCCTGGGATACCCCCGCCAAATCCCTCAAAAACTGCGCATCTAAACGCAAGGTAAAAAGCGATGGCACCGGCGCCACCAGTTCGTGGCCCAATGCTTGGGCAAGCTGTCTGCCGCTGGGATGTCCGCCCGTTGCAAGCAGCAACTGATCACAGCAAATGGAGCTATCTAGGCCTCTACCTTTCAGTTCAAAACCCCCTTTGCTTAAAGGTTTCACCCCCTGCAGCGCCCGCTGGGTATAAAGCTGAACGCCAACAGCTTGCGCCCTGGAACGCAGAGCTTCCACCACCGTTGCAGAGCTATTGCTCACAGGAAACATGCGGCCATCAGCCTCCTCCTGCAAATCGACGCCCCGCTCACTAAACCAGGCCACAGCATCCCCTGTTGCAAATCGACTAAAGGGGCCCCGTAATGGTCTTTCACCCCTTGGGTAGTTGCTTACCAGTTCAGCTGGATCCCAACAGGCATGGGTAACGTTGCAGCGCCCGCCGCCACTAATGCGCACCTTGGCCAAAGGTTCGGCAGTGGCTTCCCAAATCTGCACCTGTTTAAGACCTGCCTCTGCAGCCGTAATAGCCGCCATAAAACCTGCAGCGCCTCCACCTGCCACCACCAGCTCAGGCATCGGCCTTGAAAGTTAAAGCCACGCCGTTATTGCAGTAGCGCTTTCCAGTTGGTTTTGGCCCGTCATTAAATACATGGCCCTGATGACCTCCGCAGCGACGGCAATGATATTCAGTGCGGGGAACAATTAATTTGAAATCCACTTTACTAACCACCGCCTTTTGAAGTGGTGCCCAAAAACTTGGCCAACCTGTGCCGCTATCAAATTTAGTAACACTGGAAAATAGCGGCAATTCACAGCCGGCGCATTGATAAATACCCTTTCGTTTCTCGGCATTTAAGGGGCTACTGAAGGGGCTTTCAGTGCCTTCTTGACGCAAAACCTTGAACGCGGCTGGAGCTAACCGGGCCCGCCATTGGGCTGGGCTTAATTGCCAGGCGGGATCAGTTGCTTCTGTTGCTGCTTGGGTAGGAGCCGGGCGCCAAAAAGCGGCAAAGGCTGCAGCAAGGGCTTGCAGCAATGAACGGCGTTGCCAATCGGCCATGCTGAATAAACGCACATCAAGCTGCAGCATGGGTTAGTGACCCCCTCAAGCGCTACTGCAAATCAGCCTCCGGCCCATCGTTTCAGTGTGGCGCCAATGCTGGATTACACCGATCGCCACTTTCGTGTGCTGATGCGGCAGGTGAGTCGCCACGCGCTTTTGTATTCAGAAATGGTGGTAGCTCAGGCGCTACATCACGGCGATAAAAGCAAACTGCTCAACTTTGATCCAATCGAAAAGCCCTTGGTTTTACAGCTTGGGGGCGACGACCCAGAACTGTTAGCGGCAGCAGCTCAATGGGCAAAAACCTGGGGCTACAGCGAGGTAAATCTGAACGTGGGTTGCCCTAGTGCCAAGGTGCAACAGGGGCGTTTTGGCGCCTGCTTGATGGCTGATCCAGAAAGGGTGGCCCGATGCGTTGAAGCTATGGCTGCTTCCTCAGGCTTACCGGTCACGGTGAAACATCGCATTGGCATCGATAACCACGACAGCTACGCGGAACTTCTTAATTTCGTTGATACGGTTGCTGCAGCCGGCAGCCAGCGATTCATTATTCATGCCCGTAAAGCATGGCTTGAGGGCCTTGATCCCAAACAAAACCGCACGGTTCCCCCCCTGCGTTACGACCTAGTGCAGCAATTGAAACAAGACCGACCCAAACTGTTATTGGAATTAAATGGTGGTTTAGAAACCTTAGAAAATTGCCAGCAGCAGTTGGATTGGGCTGATGGAGTGATGGTGGGAAGGGCCGCATACCATCACCCATTGCAATGGAACCAGGTTGATCGAGAGCTTTTTAATGATGAAAAGGCGATTCCAGCTCGAGCCTCAACGGTGCTGCGGGGCCTTATGCCCCATACGGAGCAATGGTGCAGGGATGGAGGCAAGCTGTGGCCCATTGCTCGCCACTTGGTTCATTTAGTGGAAGGGGTTAGCGGTGCTCGCTATTGGCGCCGAGCCTTAGTAGAAAAAGCTTCTAAAGCCAATGCTGGACCAGATGTGCTGGAGAGCGCTTGCCTGCAATTAGAGGAGCGCGGTTTGTAGTTAGCTGCTAAAAAGCGAGGGCAAAATCAAAAATTCAATGGTCAAACAATTTTTGCGGGATTTCCGCAATTTTTTGCAGCAGGGAAATGTAATAGAACTTGCCATCGCTGTAGTTATTGGCGGTGCATTCGGCAAGGTTGTTGATGCTTTAGTGAGCTTGGTGATGGGCCAACTACTCACTCCAACCTTGAAATCCCTTGGAATTGGTCAAATTAATCAATGGCCTGCTGGCAACTTCTTGGTGGCGTTGATCAATTTTGTTGTAATCAGCCTGGTTGTGTTTTCAGTGATGCGCACGATTCAAAATCTGAAGCGCCAAGAAGAGATCAGCACAACTGCCGCTGCCGCAACTGATCCGCAACTGCTGTTAGCAGAAGCAGCTGAACGGCTCGCCAAAGCACTGGAGAGCCGCCAGCTTTAAAGCAAATTCAACCTTCAGCGCCGCCGTAATCGCCCCAATCCTCACTGGGGGCTGGGGTAGCTGGGCGATCACCACCACCGCGGCGGCGGCGGCTGCGGCCGTCGTCAAAACCATCGCGGCTTGGTTCGCCAGCTGGAGCGCCCCAGGTATCTGCTGCAGGGGCAGGGGTTGGAGCTGGAGCTGAATCGCGATTGCCGTAGCTGCGATCTTCCCAACCGCGGGCACCCGAGCTGCGCTCGCCACCACCGCCGCCATAACCGCCGCGGGGAGCACCACCTCCTCCACCGCCGCCATAACCGCCGCCACCACCACCGCCGCTACTGCGGGGTTCAGCTTTGTTGATGCGCAAGGGTCTACCCATCAGCTCGGCGCCTTGCAATGCATCGATGGCTCGCTGTTCTGCAGCGTCGTCTGCCATTTCCACAAAGGCAAAGCCTCTTTTGCGTCCGGTGTCCCGTTCCAAAGGAAGGGAACAATTGCTTACTTCGCCGTGGGTGGCGAAGAGTTCGATGATGTCTTCCTGTTCCGCGCGGAAGGGAAGGTTGCCTACAAAAATGCTCACTGGCCTTAGGGACCGAATGGACGGTTGATATGGACTAGGGGATCCCATAGAAATGGGAACTTTCAAAATCTAAACCGGCAAGTGCCACTTAATCGATGTCCTTAAGAACACATCAAGAGATTGCGCCAATGATTTAGCTGCAGTTGCACCTGAGTAAAGCCAGTACCCCCTTCACTAATCCGCGCTGCCACCACCTGCCGCGGAGCGATCGCGGCATAAATACTTTGCTCAAAAGCTGGATGCAGCATTTGCCAACGCTCCAATGGCAACTCAGCTAGCAACACCCCCTCCTGCAGGCAGGTTTTTACCAAACCGCCAACTAATTGATAAGCCTCACGGAAGGGAACACCGCGATTCACTAGATAATCAGCCACATCAGTGGCATTGGAAAAGTCGCTGGCAACCGCTTGCTCCAAGCGTTCCACCCGAAAATCAATACCCTCCTCCAATAAAATTGCCATGGCTTCTAGGCAATCTTCAGTGGTGCGCACAGCATCAAATAAAGCTTCTTTGTCTTCCTGAAAGTCTTTGTTGTACGCAAGTGGAAGCCCTTTAATCATGGTTAGCAAACCCTGGAGATGGCCAAATACGCGGCCGCACTTACCACGCACCAATTCCGGCACATCGGGATTTTTTTTCTGTGGCATCAAACTGCTGCCGGTGGCGCAACGGTCGCTAAGGCGCACAAAACCAAATTCCTCACTAGCCCAAATAATCACCTCCTCGCTTAGCCGGCTGAGGTGAACCATCACCAAAGCTGCTGCTGCACTGAACTCCACAGCAAAATCACGATCGCTTACCGCGTCCAAGCTGTTGGCATAAATAGTTTCAAAGCCCAGTTCAGCTGCGGTTTGACGGCGATCGATTGGCAGCGGAGTACCCGCTAGTGCCGCAGCGCCAAGGGGGCAAATATTCACCCGTTTACGCACATCAAGCAGGCGTAAACGATCCCGCTCGAGCATCTCCACGTAAGCGAGTAAGTGATGGGCTAATGAAAGGGGTTGAGCCCGTTGCAGATGGGTGTAGCCAGGAATCAAGGTATGCAGATGCTGATCCGCCAGTTGAAACAAGGCCCGTTGCAGCCGTTGTAGGCGCGGTTCCAAACCATCGATGCGTTGCCTCAACCAGAGGCGCAAATCAGTACCAACTTGATCATTACGGCTGCGGCCGGTGTGCAGTTTTTTGCCCAACGGCCCCAGCAGTTCAATCAAGCGCCGTTCCACGGCGAAATGGACGTCTTCACATTCCAGGCCGGGCCTAAAACTGCCCGCTGCTGCCTCTTGGCGCACCGCTTCTAAGCCGGATATCAGATCAATACTTTCCTGCTCTGAAATCAAACCGCAACGCCCCAACATGCGGGCATGGGCAACGGAACCATCAAGATCCTGTTGCAGCAAGGCAATATCAAAACCAATCGAGGCATTAAAGCGCTCGATTGCAGGGTGCAAACCCTGCTCAAAACGGTTGCTCCAACTGGCCCCTTGCCCCCCTGTTACCCCTTCATTTGCACCCATTTCGCCTGGCCCGCAGGATTTCACAGGCTAGGCAACACCACTTCATCTTTCACCTTCATTACCACCACCGAGGCGTCGTCGTCTAAGTGGCGGCCTGGCCCCACAAAACGATCCAGCCGCGCAAAAAGTTGATCCAAAATTTCTTGGGCCCCAACCCCCGATTTACATATCGCCAAAAGGGATCGCATTAAACGCTCCTCATCAAAACGCTCACCGCCAAGGCCGCTGGCTTCAGTAACACCATCGGTATAAAAAAGAAGCACATCCCCTGGCTCTAAAAGCACCTGCTCACAGCCGTAATCAGCATCGGGCTGCAAGCCAATTAATAGGCCAGGGGCATCAAGACGTTCCACCGTGTGGCCCTGCCGGCGCCAAATCAAAGGCGGGTTGTGAGCTGCATTACTAAAACGCAGCAATCTTGAGCGCGGATCATATTCTGAGTAAAACAAGGTAACGAAACGATTGGAATGAGCTAAATCCTCTTGGGCTAATTGATTTAAATCATGTAAAATTCGATCAGGCGGTAAACCGGTTAACACCTCAGCTCGCAACATTCCCCGTAGCAAGGTCATTAATAAACCTGCAGGTATCCCTTTCCCCATTACATCTCCCATCACTAAAGCCCACCTTCCCTGTTCCCGTCTTTTACCAGTTAATTGAGGTTTAGTGGGAATAAAATCATAATAATCACCACCAACTTGAAAGGCGGGGCGGCAGCGAGCAGCCAGTTCTACCCCTTCAATCACTGGGCAGCGATCTGGCAACAATTGCGCTTGGATTTCACCGCCAATATTTAGTTGTTGATCTAATCGTTGATGCTGACGCATCTGCTCCAGTAGTAATTCATTTTCAATCGCTACCGCCGTTTGATCTGCCACCAATTGCACATGGCGGCGTCTCACCTCACTCCACGAATATTGAGGATCACTACTAAAAACATATAAACGACCCCGCTGTCTATTTTTTGCAACCACCGAAGTGCCAAAAAGTTGCACATCTCCCAGCTGCCTACGCACCAATTGATCCAGCCGAGATGCCATCAATTCATCGCCCGCCTCGGAATCGAGATCTTTATCTTGTAAACCCGCCAACATGCGCAATAACTCAGCGCAACGTTTAGAGGCGGAGGCATGCAATTGTTCACGCCATAGCGAACCATCACTGCGCAGAGTGAGCAAAATCGCACCTTCCGCCTCCACTAAACGGGCCGTGAGCAGAGGCACCAGCTCAAGAAAACGGCTGAGGTTAGTGAAACTACGTAAAGCAAAACCAAGTGACGCCAGTAGCTCTTGATTACGCCGTTGTTCGCGGTTGAGGCTATCGATCAGTTGCCGTAAAGAAGCGGCAGGGGTGATCGCAATTGGGGGTCGGTGGGCAGGCGGCTGGGCGCCCATGGGGCTGCCGCAGGGGGACTTAAGTTAGCTAGTTTTTGGCTAATAAAGCTTCAATAAATTCAAAGCTGTTAAATGGTCTTAGATCGCGTAAACCCTCACCGGCGCCAATAAAACGAATTGGCAGGCCGGTTTCAGCCGCAACTGCAAGGGCAACTCCGCCTTTTGCACTTCCATCGAGCTTGGTGAGAATTACCCCTGTGAGTTGCGCGGCGGCAGCAAAAGCCATCGCCTGTCTTAAACCGTTTTGACCCTGGCTGGAATCAAGCACCAGTAACGATTCCACCTGAGCTTCTGGAGCAAGGCGATCAATAATGCGCCGCACCTTTGCCAGTTCTTCCATCAAATTGTGTTTTGTTTGCAGCCGCCCAGCGGTATCAACCAAAAGCAATTCAACATTTTTTGAACGTGCCGCACCTATGGCATCAAAAACCACAGCGGCAGGATCGGCGTTAGCGGAAGGATTTGCTATCACTGCAACCCCGCTGCGTTCTGCCCACACCTGAAGTTGCTGCACCGCCGCAGCCCTAAAAGTGTCGCCTGCTGCCATCAGGCAGCTGTAGCCACTGCGCACCGCCAAGTTTGCAAGTTTGCCCAAGGTGGTGGTTTTACCAACGCCGTTCACACCCACGATCAACCAAATATTGAGCCGGCCTTTTATTGGGGCAAGCAAGGGAGCAATTCCTTGTTTGCCAAGGGGACTCTCAAGCTGTTCGCGCAATTCTTGCTTTAGTAAAGAAATCGCTTCTGCCGCATCAACCACCGCTTCATTCATGCGTAGCCGCAAACGATCAAGCGCTAGATCGGTGCTTTGAATCCCTACATCAGCTTTAAGTAAAAGGGTTTCGATCTGCTCAAGCGACTGCTCAGATAGAGGATCATCACCAAGATTTTCGAGTAATTGAGTAACAAAACCCTGACGGGTTTTTTCCATTCCACGCCGCAACTTCCCCAGCCAATCGATTTCCTCTATGGAAACTTGAGCCGCTGGTCGCCCTTGAGCTGCAAGCACTTCTGCAGACCAAAGAAAATCTGAATCAAGCTGAATTTCAGTAGTTAATTCAGTTTTAACTTCAATCGCGGCTAACGACACACTGGCGAGCCGTTCATCTCGCTTTGCTGCTGCTTGTTCGAGCAAAGAAGGAGCTATTGGAACTTCTGGAACTTCTGGTGGAGTATCAAGAGGTGCCTCTGGCGCGCCCTGTTGTTGAGCCTTAAGGCGGGCATAAGCCTCCTTGGCCCATGCCAAAGCATCCTCTGCGGATTGGGCCTCGGTGGTTTCGCGATTAAACCAATCAAACTCAGCCATTGTTTAGCCCTTGAAGTTCAGCAGCGGCAGTGATGTAGCGGCGCAAAACACCATTGATCTTGCGTCTGCCCGCCTCATCGCTATAGCGATTAGCCAATTCAACAGCTTCATTAATGGCCACAGCAGGGGGGGTTTGAAAAGCTTCAATTTCCACTACCGCCAAGCGCAAAATGTCTTGGTCGATGCGAGCCAAACGGGTTAAACGCCAGCCCTCCATCACAGCATCAATGCGACTATCTAATGCTGGTTGCGCCGCAAATACTGCCTTGGAGCGCTGTAAAGCCCATTCGCGTAGATCATGCTGATCTGCTAAGAGAAGCAAACGGGGAAGTTCCAAACTGGCCGATAACCGATTCAATACCTGCTCGGCTCCTTCTAAACCTTTATGTAAATGTTGCCTAACACGTTCGTTTTCACCTTCGCATAATTCGCTTTCTAAAAGAGCTTGTTGAGCTTGCTGTAATTGATCTGCAGATTGATCCAATACCTCCCGCAAATGGCTATGCAGTGAAGTGAGCGCTTGGGCTAGAAGTTGCTCGGTAGTAGCTGGGCTGCGATCAGCTTTTTGACCAAGAATTAAAAGGGATAACTCCCTGGCAATCGTGCGGTTTTGCATCAATTTCAGGGTTTTGGTGGGCTGGGCTGCGTGGAGGGCCGCAATTGGGCGAGAAGGCTTGAAAAACTACGATTTACAGGGCTATCGCGATCTTCGGGGCTAACAATTCCTGCTGAAATAATTGTTCTAAATGCATCTTCAACACTCATATCTATATCACGAACTGCAGATTCTGGAACTACGGTATACCAACCGGTAGTTGGATTTGGTGCTGTTGGAATAAATACACTTAACATTGGTTGAGTGAAGCTAGCAGCCATCGATGCACCCAATACACCTGTTACAAAACCCAGCGCATACAAACCTTCCCTCGGATACTCAACAAGCACCACGCGGCGAAATCTGGTGCTGT
>Ga0247844_1006551_pt1 | contig 13857 bp, 14 predicted proteins | sample LaCtaG_FD_192421 | JGI IMG/M metagenome (GOLD analysis project Ga0247844, IMG submission 192421) | Freshwater microbial communities from meromictic Lake La Cruz, Castile-La Mancha, Spain - LaCruzMarch201714.5m_1 | ecosystem: Environmental > Aquatic > Freshwater > Lake | place: Spain: Castile-La... | reverse complement strand
TGGAAGTTAAATGCCGGATGCCTTTCCTTACACGGGATAAGATCTGGTATCACGACGCTGTGCTTGAACAGTTAAAGATCCTGCATCACGCTCGATTGATCCGCCCTTTCCACGGTGGCTACACCCTGACTGAAACAGGCAGGAGAGATCGAGCTGAAGCTTCTAGGTTTACTGACCCAGGGCCAGAGGCAGCATGAGCCAACTGATTGAAGACCAGCGCCAGTTATTAGTAGCTAATTACCACGACGCAGTTGTCTTATTCCTGCGGATGCAGGAGCAGGCAGACGCAGCATGGGATGAGCTACAGAAATTCAACACCACCCACCCCAAGGAGAAAGCCAATGACTAGCACCATCGCCAAGGCATACCAGCCACCAGCTGAGGATGTGTACCCAGCCACCACCATGCCAGTCAAGACACAAGCCAACGCTTCAGGCGAGGTGCTGTGGTTTGCTGAAGGTTATGGCTGGTATGTAGGTGGCTTTGCTTCACCTCACATGCCTAACACCACACACTGGACTTATGTCCCTGATCGTCCTGCTTGTGAGAACAGCAATGCACTACGGGATTCTGAGTTTGACCGGTGGATGCTGACCTTTAGCAGAGAAACTAGAGAAGCATTAAGGGATACCTTAAGCACTGCATTCCATGCAGGTTGGCGGTTAGGTCGGCAACCTAATGTCAACCATTGAGGAGCAGCTTGCACTAGAGCGTGAGATGTTTCAGCTAGGTGCTGATCGTCATGCCTTTGTTAATAACAGACGGCAAGAACGTGGCATGGAATCGCTTAGCCAATACGGCGAAGCTTTAACTGAGCTGGGTATTAAACCTTTAGTGCAAGTAATTAGAGACACACGTCGTCGAATGAAAGAAGGTAAGGCTGGCCCTGGCTATGCTCACATGCAACCCCTCCTACTGTTAGCGCCACATAAGACAGCAGCTACGGCTATGCGCTGTGTCGTGGATAGTATCCAAAAGGGTAACAAGTTAGTAGAGCTGGGTCGATTAGTAGGTGAACGCCTATGGATTGAAACCATGCTGGCCCGTGCTAGTAAGTGGGAGATGATTACCCACGAAAAGATACGCAGTACCTATAAACAAAAGATGCAGGATATAAGACGCATGAAGGCTACAGAAGAATGGACAACAAGAGAGAAGGTAACGACAGGTGTGTGGTTAGTTATGCACATCGCTGAATTAACAGGGATGATCATACTAAAAACTGCACGTGAAGGTGGCCGCAGCCCTTATGTTGTATCACCTGCGCCTAAGTGCATAGAGTTTATCAATGATGTAATAACAGCAGGTAAGTTGTTGTGTCCCTTTGCTTTACCTATGGTTGTGCCACCACGGCCATGGGATAAAGACCTGGAAGGTGGCTACTTAACTAGCATACCTAACAGTAAGCTAACTAAAGATGCTAGCCCGCTAGGTATAACAGGGGATGAGCCATTCATTAAGGCTGCTAACTTACAACAAGCAGTGCCATGGCGGGTAAACAAATGGGTGTTGGAACAGTTGCAATTTGCATGGGATCAAAGCTTATCTATTGGCAGGCTATTACCCCGTGAAGGTTACCCTATTCCACCCTACCCTAAGCATTTACCTGATGACCATGAAGATGTAAGGCAATGGAAGTTTAACGCTCGCATACTGCACGAGAAGAACGACAAGTCTATTAACCGACGTGTCGCTACAGCTAAGCAGTTATGGATAGCTAACCGCATGGCTAGCTACGACAGGATATACTTCCCAACTCAAATAGATTTTAGGGGTAGGTATTACTATCGCCCGCCATTCCTTAACCCACAGGCTAATGATATAGGCAGGGCGCTTCTGCTATTTGCGAATGGCAAACCCATAGTCACAGCAGAGGATGCCAGCTGGCTATACATACATGGTGCCAACATGTATGGCCATAGCAAACTAACTTGGCAGGCCAGAACAGATTGGGTTAAACAACACCACGACCAGATCATGCTGGCAGGTGCTGACCCATGGCGTAACGCTGTGTTCTGGACTGGTGCTGCTGATCCATGGCAGTTCCTTTCCTTCTGTCGTACCTATCAGCAGTTCAAACAACATGGCTATGGCTATGTGTGTTACCTGCCAGTAGTGCTCGACTGTACCTGCTCTGGCATACAACACTACTCAGCACTGCTGAGGTGTGAGGAGATGGGCAAGCTAGTTAATCTAGCTAGCAGTGAGAAGCCACAAGATATATATAGCGTTGTATTAAACGAGGTGCTGTCGATACTACGGGTTGATGCTGCTGATGGTAACCAACACGCTCAGTCATGGTTGCAATTACAACCTGATCGCAGCTTGCTAAAGCCTGTAGTAATGACAGTCCCGTACTCAGCTGGTCGTACATCAGTTCTTGATCACGTCCACCGCTGGGCCTTTGACCGCACAGTTGAACTTTATGGTATGAACAATTGGAAATTTAAGGCTGGTGCTATGGCAGCAGTCCATTACCTAACCACAATCCTATGCCAACAGACCTATATGTTTATAGGCCCAGCTAAAGAAGCAATGCAATGGTTCAAACGGTTAGGTAATTTAGCTGGCAAACATCAGATCAAACTTAAGTGGACTAACCCAGCCGGGTTACCTATTACGCAGGGTTACCTTGATATGAAGGGCACAGTAATTACCTTGCGATACCTAACTAATGTATCGCTTAGGTTTACTGCTGGCTTAGAAGAGAGAGGTCTAGACCCTAGACGTATGGGCACAGGGCTCAGCCCTAATGTTATCCACTCATTAGATGCCAGTCACATGGCATTTACCACGCTCGATGCTTTTGCAAAGGGCATCACTAACCTTGGAGGTATCCATGATTGCTTTGCCACGACCCCCGCCGAGATGACAGTGTTGCGTGATTGTGTACGCAATACATTTGCTGATCTTTATAGCCGTGATGTACTCACGGATATAGTTAATCAGTTAATCAGCCAGCTGCCATTTGATGTAGCTGCTGACGCTATGCCTAGCCCTGAGCTAGGTACATTAAACCCAAACACCGTTCGCCATTCCACCTACTTCATCACATGAGCAACTTCATCTTGATCAAAGGAGAAAAATTCACCACTCCTGTTGCTAAGTTCCAGTATCCAAAGCTAGTTGAACCTGACACTAAGTTCCACCCAGAAGGAATGTATGAGGTGATAGCTGTAATGGATGCGTCTGATCCAGAAGCAATCCGTTTAGCTGAAGACCTAGATAAATTCCTGGAGCAACACAAGGCTTCATTAAAAGCACAAGCACCCGCCACTAAGTTCAAGCTCACCGATTTACCTTGGCGCTTTGAAGAAATTGATGGGATGCCTGCGCTTATTCTGAAAGCTAAGAGCAAGGCTAGCGGTGTTGATCGTGACGGTAAGAGTTGGGCACGTAAGCCTGCGTTGTTTGATGCCAAAGGTAACCCAGTCACTGATCGTTATGCAGTAGCTGGCTTATGGTCTGGCACTACAGGCAAGGTAGCGTTCCAAGCATCACCGTTTTATACGCCTGTGATAGGGGCAGGTGTGACCCTACGGTTGCAAGCTGTTCAGATCATTAACCTAGTTGAGTCCGGTGGTAGCGGTAGCGCCCATGGCTTTGGCGAAGAGAAAGGTTGGACGCCAAAAGGCGCCACGACAACAGAGCCAGCTGCCGTCCCTTGGGATGCAGAACCCATCGCTGCAGACGAAGCCGACTTCTAGGTTTCGTAGCAAGTACGAGGCAGCAGTCGCTGCCTCCCTTGTTAAACGTGGTCTTGACTGCGAGTACGAAGCTCGAAGCTTTGGTTACATAATCAGAGCTACCTACACCCCTGACTTCTTCTTGCCTAATGGGGTAGTAGTAGAAACCAAAGGGCACTTCAGTTCTGATGATCGGCGCAAGATGCTGGCTGTTAAAAGCCAGTACCCATTGCTGGATATTCGCTTGTGTTTCCAGAATGCACAAGTGAAATTATCTAAGGCACCTAAGTCCCTTGCTTATTGGCAATGGGCTGAACGCCATGGGTTTCTCTGGTGTCAAGGCCACATCCCCACCACCTGGTTTACCGATGCCATCCAAACTCCTGCGGCATGACCCGTGTCCTGCTTGTGGCAGCAAGGACAACCTTGCTGTCTATGACGACGGCCATAGCCATTGCTTTGGTTGTGGCCACCAGATCCAACCAGCGAAAGATAAGCCAGTGCTACCACCTGAACCGTTACCGCCACCCGCTAAACCTTTAATAAGGTTCAGCGCTATTCAAGGTTTAGCAAAGAGAGGTATCACTGAAGCAACAGCAAAACATTTTGGCTATGGCGTTGCTCAACACCATGGCCAATTAGTACAGGTAGCTGAGTACCGCGACCAGCAGGGTAATGTATGCGCCCAACACATACGTGATCGAGACAAACGGTTTCAATGGTTAGGTGACACCAGCAATATCCAGCTATGGGGTCAACACCTATGGCGCCAAGGTATTGGTGGTGGTGCCAATCTATTTGTTGTTATTACCGAAGGTGAGATCGACGCTATGTCAGTTAGCCAGGTGCAAGGTAATAAGTTCCCAGTTGTTTCACTGCCGAATGGGGCACAGTCGGCCAAGAAATATCTGGCTGCTAACCAGCAATGGCTTAGCCAGTTCAACCGAATCGTTCTTTGTTTCGACAGTGATGAACCTGGTACTAAGGCAGCAACAGATGTACTAACAATCCTGCCCCTGGGTAAGGCTGCTATCTGTCACCTGCCACGTAAGGACGCCAACGAAATGCTGGTCAATGGGGAGGGTGACCTGCTCAGGGACTTGTTATGGAAGGCAACTCCATCCCGCCCAGATGGAATTGTTAATGCGTCTGAGATGTGGGAGGAGCTGATCAAACCACAGGCTGGTGCTGCTTGTGCATACCCATGGCCAGACCTAAACCGTATGACCCGTGGCTTTAGAAAAGGTGAGATGGTTACCCTCTGTGCTGGCAGTGGCATCGGCAAGTCTTCTATATGTAGAGAGTGGGCACACCACTTCCTTCGTAACGGCATGAAGGTGGGCTACATAGCACTAGAGGAATCAATCAAGCGCACCATGCAGGGGCTGGTTGGTATTGAACTAAACAAACCTATCCACCTTGATCCAACCCTTGCTACCAAAGAGGAGATGAGAGATAGCTTTGATAATTTATTTGGCAGTGGTCGTTGCTATTTGTATGACCATTTTGGCAGCATGGACCCTGAGCATTTGATTAATAAGATTCGATACCTAGCTGATGGTGAAGGAGCAGACGTTGTAATCCTCGACCACTTAACCATTGTGGTTAGTGGTTTAACTGAGTTGGATGAACGCCGTGCCATTGATGTGACCTGCACTCGGTTGCGACAAGTGGTAGAGCAGAGCGGTATTGGCATTGTGCTGGTGTCGCATCTCAAACGACCGGAAGGTCGCGGCCATGAAGAGGGCCAGCAAACTAGCCTTGGCCACTTACGTGGTAGCCATGCCATAGCGCAGCTCAGCGATATGGTGATCGGCGCTGAACGTAACCAGCAAGGGGAGATAGGTGAACGCAATGAACTGCAGTTGCGTGTACTAAAGAACCGCTTTAGTGGTGAGACTGGTACATGTGACAAGCTGTTGTATGACTCGGTTACTGGCAGGTTGACTGTCCCTATGTCCCGTTACTTTGGAATGTAATTATGCAATGCACTAATTGCGGCGATAGCAAAAACGTCCGCGCTTCTCACACTCGTACTGACCCAATGGATAACACCATTATCAGACGACGTGTGTGTACTACATGCGGCCATCGTTGGTACACAGCAGAGGTGCCGATCCCAGCTGAAGCTGTTGGCCATGGCTTTAATGAAAGCCGGACTCAATCCACCTTTACTCTTAAAGGATCTATCACCTACACCACCACGGGGAACCATGACTCTATTGATTGATGCTGATTGGCTGCTCTATGCAGCATGTTGCGCCTGCGAAAATGAGATCCGTTGGGATGAATGGATTCATACCTTGCATTCAGAGCCAGTTGATGTGCAGGATTTTATTGGCAACAAGGTAAATGGTTGGAAAAAATTAACGGGTGATGATCAAATAGTTATGTGCCTATCGGACTATCCATCCTTTAGGTCTGAGCTGTATCAAGATTACAAAGCTAACCGCGTTGGTAAGCGCAAGCCGCTGGTTCTTAAGGCCACAAGAGAATGGATACATACGCGCTACACAACCAGAACACTGCCGGGCCTAGAGGGTGACGATGTGCTGGGGTTGCTAATGACTGGTGGCCAGTACCCAGACCCCATCATGGTGGCCATTGATAAAGATATGCGCACTGTGCCTGGTCGGTTGTTAGTAGATGACGAGCTGGTCGTTACTACTGAGCAGGAGGCCAACATGAACTGGATGCTGCAAACCCTGACTGGTGATGTCAGTGATAACTACCCTGGCATTAAAGGTTGTGGCCCTAAGACAGCAGCCAAGGTATTAGCTGATGCCAAAAATTTACCTGAGATGTGGGCGCTGGTAGTCGCGGCCTACAAGAAGGCTGGCCTTGGCTTTGCTGATGCTTTGCTTAATGCCAGGCTGGCTCGCATCCTACGTGATGGGGACTACAACGAGGACACTAACGCTGTGCGACTATGGGAACCGAATCAAATGATTAGCCATGGATGATCACTTGTGGCCACCGATTGATGATGCGTTGATTGTCATGCTGAACCGTTTGATACCAGAACGGTGCCCTAGTCTTGATGATGATGAGCGTAAGATATGGTTTAACGTTGGCCAACGGCAGGTTGTGCGAATGTTGCAGGCCATCTACATTGAGCAACAAGACAACCTTGCGGATTAACCCATGTGTTTTGGTGGTGCTCCAAAGCCAGATAAAAAAGCAATGCTGTATCAACAGGCAGCTGATATGGAACGTGAGAACCAGCGCATCGTTGCCCAACGGCAGCAGCAAGAACGCATGGATCAGCAGTATGCAGAGCAGCTAGCAATTCAAACAGCACCACCACCACCACCACCTGCTGAATCAGCAGCAACAGCAGCACCTGCTTTAGAGAATGCTCAGGCCACCACCCCGTCTGGCATTCGTAAAGGCATGGGCCGCCGTAAGTTGCGTACTGATGTAGCTGGTGGTACTGGTGGGTTATCTATTCCTAGTGTGTGATGGATCTGAAGCTGACCAGCAACGTAGATCGCCAGCCGAAACCCTATAGCGATGACGAGGAGGGGCTTACAGCTGCAGCCAGGTATCAACGCCTGGTCACTAGCCGTGATGCGTACCTACAAAGGGCTAGGGATTGCAGTAAGGTCACCATCCCAACCCTGATACCTGATGCAGGGGAGAAGGATCGCGGCACACTCAAGACCCCATACCAATCTCTTGGGGCAAGAGGTGTCAACTACCTGGCCAGTAAGTTACTGATCACCCTGTTCCCGCCTAACTCAGCGTTCTTTAAGTTAGAGATTGACGACCTGGTGTTACGGGCTACTGAAGGTGGCCCTGAGATCAAGGCTGAATTTGATAGCGCCCTAGTAAATGTTGAACATGCAGTAATGACTGCAATGGAGACGGCTAATGGCCGGGCTTCTATGCACGAAGCATTCAAGCATCTATTGGTTGGCGGCAATGTTCTGTTGTATGTAGCGGAGGAAGGGTTCCGTGTTATCCACTTAAACCGCTATGCACTGTGTCGTGATCCGATGGGTCATGTCATAGAAATTGTGGTGGAAGAAGAGGTCTACCCTGAAGTATTACCTGCAGATTTTCTAGAGGCAGCAAACGCTGATGACGATGACAGCGAGGGATACAGCAGCCAGAAGACACTGAAGCTATACACCCATATCGAATATGAAAACGACAAGGTGCATTGGTATCAAGAAGCAAAAGGCAAGGAGATCCCAGGCACCCATGGCATGTGTGATACCGATGTATCACCGTGGATACCACTGCGGTTTAACCGGGTAGATGGTGAGGAGTATGGCCGTGGTTATGTCGAGGAATACTACGGTGACCTGCTAGCCCTTGAAGCTTTATACCAAGCAGTGCTGGAAGGCAGTGCAGCAGCAGCCAAGATCCTGTTCCTTGTTAATCCCAACGGCACCACTCGACCACGCACCTTGGCTAATGCTGCTAATGGATCAATCATTCAAGGTAATGCAACTGATGTAACTGTTATCCAAAGCCAGAAGGCACAAGACTTAAGCATCGCCAACAGTGTGATTGATCGCATTGAAGGTCGGCTGCAGTTTGCATTCTTATTGAACACTGCTATCCAACGGCCAGGCGAACGGGTAACAGCACAAGAGATCCGATACATGAGCCAAGAACTAGAGGCTGGCATTGGTGGCTTGTATTCAATCCTTACCCAAGAGCTACAGCTACCACTGGTGCGTCGCTTGATGCACGTCATGCGTAAGCAACGCAAGCTGCCAGCTTTTCCTAAAGGTGATGGTGGTAAAGCCTTAGTTAATCCCAAGCCAGTTACTGGCCTTGAAGCTATTGGTCGTGGTGATGATCGCAACAAGCTGGTTGATTTTATTACTACTGTCGGCCAGGTATTAGGGCCAGACGTATTGCAGAAATACATTAATGTAGACGAGGCATTACGCCGGTTAGCCAACAGTGAATCTATCGACACTACCAACTTGGTTAAGACGAAAGAACAATTGGATGGTGAAGCGGCTGCTGCTAATGAACAGATGGTGCAACAGCAACAACAGGCAATGGTGGCGCAAGGCATGAAGTCTCCTGCCCTTGCCAACCTAGTAAACAACTACACCCAGGAAGGATCACCTTATGGCCCGCAACCAAACGACGAAGGAGTACCCAACCAATTCCCCGACCCCGCCGGACAGCAACAACTGCCTGCTGGGGAAGGAGCTATTGCCCCCGGTTCCCCCGTCTGAAGAGATCATCATTACTGAACCCATTCAGTTTGAATCCACTATTGCTGCAGGTGCTCAGCCTGTAGTAACAATCAACGGCCCTCAAGAAATCACTATTAACTAACCACCATGCCCGACCCAGTTACCATCAGAACCGAAGGATCACCTGCTCTTTCGGCTGATAACATTGCTTTCCTTGAAGCCAACCCAGACGAAGAAGCTATTGAAGAAGAGTCACTACTGGCTGGTAAGTACAAGTCAGTAGAAGAATTAGAGAAAGGCTACAAGGAATTACAGAACAAGCTAAGCCAAGGCAAGCCAGAACCTGAAGCAGCCGAAGAGGTTGAAGAAGGTGAGGCGCAGTCAGAGCCAGAGTCACGGTCAGCTAAAGAGATCTATGGCGATCTAGTTGGCAGCCGCCTTGAAGAAGCAGAGATTGACTTCTCTGATATGAACAGCAGGTGGCAACAGTCGGGTGAACTTACCACCGACGACTACAGCCAACTGGATGAGGCTGGCTTCAATAAAGAAATGGTTGATGCCTACCTAGCTGGCTTGAACTATCAAGCTGCTAAGGATTCTGCATTGACTATGCAACAGGTCAATGAAGTAAAAGCCAGTGTTGGTGGTGAAGCTGAGTACGCAGCCATGGCTGAGTGGGCTTCTAAAAACCTAAGCGCAGAAGATCTTGCTGCTTACAATTCCATTGTTAATACCCAGCCATTGCCAGCTGTTAGGTTGGCTACTGCTGGTATTTACAGTAGATACACTGGTGCTAATGGTCGTGAACCTAAGCTGATAGGTGGGCGTACACCACGTTCTGAAGGTGATGTATTTGAATCCACAGCACAAGTTGTGGAAGCGATGAGTGATCCTAAGTACCACAAAGATCCAGCTTATAGAAAGAAAGTAGAAGCCAAGCTCAGTAGATCTAAGGTCTTTTAATTATTTGGCCCTGGGTTACCGGGGCCTTTCTTATGGTCTATGCTTTTAGTACCTAGACCCACTCATTGATCGACGGCCCGTTGCGACGGACACCCCCAGTGAAAGGAGTTCAGGTCGGGGAAACCTAACCCAACTTCTCTAGGAGAAAACTAATGGCTGCTCCCAATTTTGACGCAACACGCTTAGGTCTAATCAACAACGCTGGCGGCGGCTCGTTCGCTGGCGACAACGCTATGTTCCTTAAGGTATGGGCTGGCGAAGTCCTTACCGCTTTCCGTAAGTCAACAGTGTTTGAAGCCCTTCACAAGGTTCGCACTATTAGCTCTGGTAAGACTGCTCAGTTCCCCATCATCGGTGTGAACTCAGCTTCCTACCACACACCTGGCAACCAAATCATCGGCACCCAGCAAAAGGTTGCTGAAGCTACCGTCAACATTGACGACAAGCTAATCAGTTCAGTATTCCTGGCTGATATTGATGAAGCCAAGAACCACTATGACGTGCGCTCCCAGTTCTCAGCAGAGATGGGCAATGCTTTGGCATACACGTTCGACAAGAACGTAGCTGCTGTTATTGCTAAGGCTGCACGTACTGCCACCCACTTCAACACCGACCTCCCTGGTGGTACTCGCATCAAGATTGTTGCTACATCTAAAGCTGCAATCACTGGTGCTCAACTGGCTACTGCATTATTTGCAGCTGCTCAGAAGATGGACGAGAACAACCTTCCTGAAGGTGAGCGTTATTGCTGCTTGGCTCCTGCTGAGTATTACAAGCTCGTTCAAGAAACCAGCGTTATCAACCGCGACTGGGGCGGCCAAGGTGCTTATGCCGACGGTACCGTACTGAAGGTAGCTGGCATCGACATTATCAAGTCCAACCACCTGCCTACCACTAACCGCTCTGCGGTGTCTGGGGAGAACAACGCTTACGATGCTGACTACACCAAGTCAGTAGCGTTGGTATGGAATCCTGGTGCAGCTGGCACGGTTAAGTTGATGGATCTGAAGATGGAAACCACTGGTGGTGATGTTCATGCTCTATGGCAAGGTACCTTTATGGTTGCTTCCATGGCATGTGGCACCGGGATCTTGCGTCCTGACTGCGCTATTGAAATTCACACCGATGTAAGCTGACCCCAACAGGGATTACTTACGGCACAATGGGGGCACCATAGCCCCCATTTTTTTTGGAGTAACACCATGACAATGGCTCGCACTAGCTTCTTAGAAGCAGTCAACCGAGTATTACAAATGATGGGGGAAGCCCCAGTCAATAGCCTCAATGGACAGTACGGCTTAGCCTTACAGGCTCAAGACTCATTGAATGATGTAAGCCGTAGGTTGCAATCAGAAGGCTGGTCGTTTAATACTGATCGTGAAAAACTATTGCAACGCGACGCATCAACTAATCAAATTGCTGTTGGCCCTAACATCAGCCGAGTAGTAATAGACCCTTACCGTTACCCAGCCCTTGATATAGTCCAGCGTGGTGACAAGTTATATGACAGGTATAACAACACCTATGTGTTCGACCAAGATCTATATGTAGATATGACCATCATCCTTGAGTGGGAAGAACTGCCTGAACATGCCCGGCAGTACATCACTATCAAGGCTGGCCGTCAGCTACAGGAAGCTATCCTCGGCAGCGTAGATCTGACTAAGATAAACCTGACAGCAGAGATGGAGGCTAAGGCCCTGTTCCTGGACGAGGAGACTGTCGTCAACGACCACAGCATGTTACGTGGCAATCCCAACCATAGTGGTGTCACAATGGCGTATATGCCTAGCAGAGCCCTTCGCCGTCAATAGTCATGCCACTGATCAGCAGCTCTATCCCTAACCTGATCAATGGTGTTAGCCAGCAACCAGCTGCACTACGGCTGGCATCACAAGCTGAGACTGTAGTCAACTGTTTACCAAGTCCAGTAGAAGGGTTAAAGAAACGACCACCGTGTTATCACATCGCCAAGCTATTTGCTGGTAGCGCAGGAGCTGGTCGCCCCTTCACTCATATCGTTGATCGTGATGGCGCAATTAAATACTTGGTGATGATCCAAGATGCCACACTAAAAGTATTTGGTTTAGATGGTTCTGTTAAAACTGTTACTGCTGCAGGTGGTTTTAGTTACCTTGATATAACAGGTGAACCCAGCCAAGTATTCCGTGTTGCTTCTGTTGCTGACTATACCTTCATTGTAAATCGTGAAAAGACAGTAGCAATGTCAGCGTCAACATCCCCCAACTGGGGCACCAAAAGCATGGTGTTTATTAAGACTGCTGACTATGCAACTACCTATAGCATTACAGTTAATGGCGTAACCGTAAGTGACACTACCGCTAATAGCGGAGGCAACGTACCTAGCAATGTAACTATTGCCACTAACCTAACTGCCAGCTTAAATGCTAACGCTACTTTCAGTGCTTCATTTGTAGCTACTCAAACTGACTACATTGTACGCATTACTAAAAACGACGGTGGCGCATATACCTTGTCGTCCAAAGATACGCGCAATGGCGCTATGACCATAGCCATTAAAGGCACTGTTGACACCTTGACAGACTTGCCAACTATTGCTGAGCATGGCTTTACGGTAAAGATCTTAGGCAGTAAAGCTACGGGCCTTGATGATTACTACGTTAAGTTTGAAACTAATACCGGCAGTGGCTTTGGTCATGGCATCTGGAGGGAGACAGTAGCACCTGGCATCCCTTATCTATTTGATGCAGCAACTATGCCGCATGTATTGATCCGTAATTCCAATGGCACCTTTACTTTCCAACCATTTACCTGGGCTGGCCGGGTAGCAGGGGATGCCTTAACTGCTCCTGATCCTAGTTTTATTGGCAGCAAGATCCAGAATTTACAGCTATTCAGGAACCGCTTAGTATTCCTGGCTGATGAAAATGTGATCCTATCTGCTGCTGATTCCTACGACCGTTTCTTTCCTGAAACCGTACAGACTATTGTCGATAGTGACCCTATTGATATTGCGACTGGCGGCCAAGAGATTAATTTCTTAGTTAGCAGCCTAGCTTTTGCTAACTCCCTGCTGCTATTCAGTAGGCATAGCCAGTTCCGCCTAGATACAGGCAACGTAGCTGCAGCTTTAACACCAAAGACAGCCAGCGTTGCTGCCCTTACTACTTTTGAAATGGTGGATACGGTAGACCCTGTTGCTGTAGGTCGTACTATTTTCTTTGCTGTACCCAAGGGCGACTTCAGTGGTGTAAGAGAGTTCTTCTTGCCTGATAGCAGCGGCCCTGTTCCAATATCAGAAGAAGTAACATCCCCAATCCCTCGGTTTATTCCTGATGCTTTGGCATCTATGACTGCAACTGTGTCAGAAGAAGGGCTAGTGCTACTTAGTAAAGACGAGCCCAGAAGGATATACCTCTATAAATTCTTTTTCCAAGACGACACCAAGCTGCAATCATCCTGGTCGTATTGGGAGCTGGAAGGTGTTAAGACCATTGTTGGCGCTGATATTCTTGATAGCGACCTATACCTAACTGTTGAATACGCTGATGGTGTTTACCTAGAGCGTGTCGCCCTGCGCCCTGAAACCGTAGACCCTAATACCAACATTGAATTATTGGTAGACCGCAAGGCAACAGAAGCCAGCTGCACTGTCGCTTTAACAAATGCTGCTGGCCTTGATGTGCAGTCAACTATTACGTTGCCATACCCAATTAACAACACCAGTTCAATGGCTGTAGTGGGCCGCTACTACGCTGGTAATACCATGTTGCATGGCCAGGTACTGATACCAATTAGCCAAACCTTGGCAGGTGGTGCTGGCGGCAATGGCACCTTAGTTGTAAGGGGTAACCTTACGGCAGCTAAGTTTTACGTTGGCGAATTGTACGACCTGCTGTACCAGTTCAGCACTCAATACATTAAAGAACAGCCGCCTGGTGGTGGTATGGCTATAGCTGCTGGCCCTAAGTTGCAGCTACGCACCTGGACTATGATCTTTGATAAGACTTCAGCTTTTGAAATTAAGATCACACCACGAGGTAGAGACACTAATACTTACC
>Ga0247844_1006550_pt1 | contig 13858 bp, 13 predicted proteins | sample LaCtaG_FD_192421 | JGI IMG/M metagenome (GOLD analysis project Ga0247844, IMG submission 192421) | Freshwater microbial communities from meromictic Lake La Cruz, Castile-La Mancha, Spain - LaCruzMarch201714.5m_1 | ecosystem: Environmental > Aquatic > Freshwater > Lake | place: Spain: Castile-La... | reverse complement strand
CGAATGTATACCAATTACGAGGAGAAAGCAAAGGAGAATTGAATTCGGCAAAATCCCTGCTGCTGCCAGCGCGGGCAAAACCAACTATCTTGCTGGCGGCAGCGAAAAAACATCCCGAGGGTTATAAGAATGAAGAGTATCAGCAGAGTTGTTCGGCGTGAGGAATTGCAATTATGGTTCTTGCGGTGTTATCAAGCTTTATCTTACTGATTTTGTTGTTTTCCTCAAGCAAGTTAGCCATCTGGCCTGTTCATTTTCGCCTACAGCTTTTTTAGCAGTTCCTCAAATTGATTCAGTGACAACTCAATTTCCCTTAAAATTTCACGCAGCAAAGGTCGGGAAATATCACGACCAGTGTGGTTCGGCACCGTTGTGGTTCTGCCATCGTCATGACGGTAAAAAACATGACTCCCGCGTTGTCTGACTGATTGGAATCCAAGCTCCTTTAGCAACCTGTCAACAGTTTTAAAATCCAACATCACCAGCCTTGTCATGCAGCAAGCTCTATTTGCTGTAGTCCCACAAAATGTGGTAGCAGCTCGTCCGGATAGTGGTTTTCTTCAAGACAAAGCTGCAACACTTCTGTCAGGTTGGCGTGAAGCTCATCAAGACTAGCGCCCTGTGTATGGGCTCCAGTTACGCCAGGAACAATTCCAATATATAGTTTTGACTCTGGATCCCACTCTATGTAAGCGGTGAATGTTTTCATATTTATGATTCCTTTATGTGGCGTTACTGTTTCTCATGATGCAACTGTTTCAATATCTTCCTGGGTTTGGATAGTAGCGTTGGCTGAACTAAACAAAACAACTGATATCCATTTAGTCTGCTCTAAACAGTTTGAAAGTGAATGTCAAGAATTGAATTCGGCAAAATCCCTGTTGCCAGCGTGGGCAAAACCAACTATCTTGTCGGCGGCAGCGAAAAAACATCCGGAGGTTCAAAAGAATGAAGAGTTTCAGCAGGGTTGTTGTGTCAACTTTTATGGCGGTGCTGCTCGCTGTCACGGCTTTTGCCGCTCAGGAAGCAAAGAAGGATGGCGGCAAGACAGTGACAACAGCATCCGGACTCAAGTATGTTGATGTCGTCACCGGTAAGGGAGCAGCGCCGACAGCCGGTAAGATGGTCAAGGTTCATTACACAGGGACACTTGAAAACGGCAAAAAGTTTGACAGCTCGGTTGACCGCAATGAGCCGTTCTCCTTCACAATCGGTGTTGGTCAGGTTATCCCAGGGTGGGATGAAGGGGTCATGACGATGAAAGTCGGCGGTAAACGCAAGCTGATAATCCCTGCAAAATTGGGCTATGGCGCACGTGGTGCAGGCGGAGTGATTCCGCCTAATGCCACTCTGCTGTTTGATGTTGAACTGCTTGACGTCGCAAAGTAATCTTGCATTTGAATGACGAATCTGATTTCTGCTGAAGGGCTGAAAAAACTGTGCGATGAATATGACCACCTCTGGAAAGTCGAACGCCCCATGGTTGTCAGGGGAGTTGCTGACGCAGCCGCAGAGGGTGACCGCTCAGAAAATGCCGAATACATCTATGGGAAAAAAAGGCTGCGCGAAATTGATCGCAAGCTGAAACACCTTGGCTCACGTCTGAAAGTGCTGAAGGTGGCAACTGTTCCGGCAAACCCGAAGCAGGTTACCTTCGGCTGCTGGGTTACGTACGAGGAAGAGGGGGGAGACGAGCGGAGCTACCAGTTGGTCGGGCCGGATGAGATCGATGTCAGCATCGGCAGAATCAGCATGGATTCACCGGTCGGACAGGCGCTGCTGCACAAAAAGCTTGATGATGAAGTAATAGTTCGTAAACCGGGGGGTGAAATAACGCTGTATATTACCGGAATCAGCTCAACCCGGCCGGGTCAACCTTAACCTGTTGCCCCCTGTAATCTCTGTAGAAACTCCAGTTGACCAGATATCGTAGTATCAGAGCAAAGAGCACCGTCCTGTTCAAGCAGCGGCAACAGCGCCTCCTCCGGCGGTATTCGCGGATAGACCCGGTCACTCAGCTCATGAATAAGCCGCATGGTACGGAAGGCATCAAACCAGTCGTGGAATGCCTGCATCAGCGCAGCATTTCCCCGGCTATTTTTCTGCAAATTTTCCCAGGCTTCCTTGAAGTCAACCTGTTCCAGATAATCGCGCAGAACCGGCGAAATCAGCGCCGCACGATTTTGCAGCAATAAAGCATCTTCCCCGCAATGTTCCGTTACACACGCCAGCCACTCTCCGACTATTGAAAAGACAGCCGGTTGATAGAACAGGAGTCGCTGCTCTCCGTCTGCCAGCATATCTCCTACAGCGCGCCCTGTTCCGAACGGAACCCGATGTGACGAACGGGGCGAAGGGTGGACGACCGTTCCGGCCAACTGTGCAACGCCGGACGTTTTGTGAACCTGCTGCAAAAAATAGAAATCTTCGCCGGCCAGACGCCGGTTCATGCCGCCGGAGGCAATATATGCCGATGCCGTGCAGGCCATGGCGCTCCCAACCGTATGAAATGCAAATGGAGAACCGGCACGTTCAAGCCCCAATACGTAGAGACGCAGAAATAGTTCATAGCGGTCAATGGCTAACTGCCCTGCCGGGTCAGCGGCGGGGCGGTGTCGATAGGGGATTACAGCGCCACCTGCGGATGAAACGGCAAAATGCCGGGTGATCGCCGAGAGATAGTCGGGCTGTACCATGGTGTCGGCGTCTAAGCAGATGAGAAGCGGGTTGTCGTGGCGATAATCGAGTAGCAGCAGAGCCAGATCAAGGCCTATCTTGCGCGCCAGACCGACCCCCTGCTTCCGAGGCAGTTCTTTACAGGTTGAAGCAGCATCAATCCAGTAGAGATTGGCAAGCCGGTACTCCAGTTTCCAAAACGGCAGCATCCTCAATGTTTCAAGATTGTCTGCGTTTTCCGCGTCTGATGCATCGACCCGCTGATTGACCACAACCAGGATCAGGAAACGCTCCAGCAGATCAGGAGGATTGCGTGAAAGTGACTCTAATGTCAGTGGAAGGTTGGCTGTTTCAGCCAGAGAGGGTATTACGATTGCGCCGGAGAAAAGGGTGGAAGGTGGTTCGTTGATCAACCAGGGACCAACGGCCGCCCGTTTACGTAGATAAGCTGCCGTATGAACAGAAATGTTCAGAAATTACAACTCCTCTCCAAGAACGGTATTATCTATGAGTCTGGTATGTCCGATTTTCACTGCCAACGCCAATAGTGTGCTGCCGTCAGCAACTTCCAACTCCTGCAGTGTTGCGCCATCACGAAATTCAATGTAATCAATTACGGCGGCGGCTTCCTTTTCAATGACAGCTCTCGTCTCCTTCAGCAAGATGGCAACCGAGCGTTCTCCGGCTGCAAACAGCTCGCGGGCATTCCTGATCGCTCGAATCAGGCAGGTGGCGCTCTGCCGCTCAAGCGGCAACAGGTAAGCGTTACGCGAACTCATCGCCAGCCCATCTGCTTCACGCACTATTGGCATCCCGATAATCTCGACCGGCATGTTCAAATCAGAGGTCATGCGGCGGATAACGGCAAGCTGCTGATAGTCCTTGTTGCCAAAGATTGCAAAATCAGGACGGGTGATATTGAACAGCTTGGCCACAACAGTTGCCACGCCTTCAAAATGTCCGGGACGGCTTGCACCGCAGAGCGGCAAAGAGAGATTCCTGACGCTGACTCCGGTTTGAAATCCGGGAGGGTAGACCTCCGCAGCAGTCGGCATAAAGACAATATCAACCCCGCACGCTTCGGCGATCCGGCAATCACGCTCAATATCTCTAGGATAACGATCCAGATCTTCGTTTTGTCCAAACTGGATCGGATTGACGAAAATCGAGAGCACCAGAACATCGCCAAGGCTGCGCCCGTGCCGAAGCAGTGAGGCGTGTCCCTCATGCAGAAATCCCATCGTCGGGACTAAAGCGATCCTCCTCCCCTCACGTTCCGGGGCAATGGCAAGCGCCTGCATTGCTACGATGCTGTTAATAATTTTCATCTGATCCTCAACTGAATGAATGCTCTTCTGTTGGAAACTCGCCGTTTCTGACCTCAGCAACATACTGCGTTACAGCGGCGGAGATAATCGGCCCCAGATCGGCATAGCGTTTGACGAACTTGGGTGAATATTTATCGCAAAGGCCAAGAATATCGTGGATTACCAACACCTGGCCATCACATGAAGGGCCGGCCCCGATACCGATGGTAGGAATGGTCAGTTCGGCAGTGATCTCTGCCGCCAGCGTTGCCGGTATCCCTTCCAGGACAACGGCAAAAGCCCCGGCGTGCTGCACGGCATAAGCATCATCCATGATCCGTTCGGCCTGCTCGTTTCTCCCCTGAACCTTGTAACCACCCATGCGATGGACTGACTGCGGCGTAAGCCCGATATGCGCCATCACCGGGATGTCGATTGACGAAACAGCCCGGATAACGTGGGCCATATTGCTGCCACCCTCAACCTTGACAGCCTCGGCACCACCCTCCTTGATCATGCGACCGCAATTACGGCAGGCGTCTTCGATGCCGGTTTGATACGACATGAAGGGCATATCCGCAACGACAAGAGCCTGTGGGTCGGCTCGCTTGACAGCTCGCACATGATACAGCATCTCATCCATCGTAACTGGCAGCGTCGTTTCATGACCGGCGAAAACTACGCCAGCGGAATCCCCGACCAGAATAACGTCCACCCCGCCACCATCAACGAGTCGCGCAAACGGGAAATCGTATGCGGTCAACACGGCAATACGCTGGCCGTTAAGCTTCATTTTCAGGGTGTCAGGAATTGTCATTTTCTTTTTCATCTATCATCCGCCTTTATAAAACCGGTCATATCGAGCGTGTAAGGCCTTTCATCTGCTCCAGTTCCTTGACAACTTCCGCACTCTGTGCCCTGCGCATCTCCATATTATCGAACAACTCGGTAACCATGCCGCTGACCGATTCCACATTGCGTCGAATCAGTCTGCCATCCTCAACCTGACGCGATGTTGAATTAACCATTTCATGAGTCATATCCTTAATAGTTTCAATTGACCGGGCAATACTTTTTGTGGCTCTGGACTGATCTGTAGATGCCGCGAAAATCTGGGAAGTCATTGAACTGATCTCTTCCATCGAGTGCGCCACCAGTTCAACTCCGGCCACCTGTTCCTGAGTTGCCTGCTTGATCTGTCTGGTCATCTCAAGTGAACAATTTGAGCTGTCAAAGATTGCTTTCAGCGACTCCCCGGTAGTGTTCCCCAATTCAACACCACGTTGCACCAGATCCTTGGTTATCTTGATATTGTTTGCCGCAGTTTTAGACTCACTCATGATTTTTTCGATGATGGAGGTTATTTCGCCGGTTGAATGACCGGTTTGCAGCGACAGATTGCGGATTTCATCGGCCACTACACCAAAACTCCTGCCGTATTCACCAGCCTGTGCAGCAATAATCGCTGCGTTCAGCGCCAGAAGATTGGTGCGTTTGGTGATGTCATTAATAACGCTGACGATATTTTCAATACGGGTACTGTTCTCGGCCAAGCGCTGGATGGCATCAAATGAAAGGCCGACCGATACTTTAATTTCGTCAAGGGAAGATATCGTTTCCGTGACGACAACCCTACCTTCTTCAGCACGCTCTTTTACCTCTTGTGAAACTCCATGCGAAATCGCCGCATTCTGTTCAACGCTGCCGATAGTGCCGTGGAGCTGTTCCATTGCTGAGGCTGACTGGCGGGCAACCCCCGCCAGGTGATCCAGATTTCTGGTAACCTGTTCAATGGCAACTGAAATTTGAGTGACTGCCGAGCTGGTCTCTTCAACTGACGCCATAACCCCTTCAGAGGAAGAAGCGATAATGGATGTCCCGTCAGCGACAGAATCAACGCCCTCACGCAGATTACTGACATTTCTTGAATACTGGTCACGACTTGCCAGCAGAAATCTGAATGAACTCTCCATCTCGGAAGTCAACGTGTCAATTGAAGTAAGCAGACTGATACGGGTTATGGCGGATGACACCTGGTCTGCAAAGAGCATGATGGTATCGACATCCGAGTCATTAAGGGATCGGCGGCTGTTCTTATTGTCGATAGCAAAAATCCCGAACGTATCGTTCTTTACGACAATAGGACATAAGATAAAACTTTTAGAACGGAGCGGCGACAGAGCGTTGTGGGGGGGCTTCAAATGGAAATCTTCGGTATAGCGCGAGATGTCGTCAATCAGAAACACCTTACGTTCATGAAAACATTTGGCAATAATACCGATACTTGAATCGATCGGCATAATGATGTCGGACGGGTCAAAACCCTCGGTACCGATGGCAGCAAAAAAACGAAGCCGCCGACCATCTTCCGCCAGCAGAATATTGACCCGCTCGTAACCAAGAACGTCGTGCAACCCTTCAGCGCAGAGAAACAGGACTTCATCAAGATTGAGTGATTTCTGGATTTTGCTGCTGATTTGATGAAAATTTTTGATGTTCCTGTCCAGAATTTTATAACGATTTTCAAAAATCTCCTTCTGTTCGTTCACCTCCTGATGAAGAACGCTGAGCTCCGCCGCCCGCTCACGCAGTTCGTCGTCAGACTTACCGATCAGATAACCAAGAACACCGATGACAACGGCTGTCCCCCCCCCCATATATGTGTAATGGGCAAAATGTTCACTATCTTTGACAATATCGTATAATATCTGCTCCGCAATACCACGCTTGGAGTCAAAATAAAATACCACTCTGACCAATGACCAACCGACCGGAGCAAGTACGCCGAGCAGAAATCCACCGACAGAATACAGAATTGAATGTCTTTTCATAGTGCCTTCCACAACCGTAGAAAATCAGGCCTTTCCTGCCGAACCGAGAACCGTTTCGTTTTTGTGCTTTACCAGCTTTACCAGCTCTTTACGTGCTTCACCCAGGTATTTACGCGGATCAAACTCTTTCGGATCCTTGGCAAAATACTCGCGAATTCTGGCTGTTACCGCCAATCTGCCATCGGAATCGATATTTATCTTGCAGACAGCGCTCGCAGCCGCCTGCCGAAGCTGCTCTTCAGGGACACCTAAAGCTCCTTCAATGTTGCCGCCGTACCGGTTAATCAATGCAACATACTCCTGAACAACCGATGAGGCGCCATGAAGAACGATCGGAAAACCGGGAATGCGCTTTTCGCACTCTTCCAGTATATCGAACCTGAGCGGCGGAACCGGCTCGCCGGCCTTAAATTTGTACGCGCCATGACATGTTCCGATAGAGATCGCCAACGAATCGACACCGGTCCTTTTTACAAACTCTTCAACCTCTTCCGGCTTAGTGTAGGTGGAGTGCTCCGCAGAGACTTCATCCTCAATACCGGCCAAAACCCCTAATTCGGCTTCTACTGAAACATCAAACTGATGAGCATAGTCGGCTACTTTTTTGGCAAGAGCCACATTTTCTTCAAATGGCAGGTGTGATCCGTCAATCATGACAGATGAAAAGCCGCTATCGACGCACGATTTACACAGTTCGAAAGAGTCGCCATGATCAAGGTGAAGACAGATCGGGATATTGGAGCCTGCCTCACGCGCCATCTTCACCGCACCCATTGCCATGAAGCGCAGCATCGTTTCGTTTGCATAGCTGCGCGCACCCTTGGATACCTGAATAATCACCGGGGAATTGGTTTCAGAACAGCCGGTCACAATAGCCTGAAGCTGCTCAAGGTTATTGAAATTGTAGGCTGGAACGGCATATTTACCAGCCATCGCCTTGCTGAACATCTCTTTTGTGTTTGATAGACCCAATTCGCTGTAATGAACTTTCTGTTTTTCCATTTCGTCCCCCTCTGAATTAATGTATGCGGGAATCTCTATAAGCCCCCACTTTTCCGGTTTCTACAAATACCATGCGACTATCGTATAATCAAGGTTTTATGAAATTATCCGGAATTTGTATCAGATTCGATGCTGCCTGGGCTGTGCCTGGGAGTACGGTCAGGATGTCCGCGCTCCCAGTGGAAAGTTAGCGAATCTACTCTCCGGTATATTGGGCGCAGCGCGTGGGAAGGCGAGAAACCGGGAATTTGAATTGTGTAGACGCGACCCTATTCTTTTCCAAAACGATCCACCATATATGACAGTTACGCCAAACATGGCGGATTACTCCTGATGCTCATGCATCCCCTCCATCCTCCTTCTATCGGTTTTTCAGTTTTAAATCAGCTTATTGCAGATATATAAACTTGATTTTTTCTCTGGCACACAAGTTGCGGATCAACATTGCAGCAGGGCACTAGACCTAGATGTGCCATCTGCGAAATTCAAGTAGTTGTCCTTAAGGAGGATACCATGACGAAATCGAGCATCAGAGACAAGGCAGAAGGAGCGTTTCACGAAGTTAAGGGTACGGCCAAAGAGATTGCCGGAAGATTCAGCAAGGATCAGGACTTAGAGGCGGAAGGGGTAGGTGAAAAAATTTTCGGCAGGGCTCAGGGAAAACTTGGCCAGATCAAGAAAGTACTGGGGAAGTAGATCAGCTCCGCAACGGTACAAACATGAAAAACAATTAAATAAACAACCGGTAATAAGGGGAATCTCCAATGAAAGCAATAAGTTCAATATCAATTATGGTCGCGACGGCAACACTTCTGGCGCTAAGTGTACCAGTTGTGCATGCATCGAAAGAAACCGACAGCCGCATTGAGTCATCTGCAAAACGTTCATATGTGTTCAAGACCATCCTTAAAACTGATGACATCAAAATCAAGTCGAAAGATGGCGCCGTCGTATTGACCGGAATCGTAACAGAAAACTTTCACAAGTCATTGGCCACGGAGACAGTATCAGGGCTTCCCGGAGTCATAAGCGTTGATAACCGCCTGGAAACAAAAAATGCCCCGCCTACTGCAAACTCGGATGCATGGCTGCGCGACAAGATTAAAGTAACTCTTTCCTTTCATCGCAGCGTCAGTGTTTTGTCAACTGAAGTTGATGTCAAGGACGGCATCGTGACCCTGCGAGGTATTGCCGACAGCGAGGTTCAAAAAGAACTGACAACTGAATATGCCAGAGATGTTGAAGGTGTGAAGGAGGTCAATAACGATATGACTGTCGGTAAGACCCCAATAAAAAAGCGCACCATAGGTGAAAAAATTGATGACTCTTCCATTACCGCCCAGGTCAAATTGACTCTGCTCTATCATCGTTCCACCAGCGCCGTGAATACCACGGTTGTAACTAAACATGGCGTAGTTACACTGGATGGCAAGACAAAGAGTGTCGCTGAAAGAGATCTCGCTTCCAAACTCGCCAATGACGTAAACGGCGTAAAGACAGTGATTAACCGGATGATTATTGAATAATCCGACTAGCTAAGAAAGCGCGCACTGCGGTGCGCCTTTTGACACTCGTTCCCACGATCCCGGAAAAAGTGGTTACAAATAAAGAAAGGATTATCGTGAACGTTGGCATTCTAATCGGCTACTACACTAACAGAGATGATGCCCGGAGAGCTCTCAGGGGGCTTATGCGGCAGAGTTACCATCGCATCGCCCTGGTACGTAAGAGTCCGGATGGCACCATACATACCGGTGATCCTTTTCTTTGGCACCTTGCGCTCATAATTTTTGTTACAGCGCTGCTCTCAGGATGTATCGGCTGGATTGTCTCACTGCTCATGCAGTGGTCGCAGTTCGCCGTATTCGGCACTATTCCCTCTTTAGTAGCTCTCATCCCCGGATTTGCAGCAGTTGGAATATTTGCAGCATCTCTACTGTTTCGACGCTCCCGCTACGGAGTTGATGTCGCTGTCATGCGAAATCACGCCCGCTGGCTCGTATCGGGAGAATCTGTCCTGATTCTCCAGGCGCCGGTCGAATTGTTGCACCTTCCGATGACTCTGTTACGGGAAAATGGTGACCCGCCTCCGGCACTTTTTGTCATGCATCCAAAGCGCGAGCGTCGGGCAGAAGCACGGCTTACAACACAAAAGCTTTCCCCGACACAGATACTTGAACATGCTCATCGCCATGCTTTGGAACAACAGGTGGTTCTGAAAGCGCAAAACAGTCCTGAACTGCTCAAACGCCTCAAACAGTCCCGTCTCCATGTCCGTCAGATTTGCGAAGATCTCACCGCCGCGAGCCGTCTGGAACAGAAAGCCACGCCGGCTGCCGACTGGATTCTGGATAACGAGTACATTCTGGAGAGTAATGCCCGCGATGTCCTGCTGAACCTCCCCAAGCAATATTACCGACAGCTCCCCTCGCTGGACTCTGAACCAAACCGTGGCCTCCCCTGCATCTATGACCTGGCCAAGAACCTCGTCTCTCATACAGAGTTACGTTTGGAACAGGAAAATATCCTGCTGTTTATTGAGGAATATCAGGCTGTGCGGACGCTGACGATCGGCGAACTCTGGGCAATTCCACAGATGCTGCGCATGGCGCTTATTGAAAGCGTCCAGAGTCTGGCGGTCACCGCACTGGCAGACCTGCGTGAACACCAGTTGGCCGAATTCTGGGCAAACCGGTTGATTGCCGCAACCCGCCGCGATTCGAATCAGCTTTTCGCCATCCTGGCTGAACTCGCAAAAGCGAAACCTGATCCCAGCCCCTGTTTTGCCGCCCAACTGGTCAGCCTACTCTACGACGAAGAGGTCGCACTGTCGCCGGTTCAGACCTGGCTTGAGCGAACGCTTAAAAGTGCTCTGCACGAAGTTAGTCTGCGTGAGCAGAACCGGCAGACCAGAGAACAGCTCTCCTGCGGTAACGCCATCACCAGTCTTCGTCTGCTGGCACTGCTGGATTGGCGGGAACTGTTTGAACAACTCAGCCGTGTTGAACAGACGCTGCGCCGCGATCCGTCCGGCGTTTATCCACAAATGGATTTTGCCACCCGCGACCGCTGTCGGCGGGTTGTTGAAGAGCTTGCCCATGCTGCCGCCATACCCGAGGAGCAGGTTGCAGAACAGGTTATCAGGCTGGCTACAAAATCGGCACGCGAAGCGGCGCTTGACAACCTGCGCAACCATATCGGCTACTGGCTGATCGGGGAGGGACGAGCCGAGCTGGCTCTACTGCTGGAATGTCGCGAATCTCTGCGCTATCGCATCCTCGCATGGATCATTTCCCACCACACCGCCGTGTATATGTTTGGTATCACTGCTCTCACCACTCTCTGCATGGCTCTGATCGCTATCTTCGGCCATACCGGTCCACCACCCGCTATCCGCATCGGACTGCTGCTGCTCATCCTTATTCCGGTCAGCCAGTTGGCAATTGAAGTGGTGAATTACCTGATCACGCGCATACTGCCACCGCGCCCTCTGGCCAAAATGGATTTTGAAGTGTCAGGGATTCCGGATGAATTTCGCACGTTGGTAGTTGTACCGATGATGCTGACCAATGTGGCTACGGTAATAGCCGAAGTGGAAAAACTGGAGATCCGGTACCTGGCGAATAAAGAACCGAATCTGCTTTTCAGTCTCTTTACTGACTATACCGATTCAACAACAGTTTCACGTCACGACGACAGCCTGCTGCTGCAGCTTGCGATTGACTGCCTGACAGGACTGAATCAACGCCACGGAGCTGAGCGTTTTTTCCTGTTCCATCGTGAGCGCATCTGGAGTGATTCGGAACAGAAATTCATCGGCTGGGAGCGCAAACGGGGTAAACTTGAGGAGTTGAACCGGCTGATTGATGGTACGCGCCCCAATGATTCCGAGCAGTTGGTCTTTCTGGGTGATCCACACCAGTTGGCTGACGTCCGCTTTATCATCACTCTCGACAGCGATACCCAACTGCCGCATGGCACCGCCCGCAGAATGGTCGAGACTCTCGCTCATCCGCTCAACAGAACACGCTTTGATGCCGCCGGTCTCATCATGCCCGGTTCATATACAATTATCCAGCCGAGGGTCAGCCCTACCCTACCAAGCACAAGTGTATCAATTTTCAGCCGGCTTTTCGCCGACGCAGTAGGAATTGACCCATATACACAGGCGATCTCCGATGTCTATCAGGATCTGAGTAACGAGGGTTCATATCATGGCAAGGGAATTTATGATGTACGAGCTTTCAGCCAGGTTTTGTCCGGTCGTTTTCCTGAAGAGTGGGTACTCAGCCACGATCTGATTGAAGGTGCCCATGTCCGGGTTGGATTGGCCAGCGACATAGAACTGTATGATGAATTTCCCCAGGGGTATCAAAGTTACAGCAGACGCACCCATCGCTGGGTACGCGGTGACTGGCAGATCGCTGGATGGATTTTACCGAGGGTGCCGAATGCTCTGGGGGGGCGAGGGATCAATCAGCTCTCACTGCTTAATCGCTGGAAGATCCTTGATAACCTGCGGCGCAGCCTGCTGCCTGCCGCAAGCCTCGGGCTGCTGGTGACCTCCTGGTTCGTCTCTCCGCTGGTCGCCGCAATTGCCACACTGGTGGTGGGCATGCAGCTACTCTTCCACCCACTGGCACAACCGTTCACCATGGCTACCACCCGCAAGGGGCTGAAATACTTCTCTCCATCGAAACTGCTGCACGATCTGTTGCGGGCAACCGCCGATGCCGCTCTGATTCCGCATCAGTCAGCCGTAACTCTGGATGCCATTGCCCGCGTCTGGTACCGGCGCATGATATCCCAGCGCAACCTGCTGGAGTGGGCGGCTCAGGCAACAGTCTGGAGCGCCTCCCGCCGGGAGCCGCTGTTTGTTGCAAGTCTGGCTCTTGGAAGCGCCTTCAGCGTCGGAGTCGCCTGGGCAATCTGGCGCTTCGCGCCGATCAATCTGCCTCAAGCTGCTCCCTGGCTTACGCTCTGGTTTTTCTCTCCGTTACTCGCGTGGTTGCTCAATCTGCACCCGGCAGATAAGTCGGCGCAGCCTCTCGCAGAAACAGACCGCCTCTTCCTCAGACAGGTTGCCCGGCGCACCTGGCGCTATTTTTCAACATTTGTCACAGCCGAAACATCCTGGTTACCGCCTGACAACTATCAGGTTGCCCATCAGAATCGCGTGGCAATGCGCACCAGTCCAACCAATATCGGACTCTGGATGACCGCTGTTCTGGGAGCCCACGATTCCGGTTACCTGACGATTGATCAAGTGATAGACACTCTGACCGACAGCATGGCCAGCACCAATCGCCTGGAACGTCATGAAGGGCATCTCCTTAACTGGTACGACATTCAGACCTTGACACCGCTTGAACCTCGCTACGTTTCGACTGTAGACAGCGGCAACCTGCTGGGTGCCCTCTGGGCTCTTGATCAGGGTCTTGAGGAGCTGCAGCACACCCCGCTATTTGTTGACACCGCCTCTGCCGGTCTGGCTGATACCGGAGAACTGCTGAAACAGACCATAGCATCTGAAGGGAGTGGTTGCCTGTATAGCCAACCGCTCGACCAACTTCTGAAAGCGTGGTATGCCGCACCATCCGGAATAGCAGAGCTACTTGCCCAACAACGACAGATCTCGACTGACGTCAGGTCTGTTGTTGCTGCTGCAGGAACCGAACCGTGGGGGATTGCGCTCGGGCTGCAGGCTGTGGCCTGGGTTGAGAACAAAGAGCGCTACCTCACCTGGATAGAGATACTGGCGGAAAAAACCGGGGCTGAACTTGCTCCGCTAGGTCCGGTTGCACTGCTCGCCATCAGTCAGGATCTTGTGCAGTCGCCATCACTATCTGCCCTTGCCCACGACCGGATCAACTCGATCCGTATTCTTCGTGCTATTCGCGCAGAATCTCTCCCGGCCATTGCTCCGCTCTTGCCGTGGCTCGATCGGATAGTTGAGGCTTTTGCATCATCTCAGTTGTATGCCTCAGAAACCCTGGAGAAGGCCGACCGGTTGACTGCCGCCATTCGCGAGCTTTCAGCGGC
>Ga0247844_1006546_pt1 | contig 13865 bp, 11 predicted proteins | sample LaCtaG_FD_192421 | JGI IMG/M metagenome (GOLD analysis project Ga0247844, IMG submission 192421) | Freshwater microbial communities from meromictic Lake La Cruz, Castile-La Mancha, Spain - LaCruzMarch201714.5m_1 | ecosystem: Environmental > Aquatic > Freshwater > Lake | place: Spain: Castile-La... | reverse complement strand
TGGACCCGCCCTCGAGCAGCCAAGCCGCGAACGCGTGTCGGCCGAATTTGTGCGAGCTATAATACCGGATGCTGGCCTTGGCACACACGCGCTCAATCGCCTGGTTGACGCTCCAACGCGCCGCGTACCCGAAGACCGAATCCTCAGGGTTTAAATTCTCGCTGACTATCAGCCGCTCTATCCCTCGCTGTGGCAAAACCGATTGAGGTCCCATCCTGGTCGGTCTGCGGATGAAATCCGCTACAGGAAAGCCTGCTTTTTTGCTCATAGGACACAAAAGGGCAGACGTCTGAAAGACTTTGAGGTTCTGGGGGGCAATGCGGGTTGTCTTCACCGGGGTGGCCGGTTTCATCGGATCGGCTCTGTGCCGTCACCTCGTGCTCGATAGGCGGTGGGAGGTCATCAACGTCGGCAAGCCTACATATGCCGCGAGTTTGAGTGCCCTGCGCACGATCGAAAACCTGGCTAGCTACAGGTTCGTCAAAACCGATATCTGCGATCAAGCCACGGTTGCACAGGTGCTGGCGGCGGCACCCATGGATGCGATCGTGCATCTTGCTGCCGAGAGCCATGTCGACAGTTCGATCGCGGGGCCGGCCGCATTCGTGACGACCAACGTCGTCGGCACATTTGCTATGCTTGAGGTGCCGCGGGAATATTGGCAACAACGGGGTGATGAGCGCAGGCGTTCATCCCGGTTTTTGCACGTGTCGACAGACGAGGTGTTTGAGAAGCTCGCGCCGGAAGATTTGTTTACGGAGACGACGGCGTACGCGCCGCGATCGCCGTATTCGGCGACGAAAGCGGCCTCCGATCATCTCGTGTCGGCCCGGCATCACACGTACGGCTTGCCGGTGCTAATGACCAATTGCTCCAATAACTACCGGCCTAATCAATTTCCTGAAAAGCTTGTTCCGTTGATGATCTTGAAGGCGTTGGAGATGAAGCCGCTGCCGGCTTATGGCGATGGCCGACAGGAACGCGATTGGCTGTTTGTGGACGACCACGTTCGAGCTTTGACATGAGTGCTGGAGTCGGGGGGGCGGGGAGACTTACAACATCGGTGGCCGCGCGGTGATGACAAACATCCATGTGGTCGAACGCATCTGCGATATTCTCGACCGGTTGCGGCCGGAGGACCGGCCCCGGCGCTCGCTGATCACGTTCGTGCCCGACCGTCCAGGGCATGATCGCCGCTACGCCATCGACCCGGGCAAAATCGAAGCGGACCTGGGCTGGCGGTGCCGCGAGACGTTCGAAATCGGGTTGGTGAAGACCGTCGAGTGGTTCCTGGCCAACGAGACTTGATGGCGGCTACTGCGCAACAAACGCTTTGCCGGGGAACGTTTAGGGCTTCTTTCCTGAGGACGCGGCGGCTGCGCAATTTATGTTTGTCATTAGGGCTGTCTTGCGGGAAGCTGGCTTTTGCCCTGGCAGGGGCCTGAACGCCTGCCATTGCAGCCCTAACACTGGAAACGCAAGCTGCAAATCCAGGGAAAGCTCGGGTCATTATGAAGGGCATCATTCTCGCCGGTGGCAGCGGTACGCGCCTGTATCCCATGACGATCAGCGTGTCGAAGCAAATGCTGCCAGTCTACGATAAGCCGCTCATCTACTATCCGCTTTCAGTGCTGATGCTGGGAGGGATCCACGATATTCTCGTCATTTCGACGCGGCGTGATCTGCCGGGCTTTCAGACGCTCTTGGGCGACGGCTTCCAGTGGGGCGTGAACTTCGGATATGTCGAGCAGCCCCGGCCGGATGGCCTCGCGCAGGCATTCATCATTGGCGCGCCGTTCATTGGCAACGATCGCTGCGCGATGGTTCTCGGCGATAACTTATTCTATGGACAGGGATTTGGGCAGCAGGTGACCCGGGCGTTCGAGCAGCGGCGGGGCGCTACGGTTTTTGCTTACCGGGTCGGCGATCCCGAGCGCTATGGCGTGGTCGAGTTCGACAGCAACTGTAAGGCCATCTCGATCACCGAGAAACCGCAGCAGCCGCGTTCCAATTGGGCGGTGGTCGGCCTTTATGCCTACGACAACGACGTTGTCGAGATAGCCAAATCGATCACGCCTTCAGTGCGCGGCGAACTTGAGATAACGGCGGTCAATCAAGCCTACCTAGAGCGCGGTGACTTACGCGTCCAACCGATGGGTCGGGGGCCACGCCTGGTTCGACACCGGAACGCCCGACAGCCTGCTCGACGCGGCAAGCTATGTCGCGACCATCGAGAAGCGGCAGGGCTCCAAGATTGCGTCGCCCGAGGAGATCGCATTCCGCAAGGGGTTCATCGGTGCGGAGGCGCTCGAATGACTGATCCGCGAGCGTTATTCAAACAACGACTATGGAAAGTATCTCAGCAGAATTCTCACTGATGGATCGTACGGCCCATCACGACCGTCGGCCGTCTAGACTTAATCGATGGGAGATATCGTGCGAAATAATTTTCTGGTTTTCGGCGCGCCATTGATCGGCGAGGAGGAGATTGCCGCCGTTTCCGAAGTCTTGAGATCGCGATGGATCGGCCAAGGGCCAAGGGTGAAGGAATTCGAGACCCGTTTTGCCGCTTATAAATCATCGCCGTATGCCGTCGCCGTCAATTCGTGCACGGCAGCGATCCAGCTGGCGTTGCTTGTGGCAGACATCCGCCCCGGCGACGAGGTCATCACGACCCCGCTGACGTTCTGCGCTACCGTCAATGCCATCTTGCATGCAGGCGGGCGTCCTGTGCTCGCCGATGTCGACCCGTTGACGCAAAACATCGATCCGGTCGCTATCGCCGCTGCGATCGGGCCGCGAACCCGCGCGATCGTTCCGGTTCACCTCACGGGCCGGATGTGCCGGATGGGCGAGATCATGGACCTTGCCCGCCAGCATGGCCTCTGCGTGATCGAAGACTGCGCACACGCCATCGAGAGCACGAGCGTTGAAGGGCGGGCGGGTACGATTGGTGATTTCGGCTGTTTCAGCTTCTACGCCACGAAGAACTTGACATGCGGCGAAGGGGGCATGGTGTTGTGTAAAACGAGCGAGCAGGCAGAGCGACTAAGCCGCCTCGGTCTTCATGGCATGTCGCGCGATGCCTGGAAGCGGTTCGAGGGCGTCAAGCATATGGATTATGCCGTCGAAGAGATCGGCTTCAAGATGAACATGACCGACATCGACGCCGCAATCGGTCTCGTGCAACTTCAGCGGATAGAGGCGGGGCTCAAACGCCGTTATGAGATCTGGCAGGACTACATGGCGGCTTTCGAGAGCCTTCCCATAGGGTTGCCTGCGCCGATCGAGCCTGATGGCCGACACGCCCGGCATCTCTTTTCCGTCCTCATCGATGAGGGGGAATGCGGGCTCACGCGCAAGCAGATGATCGAGCATCTCAACCGGGCAAACATCGGCACTGGCATCCATTACGTGGCCCTTCCCGAGCATCCTGTGTACCAGGAAACGCTTGGGTGGCGGCCGGAGCACACCCCTCATGCCACGCGACTAGGCCGCCAGACGCTCAGCCTGCCGTTGACTGCGGGCATGGAAGAGGCCGATGTTGCAGACGTCATCGCAGCCGTACGCTCAGCGTTCGCGGCGCCGAGGGTGTGATCAACGTCCGTCGGCGGACTCCCGGACGATGCGGGCTGGGACACCGAGCACCATCACGTTGTCTGGAACGTCACGCGTGACGACGGCGCCAGCACCGATAACGGACTGGCGGCCGATTTTGATGCCGTCGATGACGATGGCCCCCTGAGCGATATACGTCTGTGAACCCACGACGCAGCGGCCGGCGACGTTGGCTCCCGGCGATATCGTGACATAGTCCCCAATCACCGTATCGTGGCCGATCAGAACGCCGCGGTTCATGATGACGTGGCGGCCAATAGTGGTGCCTGTCGCGACAATGACGCCGGCGCTGGCGATCGAGCCTTCGCCCAGCGTGCTGCGGCGGGAAATATGGGCCGTGGGGTGGATTAGCCGCCCAAAGGGCAACCCGAAGCGGGCGGCCTCCTCGATATAGGCGGCACGTTTTGTAGTCCCGATCGAGCAGATGAGATGAGTGTTGGGATCCACATGCGCAAGCTCGTCGATCCAGAGGACAGCCTTGCCATTGATGGGCAACGAGCACCGTTTGCGGTCGAGATTTTCGACGAAACCCACGACGGTCATGTCCGCCGTGTCGTCAATCAGGTCGTCCACTTCGGCGGCAAAATAGTGGGTGCCGAGAACCAGGACCGGCGTTGGATGAATGTGGGTCATTGGCCCACCCTCGCCGGCACAGAGCGGGCCTCAAGGAGGGCGCGCCCCATGAGTTCTGTGAATGTCAATTCGCATGTAGCCCGCAAGTAGGCCGCATTGATGACCGGTGTTCGCAAAGCCTCGTCATTGAGATAAGTCGCGAGCGTGTCGACCAGTCGGTTGGTTTCAGTGACGACCAGATGGCGGTCATCGAAGAATGGAGGGGGCGTCAAGGCGCTTTCCGAGACCACAAGTGCTCCGCAACTCATTGCCATGAACAGCCGCATGAGGGGGAACTCCCACGTGAAGTTGTGAAGGACCAAGGCTATCTTGGAGCGATTGAACAGTTGGGTCCGATCCTCGCCATAGCAATCACCGTTCACGACGTGAAGCACAAAGCCACGGTGGCCAAGTTCGGTCCGGATGCTGTCGATCAAATGCGCCCGGCGCGGCGATACTCGGCCAAGAAACAGCACGTCGATGTCGCGCTTGATGCCATCGAGCCGGCGGCCGTACCAAGGACCGTATGCGGCGGGAACGGTCGTCGACGGAATGCCAAACTTCTCAAGATAGATTTGTCTCGATGGTAGACTTACAAAGACGCGGTCGATAAAATTCCGGTCCCAGAGTTCTTTTAAGGCGCGCGCTTCGCGAAGAGGGTAGCCAAGCATTTTGGGCGACGGCAGGCGCGCTGCCTCGGCGTACCGGTTGCGGCGCAGATCGGCGGCCATCACGTTGCGTACCGCCCAGTCCGCGACCTTCGATAGTCCGCGCTTCAGGCCATAATTTGTGGGCTGAAACATTCCACGTCCGTTGACATAGCTACGCATCAGCTGCTCCGACAAGCCGGTGAGATTGGACGGTGGGAGGGGTTCTGTCTGCCAGAGCACGCGGGTGATACCCCTGGCACCGGCGGTCGACAGGTTTTGCAAATCGGTGCTGGTCAGTGCACGCGTGCTGCGGGGAATGATCGCTATGTCGCCAGTGTCAAGTTGTTGGATTTGATCGCGACCAACGATGTCGAATCCAAGTGGGGCGAGACCCTCGCGGAACGCATAGGTGTACGACGCACTAGATTCTAGGAAGGCGCTTTTCCCAGGTTCTAGGACGGCGAGTTTCATTCACTTGTTCTCTTCGAAGATGAAGGAGTAGCGATTGGGCGAGGACACGCCTCAAATGCTGCGTGTCCTCAAGATCACGCCAGCCAGCCTCATTTCCACACTTTTGTCGAGGAATGAAGTCCCGGGTGTTCCCTATTTCATGACCGGCACCTAAAATTCATAGTCGATCGCTTGTCGCGATTGCACCATTGGCGAATGCCGACGCCGCCGATTAATCCGCGTTAGATTTTATTGGGCAATGCCATCGCTTTGGTGCGGGCTTCTTGCAACCCGGTATGTTGCAAATCGGCGTGATGACAGCTTGGGGTCAAAACTTTCCCGTCGGCGATCCCCACGAGCCCGACTGCTCTACACCAAGGAGCCGAAGTAATCCCCGCCACAGCGCTTGCCAGCCGCTTTGCGCGCCTCACCCTTAAAGGCATTGACGCGGCCGCCTTGAAGAAAGCACGTGTGATGTTGGCATCCGGCGACTACACTAGGGCCGAAGTTGCCGCCGAACTAAATATCTCGCGGCACACGCTGTGGCGCGAACTTGCCCGAGCGAAAGCTTGACAGTATCAACCTCCGAGTGTGCGTTTACTGCGTTCATCCTAGCCGACCTCGTTTGGGCGGTGCCGTCTGGAATATTCATGACTCTTCCAACCGATACCCATGACCCTGTCCAGTTCGACAACAGCTATGGGCGGCTACCGGGCCGCTTTTTCGCGCGACTTGATCCTGTGCCCGTCGCTTCACCCCGGCTGTTGGTCATCAATGTCGGTTTGGCCCGTCAGCTTGGGCTGGACCCCAACATGCTGGCCTCTCCTGACGGCGTCCAAATCCTTTCAGGAAACCAAGTCGCTGCGGGCAGTCAGCCCATTGCCATGGCCTATGCCGGGCACCAGTTCGGCCGGTTTGTCCCTCAGCTTGGCGATGGTCGCGCGATGCTGCTCGGCGAGGTCATCGATAGCGATGGTGCACGCCGCGATATTCAGCTGAAAGGGTCCGGGCGCACACCGTTTTCGCGCCGGGGCGATGGCCGTGCCGCACTTGGGCCAGTTTTGCGCGAGTATCTGATCAGCGAGGCCTTCGCCGCGCTCGGCATCCCGACGACGCGTTCGCTCGCTGCCATTGCAACCGGGGACATGATCCTGCGTGAAGAGGGTTTAGTTCCTGGCGCGGTACTGACCCGTGTGGCAGCCAGTCATGTGCGGGTCGGCACTTTCCAATATTTTGCCGGCCGAGGCGATCTCGACGGGATGCGCACTCTGGCTGATTATGTCATCGCCCGGCATTTCCCCAATGCAACTAAAGTGCTCAACCCGTATCAAGCCCTGCTTGAGGGCGTGATCGACCGGCAAGCCAAGCTCGTCGCCCGATGGATGCTCGTTGGCTTCATTCATGGGGTAATGAACACCGACAATATGTCGATAGCGGGCGAAACGCTGGACTTTGGCCCGTGCGCGTTCTTGGACGCCTACGACCCCAATAAAGTGTTCAGCGCTATCGATCAAACTGGTCGGTATGCATTCGGCAACCAAGCGGACATAGCGCAATGGAACCTCGCGCGATTTGCCGAAACGTTATTGCCGCTGCTGTCGCCGGACATCCCATCAGCGCTTAAAGTGGCTCAAGAGGCCATCGAAGGATTTTCGGCTAATTTTCAGGCGGCGCACAATGCAGGCCTGCGAGTTAAGCTCGGGCTCTCCCGTGACATGCCTGGAGACGCAGCGTTGGCGCATGACTTGCTCGATTGCATGACGGAGAACGCGGCCGACTTCACACTCACGTTTCGTGCGCTGAGCCATTCTGCTGCGGAGGGATGCGATCACGTTGAACTGAGAGGACAATTTGCCCACAAACCTGGAAACTTTGACAGCTGGCTGCAACGGTGGCGCGCACGGCTAGCAGAAGAACTCGTCAGCCCAGCGGAGCGGCAAGCAGCCATGCGGCAAGCGAACCCGGCGTTCATACCGCGCAACCATAGGGTCGAGGAGGCGCTTCAGGCTGCGGGTGGCGGCGACCTTGAACCGTTCAACACTTTGCATCGGGTGCTCGCCAACCCGTTTCTGGAGCGGCCCGATTTCTCCCACTATGCCGAGCCTCCGGCCCCCGGGCAGGTCGTGCATCAGACATTTTGCGGCACGTAGGCAGCCAACACGGGCTAGTCGCAGCAGCTTGCTGAGGGCCGTTGGCCGCCCGGACGCGATGCGTTGATGAGCCCACGACCGACGCCTTGCCCCCTGCTCGACTTGATTGCGGCACACCCAGTCGGGACATGCGATCACTGCGCGAGACAGGGCCACCTCCGGGAGCCGCAGGTCGAGGGAACGACTGACAAACGCCAACGCAAAAGCATCAGGTGCGGACACTGCTGGCACGAGCGTCAAATGCCGAAATCGGCCAATTTCGACCATCGCGCCTTCGGCGACAATCCGCTTACAGCTCTTCCGGTCCTTGGTAGATTAGCCGACGCTCAGAGGCAGGCGGCAACGGGTGAGCTTGACCCCGGGCGACTATCGCGCAGGCCGAGCTAGGGTAGTGCCGCAGCGGCCACTTGGGTTTTTGCGTCGCAGTGACGCGCGGGGGCAACAGGGCAGCATCTGCTGTCGCCGACGGACCACTCTGGGATTTACGGTCCGCCAGCGGTCCAGGATACTAACGTCCAATTGAAGGCAGGAAAGTCGAAACGACGGCGTCTTGAAGTCGTGTGAAATCCAATTGTGATAGTCTGTCAGTTGTTGCAAAGCCGCACAGCGTCGACGACTTTTCGACATCTATCTCTATCGGCGTCAAAGCGAGGGACTGACGATGCTTAGCCGCGGACTTGCCATACTTTTCGCTTGCGGACTATTGGCGTGCACGTCTCAAGCATCGGCAGAGACCCCACCCAAAAGCATTGAGTTGGAACTCTTTGAGAAGTCCGAAATTGACCGCAGCAAGGGGTGCTCGGTTGTGCTGTGGCAGCACAATCGTGATACCGAAACGGACAAGTATGCGTACCTTTTCGCCGAGACGCTGGTCGGAGAAGATTTCACACGCCAGCCGGCGCGTATCAAGATTGGCGGTGTCGTCAAGACGTTGAAGCGCCTTGCGAAAGGGGGCAAGACGACGGGATACGATCTTTACGAGTTCCAGCTTTACCAGTTGCCGGCGGCAAACGAATTTGTCGTGCTTCAACTCGAGCTTGCCGAGGAGGAGGGCGAGGCGATCGACGTCCTGGCTGGAAAGATGACAGTCATTTTGGATGGAAAGGAGCCTTTCCGTGTGTCCGTCAAAGGCAATGCTGGCTGTATGACGCCCGCAGCACCCGATGGCGGCCAGAAGTTGGCGTCACCGCGCAGGTCAGAGGCTGCTCCACCTGCTGGAAAAACGGCGTCGGTACCCGCTGCGAGCCTGCAATCGGCCGAAGTCGGACCGGGCATGTTCGAGCGCTACCCTGTGCGCCCCAAGCAGGTTCCAGCAAAGATGACGGCCGCTGCCAAGAAGCAATTCGGTTGCGACCCTGCTTTGGTACAGAAAGGTGTGATGGCTTTCCAGTTGTCGGAGGAAGCCGCAATCTGGCAGATCCCGTGTGGAGATTATGGCGCGAAGTTTTCGGCTGTTTACGCGATAGTCTACATTCCTGACCCGTCGGCCGACTTCAACTTCCAGCCGTTGGCCCCGCCGAAAGGCGTCAGTCGCGGGCTTGGCAGTCACGCACTGATGGACCCGAAATGGGACATGAAGACACGGACGGTGACCGGCATCCATGCAGAAGGTAAAGGCTCAGATTGCGGGCAGTTTGAAAGGTATCAAGTGACCGAAGAGGGCGGATTACGCCTCGTGGAATTCCGCGAAAAGACCCAATGCGATGGCCAGAGCCTAAAGCCGCAAGACTTTCCGCTGGTATTCAAGGCAAAATGAGCTGTCAGGGCCGCTGCCGTGCCTTAATATGGACCGCGTTCAGACATGGGGACGAACGATGCCTAATCGCGGACTTGCGATACTTGGTGCCTGCTGTGTCCTGGCGACAGCCTCGCCGGGATTGGCAGAGTCCCAACCAGAGAAAATCGATCTCGAGTTGTTCGAGAAATCCGAGATTGATCGCAACAAAGGTTGTTCGGTGGTGCTCTGGCAAGATGATCGCAACCCGGCGCAAGATAAGTATGCATACCTTTTCAACGAGTCGCTGATTGGCCAGAATCATGCCCGGCAATCTGCCCGGATCAAAATTGGAGGGGAAATCAAACAGCTAAAACGTGTGGCGACTGGGGGCAACACAACGGGATACAAAGTATTTGAGTATCAACTTTACACGCTTCCAGAACCAAACGAATTCGTAATTCTGGAGCTCAAGCTCGCTCAAATGCTGCTCGGCGCTGTCGAAATCGAAGCGGGTAAGTTGACTGTCATCATGGATGGCAAGCCTAAGTTCCGAGTGGCCGTAAAGGGCAAAGCGGAGTGCATGACGTCTGACGCGGCAGAGCCGCCCGCTAAAGGCAAGAGAGCCTCCGATGGTTCCGGTACGGCTTTGTCCTCTAGCCCACGCGCTGCCATGGCCGCCTGTTTGGACGCAGCCAAGTCGACCGACATTCCGACAAGTTTCGAGTGCGATTGGAAGAAAGTGGTCGCAAACTCTTCAGGCGCGACATTCTCCGGTGAATACAAGTTGCGCGCCAAGGGGGCGGATGGTGTCATGACCATCCTGGAGCCCGACGACGGTCCCGCTTATGTCGGCGTCCAGACCCTGAGGCATAGCACGACTGCCGTCTGTGACGTCGGCGTGGGTGCTGTGCGCGACGAGAAGAAGGAGCTCATCGCAAGACTTGATGATCCTGAGGCGTGTGAGGTGAGCATCTCCAAGATCCCGGGCACAACGTCCGTGAAGGTCACAACGACCAATCAATGCAATCCTCACCTGTGCGGAAATGGGTCATCATTTGACGGCCACTGGGTTCTGACGACCAAATAGTCCGTGCACATCATCTAAGCGCAATGCCGCATCATCGCACCCAAAGTCCGCGCGTTTGTCGACTTCGCCGTGCCCAGGCTGCGGACGACGCTGGTTGCGACCGGGAAATCGAAATCTGCCAAGGGAAGGTGAGCTTTCGCAACTCAGGGCCAAACAGGGCCGAACAGTTGCCGACTGGCAAGGCGAATTATGCATTGACGATCCGCGCCCGCCTGAAAATTGAGACTGGGCCAACTGCCGACATTGACCCTGGTCGGCTGGGGACCACCGGACGAACAGTTGTATTGCAGCAACTTCCGTAGGATGGAAAGCGAGCGCGCGTGGCAAGTTTGAGCCCGAACTCGACCAGAGAATTGGAACTTGGCTGCGGATCGGCTAATCCAATCATCGGCACCGAAAATTCTACCGACGCAGTTTTCGGCAGACATCTCACATCGGAGTATGGCGTGGAAAATCGATTTACGGTGGCGCGATCAATCCGCCGACATTGGACGCTTTCCGCTATCGTAACATTATCGGCTCTCGCTGCGCTGACCGGCGCCGCCGGGGCACGACAAGCGCGGCCGGAGCCCGCCATAGAGGCGACGGCACCGCGCACTGCAGGCGAGCCGATCATGGCGATCGTGTCGATAAAGACCCAGCGGATCACTGTCTACGATGCCGATGGTTGGATTCTACGCGCGCCGGTTTCGACCGGCACCAAGGGTCGCGAGACGCCAGCTGGTGTATTCGCCATTCTTCAAAAGAACGAAGAGCACTACTCAAGCCTCTACGACGACGCGGCGATGCCACACATGCAACGCCTCACCTGGAACGGCATTGCGATGCACGGCGGCCCGCTGCCGGGGTATGCCGCCTCGCACGGATGCGTGCGGATGCCATACGGCTTTGCCGATAAGCTGTTCGACATGACGCGGATCGGGATGCGGGTGATCGTTTCGCCGGACGATGCAGAACCGGTCGAGTTTTCTCATCCGGCGCTGTTTGTGCCGAATGCCAAGACCGTCGCTGCGGCTCCAGCGCGCGCCGAAGTGTTCGCCCGCGAATCCGAACAGGCCTCCACGGCGGCTGTCGAGGCCAAGAAGGCCGCAACGACCGCGGCGCGCGAGGCCGACGCTCTGGCGGCGTCGCTGCGAAAGCATGAAGGACTGAAAATTAAAGCGGATGCAGAGTTCATTTCGACGCGCAAGGCGCTTGCCGCCGCAACGACGGATCAAGGGAGGGCTCGTGCCGAGGAGTTGAATCTCAAGGCCGCAGCCAAGGCGGAAGAAGCGGGGGCGAAGCTCGACATCGTCCGAGCTAATGCAACGGAGAAGCTCGGCACCGCAGCCACAGCAAAAGAGGCTGCGAAGGCCGCCGCGAACAAGAAGGCTGAAGCTGCCAAAGCCGCGAACGAGGCCAAGCTCGCGCTGGAGCCTGTCTCGGTCTACATCAGCCGTGCGACGCAGAAGCTTTACGTGCGCCGGAATACGCGAAAGCCGTGGGCGGACGGGGGCGAGGTGTTCGATGCGACCATCGAGGTTCCGGTCACGATCCGCGAATCTGACAAGCCGATCGGCACGCATGTGTTCACGGCGTTGGCACCCAGCGGAGCAGGCCTGCGCTGGACCGCCGTCACAATCAATAACGAGGACAACGCCAGGGCGGCGCTCGATCGCATCACAATCCCGCAGGATGTGCTCGATCGCATCGCGCCAACTGTGCTACCGCGATCCTCGATCGTCATCTCGGACGAGCCGTTGAGCCGTGAAACTAACTATCGCACGGAGTTTGTTGCAGTGCTGAGTAAACAGCCCCAGGGCGGCTTCGTAACCCGCAAACCTACAGTTGTTGCCCCCTCTGTAAGCGTCAAGTCGTGGGACAACGGTGGCGGTTTCTTCGGGCTCTTTGGCCAGTCGAGCCCAAAGCCGCAAACCGGCGACACCCGTCAGCGAAACGGCTATCGGCAGGTGCAACCGGGTTGGTGGGAGTAAGATACCGAAGGGCGTTCGCCGACCGCATCGGGCGACCGCTGTCTTCGTCGAACCCTGATCACGCCCGTACGTCCTTCGAAAGCCGCCGCGAGAGAGACCGACTGACCAACAAAACGCCATGGCTGCAGCTGCGGACGTCGTCCTGGGCCGACCGACCCGACGTGATGAATCACTTGCGGTCATGCGCCTGCCCATCGTTTGTCATCCTCGCGCTTGCTTGCCCTCGTGCTAGTCGCGTTGGTCGCGAGGACCCATCGCGCGGCAGGTTCGGAAAGTCGGTTGTTGACCCCACGCCGACCCGGGCTGATGCAGCACCTTCTGCGCAACTCTCGATGCCATGTAAGAGAAACCGGACGAGACAAATCCTGTGGCCTGGATTTGAGAACCAAGCTGCCCCTACCGACCCTGATGATTCATTGGCTCCGCTACCTGCAGGTCTTGCTGGCGTAAAGGTCGAACATAATGTATCCGTTCGCGGGGTTCTTAAGGGCCGCATCGTATGTGTCGCGTGTCACGTCGAGCCAGCGTGGCAAGTAGCGCCCTTCGCGGCCGTCGCCCTCCCAAACGTTCCCCGGAGGGTGGCCGTGCTCTTGGTAACAACGCCCGTCGATGCCGATGATACGAGCATACTTGCGCACTTCGAGCCCATCGGGTGAAGGAATCTGCAAGTCGTCGATGGCCTCCAGGATCTCCTTGTGAGTCATCTGGCGACCGGGAAACGATATGCCGCTCTTCGTCGGTGTCTCGGCCAGTTTGGCGCTGAACGCGGTGCGCACAGTTACGCCGTCCTTGAAGAAGACGCTGACGTCCCCCTCGGTCTTGCCATTGAGTGCCTTGTCCGCCTCGATGACGATACCTCTTACCGGGAACTGCCCGCCCGAGTTTTTAGTGACGGCCGTAACCAGCTCGGCGACACATTCGCCGCGTTGTCGCTTGGCGCGATCGCACGCAACCTCGGCCCAGGTCTGCAGCGTTCTTGCGTCAGCGTTCAGCATTACGACGCGCCCCATCCAGATCTCGCTCTGGTTCTCCGGCACCGCTTCAGCTTCATCGCCAATGTATTGGATGCGACGCTTGCCGGACAAGAAATAGAGGCAATCGGCGAGCTTCATTCCAGCGTAGGGGCCCGTCCCATCGATATTCTTGCACGAGCCGGGCCAGAGCTGCGCAGCGAGCTTGCCGAATGGCTCGCCATTGCTCGCTCCTTCTATGTAGCGCTGTGTTGCCACCATCTCGGTAAAGGTCGTGGGCTGCGCGAGGGCTGGTGCAACCGCAAAAAGCTGAGCTGCCATATAGAGGACGGGGATCGAGTAAGTTTGAAGCCTCGCCTTCATAAGTCGCCCCTACCTGTCCCGGATTGCCCGCCATTCTACCGAGCAGAAGTCGAACAGCAAGTCCCAGCTCGCTTGATCGCAAACCGACGCCAGTGGCGATTAAGCCCGGGGATGACAAGTGGCAGCGACGGGGGGAAGTCCGCTCTTGGTCTTGGTCGTGTGGAAATGATTTTGGGCTGCCCTTGCCCCCCTCAGATGGCCACTGGATAGCGTAGAATGGCCGAACGGAGCAAATTATTCCAGGGGCTCTCGATCCGGTGCTGGCGAAAAGTTG
>Ga0247844_1006541_pt1 | contig 13872 bp, 7 predicted proteins | sample LaCtaG_FD_192421 | JGI IMG/M metagenome (GOLD analysis project Ga0247844, IMG submission 192421) | Freshwater microbial communities from meromictic Lake La Cruz, Castile-La Mancha, Spain - LaCruzMarch201714.5m_1 | ecosystem: Environmental > Aquatic > Freshwater > Lake | place: Spain: Castile-La... | reverse complement strand
GCGCGTATCTTTCGTCAGCCGGATCCAGCTTGCTTCCTGCCAGTCTGTTGCCTCAGGCAGCCCAATTTCCCAAACAGCGACCGGTGACCAGCCGCTCACCCGACTATTTTTATCCCACACCTGCACTTTCCAAAAACACTGCTGCCGCGCTGAAGGCGGACGTCCAGCGTAACGCACATGGATACTATGGTCGGACTCCACTTTGCCGGAATCCCACAAGTCGCCCTGCCCGCGTTGGAGCGCTTCGGCAGAGCCGGCGACAAGAATTCGATATGCTGTCTGCCGCTGTCCGCGTTCCCGCGAAACAATCTGCCAGCTCAACCTCGGCGCAAGGACATCTATGCCAAGCGGGTTATCTCGATATTCACATTTTAATGCCTTCACCTCGACGGCCGCAACGACCATCGCGCAGGTCAAAATTGACATACCGATAAGATATCCTCTTTTCATCACACACTATCTTTACTGCTGCTATTAAGCTTTAGGCCGAGCCGTGCCGCGGGCTTCGGCTTCCCGCCTTTTGCGCAAGGCTTCCGGGTCGGGTTTATAAATGAGCATTTTCGGTTTGGCTCCCGGTGTCAGAAATTCACGTCCCAACACATCTTCTTCGCGGAAACGGTGCAGCAGCACTTCGCCGAAAACCGGCCGCTCGTAGTCGGTTGTAATATAAATCATTCCGTCCGGCGCCTGAAATCCATCCGGATGACTGACGCGCCCGCGCTCATCCAACAGCAGGCCTCCTTCCCAGGTTTTCCCGTCATCCTTCGAAATGAAGGCCGACATCCCGACGCGAACCCCGGCGGGATTTTCATTCCATTTCGTTCCATTTTTTACCAGCAGAAGATTGCCGGACTGCAAACGGCGGATGAAATGCCGCGCGGGCGGCTGGGCAATCGCTGCTTTGACGGATGGCGTCCAGGTTCGTCCCATATCGGAAGAAAAGCTTTCGAACAGCCCGGCACCGGTTCTTACGGTCGCCCAGAGGGTTCCGTCATTCTTTTCCACAAACATATGTTCGGAACAGTCGGGACTCGCTATCTGAATACTGCCCCGTCGTTCCCAAGTTTTCCCTTGATCGCCTGAAACATAGGCGTGAGTTCCCCGCACAGGATCAAGCTCCTGAAACGTGGCGACGTCCCAGGATTCCAGCTGAACAGGCAAGAGCCACTCACCGTTAGACAATACCGTTGGTTTTCGACAGGCGATTCCGTCCGCAATACGCACGGGCGCAGACCAGACCGGTGAATCGCCGTCCGGGTTTTCACAAACCGAGCACCACACGCCGGAACGGCCATCAAATTTTTCCATGGATTGGTTAATAAACAGCCACAGCCGTCCGCGGGGATCTGTCCATATAACTCCATCAAGATTGCTTCGGGGAAACGGCAGGCGATCATCGTGCATATCGACTACAAGGCGGGGAGCTGACCAGGTTTCGCCTTTGTTATCGCTAGTCGTTCCCATCACATAGGCTTCCGCTCCGTCACTGCCGGGATTCATCAGATTCCAGATGCGTCCGCCCGGAGTCATTGTTATTGAAAGCCCCATGCCGTAGTCCAGTTTGTCATATCCGTATTTCGGCTCCGGCGCAGTATTGATCACCGGGGTTTCCAGCGCATAGGCCGCGGCCTCCTGAAGTTTTATGTTAACATAACGCGCCGGGGCGGCATGGTGTTCACGCAGCCGGTCGATAACTGGCGCAATCGAAAAATTTTCCAGATACAATCCGGTAGAGTCCAGCTTGAATTCGTCCATTGCGGCAAGCGAGGTGTTTGCATAAAACCCGGCCAGCCCCCAATGGCTGCCGGAATCCGGCAGGTTTATAACCTTCTCGTAAACCGGCCGACCGCTCTGAACATCTTCCACCGTGATCTTGAGCTGATTGTCTTCCATCGGCAGACAAATCAACCGGAACGGTTTATTTGCGACATGACTGAAAGCGGCCGCTTGGAATACCACTTTTGAAACTCCATTATCTTTCCACAGCAGCCTGACATCGCCGGCTCCATTAAAAGTCACAGTCTTATGGTTATTCCAATCCAGATAATCAAATACCAGGCCCACCAGACCTGTCCGTGCGGTTGAGTTGAGTTTTAGGACTCCTGAAACGGAAAATTTTTCCTGACAGGACCTGCCGACCAGTTCACCGCCCGCATAAATCAACATCGCTTCCGCCGGACTGGACTCAGTCACGGTTCCGTTATACACACGGAAGCTTGAGGAGTAACCGCCTGTAAGCCAGTTGGTGCCAATACTTACAGACGGGTTTTTCGAATACCCCGTGTTTTGCCGGTTGAAATCGTCTTTTACCAAAGCCGCCTGTGCAAAAAGGCTCAGGAAAACCAAACTGCTCATTAGCGATACTTTTTTCATGCGTCCCCTTGTTATAACGGGCCTGCCCGTTTTTTAATTTTTTCCCAGCAATACAAAATACATCGCTACATGGCACCCAGCAGGGCCAGCAGCGACTGCGCATAAATCCGCACCATAAAGTCATTCGGATGGTTGACATGATTACCGGTCATATCCCAGTAGGTTTTGTGCGCCAGCAGATAGCCGTGCATCGACCAGATATCTGCAACCGCAACGCCCGGCCCTTCCATTTTTTTCAAAGCTTCGAGATAGCCAGGCATCGGCTCCAAACTGCGCCATTTGCTGTTCGGTTGAAAAGACATCAACAGGATGAACTCCGCCGCTGGATTCTGCTTTCGAACCGAATCCATCATGGCCCGGGTATTTGTAACAAACTGTTCCACCGTGAAAGGAACGCCGCCATCGTTCATTCCAAATCCCAGAACAACCAGATCCGGCTTCTCAAACGAAACCAGCCCATCAACAACATTTTTTCCCCAGTCCGACCGCATGCCGCCCAGCGACGGATTGATATAATTAATTTCCGAACCATAGAAACGATGCAGTTCATCCGCCACCAGATCGCCCCAGCGCGGCATGAACGGTGCACGGAAGCTTTTCCCACTGGCGCTGGCACCGACCGAAATGCTGTCACCGAATACAACCAGCTTGAGCGGCTGCTTAGCTTTCAGTTTCGCAAATGTTGCCGGAAGATTTTCCGTCGCAGATTGAGGAACCGGCCCGACCCATGGCTCGGCATGTTCGTAAGTTACCGCCAGTTGCTTGTCATTGAAAAAGCCGGATTCACCAAAAGTCAGATAGCCTCCGTCAATCGTTTTCATAACCCCCGGCTTAGCCGCAGAATTGTTGTGATAGAGTTCTTCATATTTGAAAAACGGGACGGAACTCCCGGCAGTCAGCCGGATCGTGCGCCCTTCGACGGTGTAGTCCTTCCCCTCTTCGTAGGTTTTATCCAGCGCGTAATTTTTCACGCTGATAATTTTGGATGGAGCAAAAACCAGATTCGCTTCCGCCGGTTTTCCATCATAGGAGGTCGGTGACGCAGTTTCATTCTCCATTCGGGAACCTTTCCAGACCGGACGCAAAAGGTCGGCCAGCTGATAGCCGGGCGTCTGCTCTTTAGCGATGGCCAGCACGGGCGTCTCAGAAAATTCAACCGCCGGAGAAAATCCGGGTGCGCTACGCATTTCAACAAGGAATGAAATCTGGCCGTCTTTCAGGTGCCGCGCCATGTAACTGCTTACCGGAAACGGAATCGGTCCGTTTACATTTGGATTAACCGTAACTTCCTCAATCCGCTCAATCTTCGCCGGAAGCGTATTCAGGCTGACCGTTTTTTCGTTCCAGTCATTTTGAACGCCGTATATCGCAAAGCAGGGATTCGAACCGGGACCGGAGGCTTTGCCTTTATACCAGATCACGCTGCTCAATGATGTTTTCAGCGAAAGTCCGGATAAATCATACCGGATCAGTACCGCGCTGCATTCATCTGCGGTTTTACCGCGCTGAACAACCAAAGGTTCTCCTGACAGAGTTTTATCCGCCGATGCACCGCCACGAACCACGACACGCGCTGACGGCTGAACGATATAACGTCCTCCGTCCTCACGGATCTGTCCCTGTGCCATCCCTACCGCCGCCAAACAAACGCCCAATAAAAGTTTCTTCATTCTCCATCCTTTCTATTCAAAATAATTGTGAAACAGCTTCTTCTCCAAATCCAGCTCCGCCGGACGGACGGGGTTCCTCACACCGAACTGCGCCTGCCACTTAGCGACTCCTGCTTTTAGCTCCGCCGCAATCTCCGGATATTCCTGCAATCTGTTTTTCTTCTCGGACAGATCATCGGCCAGATTGAAAAGAAACTCCCCGTTGGTCTGCGTCGTAATCAGCTTCCATTGTCCTTTGCGGATCGCGCTTTGTCCGCCGAACGCCCAGAACAGCGCCTCGCGGGGAAGCTGGTTTGTTTTACCGGTCAGTAGCGGCATCAGGTTGATGCCGTCCAGATTATTTGTTTCCGATCCGGTCAGCGCCGTGACGGTGGCGGCGATATCCAGCGTAATCACCGGAGTTTCAATCACCTGTCCGGCAGGAATGACACCCGGCCAGCAGGCGAGAAACGGAATATGAATTCCGCCCTCGCTCAGCATATCTTTCTCCCCGGTCATCGGGCTGTTGAGCGAGCCGTTCCACTCCGACAAATTCAGCTGACTGACCGGCGCATTCCGGTCGGAACACTTGAGCGGCGCACCGTTATCGCTGGCGAAAAAAATGAGCGTGTCCTGATCCAGCCCAAGCGCGTTGAGTTTTTCCTGAATCAACCCAACGCCATCGTCGATAGCCGACATCATCGCCAGCGCGTAACGGCGGGCTTCTGGCATATCGCCGGAAAACCGGTTCAGATATTTTTGCGGGGCTTCCAGCGGCGTGTGCGGCGCGAAATAGGCGAGGTAAAGGAAGAACGGAGCTTTCCGGTTGCGATCAATAAACTGAAGCGCCGCTTCCGTATGGATTTCCGTCCGGTAGCCTTCGACCTCCATCCACTTGGCCTCGGAAAATATTTTCCCGTCCAATGAATGGGTTACCAGATATTTCTTCGGCGCAGTCTGAAACATCCCGTTCTTCATGAAAAATTCATCAAAGCCCCACTGACGGGGATCTTCAGCGCCCGCGCCCGCAAGCGGAAGGTGAAGCTTGCCGACCATGCCGGTGCGGTAGCCGGACTCACGCAACCGCAAAGGCATCGGCGTGCCGCGATACTCAAACGGCAGGTCGGCGTTATCGTAGACTCCGAAACGCTCCTGATACTGTCCGGAAATCAACCCGGCCCGCGAGGGGCCGCAAACCGGCGCGGTGGAATAGCCGTGCGTAAAGCGCGCGCCCTGCGCCGCCAGCCGGTCCAGATTCGGCGTCCGAATATCGGCAGCAACTCCCTGCACGCCTAGGTCGGCATAGCCCTGATCATCCGTCAGGATCACGATGATGTTCGGTTTGCGAACCGCAGAATCTTCGGCAAAGGCCCCCGAGACAGACATCAGGACCGGAAGAGCGACCCCGGCAGTCTTCCATGCATGCGCTTTAGTTTTCATCCGTTTATTTTCATGTATTAATTTCTGTTACAGGTCGATGTCGGCCCGGTACTCCGGAATTATGCGTACTTCACGGAAGTCTGCAGAACCGGCCTTTCCGCCTGTGGACGGATCAAATAGCACCATATCGCTTGAGGTATCACCAACGGAAAAAACTTCTGGTTCGGCGCGCAGCCAGAGGCCGTCACCGGCCAGCGCGGAGCGGAACCGTTTCAGCCCGACCCGCCAAAGTTCGCTATTATTGAGATGATCGGCAACCAGCAGGCCACTGCGAATATCGAAAATGCGGCAGGCCGTTCCGCTGCTGTCGATCTGCAGATAAATATCGTTCAGTCCTGCAAACTCAGCCTCCGCCAGCTTGAGAATTTTTTTGCCCGCTGAAAAATCGGTGAACGCGGCACGCAGTTCGCGGGCCGGAGCCGTCACCGTCAGCCGCTGGAAAACGCCATCGGATTCTATCTGCACATGGCCGGGTTTTTGCGTGAGCGCCGGGAATAGGCAAAGCGTCATGACATTGGTTCCGGCTTCCGTAACGCGCAGCGTGGCGCCGTTCAGAATTACCGGATGAGGACTAACCGCTAAAACCGTGCGCCCGCCGGAGGTAAGCAACGCGGTGTGCCGGGCGTCTTCTTCCGAAAGAAGCAGCACATGAGTCCGCCGTCCATCGGCGGAACGCAACTGAAAAGCCTCTGCATGGCCGGGCCGCACATTAAAAACAAGCGCGTCGTCCTTCTGCTTGGTTCGAACGGCCTCAACCGAAGCGCCGGTTTTTTCGATCACGGTTCCCTTAGCGAAAACAAACTCGCAGGGCAGCGTGCCGGTCTGCGAAAAAATCGCCCAGCTGTCGCCCTGATGCCGGAAGCGCGGGCCCGGCTGAGCAGTGGCGGAGATCAGCCGCACACCGTCCAGATCCAGATTGACTGGAAAAATTCCAAAGCTTCCGGTCGGGATGTCCAGTCCGGCCAGCCGCGGCAGAACGACCGGGCCGTCATCGGTGGTGACTTCAAACTGCACACCGGAGCGCGGCGAAAGCGGTTTAACATTCCCGTAGTTTGAAAAGAAGAGGAACCCCGAACCGCCAGACATCCGAACGTCGCTACGCAACCGGTCTTCGGTCGCCGTCACGACCTTTCCGCCGGGATGGCGGGTTTCGGCACGGGAAAGTTCGGCTTCGTAGGAAATAATGAACTGGTTCAGCGGACGTAACCTGTAAAGCGACTCGCGCCATTCGCCGAACTCACCGATCGGGGCGTAGAAATCGTAGGTGATGGCAGGCAGCGTATTGTTCTTATGGGTGAAGCCGTGCGTTGCATCCATCGGATTGCTTCCGCCATGAAACATATAGTAGCCGAACAGCAGCGCCTCTGTTCCGGCGAGCCGGGAAAACGCCGTACTGTAGATTCCTTCCGGCGGGATATCCGGACGGTAACTGAACCGTACCGGAGAGCCGGTGCCGATTTCGGAAAAGCCGATCGGCACTTTGCCGAAATACTCGCCCAGACCGCGGCCGAACGTTGTCAGCCAGTGGTTTTCGTTTTTCGGGCGTGACAGATACATGTAGCCGCCGTCGGTCGGATACATTTCATCGACCGGCAGCGGGCCTTTCAGCGTCCAGCCGGTACAGGTGAAAAACGGCGAGCGAAGACCGCCTTGCACCGCGCGTTTTTTCAGCTCCCGGTAATGTTTTTCAAACTCCGCTCCGCGCGGGCCGATATACCCGGTGCCGATGTCGCCGACAAAAATCCGGTCCCAGGAAGTCGGTGCCGTACCCAGTTCGTTTTCAAGCTGGGTTGAAATGATCGGTCCACCCTGCTCCCAGAACAGCCCGGTCAGATGTTCGCCAAGTTTTGTAAAATACCGGCCGACCAGTTCCAGATAGAGCGGATCATCACTGCGCTCCACCAGCGGCTTTCCATACAGCCAGGCCGGCAACCCGCCCAGCAGAAATTCCGAATTGCAATAAGGGCCGGGACGGATCAGCCAGTACATGCCGTGTTTGGCGCACAGCTCTCCAAAACGGCGGATATTTTTCTGTCCGCTGAAATCGAATTCGCCGGGGCGCGGTTCAAGCTGGCTCCAGAAAATGTAACTGGAAACCGCATTCAGTCCGGCAGCCTTCATTTCCAAGATGGCTTCTTCCCAGTATTCAACCGGATAACGCATCGGATGGAATTCGCCGGCGACCAGCGCTAGCGGTTTGCCGTCCAGTTCAAAATAATAGTTGTTGGCGCTCAGCCGGTGCCCGGCCGGAGAACCTCCGCCCCAGTTTTTAAAGCGGTCATAGTCGGGATGAAGCCCGGCGCCGCGGGCATCGATGACAATCCGTCCGGTTTCAACCGGTGCCGTCGCTGCAGGAGCCGCGCTCTTCACAATCGGCGGCGGGTTCCCGGAGAAAGCGGTTCCGTCGAGGCGGAAGTTATCGAAGGTCGCCGCCCCGCCGCCGGCATAGAATCCGCCCGATCCATCCTTAAAAATTTTCGCACTGTCGGCTACGCCGGTTTTTGAAAAAACCGTCTGCCCGTTTTCCGCATCGCGTACGGTGACATCAAACAGACCGGGCTTTGCAGAAGAGACGGCCAGCTCGTAGGGATGATTTTTGACGAATGCAAAAGCATCCGCGACATTCAGCATGGCAGATTCCGCGCCGTTTACGCGGCGGATCACCTGCACCCGGCCCGCGCCGTTCAAACGGAATGCATAATAATTCTCCCGGTCAGCGTAATTAAAAACCAGTCCGGCGACTGCCGTCGCCGTCGTGCTGTTCAGCTTAATGGTTCCGGTGATTGTAAATTTCTTGCCATCAGCGTTGTGTGTACCGGCGGCTTGGCTCAGCAGAAGAAAGGCTGTGCGCGGCGGAGTGCTCTGCGCCGAAACTTCCTGATTCTGAATCCGGAACGTCGCCGCCGGATCGCCACCGTTCAGCCATCCGGACCCGACCGCAACGGAGGCGTCGGCAGACTGCTGGGTGTCCGGGCGGTTGAAGTCGTCTGCCGACTGCGCCGTGCAAACTGAACCGGCCAGCAGCAGCCCGGCAAATAAAATAAAATATCGCGTAACATTCCTTGTCACAGAAACCTCCGTCACTTGCTTGTTTTGCCCATCAATTTGATTTTGCGGACTTCAATATAATCCGGCTGTGTTTCCGGATCATAATGACCGGTTTCTCGCAAATGTGTAGGTGCGGCCAGCCGAATTTCCTGAAGCGGAGAATCGCTTTGGAAGGTGCCGGTGAGCGTATGCCATTCGCCGTCACGCTGCGGAAAGAATTCAATATTCCCGGTCTTTCCCTCCGGCCCTTTCCACGCCAGCCGGACACGACCGCTGGTCGCCACACGCAATTCCGCCTGCACGAAATAAATTCCTGCGGGCAGGCCGGAGACATCCGTGGTGACGATTTCAGGATACGTTCCATCGGAGTGCATTTGCAGCGATCCGTTTTTAACTTCGGCTTTTATCATTCGGACGGCTTTCCATTTCCCGAGTCCGGAACTGAAATCCCACGACCGGAGTTCCTTCGCGTTTGCCGGCAGCTCGCTGTTTTCTATCTGGCGGGGAACAACATAATCGGGATTGTAAGCTGGGTTTGACTGCGGCGGAGCAACGCCGGTCTCAATCCGCCAGCTGTCCGCCAGTGCTTCAAGCGTTTTGACCCGTTCCGGTTCCTGCTCCGCCAGATTTTTCGATTCCGACGGATCGGCTTCTAAATTATAGAGCTCCGGCGTTCGGCCAAAAATTTTGATCAGCTTCCAGGCTCCCTTACGAACCGCTTCACCGGGCAGAATCAGGCTCCCGTCTTCCATGTTAACACTTTTCACCTCATACCAGAAAAGCGGGCGCTCCCGCAGTCCGGGCTGATCGCCGGAAGTTAAAAGCGGAACCAGACTGACGCCGTCGACCGGCTGATTGGTCGGCAGCGCCGCTCCGGCGATATCCAGAATGGTCGGATAGAAATCGATCAAACTGACCGGCAGATCCGACTTCGATCCCGCCGAGGTGTGCCCCGGCCAGAAGATCGTCATCGGTTCGCGGACTCCGCCTTCGTAGAGATATTCCTTCTGCCCGCGAAATGGAGCGACTGAAGTCACCGGCACCGAACCGAGCGTTGTTTGCGCACCGTTATCGGATGTCAGCAGAACAACGGTGTTATCGCTCAACCCCAGATCGTCCAATGTTTGGAGAATCCGGCCAATGCCTTGATCAACGCAATCAATCATCGCCGCATACGTCGGGTTGAGCGACCCGTCACCCATCTGCACCCGTTTCTTCCGGTATTTGGAAACAACCGCTTCCGGAGCCATCAGCGGCGCATGAGGCGCATAGTGCCAGAGTTGTGCATAGAACGGACGGTCTTTGTTTGCGCGAATAAACTGAATCGTTTCGTCAGTCAGCCGGTCGGTCAGATATTCTCCCGGTTTGCTCGCGACGTTTCCAGGCAACCCTTCATACGGTGAAAAAAAGTTTTTAACCGCTCCAACCATTTGTGCGCCGCCGAAGTTAACATCAAAGCCCTCGCTCTCGGGCGTGACGCCATCACCAACTTCTCCAAAATGCCACTTACCGAAATGCCCGGCTGCATAGCCTTTTGTTTTCAAAACTTCCGCTAAGCTGACGAACTCCGGTCTGCGCTTTGTCCATGCCAGTGCGTCGTATGGAGAAAACGGCGGCGCATACTGCGGTGCATCCGGGATTTTCATCTCTGCCCGTTGCATCCAGGCTGTGCGCGCCGGCCACTGGCCGGTCATCATGCTCTGCCGGCTCGGTGCGGAAAACGGATGGGCTGAATAGGCTGTTGTAAAACGCATTCCTTGCGCCGCGAGCCGATCCATATTCGGCGTTTCGACAAACGTATTTCCCGTAAATCCCAAATCCCGCCAGCCGGCATCGTCCAGCAGGATGACGAGGAAGTTCCACGGTTGTTCGGAAGATTCCGCGCCAGCTCGCGCCAGACCGATCGTACCAGCCATTAATCCGGCCAGCAGGGTTTTGTGTAAATAAGACGTCTTTAGAGACGGTAAAAACACAGCAAAAAACGGCTTCTCAAGTGGGTTCGACTTCACAGATTCCTTTCGCTGGAATGATGAATTCGTGATAACTACATCGCAAACAACCATTTTGAAACATGATATCAAACGTAATGCACTATTTATTTTTTGAGCTTATAGATCAGGTAGTCAGTCGCGGTAGCAAAATCGCCGGAAGGCTTACCGGGATAAGTAAGAATATATTCGACCCCCAGCGACTTGAGCCTAGCCTCAAGTATGCAACCGAAAAGTGCTGAGTGTGTGGGATCTTGTGCGACTTGCCCTTTCGCCGCGGGGGTTTTATCGCCATAAGACAGCCAGAGCGGCGGATCCCCGGCACTCGCATGTTCGATGGGTGAAAACTCCTTGATGAAAGGTAAAACATCGGCCCGTGAATCGTAGAAATTCTGAAACGCCTGAGTCGCGTTGACTCCGTTTGTCTGGAAACCGAAAGCACCGCCGCCATAGGCGATATTGGGTATCCATTCCCGCATGGTATGCGGATCCAGCGATGTCTGCGCTCCACCGAGCGCCGCGCACCAGAGCCGAGTACTTTCGCGGGTGACCGGATCGCTACTGGCCGGATTTGCCAGATCGTCGTGCAACGCCAGCCACAGCGCTGAGCACGCTCCGGCCGAACCGCCAGTTGCACCTATGCGTTCCTTATCAATGTTCCATTCTGTCGCCTTTGAACGAACAAACTGCAGCGCGCGCGCGGCGTCCATCAGGGGAGCTCTTACTGGAGGCTGAACCCCCTCTTTTTGCGCCTGTTGCAAAAATCGGTAATTAATGGAAACGATCGATATTCCAGCCTTGAGCAACTTGTCCATGTCCGTAAGATAGGTCACGCGCGATTTGTCACCAGACCCCCAGCCTCCACCATGAATGACTAAGACCACGGGCGTTGGTGCGTCTGATCGGGCCCGCCAAAAATCGAGCACGTTCCGCTCATGTGGACCATAGATCACATTCGCATGAGTCGGCAGGTGAATTTGAGTATCCTGCGGCAATGCAACTGGCGGAAGAACAGCGCCGCCCGTCAACTCCATCCGCAGATCGTCAAAACAAGGCTTCGCGCGTGTAGAAAGATTGTAAAAGCCTGCGGTGCCGCCTGTGAATTTATATACCGTATCTGTGATGCGCCCTATCTGTTTCCCACCGTCCAGTCCGGGGCCACTTAATTCATAATCGAACACGCCTGCCGCACGGAGCGTGATTGTAAGAATATAATCCTCGTTTACTTTCAGAGTTTCAGAGTTGGATGCCGTCGCGAAAATAATTCCCGTTTTCGCGCCGTTTTTGACCCGGAGAAACTGTATGACGTTCGTGCTGCCCGTATTGATGCGGGCCGCATAATAGTTTTTCGCGTCCTGAACATTCCACGCCAACCCATAGCCCTGCACGGCGTTCGCCGTAGAGATCGTCGTAATCCGTCCCTGAATCGTAAATGTTTTATTTGTAAGCAGTATATCATTTTTCGATAAAATCAGGTTCGCTGGCTCGATTGATCCTGATCCTGCGTCTGCTCTGAAAATAATTTTCCCGGCTTGAAGCCCAACCAGCGGAGCCTTGTCACCTTCGGAACAGGTTAACCCATAGCCGTTACCGACCGAAACCGAAGCTTGGGTATGAAATGCGGTATCCGGACGGTTAAAATCGTCAAAAAACCGTTCTGCTGGTACCGCAAAGCTTGTGACACAAATGGTCATCGGCCACACAAACCATGCCGCACGGAACAGCAACGTCATCCCCCTATACCGGCTATTTATCACTGTTCTACCTGTTCTCTCATTTCCATTCTGGTTTTCATCAACTCACATTTTATTTTTTCAGCCAGCTCGGCGCTGATCTCATATTTACACAGCAGCAGATTGGCCGCGATAAAGGTGGCCGCAGGAACCAGCGCAACCAGCACGCGCATCCACAAAATGGTTCCGGCCGCCTGATTCACTCCGGCATCCGCATGAAATCCGGTCAGCACCAGTACGAGCCCGGAAACCAGCAGCGAAGCAGAGCCGCCGATTTTAGTGAACCATCCATATGCCGCACCGAACGACCCTTCGCGGCGCAGTCCGCTTTTCCATTCGTCATAATCGCACACGTCAGCAATCATCGACGGAGCGATAATCCACAGTCCGGTTATGGCCGGACCGCCGAGGAACAGGCCGAGGATTTGCAGGTACGGGTAATTCGGATTAACCAGAATAAATGACAGAAGGCTGCCGGCCGTACCCAGAAGCATCAGTCCGCGCAACGTGCTCTTTTTCCCGAATACCCGGCTGCACCGTGCCACCGCCGGAATGATCAGCAGGGAACTCAAAACATAGCCCGTCCCGATCACACCCTGAAGCTGGCCCGCAAAAGCCTGATTGCCCTGACAGACGTAGTAGATATTCAGATACATACCAACCTGCATGATCGATAGCTGGCCGACAATAATCAGCACACAAACCGAGACCACCCGTATGAACGGCTGCACCTTCCACGCCACCGAAAAACTTTCATAAAACGAAAGTTTCCGCTCCGTCTCCTTTTTCACCTGCGGTGCGCGCTCTTTGCAGAACAGCGCCGTGAGCACGCTGGTCAAAATGACAAATCCGCCGAGAAACGAACCGATAACTTTCATCCCCTGCACCGTATCCGTGAAACAGGGCCGGGTGCAGCCCCAGTAAATCCACTGCATCAGAATGCCGCCGACGAGACTGAAAAAACTCCGGTAGCTCATTAGGGTCGTGCGTTCGTGATAGTCCGGACTCATTTCGAAACCGAGCGCCAGATACGGCACAATGAAAACCGTGAAGCAGGCATAGAAGATCAGCATGTATGACAGAAACAGCCAGAACACAGCCATCTCGCTCCAGCCGCGCGGCAGCATCCAGATCATCGAGAAAGCCAGCCCGGTCAGAATTCCGCCGACCAGAACAAACGGACGGCGGCGTCCGAAGCGCGACTTAAAGTTGTCACTGATACGTCCCATCAGCGGATCAAAAAACGCATCTAAAAAACGCGGCACCGTCAGCGCAATGCTGACTAACGCCGGATTGACGCCCAGTCCGATATTGAGGATCGGGTTAGCCAGCATATTGGTGGTGTTGAACAGGATGTTCTCCGAACTTCCGCTGACACCCCAGGCGGCTTTTTCTGCAACGCTCAAGGCTCCATCATTCTTTTTTTCTTTTTTGAACCACTTCATTTTTATTCCCCGTTTATATCCCTGCTTAATTCGTGTTCCCGTATTTGTGTGCCGGACTTTCGGCATCAAACTGTTTCCGCAAACCGCTCAGCTCAGACGCATATTCCGGGTTCGCCGCCAGATTCCGGACTTCGTACGGATTCAGCGTATAGTCATACAGCTCTTCCGCCACAGTTTTGTTCTGCGCATCGAGCCA
>Ga0247844_1006536_pt1 | contig 13881 bp, 12 predicted proteins | sample LaCtaG_FD_192421 | JGI IMG/M metagenome (GOLD analysis project Ga0247844, IMG submission 192421) | Freshwater microbial communities from meromictic Lake La Cruz, Castile-La Mancha, Spain - LaCruzMarch201714.5m_1 | ecosystem: Environmental > Aquatic > Freshwater > Lake | place: Spain: Castile-La... | reverse complement strand
CTGGTTTATCGGCATCCATTGGAAGTGACGGCTTCTTTACAGCAGCGAAATCACCTGTCCGTTGCGACAGCCCAAGTTCAATGGCTTCGTCATGTGCTGGACGCAGAACGCGACACGAAAGACCTGCCAAGAGCTATCGTTGCATATGACCGATTGATGAGGGATTGGCGGAGCGAAATTAAGCGCACGAGTGAGGATCTTGGGCTCGTCTTTCCGAATTCCATTGAGCAAGTTTCCACGGACATTGACGCGTTTCTTCAGCCCAAACACAGGCACCACACTGTTTGCGAAGACCGCACCGAAGGATACGGAGGGCTGGGTGCCTGCGTGAATCGCACGTATACAGCTCTTGCGCATTTGTCCGCTTATCCGAAAGATTCTCGTCAAGTTTTTGATGATGTCAACCGCGAACTTCAGGCTGCTGCGGATGTATTAGGCGCGGCTTTGGTCGAGGAACAAAAACTTAAAAACAAAGCAGAATCGAACTTTCGGTCGGCGATTGATCAAGCTAGTCAATTGGCAATTTTCGAAGCAAAGAAGAGCCACGATTTTGATGTGTGTTACCAGTTGCTGAAAGCCGAGCGCGACCGCGGTGGAGCCGAGATAAAAAGGCTCGAAACAAAAATAGAGAGAGTGCAAAGCATGCAGGCTGAGCGGGCATTGGAGGCGAAGCGCTACCCGCCAATGAAAGATGCGAGCGACATTCCAACAGATCAGGCCGCAGTCGAGGCCGCGCTCGATAAGTGCCTGATGATTATTCCGTCGATAAACGGGGCGGTCTTGCTGCAGAGGATGTTGCCCTCGCTGAAGCTTTCTGGCAAGCAGATCGTCGTTCTCGATCAAGGAAGTGTGGACACCACCGCGGAGGTTTGCAGAGGGGAAGGCGTCGAGTTGATTCAACTTGGCCGTCCGCACACTTACACAGAAGCATGCAATATTGGGTTGAAAATTGCTGTCGAGCGTTGTTGTGATTACATTCTTGTCGCAAACAACGACATAGAATTCAAAACCGATGTAGCGCGAGAGCTCATGACGGCAATGTTAGCCGATCCAGGTCTCGCCATCGTAGCCCCGTCCCAATTGCTTATTGATGAGGAAGCAGGGCATAGGATGCTGGCATACCGTGTGTTCTGGCATCTTGCATTGATGCAGTTCGAACACGACTTCGCTGTCCCTCCAGGCAACCCCAAACGGATCGAATCCGATTTTTGTGAATTGACACTTGCATTGGTCCGGATAGCAGTCACCGAAAAAATAGGCTTTTTAGATGATGCCTATGGCTTCTATTTTGAAGATGCCGATTTCGGCTATCGTGCCAGACAGGCCGGATATTCGTGCGCTTACCTCCCAGGATCTCAGATTAGCCATTATAGCAGCTCTACAGTTAAGAGGACGGCACCTGACTGGAAGATTAACAAGCTCCAAGCAAATAAAATTCTTTTCGCTAAGAAGCACCTTGGTTACGGGATGTCTCATTTCAATCACGGGAGCACAGAGGCAAATTCCTGGAATGTCATCAATGTTAATTTGAATAAATATCTGCTCAAGTATGGGCTGGTCGATCAAAGCAGACCCGAGCTTATTTTTTCGCATCCAGGGGCGCGCCCGTTCGACTATCTTTATACGGTCTGGGAAACGACTAAATTACCGGAAGCTTGGCTTGCCCATCGAAACTCGTATAAGGTTTTGATTGCCGCTTCGCGTTGGGTTGCAGACATTTTCCGCGCTGAAAAATTCAGCAATGTGCATCATGCTTCGCATGGCGTTGAAACGGATATCTTCCACCCGTGGGGTGATAAGGAGAGGCTGTTTAACGGTCTAACCTTTTTGTGGTTTTCTACAAATCAAAATCGCAAAGGGCTGGATGTTATGCTCGCTGCCTGGGAGCCGTTTCATGCAGCGCGACCAGGAGCGCGGCTCGTCCTTATGGGAAGGAATATTGATTTTCCTGGCGCGCCAGAGCGCGATTTCATATGGAAAAATTTCCGCGTGTCCGAATATCTCGTTAGGGGCATCGCTATTTACGAAGCGATCGCTCCAATCTCTGACGATGAATTGGCGCAAATTTATCGAGGGGTCGATTTTGCCATAAATACCTCGCGCAGCGAAGGTTTTGGGTTCACGGTTGTGGAGGCAATGGCATGTGGAACGCCTGCGATATTCGGCAACTATGGAGCAACGGCTGAGTTCGTATTCCCCGGAGCGCTCGTTTTCGATGGTATTCGTGTAAAGGCCAATTATCAAGATAAAGGCTTTACCGATGTAGGTGATTGGTTTGAGCCGGACAAAGCCGGAATCTTGGCGTGCTTAAACACAGCATCTGATATGACCAACGATGTTTATGCGTTGCTGGCCCGCACCGGCATGCTTTTAGTCCGGAATAAGTTCACGTGGCACCAAACTGTTTTTGCTATCCGATCCGCCATAGCGACAGTGCAAGTAAGGCAGCCGATCACACTGGCCTCGCCGTCCTTAGATTATTCTGGATCGTCGTTGTCAACGCTGAAGAGCCACCCAAAGGTCGCGGATCGCCCCGTTCGGTTGCTTGTTATCCGCAATATGCGACGCGCGTCCAATTTTTTATCATCGACGACGGATGCGTTTGAGCATCAAGGAGGCCGGGCCGCCTTGCGGCTGGCGGCGTCACTCTTACGGGAATACGCGCTGTCACGAATGCGCAACTTCAAAACGGCTCTCAAGAGCCGATCTTCCATGCTAGCCCCAAGAATCAGGCCGAACGATCTGCCATTGAAGAGTGGTCCCTTGTTTATTGGCTATGTTGAAGCAAGTCTTGGTCTCGCAGAGGCCCTGCGCAACATGGTCTCTGCCGTGGCGAGGCAGACGGAAGCGTTTGCGGTGTACCCTTTCAACGTGGCGGTCGAGCAACGTCGTATCGGCCCATTCATGGCGCAAAAATATGAGTTCAACCATCCGCACAAGATCAACGTGATTTACGTCGCAGCCGATCAGGTACAGGCTGTTTTCGCAAATGTCCCGAAGTCTCTTCACGAGCGCAGTTACAATATTTTAAGAACTTATTGGGAGTTGCCTTCGGCGCCGGCAGCTTGGCGTCCTATGCTGCAGGGCATAGACGAGATTTGGGCACCGAATGACTTTGTGCGCCGTGCTTTTGCAAGCGTCTTCGATGGCCCGATCAATATCATCCCGCCATGTGTCGACGTTGATGCAGAGTCGATGCCGGATCGAACGATGCTTGGGCTCGTTACCGGGCGGTTCTACTATTTGTTCTCCTTCGACTTTTACTCATCCCCGTACAGGAAGAACCCTCTGGCCGTTATAGAGGCTTTTCAAAAGGCTTTCGGCGGTCGCTCGGACAACGTGGGACTGATTATCAAGTCCATCGGAGCTGAAGGGCATCATCCCGGGATTAGGGCAAAATTCCAGGAGGCTGCGGACTTGGACCCGCGGATTCTCATAATGAGCAAGACGTTATCACGAACACAGATGCTAGGTCTGATCAAGGCCTCGGATTGTTATGTATCGTTGCACCGGGCTGAAGGTTTCGGAGCTGGTATGGTCGAGGCAATGAGCTTCGGTAATGCCGTAATCGGGACGGGCTTCTCGGGATGTTCTGATTTTATGAAGGTAGAATACTCGTACCCCGTACCCTACAAGCTACGGAATGTCGAACCGCATGAATACGTCTGGAGTGAAGAACAGCAGTGGGCCGAGCCTGATGTCGATGCAGCTGCTGATCTGTTCCGGCAAGTGTATGAGGATCCAGTCACACGCGCGCGCAAAACGACCGCGGCCAAGGCGTTTGTTGATCGCCTTTATTCACCCGCTGCAGTGGCTGCGGCCGTTCTGAACCGGGTTAGCGAAATTGAACGGAAGCTGGGCTGAGCTACTAATCGAAAGGACCGTGGCGATGCCGATGAAGGTGCCGGAATCAAATCAAGAGCTGGCACGTGCCAAGCCGCTCGTTTCTGAAAGGGCTGGGCTATCGACTGCACATGCTGTTTGGATCCTCATGGCGACTGTTTTGGCTGCAGTTCTGTTGCTCAAACACGCAGGCCTTTACGCAATCGTATTCGCGGATGAGATGGTCTTCAGCAGGCACGCCCGCTTATTACCAGTGGCGGACGCCCCGGTCGCGAGTTTTCTTTATTTCCAGCTGTATAGTGTCACAAATCTTTGTGGCGACGGGTTCCTGACGTGCGCACGAATGCTCAATACTGTTTGTCTTGCTGCCTCGATTCCTTTCGTTTATGGCGTTGCCAGACATGCGGCTGGGCCAAGGACGTCGATGGCTCTGTCGCTTCTGGCGCTTGCGGCTCCCATGAGTTCATACGCCGCTTACTTCATGGCCGACGCGCCTTACTTTCTTGCAATTTGGATCAGCATCTGGGCGGCGTTGCGCCTGAATAGTGCGGCAGACCACCTTGCATGGGCTGGAGTTGGTGCACTCATCGGCATTGCAGCGCAGGTAAAGCCCCATGCCCTTTTTTTGCTGCCTGCCTTTGCTGTTTACGCTATCGGGCTAGGCTTAGCCGGGCGGCGGCCCTGGCGGTCAATTGCTTTCAATTCAGTAAGTCTTTTCATTGCTGCTTTGATATTCAAATACGGGATCGGAATTGCGTTGGCGGGCCCTACCAGGGGAACGGCACTGCTCGGATGGCTCTATAGCAACCTTGCTGCAGACCAGGCGGCGAAAATGCCAAACTACCTCGAAATGACGCACAAGTTAGGATTGTCGTTGCTCGGGCATGGTTTAGCTCTCAGTGCCGTTGCGGGGGTCGGGCTTGCAGTCGTGGCCGCATCAGCCGTTACTGTGTGCAAAAATATAGTGAATGGGCAGGAACTTAGTGAAGATGAAAGGGTCGTCGCACTGTGCGCGCTTCTGCTGGGATCGCTCCTGTTGATTACAGCTTTGTTTACGGTTTCCGTTTCAGGTGTATCCCCTTTGGAGATCGCTTCTAGGCTGCATTTGCGCTACTATAATTTCCTGTTCCCATTGGTGATAATTTGCGTAGCTGCTCAGTTGCGAAACGTCCCAAACTCTCCATCCCGTGCCCGTTTGGTGACGGCGATTCCAGTCGGAAGTGCTTTGGTTTATGGCACTGTCACGGCACTTTATCCGTTCTCATCAAACTTCGTTGACGGCCCGGAACTCCAAGGCTTTCTGAGCACTTCGCTAAGCGGATCGGTTGCCCGATATTTACTAGGTCTCGTGGCTTTCATTTCGCTCACTGCGTGGGTGTGGCGAGTGCGGGTTGGAGCACGGATGTTCATATTTGGCTTCATCCCAGCGCTGGCGTTTGCCGGTCATATCGCGATCACACGCCAGCAATACTTTAGTGTAGCCGATAGCTTCGTTAAAGCTGCGCAGGCGACGCGAGCCTACTTGCCCGCTACCGAGTTGGACAGCGTCGCCGTCTTTGGTTCGGCACCATTTGGCATTCCAAAGACACTGTTCTATCTGGATGCTGTAAATGCTGGTAGGGTAACGCTCCCCCCCGATGGGGCAATTGATTTAGCAAAATTGCCTCCTGGAAAGCGTTGGATTTTGGCTGTTGGCAACCATCCTCTGCCTGAGGCGAAAGTTGAGATTGTCATCCGGAATGCTGACTTTGTTCTTGCCAGGGTCAAGTAAGCGCATCAGATCAAGCGGTTCTAAAGCCACGAAATTATAGGGAAAACAACATGTTGTCAGAAAGCTGGAAAACTATCCCTTGGGCCTGCCCAAGTTGCCGATCAGCTATTGGCACCGATTTAGTTTGCGGCTGTGGCCATAACGGGTATCAGCTGAATGGAATGATTTATTTGCATCGCAACGACGAGAGTTGGGAGCAATGCATGGTCGAGCGCAACGGTTGGATTGGGCGCACTAAGGAAGTCGGGTTATACCGCGAAAATCCTGATCATTTCTATTTACCGGACCGGCTACCTCACCTCAAAGAATTTTATGCGGAGAGCAAAGCGCATATTGATGCGTTCGCGAAACACGAAAATCTCAAAGGCAAAGTCTGCCTCGACATCGGTGCAACAATCGGTTGGGTGGAAGCCTATTTGATGGAGACGTATCCAGAAACGACCTTTATTGCACTCGAAGTGAACGACGACGACCTTTGTGGTCTGGGTCGTTCCAATGCGATCAAGCAGAAATCCGGTTTCGACTTTGTGTCGCTCGTGGCGGATATGCATCATATGCCGTTGCAGGACAACTCGATTGACGTGGTGTTCTCGATCGATGCGCTTCACCATTTCCGCGATATGTCAACCGTATTTGCTGAAGTCCATCGTGTTCTTAAGTCAGCCGGTACGTTCTATGGCGTCAACGAGCCGGATCGGCCCGACGATACCGTCGAGGCCGATTATATTAAGGAGTACGCCGAGATCGAGTTGAGGCACAACATAATCGAGCGTCGACCGACGCTGCGCGAATATTCTCAGGCCGGGGCGCTTCTTAATGTTCGCGCAATTAACGATGAGGTTGGTCTCATCCATCGGGTGGACACCGCTGGCCTGCTTTTGAAGGGTCAAAAGCCGCGATAAAGGTCCGCCGCCCAATACGTATCAGACAGTCCCTTATGGGACCTTGTTTGCCCAGACACAATTTAGTGTGGACGCTACTTATGGATTTGACCGAAGAAATCGTTCGCGCCGTATATCAAGCGGCCCTTGATCGAGACCCAGAATCCGAGGACGTTATTCGCTCGTACCTCAACGCTGGCCTTTCTGTGTCTGCATTTATCGATGGAGTGAAACAAAGCGTCGAGTATCAGCAGCGGGTCCGCGCACAAGCCAATATTCCGAACCACTATCAGAGAAGCTTCAATGTTCCAGAGGTTTTTGCGCGATACAAAGATCCCTCACCAATTAGTAAAAATGGTTATATCACCGATTTTGTAGGCTCAGTTACCAATACCCGATTTTGGAATCATCTCACAACGGACGCCGCGCGGGTTGAAGGACTGCCGACCCCATCCAACTTTCACGCAGCCGAAGATGAGTGGGCTGCAAGTTTGCGCGCGCTTGATTTTGTCAAAAAGCGGTTTGTCGCTATTGAGGTCGGTGCCGGTTGGGGGCCCTGGCTTGCAAGTTGCGGCGTCGCTGTCCGCCGGAAAGGCATAAAAGAGTTCAAACTAATCGCTGTCGAGGGCGATTCAAAACACGTCACTAAAATTCGCAATCATCTACCTGATAATGGGTTTGTCGGGGACGAGGTCGTGATCCATGAAGCTATTGCTGGGCCCGTTAGCGGCACAGCTCTCTTTCCAATTAGTGAGGAGGGGGCTGATGACTGGGGCATTCAACCCGTTTTTCCATCTTCAGAAGCGGAAGCTGACGAGATCATTCGGACCGCAGACTTCATCGACTACCGAGGCATGCGGTTCTCGCAGTTTGCTAAGATGCGCTCGATCAATCTTGCTGACGCCGTTGCGATTGAGGGCATTGTTGATCTCGTGCACATCGACATCCAAGGCGGCGAACTCGATTTTGTCAGAGGTCAGTTAGATTTTCTCACCGCGCGCTGCCGCTACCTCGTGATTGGGACGCACGCTCGCACAATTGAAGGCGGACTGATCGATGTTTTGAGCCGGGCTGGTTGGCTGCTCGAAGTCGAAAAGCCTTGCATGTTTCATATAGAAGGCTCGAAGCATCACATTAGCACCGACGGGACTCAAGGTTGGTTGAATCCACGACTAGTGTAATCGCTTCGGAAAGCGCTTGATCGCCCCAATTTTGAGGGGCCGCTGGATTGGCGAGGAAAGGGACCGGATGGACTACACGTATAAACCAGTGTCAACCGACTCAGACGCGCTTGATAAGGCGGCTGATTTGTTTTGTACCTGCTTTCCAAAGGCCTCGCAATTCACGCGCGCTTTCCTAGAATGGCAGTATGCAGCCAATCCGGATGGAAGCGTTATCGGTATGGATGCGTTTGCTGGAGATACGCTTGCGGCAACCTATGTTTGTTTGCCGGCCGCCATCCGCCTCGAGGGCAAGCCGGTTAAAGCCATGTTGTCGCTCAATACGGCAACTCATCCAGATCATCGAGGGAAGGGACTGTTTACGAAGCTCGCAAATCTTACCTACGACCAAGCGGCAACTGCAGGCGTAAAAGCCGTGTTTGGAGTTGCTAACCAGAATAGTTTTCCCGGGTTCGTTACAAGACTTGGCTTTCAAAATGTCGGGGGACTTGATGCCCGTGTCGGGATCGGACCATTCCCATCTTTGGACCGTGAACGCGCTAAAGCAGCGCAGTTCCAACGCTTGTGGAACGGTGATCGCTTACGTTGGCGTGCACAAAATCCTGCCAATCAATTGAAAATCGAACAGACCGGAGGTACGCTGCTGGTGACGGGACGCACACCATATCCTGGAATCGACGTAAAAGCACGGATTTTGCTCGATAGTGAAGGCTTTGCCGAGCAGCGTGGCGGCGTGCCCCGGCTTTGGTTGTCATTGGGGACTTCGCTTGCCGGAAGCGGCATCTCGCTCCCCGTGCCTGAGCGCCTCAAGCCGTCACCATTGAAGCTTATTTACCGCAACCTGGAAGATTCTCGACATCGGCTTGATATGAGGAGTGTTTTGTTCAGTTTCATTGATTTCGATCCATATTGAGCGGAGTGTTGATGACTACAGTTTTTCTGTTTGCTCACCAAGACGACGAAATGGGTGTCTTTCAAACGCTCCAGACGCTCGCTGCCCGCGGAGAACAGCAAGTTTGCATCTATTTGACAAACGGCGATTGGAACGGATTGAGCCCGATCCTTCGAAATGCTGAAAGTTCCCGGGTGCTAGAGGGATTTGGAGTTGCCCCTGGAAATATCTACTTCCTCGGTACTGATCTGGGCATTTCTGACGGAACGCTGCCTGACAATCTCGTATTGGCGTTCACCGCTCTGGATTCAATCCTAGAAAAAGTCAAACCACAGCGGATTATCTTGCCTGCATGGGAGGGGGGCCATCAAGATCATGATGGATTGCACTGGCTCGGAGCCCAACTTGCGCAGAAACTCGGCATCCTTCACGCGTCACGACAATTCAGTTTATACCGTGCTACCTCCAGCGGCTTCATACCTTATCGGGTGATGGCTCCGCTTCATGCAAACGGTAAGCTGGAATATCAACCTGTCTCGATGATGAGTGCTTTTCGCCATGCAGTTACCTGCTTCTCCTACAAGACGCAGCGTAAGGCTATGCTCGGACTTGTTCCGTGGATGCTGCTTGACCAACTGCTCAGCCGGTCAGAACGTCTTCAACCCGTGCTGATGGCGCGAATTGAGCAAAGACCCCATTTAGGTCTTCTGTTGTACGAAAAGCGTGGGCGTTACTGCTTCAGTCAAATGACGACAGCGCTATTGCGAGCTGGCGACGCAATTCGGATGCCATCACAATAAAGCCGATACGGCTATGCCGACGATGATGCAGGCTGCTCCAATAACCGTTGCGGGCCGGATTGTTTCTCCGAGCAAAGCGAAAGAGAGCAGTGGAACAAATACGAATGTGAGTGACGCGTACAAAAAGGCACGATTGAGCTCGACGGATCGCAAAACAACCAGCCACAACACCAGAACAGCACTATAGATCGCACCGATGCCGACAAGATAAGCGAGTATTTTCATCATTACTGGAGTTTGATCTATAATGCGTCCTGGTACGGATCCAATATACGTCGCCAGCATCTTCAGTAAGATTTGACCGAAGGAAAGCGCGATCATCGTTCCAACGGCTGCTAAATGAACTTTCATCTGACTTACTTCTCGCCAACTGTGCTTTTCGTTAAGAATACGACGCCGATATCACGTGGCAGTACCGATAGCAAAGGAAGGGCTGCGAGCGTCGCAACATAAGTGGCTACACCTAGGATTTTGGATTGCCCATTTATGTGAAAAATTCGATCCGCCAACCCTTCCCGAACTATCGGAAGAAGAGAAATTGTTGTTATTTCGCTTAGACCGACAGATTTGCCGAGCTGCAGCAAATGAGTCGTTGTGAAATACCAAACATGGGGTGAGGGCAAATTTTTTTGCCACAATCGATCAAAGGGAGTGGAAACACCGCACAGGTCTAAGAAATTGCCAATCCGGTAGAATATTCCATTCGAGTCTGGGCAATTGAGGACAAGAACACCACCCGGGGTTAAATGGTTTGCGCAGGCTCGGATTGCTGCCAAGGCACTGGGAATGTGTTCAAATACGTCGTTAAATATGATGGCGTCAAACCGCTCCTCTTCGTCCAGCACATCGGGGAAGAACCCCTGACGCACTTCTATGCCGGTTTTCTTTTTCGTTTGAGGTGCGACATTCGCGTCGGGCTCAATTCCGGTAAGAAGATAATTTCGTGCGGCTGCGTCCACAAGAAATTGTCCTTGCCCGCATCCTACATCTAGTATGCTTGCGCCAGGCGAAAGATAAAGACCTAGTTGGCAGAGAATGATCTCGTTGTTTCGCCGCCGGACCGGGTCAAGCCCGCGCCCTCTTGATGCTTCATCGATACGCGAGGCGGTGGGATGATCAGGAATTTCCGGCGATAGCGTAGAGGATAACAATCCACAAGAACCGCATCTATATAGCCACGCATGACGAAATATCGTCGGCTGCGTGCCGCAAACAGGGCATTGCGCTCCTGGACCGTGGGTATCATGGGTCATAATCGAGTTGTGTTCCTCGTTTCGTGATTATAAACGACAGATAGCAATCAACCGTGATCGGAAGCAAGGGCCGATCGCCGGGTTGAATTTGAAGCGCTCAGGCTGCGTGTCGCGGTCGATGATAAAGCGCGAAGGCGATCAGGAGAGGCGACTTATGAATGAAAATCTCACGAAGGAAGCCCTGTTGCCCCCGGTGGCTGTCGTCATTCCAACTTACAGAGCCCTTGCTTCTATCATGGATGTTTTGTCACGCATTGGGCCGTCAGTCACTCATATCTATGTGGTCGACGATTGCTGTCCGGAGAAGACAGGGGACTTGGTTTCAGCTCAATGTTTGGATGGTCGTGTCAAGATCATCCGACACGATGTTAATCAAGGGGTTGGCGGTGCTGTGATGACAGGCTACCTGGCCGCCATTGCGGATGGTGCCCAAGTCATTGTCAAAATTGACAGCGATGGGCAGATGGACCCTGCGCTCATCGACTCTTTCGTGCGACCCATTTTGAGTGGAGATGCAGACTACACCAAGGGTAACCGCTTCTTCAGTGCAGCCACAATCGTTGGCATGCCGCGGCGTCGAATCTTTGGAAATGCGATACTTTCTTTAATGTCGAAATTTTCAACAGGATATTGGAACGTATTCGATCCAACCAACGGCTATACTGCGATCCACGCTAACGTGGCGGCGTTATTGCCGTTCGATATGATAAACCGCCGTTATTTCTTTGAGACGGACATGTTGTACTTTCTTGGCATATTCAGGGCAGAAGTCCATGATATTCCCATGTTCTCTCACTATGGCGACGAGAGGAGTGGCTTAAAAATATCGCATATTGTTGGGCAGTTTTTAGCACTCCACATCTCAAGATTTTTTAAGCGTATTCTTTCGCAGTACTTTGTTCGTGATTTTTCGTTTGCTTCGCTTTGTCTTCTGATTGGGGCGCCTTTGCTTTTTTTTGGCGTCGGATATGGTGCCTTCACATGGTGGCACGCTTACCAGTCGGGTGTCGCTACACCGATCGGAACCGTGATGCTGGTGACGCTGCCGACTATCCTCGGGACTCAATTCGTACTTACTTTTTTTGCTGCCGACATTGCAGCTTCCCCGCGCCGCGCGATTCATCGATCATTGCCGAAAAGGACGGTGTTGCCGCTCACCCAGTTTAGGGGGTGATATCCGTCACGCTCCAATGTCCGTTTTTTTAGTTTACGACCGAAAGGCTTGTGTCCAGTTGGCACCGTAATGACCTGAACCCCAAGTCTCATCCAATCATAGGGAGAGTCCTTGGATGGACCTCCCCTGATTTAGTGGAGAGCTGTTGTCTCTTGTTTTTTGTTTGCGTGGAACGTCGTCTCGAAGGCGGCGGGGCTCATGTAGCCCAGGCTCGAATGCCGCCTGCAAGGGTTATAGAAGCCTTCGATTTATTGGCCAATGGCGTTGCTTGCCTGCCTGCGTGAGGCGTAGGCCGTGCGCCAGATCAGCTCTGACTTGATGGTCTTGAAGACGGTCTCGACCATGGCATTGTCATAGCAACTGCCGCGCCCGCTCATCGCTGGCACGAGGCCGTGGCGCGCAACGAGCTTTTGATAGTCGGTGGAGCAATACTGGCTGCCACGGTCGGAATGATGGATGAGGCCAGGCTTGGGTCCATGCAAGGTGAGGGCTCTCTGCAGAGCTTCCATTGCTAAGCCCCTTTTCATCCTATCGCTTATCGCCCAGCCGACGATTTTGCGCGAGAACAGGTCCAGGCCGATCGCCAGATAGAGCCAAACTTCCGCCGTCCAAACGTACAAGATGTCGACGCCCCATTTTTCGTTGGGCGCATCTGCTGTGAAGTCTTGATCGAGAACGTTGATGGCAACAGGGCCGCGTCATGTCGCAGACATGCTTTTCCAGCATGATGATCGCTGTCGGTCGACTTTTTGAAGCGCGTTTTCTGCCGCGCTTTCAGATCGTTATCTCGCATGATGCGCGCCACGCGATGGCGGCCAACGGCTAAGCCATCTTCGTTCAATTCGACGCGCATCCGCGGACTTCCATAGGTTTCGTTCGACGTCGAAAACTGCGACCGGATATGTGCCAGCAGGACCATGTCGCGCCGCTGCCTGGGGCTCGCTTCGCGGCTTTTCCAGGCGTAGTAGCCGCTCGCGCTGACGCCCAAAACGGCGCACGCCATCTGCGCCGACATTTCAGTATTCCTTGCATCGATCAGGGCAAACCTCACCGACTTGTTTCCTTGGCAAAGAACACGGTCGTTTTTTTAATAAATCTCGCTCGGCACGAAGCAATTCATTCCCGCGCCCCAAGCGAGCAAGCTCTTTGTGAACATCGTCGTGCGGGCTAGCCAACAGTTCGGCCTCTTTGAAGTGAGACTTCCACTTACTGAGAGACGACCGGCCAATCCCTAAATCGTTCGCAACTTCCTTCACCGTCCGGCCACTGCTGGCCAAAATGCGCAATGCCTCCAGCTTGAAGGCATCATCGTAATCCCGTCGTTCGATGCTCGATTTCTTGACCATAGTGCTCCCCTGATCCGTTCAAACTATCAGAAAAGCCCTCCACTTTTGCGGGGGAAGTCCAGAGACACAAGCGACTGCGAATATGATGAGAACTACCGTGAGGGAGACTGCAACGTAAAACCAATGCGGCGCAACTTGAGCCATCGCCAATGTACACGCACCCACGTCTAAAGCTAAAATCACAAGCATCACAACTGGAGAAGGAAACAGCGCATGGACTAAGTTGGCACGCCGACTGCCGAACGGGCCGCGTCCTCGGATTTGACTTGAGTGTTGTTTCACACACCCCGCGACATCTAACTCAAACGGATCTTAGCGGCCCTCCATCGATTGATGGGCAGATCCCCACTGGCACTGTAATAGGAATGTTGACTGCAAACGGCAAAAAATCCCGAGCTTTGCCACGCTCTCCTTGTTGTAGAGGCCGATCGCTGCCGCCAAAACGATCCGAGCGCGTTCGGCGATCGACTGCGGTGCTCCGTGCTTGCGTGTCAGCGCCGTCAACTCGCGCTGCTCGGCCTCATCGAGTACCATCGCGACAGTTCTACCCTTGGCCATTCCCGCCCCCTTTCAGCGAAACTTGCGAGAATGTAAAAGGCCGCCGATGAGAATACTAGGCGACGATGAAGCCGCTATCGAACGAGATCCTCTCGACGCTGAAAAGTTGATCCCGGGAACCTGTCGCCGTCTCAACAATCAACCAGCTGCCGTCGCGATTGTTGGTGATCGCGTAAGCGCTG
>Ga0247844_1006526_pt1 | contig 13900 bp, 16 predicted proteins | sample LaCtaG_FD_192421 | JGI IMG/M metagenome (GOLD analysis project Ga0247844, IMG submission 192421) | Freshwater microbial communities from meromictic Lake La Cruz, Castile-La Mancha, Spain - LaCruzMarch201714.5m_1 | ecosystem: Environmental > Aquatic > Freshwater > Lake | place: Spain: Castile-La... | reverse complement strand
GCCAGCACCAGCACCACCGGCACAAACACGGCGCTGACCTGGTCCACCAGCCGCTGGATGGGCGCCTTGGCGGCCTGGGCGTCTTCCACCAAGCTGATGATGTGGGCCAGCACTGTGTCCACGCCCACGGCAGTCACCTGCAGCACGATGCGGCCTTCGCCGTTGATGGAGCCGCCGGTGAGCTTGTCACCCACGTCCTTGCGCACGGGCAAAGGCTCGCCAGTAAGCATGGATTCATCCACCTCGGTAGCACCTTCCTTCAATGTGCCGTCCACCGGAAAGCGTTCGCCGGGTTTGACGACGATGCGGTCACCCACCAGCACGTCGGCCACGGGCACATCCACCTCGCCTTCGCGCCCCAGCCAATGCGCCACGTCAGGGCGCAGGGCATGCAGGGCGCGGATGGCAGCCGTGGTCTGGCGCTTGGCGCGGGCCTCCAGCCACTTGCCCAACAGTACGAGCGTAATGACCACCGCCGAGCCTTCAAAGTAGAGGTGCACCATGGCACCATCTGGCGCGCTCAACCACAGCCAGACCGACAGCGCCCACCCGGCCGTGGTGCCGATGGACACCAGCAGATCCATATTGCCACTCAGCGACAGCAGGGCATGCCAGCCCGCCTTGTAAAAGCGCGCGCCCAGAATGAACTGAACCGGCGTGGCCAACATAAATTGCACCCAGGCCGGCAGCATCCAGTGCTGTCCGAACAGGTCACCCACCATAGGCAAGGCCAGCGGGGCCGACAGCAACGCACCGACCGCCACAGGGCCAAAACCAGCCCACGGTGATTCAGATTCGAGCGCATCCACCTGGGCCGGGGTGCGTACCTCGTAGCCCGCATCGCGCACGGCGCGTCGCAGGCGGGCCTGCATCTGTTCGCCGTCAAGATACACAATGCGCGCCGATTCGGTGGCCAGGTTGACTGCGGCCTCCTGCACGCCGGGCACTTTCTTGAGGGCGCGCTCCACCCGGCCAGAGCAGGACGCGCAGGTCATGCCGCCAATGGCGATGTCCATGCTGGCAGTATTGGCAGAAACGGGATTGGTGGCGGAAGTTGCTTGGGTCATAGCGGGTAGCCTAAAGCTTCTCACGGTGGGAAGGTCAAGGATGGTCGGCCAATTTGAAATCTCTTCAACAACGGACTTGACTCTCCCACCATGGTAAGGTTCAAACTAGCCGTCTTTCGACACCAAACCTTCCAAGGAATATTCATGAACCAGACCTTTACCGTAACCGGCATGACTTGTGGCCACTGCGAAAAAGCCGTCGTGCAGGCCGTGCAACAGCTGGACCCACAGGCGCAAGTGAGTATTGACCGTGCCCAAAACCGAGTCCAGGTGGAGTCCGCCCAGCCGCGCGAAGCGCTGGCCAAGGCCATTGCCGAAGAGGGCTATGCCGTCGCAGCCTGAAGCCCCGGTTGCCATTGGCGAGGCGGCACGCCGCTCCGGTGTGTCGGCCAAGATGCTGCGCCACTACGAGTCTCTGGGCCTTTTGGGGCAAGTCGTGCGCACCGATAGCGGCTACCGTCAGTACACCGCGGCCGATGTGCACACCCTGCGCTTCATCAAGCGCTGCCGCGACCTGGGCTTTTCCATGGCCGAGATCGCGGAGCTGGTCAACCTGTGGCAAAACCGCAGCCGTGCCAGTGCCAGCGTGAAGCGCATTGCGCAAAAACATGTGGATGAGCTAAGCACCCGCATCGCCGCCATGCAGGCGATGCAACGCTCGCTCAACGACCTGCTAGAGCACTGCCATGGCGACGCGCGGCCGGACTGCCCGATTCTGGATGACCTGGCGGGCGGAGGCTCTACCGCTTGCCACTGACAAGCCGGTAGTAGCTCAGCGTCCGGGTGGTCTATTTGGCGGAACGCTCTACGTTGATAAATGGTGTTGCGCCACTCGTTACGCTGGGCAGTTTGCCATCCCATTTGGCAATGGCGGCACGTTCGTTTTCAATACGCCGCAGAGACAACAACTCTGGCGTTATTTGCATGCGCTGCAGCGCAAGCGACTCGGCCTCGGCTTTGGCGCCCACTACCTTTTGTTGCGCCTCCACCTGCAGGCGCTGAAGATCGCGCTCGGCCTGTTGCTTTTGCTGCTCGGCCTTGACCTTGTTTTCAATCGCATCCGAGAAGCTCTTGGAAAAGGCAAAGTTGATCAGGTTGAACTCATCAAGCACCAGGCCGTGGCGCACCATCTTTTGCTTGAGCAGTGATGCAATCTGGTCGCGCACCACCGTGCGCTGGGTGATCAGTTCTTCGGCGGTAAAAAGGGCAGTGACCGCTTTGACTGACTCGTGGGTAGCCGGAATGATGATGCGCGTCGCCAGAATGTCGGTAGAAGGCCCAACACTCTTGAATGCTTCCACGGCAAAGGCGGGGTCCAGGTGGTAGTTGATGGCCACCTTGGTGTGCACGGTTTGCAAATCCTTTGACGCGGCATCACCCTCACCCTCGCCATTTTGAATCTGCACATTCATCAGATTCATGGATTGGGCGATGGGCCAACGGAAATGCAACCCTGGCTCATACAGCGCATCACGCGCCGAGCCAAATGTGGTCATCACGCCCCGGTTGCCAGCGGGCACGATGGCCACCGGTGCTAGCATGGTCACAACCACGCCTGCTGCGACAAGGATCATTGCCTTTTTGACCCAGCCACCCTCAAACACATTGCCAAATCGATTGTTGATTGCCATGAATTTTTACCCCCGTCGTGAAGAACGATTCAACAGTTGGGCCGTTGGGCCCACGGTGGACGATTCTAGGTGCCGGGAACGTGCAGGGCGGACATCGCTACACTGCGCCCATGATTGACCCCTGTTCGCTGTACCCCTCTCTGGCTGATGTGCAACCGGCGCTGGCTACGCTGGGGGCGTTCGCCGGGCCAATGGCGGTTCCGGTTGGCACGGTGTTGTTTGACGAAAACGCGCCCTGCCAGGGTTTCCCGCTGGTGCTGGAAGGTGAGGTCAAAGTATCCCGCCACTCCAGCGACGGCCGATCGCTGGAACTGTACCGCGTGGTCCCGGGTGAGCTGTGTCTGGCGTCCAGCGCCAGCCTGTTTCGCGGCCAGCCGCTGTCTGCCAACGCGGTAGCCACCAAACCCACAACCCTGCTGCTGATTCCGCCCGCCACGTTCCGGCAGTGGCTGGAAACCCCCGCCTTTCGCAACGACGTGCTGGGACTGTTTGCCGAGCGCATGGCCGACCTGACTGGCCTGATAGACGCCGTAGCGTTTCAAAAGCTCGACCAGCGCCTGGCGGCCGCTCTGCTGGGACGTGGGCAGGATTTGGTGCTAACCCACCAGGAGCTCGCCGACGAGTTGGGCACGGTGCGCGAGATTGTGTCGCGCCTGCTGCGCCGCTTTGAGCGCGAAGGCTGGGTGGAACTGTCGCGCGAGCGCATCCAGATCCGCAACAGCGTGGCCTTGCGCGCGGTGGCCGCCGCCATCGGCTGAAAGCATCAAACCCGCAACGCGCGACCCCACACCCTTCGCGGTTTCTCTCCGGCGTTTCTTGACACGGCAGGCCTTGCCTTTTAAGATTCATATTAGATGCAACTTAAAGATTTACCCCTGAAACCCGGTTCTCGTCCGGTGCAAAACCTCATGCGCTTGGAGGAACCTACCGACCCCAAAGGAGGAGCACCCAACCTGCGCGCGTTCCTGGAACTGGGCTTTCGCCCGCTTTACATGGCGGGCACATTCTGGGCGTTGGTAGCCATTGCGCTGTGGATTTACGCCCCCCAGTTATTGACCGGCACTTTGAACGGCATCGCCTGGCATGCGCACGAATTGCTGTGGGGCTTCATCGCCACCATCGCCGTGGGCTTTTTGATGACGGCCGGCAGCAACTGGACCGGCATCAACCCGTTACAGGGCCGCGCATTGGCCGTGGCCTGCGGCCTGTGGGTAGTAGCGCGGGTGGGGTACCTCATGCCCGGCGACGTGGCATTCTGGACCGCCATGGCGGCTGAACTGGCGTTCTTTCTGCTGGCGTCCGCGGCGATGCTGCGTGCGGTGGTGGTCTCCAAAAACTCCCGCAACTATGCGGTGCCGGGCCTGCTGGCTGCCTTGGGTGGTATTGACGCGTTGTATTTGTTGACGGCGCGTGGAGGAGATTACGCCTTACTTATGCAACGCTTCAATGCCGGAATCACCGTGATGGCGCTGATCGCCCTGCTGATTGGCCGGCGCGTCATCCCGTTCTTTGCCATGCGCGCGGTGCCGGGTTTGAGCATACCCAAGCACACGGAGACCGGCTGGGTGCAACTGGGCGCTTGCACGGTGGCGGCAGTGAGCCTGCTCTTGGGCCTGACCTGGTTGACCGCGCTGGCGCTCGGTCTGGCCGGTGGCTTGGCGCTGGTGCAACTCATCAGCTGGAAGCCGCTGGCTGTGCGCAAGAACGCCCTGTTGTGGATTTTGTATGTGGGCTATGGCTGCATTGGCCTGGGGCTGCTGCTGGCCGCACTCACTGCGGGCGGCATAGCCCTGCCCCGGGTGCTCGCAGTGCATGTGATTGCCATGGCTGGTTTCTCGGTGTTGATTCTGGGCATGGTCACGCGCACGGCGCTTGGCCATCTGGGGCGGCCGCTGGCCACAGACCGCACCATGCGCACCAGCTACTGGCTGATGCTTTGCGCCGTGGCGCTGCGCCTGACGGCCATTTCGCCAGGGTTGCCGACAAATGCCACTAACGCACTGTTGCACCTGGCTGCCGCCGCCTGGGTCAGTGCACTGGCACTCTACCTGTGGCAGTTTGTGCCCATGCTGATACGGCCCCGGCTGTAGCGCGCGAGGCTATGTGACCCAAGTCACATACGGTGTGGGCGGTTTCGCTGTCCAATACAGCTATCAACCACCCACACCAAGGAAATTTCCATGAAACTCAACGTCGGCGGCACTGACCGCATTGTCCGCATCGTCGCTGGCTTGGCCCTGATCGGTCTAACCCTCACTGGCACCATTGGAGTATGGGGCTGGCTGGGTGTGGTGCCGTTGGCAACCGGCGCCATCGGCTGGTGCCCACCGTATGCCATCTTTGGCTTCAACACCTGTTCGATGAAAAAATGAACGCGGTTCGGGTTGCTATCGTCTAGATAGCTGCTTACGCATATTTCACGGGGGCTACGGCCCCTTTTTGCATCATTGATTCACGCGGCGACGGTTTCGCCACCCAGCGCTTCGATCAGGTCTGGAATCAGCTTCCTGAGCTCACCCGTGGCAATGGCCACATCTGCGTCAAAGTTATCGTCTTTGCCGTCGCCTGGGCTGGCCGCAGCGCCTTCAAACACACTTTCCAGAAACGCCAGTTTCTTGAGCTGCATGGCCTCGGTTAACACGAAGGACACGCGGTCACTCCAGGTCAGCGCCAGGCGGGTGGGCATCTTGCCCATGGCAATGTGCTGGGTCACTTCTTCGGTATCGAGGGCGTGGCGGGTGTAGCGCACCACGGCGCGCGATTCGTCGGCTGCTTTCAACTCGCACTCACGGTCCACGGTGAAGTCAGGCGGCGCCTCTTTGGTGGACAGCCACAGGGCCATGGCGGAAGCCGGTGAAGTCTGGGTGTTGACCAGCTGCACCACCAACCCGTCCACGGCCTTGATCAACCAGGTCATCACCTCATCGGCTTTGGCCGAGCTGCCAGCGTCAGTCAGCAGAAAGCCCGCTTTCGGGTCCACCCACACCTGTACGCTGGACTGCTTGCTGAACGCCATGGGCAGCAAGGCCAGGCGGGCGTCTTCGCTGATGTCGCGCTTTTCCTTTTTGCCGGGCTTGCGGCCAGTGGTGGCTTCAATGTGGTCGAGCTGGTCCTGCACTTTGCGCTTTACCACCGAGCCGGGCACAACCTTCACTTCCATCATCAATTTGAGCAGCCACTGGCCGCCCACCACTTCGACCATGGGGCCGTGGGCGTGGCCGCGTGGCTCCACCCAACCAACCGACTTTTCCTGCGACGCCCCGCACTCCACAAACTGGGCCTTTCCCAAAGCCTCTTCCAGGGGTTCCATGGAAGTCGGCCAGCCTGACACCAGGCGGTAAATCATCAAATTCTTGAACACTGAACTGCCTTTTATTACGATTGGTTATTCGCTTGAGGGCTGTATTGTCAACGCAACCCAAAGCAGGGTTTTGCCGCCGGGCCGCCCCAAGGCAAAATGCGCCCCCTCGGGGGGCAGCGCAGTACGCGCAGCGACAAGCGTGGGGGTGCTTATTTCAGCAACTTTACAAAGCCTTATCCTGACGCAATACGGGCGATACAAGGGGCGCGCACATTAACAACCAGCCTGATCGCAATGTCTGCGTCAGACACTAGCAACCAAAAGGAAATCACCATGAAATCCGGACTCACATCTCTCGTCATCGCAGGCTTGCTGGCTAGCGCCGGTTTCTCCACCGTTGCCCAGCCCATGATGGGTCAGGGACCAGCAGGGGGACCCATGATGGGTGCCAGCAGCCCCATGCAACAGGGCGGTCGGATGGGCATGCGCGGCAAGATGGACCCCGCGCGAATGGAAGCCATGATGGCCAAACGCCACGCCGACCTGAAGGCAAAGCTCAAGATAACAGGTGAGCAGGAAGGCGCCTGGACGACTTTCACCACCGCCATGAAGCCGCCAGCCGCGATGGACCAAAAACGCCCAGACCGCGCCGAGATGGACAAGCTGACCACCCCAGAGCGCATTGAAATAGTGCGCGCCCTGCGAACCGAGCACATGGCTACCATGAATGCATCCATGGACAAGCACGAGGAGGCTACTAAGGCCTTTTACGCATCACTCACCGCCGAACAAAAGAAGGTCTTTGACGCAGAACATGCCCGTATGGGTGCCCAACATGGTGGACAACGCGGTGGCCATGGCGGCCCGGGTATGGGCGGAATGGGAATGGGAATGGGAATGGGCAAATAGGCTCAGGCCAGCAGTGTTTTGAGTTCTCCGCTGGCGATCAATTTCTGCAGATCATTGGCACCCCCCACCAGGGTGCCTTTGACAAAGACCATGGGGAATGTTGGCCAACCGGTCCACAGCTTCAGCGCATTGCGCTCCCGCCACATATTCAGGTAGTTGCCATACTCCAGGTAGTGGTGCGGGACTCCGGCTGCATCCAGCATTTTGCGGGCCTTCTTGGGAAACGGATTGAGCCCCATGCCCACCACCACCACGGCATGCTGGGCCACCGCACTTTGCACTTCACTGACAATCGCTAACTGGTGGCCTGCCACACGCTCACGGATGGCGGGATGGATCTGCGATTCGTCGAGAATGGAGCGCGGCATAAGAGGCCTTTTGTGTAAAAAACTGCATTATGGATGGGTCGCCTGCAAAATTGTGGGGAGCATTGACCGACATCAAGGCGCTATAGTGTTTGCAGTCCTACACTGCGCCGCTCACGCGCCACCCCAAACATGTCCTTGTCCCAAGCCACCATCCCCACCGTGCGCACCATCACGCCCTGGCGTCCACTGGTCTGGCTGGTCTACGCCTGGCGCGACATGGCCCAGGTGGGCTGGGCAAGCTTTGCACACGGGCTGGTCCTGGCCGCGGTGGGTGCGGCCATTGTGGCCATCGCGCAGCACAGGTTCTGGCTGCTGGCCGGTGCACTGTCGGGCTTTATGGTCGTCGCACCGGTTCTTGCCACCAGCTTGTACGCGCTGAGCCGCGCTCTGGAACGTGGCGAAAGGGCCGACTTCAGCGTGGTTACCAAAACCTGGCTCAACTGGCAGAACAGCCACTTCAACAAATGGGGTAATGACTACTGGTGCATGGTGCAGTTCGGCGCCCTGCTGGCACTGGCCGCAACCGGCTGGGTACTCACCTCGGCTGCTCTCATCACCCTGCTGGCCCCGGCGCCCATTTTGGGACCTGTGGATTTTGTGCGCCACGTGGTGCTGGCGCAGGACAGCTGGCTGTTCGAGTTGTGGTTGGCCATGGGCGGCATCATGGCCGCACCCATGTTTGCCTCCAGCGTGGTCTCCATGCCCTTGCTGCTGGACCGCCGTGTCACCATCATGCAAGCGGTGCTGACCAGCTGGCAAGCCGTTATCACCAACCCCGTGCCCATGGCCTTGTGGGCAGCGCTGATCATGGGCTTCACACTGCTGGGTCTGGGTTCACTTTTGCTGGGATTGATTGCGGTCATTCCCATGTTGGGTCACGCCAGCTGGCACGCTTATCGCGACCTGGTGGATGCCTCCACCATCCCGGCCCGCGATGCAGCAGACGAACCGCTTAATGGACACGGAACACACTGATGTTTGGTTTTACAGAAGAACAGATTGCCGGCTTTGGTCTCACCTTTGGGGTGGGCGGCTTCATGCTCTACATGCTGTTCATCATCGGGCACCTGGCCTGGGAATCCAAGGCCGGTAAATTCGGCACCTTTGTGATTTTTCTGGGGCTGGCCTTCGGCATGGTGGGCTTTGTCGCCAAGTTCATTATCCAGTGGTACATGGAGAACAAGTAGGCGGCTAACCGAACGGCCGAATCCCAATCAGCCAGCCATGCAAGTACAGTGCAAATGCGATCCAGGCCAAGCCGCCTGCGGCTACCGTCAGCGCCGTTGCTGGTAGGGAGCCAACAGGGTATTGCATGCCCGTTGCGCGGTCTCTTCGCCGCGACGCTATAAAGTCCAGAACACCCCAGGCCAGGAACGCGCCAAACAGCAGCACTTGCGCCAGATTTCCATTGGCCAGCAAGTGGGCGAATGCCCAAGTTTTAACGCCCAGCACCATAGGGTGGTGAACACGTGCCTTGATGCCGTTGCGCGGCACATACGCTGCTGCCAGCAGGATAAAGGCCACCAGTGTCAGCAGGGAAGCTGCGTGGCGCATGCCCACCGGTGGCGTCCACAGAACAACAGGCGTTTCACGCGCGACGCCAAAGCCGTAAATGATCAGAGCGAACCCGAGCAGCGACAACACCGAGTAAATGCCTTTGTAGGCACCCTCGCCCATGCGCGCCAACGTCCGGCTGCGCCAGCCGTCGGCAACGATGCGCACCGAATGAACGCCCAGGAAAATAACCAGACCCGCAATCAGATACACCATCATCAGCCTCCTACAACACGGTTTTTGCCAGCGCGCTTGGCCAGGTACATGGCCTTGTCAGCCCGCTTGATGGCATCTGCCCCGGTTTCATCCGCTGCCAGCTGTGCCACACCGGCACTGAAAGTAATCAACACTTTTTCGGTACCGGCCAGAAAGAATTTCTTGGTGAGCTCGCGCTGCAATCGCGTCATGGCTTCAATCCCTTTGTCCAGCGGTGTGTCGGGCAACAGCAGGACAAACTCTTCACCGCCGTAGCGGGCCAGTGTGTCCTGCGGACGCATGCATTCACGGGCGACGGTTGCCAGGTGGGTGAGGGCGATGTCACCGGTGGCATGCCCCAATGTGTCGTTGAGCTTCTTGAAATTGTCAATATCCAGCAACGCCACACACAAAGGTGTTTCTTTGCGCCGCACACTGGACATTTCACGCTCCACCGCTTCATCCAGCCCCTTGCGGTTCAGTGCACCCGTGAGCGGGTCATGGCGCGCCTGGGTGCTGACCCGGTCAAGTTCCTGGTGCAACTTGACCATTTCGGCGTCGGTCTGATCGGCCTTCGCCCGCATGGTCTGCAACTCTTCGCTAGACGTCTTGCTTTGAGCGGCCATGTTACGGGTTGCGCTGACCACTTCCTTGAGCACCGGGGCAATCTCGGCCAGCGATTTGGCCTGTTCGATCTGCCGGGCGTTTTCTTCCAGTTTCTCGTGAAAGGAACCGGTGGACTTGGCCATGTCAGACAAGCGGTCAATAAACATGGCCAGCATTTCGCGCATCTCGTTTTGCGCCTGCAATGCCCTTTCCTTGGCATCTTTCTGCTTGAAAATCACATCCTTGAGCCGGCGTTCCACATCGTCGAGCCGACGCAGGGTCAGCGGTGGCGTGGCGGCCGACATCAGGGCTTCCATTTGACCGTGCAGCCACTGTTCGTCCAGACTCAGTTCGGCAATGTTTTCAAACACCAGGTGCAGCAGTTTGAGCAGGGTTTTTTTGATTTCCGCCTGGTCTTCGGCCACAAAAGAAACACGGTCGCTGTAATTGACCAGCATGGATTTCAGTGCAAACACATCGGCGCCGGACTGCTTCAATGCGATAAGCAGGTTTTTGGTCAATTCGCCAAAGCGTTCGTCATCCGTGCCCAACGCGGGTTGGGTGTGTTCAATCAAAAGCCCCATCTGTCCCAGGAACTCGCTGGTCAAAGCAGGGGCAGCAACGCCTGCAGGTGCCTTTGCGGCAGGTGTTCCTGATTTGTCGTCACTGGCGGTTAACGGAGAAAAACTGCCGTAAGCAACCAAGGCGTTCTTGACGCCCTCCCAGTTCAACCGGTCAATGGCGTATTCCAGAAGACCACGCTGTTTTTGCTGGCCCGGTGTTTTGACCGGCAATGACTTGGCAATGTCGCGCAGGGTTTCCGCCGGAAAAGGTGGAACGACCGGAACACCTGCAATTTCGTTGTAAATGGCCTGGTAGTTTGCCGGCGTGGGAACCAGCTTTTGGGTGGTCAACTGCTTGAGCGTTTCACGGGCAATTTCAAACGGTTTTTTTTCACTCATGACTCACACCTGCTACAAAATAAATAGCTAATTATGCTTATTCCACGGGGGCTGAAGGCACATTTAACCACCAAACTCCGGTCAACGTCCGTTTGGACATCAGGTCCCATTCAGAAAGGCCCTGAATGCCTCGACCGTACGCTGCGCATCTTCCTCGTGCGGAACATGCCCCAGGTCTTCAAAAACCAGCAAATTGGAACCTGCAATATCCGACGCGAAACGTTTGCCATTATCCAAAGGAATCAGCCTGTCTTTGGCGCCCCACATGATCAATGTAGGCAGTTTCAATTTTTTGATGCTGGCTTCGTCCCCACTGAGGCGCTGCTCTAGGCGAATGGCCAGCGCCTGGCGGTTGCCTGCGCGCAAGGACAAATCGTAATAGCGGTCCACGAGTTCTGGCGTGACCCGGCTGGGGTCTCCATACACATTGCGCACCGTGCTGGCAACAACCCCACGGGGCAAAACATACTCCATCAAAACTCGCAATCCCGGCGTGCGTGCCACTGCAAAACCAATGGGAACCGAGATGGGAGTGATGGCGTAACCAGCCGAATCCACCAGCACCAGTTTTTTCACGCGCTGTGGCATGCTCAGCGCAGCCCCCCAGGCGATTTGTCCACCCAGAGAATTGCCTGCCAGAACAAATTCTTTAACACCCAGTTGGTCCACCACGGCGCCCACCAAGCGCACGTAGGCATCGATTGAATAGTCGTTGTTTGGATCTGGCCCGGTCAAACCAAATGCAGGCAAATCAAAACGAATCACCCTGCGCTGCGCTACAAGGCTACTGGCCCAACCATCCCAGGTGTGCAGGCTGGCAGCCGTGCCATGTAACAAGACGATGGGCAACGGGTCGTCACGCGGGCCTTCATCGCGCAAATGCACCTGCATGCCATTGACGGCCAGGAACTGCGACGGTGGCTTGGCCCATTTGGCCGACAACTGTTGAACGGACCTGTCAGGCGCCCAGGTGGCCAGCAGACCCGCCACGGCAAAAACCAGGCATGCCAGCAGCGCTACACCCAGAATGCGTAAAGACAGTTTCATGGGGGTGGACTCTACACCGGTCTTTGCCGATCTTGTCAATGCAAAAAGCTGTGGATAGTTCTGGCATAAACCAGTGGTTATCCACAGAGCGGGTTCAATCTTCAAAGTTGTTCATATTGGCAGAGCATCCGAGAAGCAGGGTCACACACAGGGGTTGAACGCATGCAAACCGTTGATTCACATCGATAAATGCAGCTTGTCCACAGCAGGGGCCCTTCCTTATCTACTACTACTATTCTTTAAATAAGACTTTAAGAAGATAGGACAGAACAGATGGGGGCTAAAAAAACAGTTTCAAAGCCCCCTTGTTGCCCTTTGGTGAACACGGGAAAAGAACCTGCGCCGTAACGGGTTTTAGGGCTTCAATCAAGTAAGATTCGCCGACTTCAGGTTTTCCCGTCCGTTTTCACTGTTCTTTCTAGCCGTTTCCCCCCCATCCCATGTCTGTTTCTTTTGAAATAAAAAGTGCCCAATTGCCTCTGGTGGCGTTGCATTTGAAATCCGGTGACATGGCGTTGGTAGTGGAGGACGTATTGGAAAAATTTGGACCCAGCGGAGAAAGCCCGGATTTTTTTGACCACGACGCGTTGGTGATCGACTTTTCACACCTGGATGCAGATACCCCGGTATTTGACCTGGTGCCCTTGCTCAAGGTTCTGCGCAGTTGCAGCCTGGTGCCGGTGGCGGTGCGCGGTGCGAGTGCGGAGGCCATGGCTGCAGCACTGGCAGTTGGCCTGGTGGAAGCGCCGCCCGAGGTGTACAAGCACCGGGATGTGGCGCCCACTGGAGAAGTGCAGGAAACCATTCGCGAAGTGGTGCACGAAGTGGTACGTGAAGTACCCGGGCCGGGAACCATGGTGGTGGACAAGCCACTGCGTTCTGGCCAAAAAATTTACGCTCGGGGCTGTGATCTGGTGGTATTGGCCATGGTCAACCAGGGTGCTGAAGTGGTGGCCGATGGCAATATCCACGTCTATGCACCGCTGCGAGGCAAGGCCATGGCGGGTGCGCGGGGCAACACGAATGCACGCATTTTTTCGCTCTGTCTGGAGCCCGAACTGATCTCCATTGCCGGTGTCTACCGCACCAGCGAAAACGCATTGGCAGCGGACGTGCATGGCAAGGCAGCGCAGGTTCGTTTGAGCAATGATGGACAGGATAAATTGATTATTGAAGCCTTGAACAATTGAGGCTGTGCCAGCGCGTCTGGTAACAACATTTCATTGGGAAGCATTTGGAAAATATGGCAAAAATTATTGTGGTGACGTCGGGCAAGGGTGGAGTGGGAAAGACAACGACCAGCGCGAGTTTTGCAACCGGTCTGGCACTGCGCGGGCACAAGACCGCGGTGATTGACTTTGACGTGGGTCTGCGCAACCTGGACCTGATCATGGGCTGCGAGCGCCGTGTGGTGTATGACCTGATCAATGTAATTCAGGGCGAGGCCAATCTGAACCAGGCCCTGATAAAGGACAAGCAGTGCGACAACCTGTACGTGCTGGCCGCGTCGCAAACCCGTGACAAGGATGCATTGACCCAGGATGGTGTGGAAAAGGTGTTCAACGACCTGGCGGCAATGGACTTTGAGTTCATCGTGTGCGATTCACCGGCGGGCATCGAGACGGGTGCCCTGATGGCGATGCACTTTGCTGATGAAGCACTGGTGGTGACCAACCCCGAAGTGTCTTCAGTGCGAGATTCAGACCGCATTCTGGGCATGCTGGCCAGCAAGACCAAGCGGGCCATTGAAGGCGCTGAACCCATTAAGGAACACCTGCTCATCACCCGCTACAACCCGGCCCGTGTGGACCAGGGCCAGATGCTGTCGCTCGACGACATCAAGGACATTCTGCGCATCAAGCTCATAGGCGTGATTCCCGAGAGCGAGTCAGTGCTTCAGGCGTCCAATCAGGGCGTGCCGGCCGTGCACATGCAGGGAAGCGACGTGTCGGAAGCCTACAAGGATGTGATTGACCGTTTTCTGGGTGCAGACAAGCCCATGCGCTTTACTGAAGCGCCCAAGCAGGGCTTGTTCAAACGTCTCTTCGGAGGAAAATAAGTCATGTCGTTTTTTTCCTTTTTTTTAGGCGAGAAAAAGAAAACTGCCAGTGTTGCGAAAGAGCGCTTGCAGATGATATTGATGCACGAGCGCAGTGGCCGAAACGCCGCCGAGCCCGACTACCTGCCCGACTTGCAGCGCGAACTCATCGCTGTGATCAGCAAGTACATCAAAATCAACCCGGCCGACATCAAGGTCAAC
>Ga0247844_1006524_pt1 | contig 13903 bp, 16 predicted proteins | sample LaCtaG_FD_192421 | JGI IMG/M metagenome (GOLD analysis project Ga0247844, IMG submission 192421) | Freshwater microbial communities from meromictic Lake La Cruz, Castile-La Mancha, Spain - LaCruzMarch201714.5m_1 | ecosystem: Environmental > Aquatic > Freshwater > Lake | place: Spain: Castile-La... | reverse complement strand
CATGATGCGTGTGGCCCTGGCAGCGGTGGGCAGTCAACATCGCAATCTCAATAACGGTGATCTGCGCAGCCAAGAACTGGATTCGGTCAATCGTACCAGTCCCGTGGCACAGGTAAAACCAATGACCCTGGGAAGACCAAAAAAATCTAAAAAGTAAAATAATCTAGCATAACTAACTACACTATGCTAGAACCCATCAAACTAAAATTCTACAACGAATTTATCTACACGCAGTTAGAAGAGCATCTGCCCAACGAGCGCGATGAAAAAATCACTGCTCAAGTGATCGAAAATGTAGTGCTACCGTTGAACATTGCCAAAGACGCAGATATCAAGGATGTGGGTTCTGGATATGGTTATTTCCAAATTGAAATGCGCAAGCATGGCTACAACAACATCTGCAGTCTAGATTACAACCTCAATACCATACGCGGGCTACAACAAAGAGAACTTAATTTTGATCGCAGAGACATCAGTTTTCTACCCAACAAAGATGAGTCGGTGGATTTTATCTTTGCGAGACAATGTATCCAACACAGCGTGTTCCCGTTTTTCACACTCATGGAATACAATCGAATACTCAAGCAAAAGGCGCCTTTGTACATAGAAGTTCCTTGTCCACAGCAGCCTGCCAAGCACGAAATGACCAAAGGTGTATACAGCATTCTCACACTAGAAATGTGGGCAGCGTTATTTTTCAAATCGGGATTTGATCTAGAAATCAATCAAATCATGACCCTAGAGTACAACAGAAAAGATACCGACGAAAAAATACAGGATCAGCACTACGCATTTTTATTGCGCAAAAAACGCCCAATGGATATCAAATAATCCAGTGCTAAATACTGGATGATGTTTGATCCATACTCTGCTGCGAAACTTCAAAAAAAAGTAGAACTTACCCCGGTTGATACCAGCCTGGCTGACATCAAGCGTCTTGCGGGTCTGGATCAGCCAGTGTCCAGCAATGATTGCTCGGCAGTCAAACCAGATCTAGCAGCAGACCTAAGACGCGTTGAACGCGAGCGCAATATCAAACCTGGTACCAAAGAATGGTTCAAACTTTGGTTTGCCAAACCCACACTCACCGGCGAAAGGCACTACGATGAAAGCCAGTGAGTTCTTGCCAAAAAACATGAAACTGTTTCGGGTGCGTGTTAAAATCAAACAAGTGGGACATACACAGATGATAGACACCACCATCACTGCGCCCAATGCCAATCTTGCCCGACGCTTGGTCAAGGATCAGTTTGGTTATACTGCCTTGGTGGGCAATGTACAGGAAGTCAAATGAGAGCTAAAGAATTCGTCCGTAGAGAAGACTACGACCCCAATGCCACACCGCCTGGTCCTGAATTCAAACCTACCATGCCTGCAGGCACAGTACGTGTGGATGTCAGTGATGTGTACGATTGGTACAAACTAGGCCAGCATATCAGCAATCTCAAAGGCCTCGGCCGGCATGACTTTGGCCAAGGGCCGCCCAGCGCCATCATTAACTTTGGCAGCGAAGAAGCCGAGCACGAGTATATAAAAGATTTAGAACGCACAGGATTGACCACTACCGATATAGATCCTGTAGATCCCAGCCAACCCAAAGGTATGCGGCGTCAAAAAACCGATCCCACATACAATGTGGGAGAATCGGAATCGCAACAAGAACCCAAGCCGCATCTGTATCTAGACATGGACGGTGTGCAGGCTGACTTCTTCCTGCAGTGGGCCAAGATGTTTGGATTCAAAAATTATCGAGACATGGGCGATGTGGCTGCACAAACAGCCAACATCATGAAACTGGTTGACAAAGGCGACGAGTTTGTAGAAGAATTTTTTGCCACCTTGCCCATGCTACGCGGTGGCGCAAAACTCTTGTCCTGGCTACACCAACACAAAATACCTTACACAATCTTGTCGGCACCATTGCGCATGAGACACGAAGCCAGCACAGCAGGCAAGCGCCGCTGGCTAGATCGACACACGCCAGGTGTGAGCCAAGATGCTATCTTTACTTCAGACAAACACCGGTATGCTATGAAGGGTGGCAGACCCAATGTGTTGGTAGATGATCACGGAGAAAAGATAGCCAAATGGCAGGCCAAAGGCGGCATAGGTATCAAGCACGACGACGCCACCACTGATAGCACCATTGAACAACTGTCAAAGATCTATTTGCAGTGATAGATCTTTGGTAGTAAATACCTACATGAGTAAAAACACAGTAGAGATAATCAAGAGCCCTTATGTTCGCAGCCATTGGTCCTTGGATCAACAGGCCGAACTGGCCACTTGTATGGATCCTGTGGGTGGTTATCTTTACTTTATGGATAACTTTTTTTTCATACAGCATCCGGTAAAAGGCAAGATACAGTATCATCCCTGGGACTATCAAAAACGCCTGATCCACAATTATCACAATTATAGATTCAGTATCAGTCTCATGCCTCGCCAGACTGGTAAGTCAACATCGGCTGCAGGTTATCTATTATGGTATGCCATGTTTGTGCCAGACTCAACAATATTGATAGCAGCACACAAGTATCTAGGCGCACAGGAGATCATGCAGCGCATACGTTTTGCCTACGAAGCCTGCCCCAATCATATACGAGCAGGCGCTACCAGTTACAACAAAGGCAGCATAGATTTTGACAACGGCAGCAGGATAGTGGCACAGACTACAACAGAAAATACCGGCCGAGGTATGTCAATCTCTTTGCTGTACGCAGACGAGTTTGCATTCGTGAGACCCAGTATCGCGCAGGAATTTTGGACATCCATATCTCCCACGCTGAGCACAGGCGGTAAAGCCATCGTTACATCAACACCCAACTCAGACGAAGATCAGTTTGCCCTGCTGTGGAAGGGCGCTAACAAAACAGTTGACGAGTTTGGCAACCAGACTGATCTTGGCATCAATGGTTTCAAAGCATATCAAGCACATTGGCGTGAGCATCCTGAAAGAGACGACGAATACGAGCATCGTATGCGCAGTCAATTGGGCGAAGATCGATTCAGGCGAGAAATCTTGTGCGAATTTATCATCGCAGATGAAACATTGATCAATGCCAACACACTGTTTGAACTGGAAGGGCAAGAGCCTGTGTTCAAACACGGACAAGTTCGCTGGTATCAACAGCCTGTAAAAGGCAAGACATATGTGGTTGGTCTGGATCCCAGCCTGGGCACGGGTGGTGATGCTGCTGCCATACAGGTATTTGAAGCCAACACCACCAGCCAGGTAGCAGAATGGCGTCACAACAAAACAGTCATACCTGACCAGGTCAAGATCATTGCAGAAATCTGCAGATACATCGAAGGCATTACCAAGGAACCGCAGAACATTTACTACACAGTGGAAAACAACACCATTGGTGAAGCTGCCTTGATCAGCCTTAGAGATTTTGGCGAAGAGAACGTACCCGGCAGTTTCATGCACGAACCTGGGAAAAAACGCCGCGGATTCAATACCACGCACAGCACCAAAATTACAGCCTGCGCCAAACTCAAACACCTGCTGGAATCTCGGCGTATGAAACTACACAGCCGCCCTCTTATATCGGAACTGAAAGTGTTTGTGGCTGCGGGCAACAGTTACAAGGCCAAACCCGGCGATACCGACGATTTGGTCATGTCAACCATACTGTGTGTAAGAGCCATGGACGTAATACAGAGTTTTGACGCAGAAATAAGCCAGCACTGGCGCGATCACGACGAAATAATACAGCCCATGCCCTTTATAGCCATCATGTGATTTTAATAAATACAATATGCCCCAAACCAAAGACAACATAGCCCAACAATTGTACAACCTGCTCACAGCCAAGGGTTTTGATGTCAAAAGCCTCAACAACACTGGCAATCAAGACGCGGCCATACAAGACAGCGATATATTCAGTTTTGACTTTGAGCACAACGGCACCAACTATGGCTCCGTGGTCATAATCCTAAGTCCAGATCTCAGCATAGAAATGCTGGTCACAGATGCCATTGGCAAACACATGGACAACGATTCGGGCGCCAGAGATGCTTGGTTTGCTTTCATGCAAGAGTTACGCAACTTTGCAAGACGCAAAAGTCCGGACTTTAAAATATCAGATGCCAGCCAACTGCCTTATCGTTTGAAACGTGCAGAGTCTGCCAACTTGGCAGAAGGACGCTATTGGGGTAGCAAACACATCAGCCGCACCACTGGTCCACAGAAGACCAAACTGAGAATACGTCACAACCGTGACATCAACGAAGGTGATGCTAGATTTAGACACATACAAGAACTTTTTATAGAAACTGAAGATGAGCAAAGATTCAAACTGCCCTTTACCAGTTTGGTAGGAGGCCGCGCCATGGCACGCCACTGTGCCGAGGGTGGCAATCCTTGGGATCCAGTGGGACAGAATATCACCAAGATGGTGAAAGAGTGTGCAGTCATGGGCAATTTCCTGCGCAGAGTATCTGCAGGCAACTGGGCCAACACGCCACAGATTGAACTGGTAGAAGCTGCACGCCGTCATTATCAAGAGCAGAGAAAACGCCTAAAAAGCCTGGCAGGTCGCAGAGGCTATCAAACTCATGTAAGTAATTTTGATTCATCTGCAGATGTTGCTGTGACCGAGAGCACGGTAAAGGCCATCAAAGAACTGTTTTGCCAAGCACCCAATCAAGAAATGGTAGCAGAAGTAGCACCCATACTGGGCACCATGGCTGAAGCCGATCAGTTTGAAGCCTGGGCTGATAGTTTGCTAGAAGGCACTTGGTCCTTGCCCAAAGACAAAGAAGCCGAAGATCAACTGATCGAAATCATGAGCCAGCCCTTGAAACTGGGCGCCAATGCACAAAATGCCACAGGCAATCTGTATGACTTGCTGGGCGATGATGTGCTGTTTGATATGTTGAGCGATGCTGCCGAATCTGATCCCGAAGCAGATGCAAGACCCATCATACTGCAGTGGATGCAAAACCAAGGCGCTGATCATCAATCAGTGGCCAGGATATCGCAAAAACTAACCAACACACAACAGATAGATGCCAGAGGTGGCGCACCCAAGATCAAGAGCGTGGTTCGCGAACCTGACGCACAACAGGATCCTGCAGCGGTACAAAGAGAACTTTCAGGTGTGACACAACGCCAGGTTCCGCCAAATTCTGTTGGCTTCAAGCCTTAAAATTCAATCCTGACATAAATAAAATCGAACCCATGCTGGCATGATCGAGTCATAATCGTGCTGCATCGAAAGTGAACCGTTATGACAGATTTTGTAACTCTCGCGAATACTATTATCCGCGACTGGTGGTTGTTGATATTTTTCTTTTCTCTTGGTGGAATCTGGTGGCAGCTCAAGCACTGGTTCAATCAGGTCAATGCCAATATGGATTTCGTCACCAAAGAACACGAAGCACAGAATCAAATCCTGAGCATCCTACACGAAAAAGTCATCAATATCGAACAAGACGTTTCCGAAATCAAAAGAGAACTATCCACAGTACACGAAGAAGTACACGAGCAAGAAGTCAAACTAGCTGTGCTAGAGCATCAAAAATCTCCTGCCAAACGACGCAAAGTCGCATCTGCCTAGTCTGGCAAAAAAACTACCAAAAAAATACACTTTGTCATTGACTTGACTAAATAATATTGTTACACTTGCAGAATGCTTGTGTATCTAGGCATAAACATAGACCAACTTAGGCAACGAAAGGACAAACCTACAATGGCAACATCAATGGCAGAAATTCGCGCCAAACTGCAGGCGCAAGAGAATCGCACACAAGGTTCTCAATCCGGTGGCGGTGATAATTCAATTTTCGCACACTGGAACTTAGAGGAAGGCAAATCCGCAGTCCTCAGATTCCTCCCAGACGCAAACTCCAAGAACACATTCTTCTGGATCGAACGAGCAATGATCAAATTGCCTTTCGCTGGCGTCAAAGGAGAAATGGATTCTAAACCCACAGTGGTCCAAGTACCTTGCGTGGAGATGTGGGGCGACTCGTGCCCAATCCTCGCAGAAGTACGTGGATGGTTCAAAGACCCTAGTCTGGAAGAAATGGGTCGTAAGTACTGGAAGAAACGCAGTTACATCTTCCAAGGCTTTGTACGCGAGTCAGAACTTGCAGAAGACAAACTTCCAGAAAACCCCATCCGGCGTTTCATCATCAGCCCGCAGATTTTCACAATCATCAAAGCGAGCTTGATGGATCCCGAGATCGAAGAACTGCCAACCGACTATGAGCGTGGCTTGGATTTCCGTGTTTCCAAGACCTCAAAAGGTGGTTATGCAGATTACAGCACCAGTAAATGGGCACGTAAGGAAACGTCACTGACGCAGGCCGAACTCACAGCGATTGAGAAATTCGGTTTGTTTGACCTCTCCAGTTTCTTACCGAAGAAGCCAACCGATGTAGAGTTGAAGGTAATGAAGGATATGTTTGAGGCCAGCGTTGATGGCAAACCTTATGATCCCGACCGTTGGGGTGCTTACTTCCGCCCTGGTGGTATGGCGGCTCCGGCTGGTTCCCCGGCGCCATCTGCCCCAGAAGAAGCAAGCGCCACTTCTACCCCGGCCCCGGCCAAAGCAGCATCATCTTTTGACGAGGATGAAGACGCTGCTTCGGCGCCAGTGGCCAAACCCGCGCAGGCATCTGGTTCAAATGCCCAGGACATCCTGGCTATGATCCGCGCACGTCAGCAAAAGCAGTAATCACAACTCTTGACTGATAGCAGGGGTTACAGTATACTTGTACTGTACCCCTGCACCTTTACCAACAAGGACCAACAAAATGGCAAAAAAATCTATATCTAAAATCTCTGACAAATTGGCAAAAGTATCTGACAGTTTTACTGTACAGATGTATGACAACGGCTTTATGTTTGAAATCTCCGGACGCAATGAAGAAGAAGATTGGCGTAGTGTAAAAATACTTTGTAACACTCAAGAGCAGCTGATCTCGCTGATCAACGAAGCCACAGAAATGACGAGGGACGAATAATGGGCAAGCCCTTTGACATCAGCAAGTTCCGCAAGGACATTACCAAAAGCATTGAAGGGCTCAGCATTGGTTTCAATGATCCCACAGACTGGATCAGTACAGGAAACTTTGCGCTGAACTACTTGGTATCTGGCGATTTCCACAAAGGCATACCCTTGGGCAAGGTCACTGTGTTTGCTGGCGAGTCAGGCGCAGGCAAGAGTTATATCTGCTCAGGCAACTTGGTGCGCCACGCACAGCAACAGGGTATTTTTGTGGTGTTGATAGATACAGAAAATGCTCTTGATGAGGACTGGCTCAAGGCCCTGGGAGTGGACACAGATGAATCCAAATTGTTAAAACTAAACATGGCCATGATCGATGATGTGGCCAAGACCATTACCAGTTTCATGGCAGACTACAAGACCTTGCCCGGCGATGACAAGCCCAAGGTTTTGTTTGTGATAGACTCGTTGGGTATGTTGCTCACGCCCACAGACGTGAACCAGTTTGAAGCCGGTGACTTAAAAGGTGACTTGGGTCGCAAACCCAAGGCATTAACAGCCCTGGTGCGTAACTGCGTGAATATGTTTGGAAGTCACAACGTGGGCTTGGTAGCCACCAACCATACATATGCCAGCCAGGATATGTTTGACCCCGATGACAAGATTTCAGGTGGTCAAGGCTTTATCTATGCGTCAAGTATCGTGGTAGCCATGAAAAAACTCAAACTCAAAGAGGATGAAGATGGCAACAAAGTTTCAGAAGTGTTGGGTATCCGTGCTGCCTGTAAGGTAATGAAAACACGCTATGCCAAACCCTTTGAATCAGTGCAGGTCAAGATTCCTTATGAAACAGGTATGAATCCTTATTCGGGTCTGGTAGACTTGTTTGAAAAACAACAGATGCTGGTTAAGGACGGCAACAGATTGGCTTACACTACCACAGATGGTGAAATTATCAAACAGTTCCGCCGAGCCTGGGAATCGAACGAAGCAGGTTGCTTGGATCAAGTTATGCGAGATTTTTCTGCCTTGTCTATAAGTAAGAAGTCAACGGTACAAGAAACGCCAGTCACTGAACCAGTGTCAGAACCGATCCAAGATACTGTGTCCGTGGATCCTGAGCCGTTGATCAAACGCAAGAAAAAGGAACCTGAAACAGAATGAGCTTAGATATCATAGCCGAAATCTGGGACAATGTCAAACCCAGTATCAATCCCGTGGATCGACGTGATGCTGCCGAAGCAGTGGTAGCAACACTGTTTGAAAACAACTATGAGATTGACGACATCCGTGATGCTTTCCGCGGAGACTCGGATATCAAACGTGCTGTCAAGCAGTATGCTGAAGAACACCTTGAAGAAGAGGAAGAAGAGGAAGAGTATGGGGAAGAAGACGAGCGCTGGTAAATGAGTTGGTACAGCAGAGTAGTAGCAGACATAGGGTCCATACCCGATTTTATTGCACACTACGAATCTGAACTCTTGGAAGCCAAGCGTGAAGTCGGCATCGGTGGCCTGGTAGAGCGCAATGTGAAAGATCTACCAGGTATCACCGAGCATAGATTCAATCAACTGCAGGAAGTAGAAGCAGTATTAAACTATCTCAATATCCAACTGCGTAAGATACGCAGACGCCATTTTCAAAAATATCTCGAGGGCTATGCTCGCGCATTAAGTAGTAGAGACGCCGAAAAGTATGTGGATGGTGAAGATGAAGTGATCGATTATGAAACTATCATCAACGAAGTAGCACTGTTGCGCAATCGTTGGTTGGGAATCATGAAAGGACTTGACAGCAAGAGTTGGATGCTGGGACACATCACCAGACTAAGAACAGCCGGTATGGAGGATGTGACACTATGAAAATCGCAGTATGTTCCGGAGGATACGACCCGCTACACTCGGGTCACTTGGCCAGTTTTGAAGCAGCCCGTATGCTGGCTGATCGACTGTATGTTGCTGTGAACTCAGATGAGTGGTTGCAACGCAAAAAAGGTCGCGCGTTCATGCCTTTGCCCGAGCGTGTGGCCTTAGTGCGTGCCCTGCGATGCGTGGATCAAGTGATAGCATACTTTGATGACTCAGATGGCAGCTGCTGTGCCGCTCTGGAAGAAATCAAACGTCGTCATCCCAACGACACCATCATATTCTGCAACGGCGGAGACCGCACACGAGAAAACATTCCTGAGATGCGTGTGCCGGGCATTGATTTCCAGTTTGAAATAGGTGGCAACAACAAGGCCAATTCCAGTAGTTGGATCTTGGAAGAATGGAAAGCACCCAAGACCAGCAGACCCTGGGGATATTATCGTGTGCTACACCAAGCCGCAGGCGTCAAAGTCAAAGAACTCACAGTGGATCCTGGTGCTGCACTCAGTATGCAACGACATCAAGGACGCAGTGAGTTCTGGTTGGTGGCCGAAGGTACAGCCACAGTGGATACCATAGACAGCACCACCACAGATGTAGAGCTCAACGGAGTGTTTGATCGGCACCAATATCTGCATATCTCTCGCAACGAATGGCATCAACTGATCAACAACGAATCAAACCCTCTCAAGATAATCGAAATACAGTATGGTGAGCAGTGCGAAGAAACAGACATTGAGCGCCGTACCACACAACAGCCCGCGGTTGACCATTAAATGCCACTGTGCTAATATACTAGAAACGCAGTAAAACACAGTGATTTATGGTGTTGTTTTTATGCCACAGTATGGATCCTGGCATTTGACCAATAAATCAAGTTTTGCTATAATAAGTTTAATATAATAAAGCAAGGAGCGCAGTATGGCACAAGTTAGAATCATAGCAGGTGAGTATCGCAATACCGACGTATCGGGTCAGGTGTTTACCTTGATCCGTGACTTTCAAACCACTGCCAAGGGTGGCAATGTCTTGGTAGAAAACGACGGCCAGTTCCCAGGCTTTCCTGAGCAGATAAAAATCAAAGTAAATAAAATTTCAGACATCCAAGTAGTCAACGGAGCTAAAGTGAGCGAAACTGTACAATTTAAAAAAGCCGAACTGCAGATAGCACCGCAGGAAACTGATCAAGAAGCCATGGATCGTATCGCCACGCGATTCAGCATACTGGACGAGATGACCCGTGCCTGTATCGCTGGTGATGTGCGTGCCATGATTGTGTCGGGTCCTCCGGGTGTGGGCAAGAGTTTTGGTGTTGAGTACCAGTTGGAAAAGGCCGGCATCTTTGACAAACTGTCAGGCAAAAAGGTCAAGTTTGAAATCATCAAAGGTGCCATGACTCCCATTGGACTTTACTGTGCCTTGTTCAAGAACTCGGACCCCAAGAATGTGTTGGTGTTTGATGACTGTGACTCGGTGCTGATGGATGACATTGCCTTGAACATTCTCAAAGCGGCCCTAGACTCAGGCAAGCGGCGTAGAATCTGCTGGAACTCAGACTCGTCAATGTTGCGCCGTGAGGGTGTGCCTGATCAGTTTGAGTTCAAGGGCTCCTGTATCTTTATCACCAACTTGAAGTTTGAAAACTTGAAGAGCAAGAAACTGCAGGATCACCTGGAAGCACTGCAATCTCGGTGCCACTTCCTGGACCTGACTATCAACACCGAGCGTGACAAGATGTTGCGCATCCAGCAGGTGCATCGTGATGCCGAGGGTGGCCTGTTTGCCGAGTACAATCTTGAGCCAGGTATCGCAGAAGAGATCTTTGCGTTCATGGCCACAAACCAGAGTCGCCTACGTGAGTTGAGCCTGCGTATGTGTTTGAAGGTAGCAGATCTAGTCAAGGTATCGCCTGCCAACTGGCGTGCCTTGGCAGAGAATACTGTGATGAAGAATAGTTTTTAGCAGTACCCACTGACTTCACGCTCCTGGGTCAGTGGTATTTTGGGGACGGTAGGCAACTACCGTCCTTTTTTTACGACTATGATATGATGTTCTTTGTAAATGTTAGATTGCCAGTCTGGCGACCAATGTTTGAAATATCTTGTGTGGTTAGAGAACGATTGTACCACACATGATTGCCAGTAAATGAGATTAAATTTCCAGCACCAAATGTATTGGCGGCCACCACGTATCCCAGTGTGCCAGAGTTGGGTGTGCCAAATGATGCAGCGGCCATGTAATTGCCAGTGCCTGCTCCGTTGGCTGGTAGTCTGGCTATCAGTAGATTTCCTACGATGGCAGCCGCTGCAGTTCCAGAGCCACCCATGACAGTAAATCCCGAATAGTCGTTATTAAACAGTACGTCATAATAACCCATATCGCCGGCGCCTTGGTTATTGGCATCCTGTACTTGGGAATATTGATATTGCAGATATCTTCCCAACTCTATATTGCCAGTGACTCCGTTGAGTTTGAAAATGCATGCTCCAGAAGTGGGAAACCAAACATTCCCCTGATTGTCCCAAGCAGGCTTTCTTGGCGTGCTCAATCCCTGCAGCCCTAGTCCCTCGGGGCCAGTCTCGCAGGTTTGCCATATGATATTGCCAGTATGTTGATCAATCAGTAGACCTTGGAAGGTGCTGTTACGGATACCACCCATCGCTAAGTTACCAGTTGTGGGATTGATTGCAATTTGTACAGCGTTCTCGGTAAAGGCAGAGACATTGGCCGTATAGTATTTTTGCCATATCACATCGGCTTCGGGAGTTATCTTTGTTAGATAAAAATTTTGTGCAGTGCCTCTGGCTGGTACACGTATCTGTCCACACACAAATATATTTCCTTCAGCATCGATGTCGATACCACGAGCTATACCCTGTGAGTTTGTGACCTGGCCCGGCACATTAGCGGATTTCTGCCAGATGAAATCGCCCGTGCTGGCAGAAATCTTGAACAAGGTAAACTGTTGAATGTTGTTGGATGTGCGTGCGTCTGATGTAATGTAGATATTTGCTTGTGCAGAATCTAGTTTACAAGTAAAAGGAACATCGGTATTGCCATTAACATATCGCTTGGCATAAAGAATATTGCCATTGGAATCCAATTTCAACAAAGAAACGTCCTGGGCAAACTTAGCAGTGATGAATATATTTCCATTGGTGTCTCTGGCAATGCCGCCGCCAACTTGAGTGCTATTGCCGGATGTGCTGGGATTCAAAGAGTTGTTGGGAGCAGCATACAAAGGAAACCCGCCTACTAAATTACCTGTGCTGTCTATCCTGGTCCAGCCAAGATAACTATTGGAAAGATTGGAATAGCTGGCGATAGAATACACATTGCCATTGACATCTTTTACTGACTGCCCTAGGCTCAATCTATAGGCAGTAACCCATTGGTTGCCTGTGTCATTTTTAGCTGTGTTGATCCAAAACGCTGTGGGTTCTGGCACGGGCGGCGGAGTTGGGGGAACTGGTGCGGAAGAAGTTACAGATGTAAGTTGTGCGCCGCGAATGAATGAACCCGATATGATCATGATAGTTAAACCTTTTTTTCTAGATTACAAATTTAGCGGCATTTTGGCGATGTCGCATTTGATATTGCTCTAGCAATATGCTACAATAGCACTATGAAATCTCGTGAAAATTACTGGTACTGGATGCTGCAAAACATCAAGTTTGCCAGATACGACCGCCAATTCATCAACGAAGTCTACAACCGCAGGATAGCCAAAAATCGCGCGGTCACGCCCAAGCAGGCCGAACTGTGGGAAAAACTGGTCTACAGATATCGCCAGCAGATTGAGCAGGCCAACCTGGATCCTGATGCCATGCTGGCCTCGCCCTGGGCAGTCATGCCCTTGCCTCCCACTGCTGATCATGAAAGATCTCAGTTGACTCTACAAGACGATCATCTAATCATGCGCAGTCCCTACGATCGCGCTCAAGTGGATGCCTGGGCAGACTATCGCAGAGCGCGAGATCTGGTGGACGATGCTGTGTGGGATCCGGATGCCAAAGAGTGGATCATACCTGTTTCTGCCAAAAATCTCAGATCCACGCTGGAGTTTTGTCGCAGCAGGACTCCGGCCTATGATATTGACGCCCGGGTCAACGACTTGTTAGATCCTGTGCTGAGTGCGTCAGAGGCCGATCAGTGGACAGTTCAGGCCAGACTGGTCAACAACACTATCATGATCAACTGTGCCAATCAATATCTCATGGCGGCCATACCTGAACACTTGCCTTTGACCTTGACCACGCTCAATACTCTGGTGCGTGCCGGCGTGGAGATACATGAAGATCTACGCAGTTACTTCTGCAGCAATGCCGAGTCTGTGGTGCCTGCCATGTTGAACTCACAGCAGGCCACGGCCTTGACCTGGTCTGAACAAAATCATCAGGCCATATTGGATTACATCAATCTGCATGAACAACACAGTGTGGCCGTTGAACTGATCAACGAACAAGATGCCTATCATGATCTTTGCCAAGACATACAGCAACGATGGCCCAACAGAGTCAGCACATACTACCGTGCTCGAAGCAGAAATCCCGAATGGGAATTCATGGACGATTATCAGTACAACTATCAGGCCATTGATTTTGGCTCAGTGGACATAGTTATAAATAAAAGCCGTGGTCTTGTGGTCTGGGACGTTGGTTCACTGCCTGCGCAGATCGCTAGAAAAATCATCTATTACATCGATCCTCAATATCATCGCGAGGACTATCTCGACGGGAATACCTCATGGTAGGCACAGCCACCTTAATCATCAAAGACGAAGTCAATGTCAAAATCGAAGGACTGGAACTGGAAACTCGACGCAGGCTCATGCGCTTGTTTGAGTATGAAGTGCCATATGCCAGATATTTGCCAGCGGTGAGAATGGGACGCTGGAACGGCAAGGTGTCGTTCTTCCAGTTGGGCGGCAGCACATATGTGAATCTACTGCCCCAAATATTGCCTGTGCTGGACGAAGAAGGCTATGATGTGGAACTGGAAGATCTGCGTGAATACAGCCGAGACTTTGAGTTTCCTGAAATTACAGAGTCAACCTTTGCTGATCGACAGTGG
>Ga0247844_1006520_pt1 | contig 13905 bp, 10 predicted proteins | sample LaCtaG_FD_192421 | JGI IMG/M metagenome (GOLD analysis project Ga0247844, IMG submission 192421) | Freshwater microbial communities from meromictic Lake La Cruz, Castile-La Mancha, Spain - LaCruzMarch201714.5m_1 | ecosystem: Environmental > Aquatic > Freshwater > Lake | place: Spain: Castile-La... | reverse complement strand
GGTGATGAGTCAATTGGCCGTCATCACCTGCGGGCCATCCCACACTCCGATCGACTCGGTGCGCCGGATTACGAACTTCGCCACAGGCGAAATCGGCACGATCCTCGCCCAGGCGCTCGTCGCACGCGGTTGGGAGGTGATTTGTTTTCGAGGGGAGGGGAGCACCTCGCCCCCGCCCACTGGAGTGGACCTCCGATCCTTCACCACCAACAACTCGCTCGCTCAGGCCCTCCAATCCTTGACTTGCCGGCCTCGTCTTGTTTTCCACGCCGCTGCCCTCTGCGATTTTCAGGTCGCCCGGATCGAAGGCGCCCGGATCGAGGAAAAAATTCCAAGCCGCAGGGGGCCTCTTACCCTCCTTCTCGAGCCTGCTCCGAAAGTGCTGCCCCGCCTCCGCGATTGGTTCCCCGAGGCGCGTCTCGCAGGTTGGAAATACGAACTCGAGGGCACCCGCCCCGAGGTATTGGAAAAGGCCGCCGCCCAGATTGTCGAGTCCCGCACCGACGCCTGTGTCGTCAACGGTCGAGCATTCGGCACGGGCTTTGGAATCCTCCTCCCCGACGGCACACTGCATGAGCAACCCGATAAAACTTCCCTCGCCGCAGCTCTCCTTGCATTGCTCGCCTCCTGATCCCGCGCTCGTATTTATTTTCCCCCGTGCGCGAAAAATTGACAACCCCTCCGCGCTCTGAGAACTGTCTTTTTCAGCAACCCTCACCTCATCAGATTTCCCTATGTCCGAACCTAAAAAAGAAACAGTCCGCATTGTTCTTCCAAGCCGCCGCGAGGGGCACCCCCTTGCCTCGGGTTCGGGAGAGGCCGCAATGATCAATCTGCCGCCCAAGCCGAGCCAGTTGAAAAGCACGGTTATCCCGCCGCCTCCACCCGCGGGCCTCAAACCACCCTCCGTCATCAAGCCCCCTCTTCCCGGCGGGATCGTTCCGCCTCCGCCTCCCCAAGTTGGTGTGGTTCCCCGGCCCCCCTCAATTCCCCCGCCCCCCGCTCCTCTGCTCGTCAAGGCCCCCTCAGCCCCGCTCCCAACCGCACCATCGATGCCAACCGCACCAGCGATGCCAATCGCTCCGGCGATGCCAACCGCACCAGCGATGCCAATCGCACCAGCGATGTCAACCGCACCAGCGATGCCAATCGCACCAGCGATGCCAATCGCACCGGCGATGCCAACCGCACCAGCGATGTCCGTGCCGCGCCCGCCCTCAACTCCCGGGGTCATGCCATCCCTGCCCAAGCCCGCGGCTCCTGCGGTATCCATGCCGCAGCCAACCACGCTTGCCCGACCTCCACTCTCCAAGCCGTTGCCCATGCCGGGAGTGGCTCCCAAGCCGCCCACTCCCATTTCCGGGCCACCGGTAGCTCCGCTCCCGCAAGTCCCCTCAGCCCCCGTTTCCGGCGTTAAGCCTGCTCTTCCAGTCATGGCGCCAGCAGTCCTCGCGAAATCTCCTGCACCAGCACCTGCAGCGGTTCCAGTTGCTCCCGCCCCGAAGCCCGCGATGCCCCTCTCCAAAGCTCCTGCCTCGCCCGCCCTCGATGCTCCGAAGAAGGAAACAGCCAAGATCACCCTTCCTCCCGCAGCGCGTTCGGTTCCGCAGGCGACGGTGAACCTCAAGACTCCGCAGGCAGGATCCTTGGCTCCTTCGGCTGGCGTCAAACAGGCCGCCCCCACCAGCCTCCAACAGGCTGCACCCACCGCTCCAAGCTCCGATCCAAACATCATTCTCGGCATTGCTGCCGCTATCGTGGCCTTCGCCTCGCTTGGCATGCAGGTCTGGACGATGCTCGGTTGATTTTTTACCCGCACACAACTACACCTCTCACCCATGGCCAATCCCAACGTCACCGAACTCAACGATTCCAACTTCACCGCCTTCGTCCAATCCTCAGCCACCCCTGTGCTAGTGGACTTCTGGGCGCCTTGGTGTGCTCCCTGCCGCATGCTCGGACCCGTCGTGGACGAAGTCGCCGCCGAGAACATCGGCAAATTTGCCATCACCAAAGTGAACGTTGACGAGGCTCCCGGGGTCGCCTCCCAATTCGGCATCCGCAGTATCCCCACCCTCATGTATTTTAAAGGCGGAGCCAAGCGCGACCAATCTATCGGTGTCTGTGGAAAGGCCGAGATCGTCGCCAAACTCACCGCGCTCGCCTAGTCTCGCTTTTCAACAGGACCACAGTCGGAAAAAATCTGGACCCCTGCCCGACCGCACGGGATCAGCGGCATCTGGCACCACGGTTCCTAGAGTTGTATGGCGCTGAGGCCCCAGTCACTTCTTCATCGAGTGCGACGACCTTGGCCCGACTCGGTGATTGTGATGGCGGGCAGTCTTGGTTTTTCCGAGCGGAGCGGGTGAGGGAAATCGCCCGCTACTCGAGATCCAGGCATCTCTCTGCCAACTTGGAGGCTTTTGTCAAAGCACGGCATCGTCATCCAAGCAGTCTCAGCTCAAATTGAGGACGTATCGCTCGAGGCACCTTAAAAAGTTTCTCCGTTGGCTTGGCACGGCATGTTGGTAGAGTGTGCTGATGGAACTCCTCCGCCGCCCGCTGGCAGCGATTCTGCGCTGTGCCCCGTTGCTCTGGATGCTTTTCGCCGCTTGGCTTGCGATTTTGTTTTTCTTTTCCGGCTCCCCGCCGCCCAAGGACATGCCTACGCTCATTCCCTATCAGGACAAGCTCCTGCATTGCGTTTTCTTCGCTGGCGGGGCCTGCGCATTGGCGGGAGCCTTGAGCCGCTCCTGTGGGATGCGTGGCTTCCGGCTCCTCGCCGCAGCCGTTCTCAGCCTCGCTCTCGCGGGGGCGCTCGACGAATACAACCAGCAATTCGTCCCCGGTCGCATGGGCCTCGATCCCCTCGATTGGCTCGCCGATCTTTGTGGAGCCATCCTCGGCGTCCTCGCCTTCGTTCGCCTGAAAAAATTCGCCTCAGCCCGAGGCGCTTGATCTCAGGCATCTGGTGGAATGCAGGTCGCTAGGCCGAGCACCCGGGCGGCTGTTTTGCCGTTACGGGTGATCCTGCAGCCAATCGAGCGCCTTGGTATAACTCTGGCGCTCGAGATAGTGGCGGAGCATCGGGTCGGTGTCCCTCGGGAGGTTCGCGACGAGTGACCCAAGTTTGGTGGCGGCGGCTTTCAATGCCTCCAAGTGGGCTGCGGCATCCCGGTCCCTCAGCGCGTGGTCGGCGACGATGTCGAGCCGCGCCTTCACGGCGGCGTGGAGGTGGCGGTGCATGGCGGCTTGGTCACTCATGTGAGGGCGGGTTCTTCCATTGAGGCGTTAAGGGATTTGGCTGCGGCTGTGGCGTCCTCGCTGGCGAGGTTCTCGGTCTTCCCGAAGGCCCCGGCGATGGATGTTTCGTTCTTGGCGCGGGGATCCGCGTTGTCGCTGAATTTCACACTCACGAGCTTGCTCACTCCGTGCTCCTCCATAGTGACGCCGTAGAGCATGTCGGCGCGGCTGATGGTGCGTTTGTGGTGGGTGATGACGACGAATTGGCTCTGGTCGGTGAAGCGGTCGAGGATTTTGATAAAGCGCGTGATGTTGGATTCGTCGAGTGGGGCGTCCATTTCGTCGAGCACGCAGAACGGGCTGGGCTTGACCATGTAGATGGCGAAGAGCAGTGAGACGGCAGTCATCGTGCGTTCGCCGCCAGAGAGGAGGCTGATGCTCTGGAGCTGCTTGCCGGGCGGCTTGGCGATGATCTCGATGCCGCTCTCGAGGGGGTCGCTGTCATCCATGAGCAGGAGGTTTGCCCGGCCTCCGCCGAAGAGTTCGGTAAACATGAATTGAAAATTGACGCGGATTTTCTCAAACGTGTCGGCGAACAGTGTCCTTGTGGTGTGGTTGATTTTCGCGATCACTTCGAGAAGTTCGGCTTTCGAGGCAACGAGGTCGGCGTTCTGCTTTTCGAGAAAAATGTAGCGCTGCTCCAGTTCGTCGTATTCTTGGATCGCGTCCACGTTGACGGGGCCCATGGTATCGATGCGCTCGGTGAGTTCGGCCACAAGTTCCTCGATCCGGTTCCATGGGATGCCCTCGCGCTCGCCTGCCAGTTGCTCCACGGGCTGTGGCGTAGCGGATTCGGACTGGGCGGACGTGTCCCCTTCGGTGCCCTCGGGCTTGCGGCTGATGCGCTCGCGCAGGGCGACGATGAGCGCGTAGCTGTCGGGCTCGAAGGCCTCCAGATCGGTCTGGTAGCGTTGGGAGACATGGGTGCGGATGTTCTCCATGCGCATCTCGGTCTGGGCGGCCTTCACCTCGATGCGGCTGCGCTGGTCCTGAAGATTGGCGAGTTGCTGGCGAGCGGCGCGGAGGGCGGACTCGATGGTCTCGGCGCCGCTGCCCACCTCGGCACGTTGCGCGAGCAGGGCACTGAGGCTGGACTCTTCGGCTTCGAGTGCACCGCGCCATTCGCCCACTGAGACTTGCAGTGAGCCGTTTTCCTCCGCCAGCGTCTCGATGCGGGTCTCGTAGGTTGTGATGTCCACCCGGCGGGCGTCGAGGAGTTCGTTGAGTTCCAGAATACGGGCGGACATAGGCCCGCGCTGGCGATGGAGGCCCTCTTGTTGCTGGCGCTCAGTGGCAACGCGCACCCGGATTTCGTTGAGGGAGTCGGAGGCTGCGCTTTCCCTCTCCCGGACGACTTGGATGCGGGTCTCGGATTCGCTGCGCGCGATGCGGAGGGAGTCGAGTGCGCATGTGGTCTGGGCAATGCGTGCCTCGAGCTCGCTGAGTTGGGCAAGGCTGCCGCGAAGCCCGTCCTCGATGCTGGCTGCTTCGCGTTGGAAGGATGCCTTTTTGGCTTCGATGTCCGAAAACCGGCGGTCCGCGTGGCGTTGCTCGTTGTCCACCGAAGCGGTTTCGACCTGTGCGGCCTGCATGGATTCGCGGGCGTGTCTGAGCCTGTCGGTGGCATGCTCCATCGCAGCGACGGCCGAGGATCGTGCGTTTGCAAGGGATTCGATGCGCAGGGTCGCATTTTCGAGGGAGGCCTCGAGTTCCGTGATGCGGATTTTTCTCTGGAGGGTGGACTGGCCTGTGTTCTCGCCGGATCGCCCGCCGTGGATGATGCCCGAGTGGCTGATGAATCCCCCATCAAGCGTCGTATAGGCAAATGCGGGGTGTTCGGAGCGGAATCGGAAGGCGGCATCGAGAGTCTCAACGACAAGGACATTGCGCAGGAGTTGGCGGGCAAGATCGGCGCCCTCGTCGTCTCCTTTCACACAGTCGCTGGCGCGGCCGAAGACCCCGAAGGGAGTCTCACCCATGGAGGCATCGGGTGTGGGAATCCATGCAGAGGGAATCACTGCGGCCCGCCCCAGCTTTTTGTCCGTGAGTGTGGCGATGGCGGACTCGGCGACATCGGGATCTTTAAAGATCACCGCCTGCAGGCACGGGCCGAGCGCGGCTTCTATTGCGGGAATGAGGCGTTCTTCGACCTGGATGTGTTGGGCCAAGGTGCCGCGAATGGCCGCGTGAAAAAAGTCGGGATTGTCGAGGCCTCGTAAAACGGCCTGTGTGCCTTCGTCGAGGCCCTCGCCTTGCTCCTGAAGCTGGCGGAGGATTTCCAGGCGCGACTCGATGCCGGCTGCTTCCTTGCCTGCGGCGTTGAGAATGGCTTCCGTGTTTTGGCGGTCCAGTTGGGCGGCTTCATGGTCTGCCATGGCTGAGGAGGTTTCGGCCTGGGCGTGCTCGAGAGCGAGGTGGCCCGCCTCCGAGCGGCGCTTGAGATCCTCGAGGTTTGCGGAGATTTCCGCCGCTCCCAGCGTGCTGGCTTCAATTTCATTCTGGAGCAGGTGGAGGCGTGTCTCGCCGGATTCGCGGCGTGCGGTGGCACTGGAAATCTCGCCGCGAAGTGAGTTGAGCCGCGATTCGCAGCTGGAGAACTCGGCGTTTTGTGAGGTGAGTTCGCGCTCAGCGGCCATGCGCTCTTCGCGAACGGCAGAGAGGCGGGCGGTGTGCTCGTTGAGCGTCTCTTGATGGGTGCGGAGGCTCTCGATCATTTGCTCCAGCAGGAAGTCGGTCTGCTCGATCTGTTCCTGCTGGGTGCGAATTTTTTCCTCGGCTTGGCTGATGTCCATGCGGTGGCGGTCGATGAGGGTGGTGGCCTCCGCGGTGCGTTCGTGGTTCGTGCCAATTCGGTTCTCGGCGGAAAAAACACGGTTGCGCAGGATTTGCATGCCGTCGCGGATGGTGGACGCCTCGGCCTCGAGTTCCTGCAGGCGCTGGCGCAGGTCCGCAAGTTCGGTCTCCTGCCGGGCGATTTCGACTTCGTGGATTTGCCGGGCCTCCTCGCCTTGATGGAGTTGATTGCGCTGTGAATCGAGTTCTCCGGCGAGTTGGCGGTGGTTTTTGTGCGAGATATGGGTGTCGAAAATGCGAAGGTCTTGCAGGATCGATTGGTAGCGCCTGGCCTTGGCGGCCTGACGTTGCAGCGAGCCGATCTGGCGTTTCACCTCCTTGATGATGTCTTGCACACGCACCAGGTTCGAATCGGTGTATTCCAATTTGCGGAGCGCCTCTTTTTTTTGGGACTTGAAGCGGGTTATTCCTGCGGCCTCCTCAAAAATGGCGCGGCGGTCTTCAGGGCGGTTGCTGAGAATCTGGTCGATCTTGCCCTGCTCCATGATCGAGTAGGCGCTGCGGCCCACGCCCGTATCCATGAAGAGTTGGTGGATGTCTTTGAGCCGGCAGGTGGTTTTGTTGAGGAAATATTCGCTTTTGCCATCTCGGTAGACGCGGCGCGTGATGCGGACTTCGTTCCAGTCGGTGCCGAGTTCTTTTTCGCACTCCGCGAACGTCATTGAGACCTCGGCCATGCCAAGAGCGGGGCGGCTATCCGTGCCGCTGAAAATCACATCCGACATCTCGCCTCCGCGCAGGGCCTTTGCGGATTGCTCACCCAAAACCCAGCGAATCGCATCGAGGACATTCGATTTCCCGCAGCCGTTCGGACCAACAATCGCCGTGACACCGCGATGGAAATTGAGAATGGTTTTTGCGGCGAAGGATTTGAAGCCGATGATTTCCAGTGATTGCAGATACATGTGGTGCTGGATAGCGTGTGGCGAGGTTAGAAACGGCTCAAGTCCACGCAAGAAAAAAACACCGTATCCTGTGCGCTTGCGGAATCCTCTCAACAATAGATTGATGTAATATGAATGATCCCCGTCTCAACGAGCTTTTCGAATTCGTCTCCATCCCGAGCGTCTCCGCCCAAGCCGTCCACGCTGGCGATATGCGGCGGTGTGCCGATTGGCTCCTCGCAAAACTCTCCCAAATCGGTCTCGAGGCCCGCTTGGAGCCCACCCCCGGCCATCCCGTGGTGCTCGGAAAAAGTCCCCGCGACCCTTCGAAAAAAACCGTCCTGATTTACGGTCACTACGATGTGCAGCCTCCGGAGCCGCTCGAGCTGTGGACAAGCCCCCCGTTCGTTCCGGAGATTCGTGATGGACGCGTTTTTGGACGCGGAGCCTCGGACAACAAAGGCCAAATCCTTGCGCACATTCTTGGAGTCGCCGAGGCCCTCAAGGAAGGCCCCCTGCCGGTGAACGTGATTTTTCTGATCGAGGGGGAAGAGGAAATTGGGAGCGCGCACTTGGCGGAGTTTTTGGAAAAAAACCGCGCCGAGCTTTCTTGTGACGCCATCGCGATCTCGGACACCGGCATGGCTGCGGATGGCTATCCCACGCTCAGTTATGCCCTTCGCGGAATCGCAACCATGGAAGTGCGGGTGTTCGGGCCCGCTCAGGATTTGCACTCGGGCATCTACGGCGGTGCGGTGGCCAATCCTGTCACCGCTGCCGCGCGCTTGATCGCCAGTCTCCATGATTCCTCCGGGCGCGTGGCGATCGAAGGGTTCTATGGCGAGGTAAAGCCAATGGCCGCATGGGAGCGCCAAGCCGCGGCCGAGTCTCCCTTGAGTGATGCCGCAATCGCAGCCCAAGCCGGGGTCGCCGAATTGGCCGGCGAGGCCGGTTACTCAGCCGTTGAGCAAATTGGTGCCCGCCCCACAGCCGAAATCAATGGCATCGGCGGTGGCTATCAAGGTGAGGGGAGCAAGACGGTTCTGCCCGCACAGGCATTCTTCAAGATCTCGTTCCGGCTCGTTCCCGACCAAAGGCCTGACGCCATCATCGCCCTCGCGCGGCGCCACTTTGAGGAGCACTGCCCTCCCGGTGTGCGACTCGAGTTCATTGACGGTCACGGCGGCGAGCCCTTCGCGATCGATCCTTCCGCTCCGGCGGGCCAAGCTGCCCAGCGCGCCCTTCAGCAAGTCTTTGGAAAAAAACCTGCCCTCACCCGCGAGGGCGGCTCGATCCCTATCCTTTCCGACTTTCTGAAAATTCTCGGCCAACCCGCTTTACTTCTCGCTCTCGCCTCGCCGGACTGTCGCGCCCACGCGCCGGACGAGAGTTTTCCCGTTGAGAATTTTCTGGCCGGCATCCGCTTGAACAAAGCCCTGCTCCAAGAGTTGGCTCGGACACTCGGCGATTAGCTTCAGAACTCTCAGCGGGTCGTCAAAAAAAAGCTCTCAAACGGAGCGTGCATTTTCAGACCCTCCGCATCGGCTGCATCCGCCGCGAGGCGGAGATCGACCCGCGCGCCGGCGGGCAGTGGCGCCTTCGGCGTGTAGCTGAACGAGGCCGCGCCCCCCCCCCAATCAAAGGTCCCCTCCATGGCAGGCACTGTCGAGAACGCCCGCTCCACCGAATCGGTATCCATCGCCTTCGAGAACCGGATTCGGATTTTGGCATTCCCCGAGACACTTCCGTCTCCGTGCATCGGTGCACAGGAGGTCACCACTGGATCGAGCGCTCGCCTCTGCGTCTCCGGCACCAATATTTTGAACGAAGACGGGGCAATCGTTACTCCAGAAATTTCCCCGCTCGCCTCGACTGCAAGCGGGCTCGATGCGCCATAGGCATCGACCAACACCGTGCCCGGAGCCAACCCCGAGTGCTCAATCTGCGAGGATATCTCGGCATCCGATGTGTTTAAAAACACAAAAACCACCTCGTCCCCCAATCGGCGCGCATAGGCCAGAATTCCCGCCCCCTCCGCATCGCTCCGCAGCGGGATGTCTTCCCCTTGCCTCAGCGCAGGGTAAATCCGGCGCAGGTTGTTCAGGCGCGCTGTGAGCAGGAAGCGGGGATGCACCATGTCGAAATTATCACCCTCCGATGGCCCGCTCTCAAAGGCGCCGTCGAACATGTTTTCGCGGTTGAAGGGGTCATTCCCGCCGTTAAAGTCCTGCTCGGTCCCGTAGTAAAGACACGGAATGCCACGCGCCGTGTGCAAGAACGCCAGCGCGACTTCAAGGCGCTTCGGTGTCGCCCCGGCCGCCGCCAGAAAGCGTGGCCGGTCATGGTTGTCAAGGAAGGTGACCAACGCCATATGCGAAGCTGGATCGTAGTGGTTTTTCGTAATCGCGGCGTGTCGCTTCTCCACGAGATTCGTGGGCGATGTCGCCTTCGCAAAAAGTCCCTCGATCTTGTAATAGAGCGGGTAGTCGAGCACCGAGTCCATTTTGAATGACCCCCCCGCCATGCGCCCCGTGTAGAGCCCGCATTTCTCATCGGAGTCCTCATACACCTCCCCAAAAATAAAAAAATGGTCGTGCCCCGCCGCCTTCGCCGCCTCCCGCATCGGCGCACACCAACCATCCCAGAACTCCATCTCCACATGCTTCGCCGTATCGATGCGGAACGCGTCGAACCCAATTTCCCGAATCCAGTGCGTATAAATCTCCCTCATTTTTTCGCGAATGTAAGGCGAGGTCGTTCGGAAATCGTCGAGCCCCATCAACTCGCCAAGCTCGACCTGCTGCGGATCACCCCACTCCTCCGTGCGGCCGTTGTTGTTGAAGATTTCCTCCAGAGGCACCCCAAGAGCCACGTGGTCGAACGGTGGCGCATAGCGCTTCCCCTCGCGCATCCGAAGTGCATACCCCCCCGGCGGCTTCCGGAAATCCGGCCACCCCTCGTCCCCGCTGTCCACCCATTGCCCCCCGTGGTTCACGACCACATCGCCGATCACCAACAGGCCCCGCCGATGCGCCTCGCGGATCAGGTTTTGCAACTCTTCTTTCGTCCCGAATGCCGGATGGATGCGGTAAAAATCCGTCGTCGCGTAGGCGTGATATGCCCCGCAACCATTCAACAAGACCGGCGAGATCCACAGCGCCGTCGCCCCGAGTGCCCGGATATAGTCCAGCTTTGCCACAATCCCCGCAAAATCCCCGCCATGCACCGCCCAGGGTCGCCCCGGAGCATGACGCCCCCCCGCACTGTCGTTCGATGCGTCGCCATTGAAAAACCGATCCGTAATGACCTGATAAATGCTCTGGTTTCTCCAAAAATCGGCAGGCAAGTCATCCCCCGCCGCCAGTCCGCAACACACCAGCCACACCCCAAAAAACATACCCGCAAACCGCTTCCTCATCCCGACTGTCTAGCAAGAATCCCGCAGAATAGAAAATATCCAATGTTTCCGCTTCTTGAACAGTTCATCTCCGTGCCGTGCATTCCCGATTGACCCCCGCCTCCGCCTTCTGCTCTACTCACCAGCCCTCCATCAACACGCACTCAACCAACTCAAAAAACTACTTAAAATTATCATGGTCAAAATCGGTATCAACGGCTTCGGACGCATCGGACGCATGGTCTTCCGCGCGGCTGTCAAGAATTTCAGCGCAGACATTCAAGTGGTCGGCATTAACGACCTTCTCGATCCCGAGTATCTCGCCTACATGCTCAAATACGACTCCGTCCACGGTCGCTTCGACGGGGACGTTCAGGTCGAAGGCACCAACCTCATCGTAAACGGCAACAAAATCCGCCTCACTGCCGTCAAAGATCCCTCGACCCTCAAATGGGACGAAGTCGGCGCCGATATCGTCGTTGAATCCACTGGTCTTTTCCTCGACAAAACCACCGCCGAAGCCCACATCAAAGCCGGCGCCAAGAAAGTCATCATGTCCGCTCCCTCCAAAGACGACACACCCATGTTCGTTTACGGTGTCAATGACAAATCCTATGCCGGCGAGACGATCATCTCGAACGCCAGCTGCACCACAAACTGCCTCGCTCCCCTCGCCAAAGTCATCAACGACACCTTCGGCATCAAGCGCGGTCTCATGACCACCGTTCACGCCGCCACAGCAACCCAGAAAACCGTCGACGGTCCAAGCAGCAAGGATTGGCGCGGCGGACGCGGCATCCTCGAAAATATCATCCCGTCCTCGACCGGCGCCGCCAAGGCCGTCGGCAAAGTCATCCCCGAGCTCAACAAAAAGCTCACAGGAATGGCCTTCCGCGTGCCGACCTCCGACGTCTCCGTCGTTGACCTCACCGTCGAACTCGACAAACCCGCAACCTACGAGGAAATCTGCGCCGTCATCAAAGCCGCTTCCGAAGGCCCCATGAAAGGCATCCTCGGCTACACCGACCAGAAGGTCGTCAGCACCGACTTCCGCGGCGAAACCCAGACCTCCGTCTTCGACGCCGAAGCCGGCATCGCTCTCGACTCCACCTTCGTCAAACTCGTCTCCTGGTATGACAACGAGTGGGGCTACTCGAACAAAGTCCTCGAAATGGCCCGCGTCATCTCGAAGTAACGAAACAATCCGATTGATTGACCACAGAGGACACAGGGAACACGGAGGAAACGAAATCCTCAGTGCGCTCTCTGTGAACTCTGTGGTCATTTTTTTGAAACACCCAACCCACAACTCACTATGAAAAAATCGATCAAAGACATCGATCTCTCCGGCAAACGCGTATTGATGCGCGTCGATTTCAATGTTCCCCAAGACAAAAGCACCGGCGCAATCACCAATACCCAACGCATCGCCGCTGCCCTCCCGACGATCCAATACGCCCTCGACCAAGGCGCTAGCGTCGTTTTGATGAGCCATCTTGGCCGACCCAACGGGAAGCCCGTCGCGAAATACTCCCTTGAACCCGTCGCCGCAAAACTCTCCGAACTGCTCGGCAAGCCCGTGAAGTTCCTCAACGACTGCGTCGGCGCCGAAGTCGAGTCCGCCTGCGCCGCGCTCCAACCCGGCGAAGTCGCTCTACTCGAAAACCTCCGCTTCCACATTGAAGAAGAAGGCAAAGCCAAAAACGAAGACGGCACCTCCACCAAAGCTGACCCCGCCGAAGTCTCCGCTTTCCGCGCCAGCCTCACCAAACTCGGCGACATCTTCGTTAGCGACGCCTTCGGCACCGCCCACCGCGCCCATTCCTCCGTCGTCGGAGTCGACCTCCCGAAAGTCGCCGGCTTCCTCATGCAGAAGGAACTCGACGCCTTCGCCGCCGTGCTCGACAACCCGAAACGGCCGCTTCTCGCCATCCTCGGCGGAGCAAAAATCGCCGATAAAATCCCTCTCATCCGCAACCTCATCGAGACAGCCGATGAGATCATCATCGGCGGTGGCATGGCCTACACATTCAAAAAAGTCCTCGACAACATGCCCATCGGCAACAGCCTCTTCGACCCCGAAGGCGCGAAGATCGTCGCCGACTTGATCGAAAAAGCCAAAGCCCGTGGAGTCCAAATCCACCTCCCTGTCGATTACATCACCGCCGACAAATTTGCCCCTGATGCCACCACCGGCTCCGCTGACGACACCACCGGCATCCCCGACGGACTCGAAGGCCTCGATTGCGGACCCCGGTCCCGCCAAATCTTCGCCGACGCCATCGCCCGCGCTCAAACCATCATCTGGAACGGCCCGGCCGGCGTCTTTGAATTCGAAAAATTCGCCGAAGGCACGAAATCCATGGCCGCTGCCGTCGCCGCATCCACCGCCAACGGGGCCATCACCATCGTCGGCGGAGGCGACACCGCTACCGCAGCCAAAAAATTCGGAGTCGCCGACAAAGTCACCCACTGCAGCACCGGCGGCGGAGCCTCCCTCGAACTCCTCGAAGGCAAAACCCTCCCCGGCGTCGCCGCCCTAGATGAAAAATGATCAGGCATGGGGTTCCGGAAGCTGAGCGAGGAAATGGGGCTGATTCGAATGGCACCAAGTTAGTTGGCGTTTGGGATGTTTTTCGGCGCCTGCTTTTCGGTGCGGGAGGGGGCCCATTTCTTTGCGGGGTTTTGTCATCAAGCGGTGGTTCTTGGGGCGGCGTTTTTTGACGCGCGGCTCCATTGCTCCCGGCCGGCTCGGGATGAGATCTCTGTCGGGATGAGATCTCGTGCGATGGCCTCCTGCATTATCTATAGTGGCGGCGATTGTTTTTGGCTTGTTCTTCCAGTCCGCTTACGGCGTGGGCAAATTGGCGCAGGGCATCAAAATGCCGCGGCGCGTGCCCAATCTCGCCCGCGAAAATCTCGTGCTCTTCAAATCTCCGCGGGTTTCGGCCGAGGGAACCCTGGCGGTGGACTTCGATTTCTCGGAGTCGGCCCAAGGCTTCACTGGCTGCTTCGCGGATTTGCCGGCGGATTTCGATCCGGAGTTTTATCAGTTGGTCGGCGAGCACCGCTCCCTGCCGTCCGAACTCGGAAGCGGGGAGGGGCTCTACCTTTCCGGGGCCAAACGCAGTGATGACTTGTTGTTGCCCGTCACGATAATCGCGGGGGATTTTTTCATGATAATCTGCGGGGATGAGGGCTGGTTTTGCGTGATCTGGGCGAGGGTTGCTTTCCAATTGAGAGCGGGGATCGGCAGCAAAGAGGCGGGCTGGGCCGGAGGTCCGTGAGGGCCTTGGGCACAGCCCGCTTGGTGGTCAGGGATTGGGGATTTTTGCGCTTGCGGCGGGGACTTGGTGCAGGGCTTTGTGGATGTGCTCGGGCTGGATGGTGAGCGAGTCGCTGCGGGCGGCGGCGATCCATGCGGCTTGGGCGAGCAGGCCGAGGATGCGGGGATTGCCTTCGCTGGGT
>Ga0247844_1006511_pt1 | contig 13932 bp, 12 predicted proteins | sample LaCtaG_FD_192421 | JGI IMG/M metagenome (GOLD analysis project Ga0247844, IMG submission 192421) | Freshwater microbial communities from meromictic Lake La Cruz, Castile-La Mancha, Spain - LaCruzMarch201714.5m_1 | ecosystem: Environmental > Aquatic > Freshwater > Lake | place: Spain: Castile-La... | reverse complement strand
GTCTGGAGTCATAGTGGTTTTAAAAAAATTAACTTCGAAGTTTGTAACCGCTGCGCAAAAGAGACAAAGCCAACACACTGACCGCCAACATGGATGCGCCTACGACGCTCATGCTGAGCCAGGGCGAGACATCACTCACACCAAAAAAGCCAAATCGAAATCCATCGATCATGTAAAAGAAGGGGTTGAAGTGGCTGACGGTTTGCCAAAAAGCGGGGAGCGAGTGAATAGAGTAAAAAACGCCACTGAGAAACGTCATGGGCATCACTACAAAATTTTGAAAGGCTGCGAGCTGATCGAATTTCTCAGCCCACAATCCCGCAATCAATCCGAGCGTTCCCATCAACGCTGCGCCCATAACGGCGAAAGCCATAATAAAAAATGGCTGCTCAAAACTGACACTGGTAAACAAGGCGGAGATGACAAAGACCCCCGCACCTACAACCACACCCCGCACCACCGCCGCACCCACATAGGCCACAAACCAATGCCAATACGACAAAGGGGTGAGCAACAAAAATACCAGGTTGCCCATCACCTTGCTCATGATCAGCGAAGACGAGCTGTTAGCAAAGGCGTTTTGTAAAAGACTCATCATTGCCAAGCCTGGCACCAAGAAAGCGGTGTAGCTCACTTGGTCGTAGACCTTGACGTGGTCTTCTAAAGCGTGGCCAAAAATAAGCAGGTACAACATCGCTGTCAGCACAGGACCCGCAATTGTTTGGAAAGCCACCTTCCAAAAACGCAAAATTTCCTTGTACAAAAGGGTTTGCCAACCGGTCATACCAATGCCTCTTGCGTTTGAGCGATGGAAGCAGTTGGTTTAGCTTGTCCGGAATTCTTTTTCATCACATCCAAAAATACATCTTCCAAATCTGCCTTTCGGATTTCAACGTCTTGGGCCACCAAACCGCTTTCTCTTACCGCCGTGAGAAAGCCTTCAATTTCCAACGCATCGTGTGCAGGAAATTGAACGATGCGGCCCGTGATACGGGCTTGGTCGGCCAAGATTTTCGGCAACACGCCGTCCACCTTAAAACGCAAAACATTGCTCGATGCCGCTTTGAGGAGTTCGCTGGTGCGGTCTAAGGCCACGATACGGCCAGACTTCAGCATGGCGATGCGGCCGCACAAGGCTTCCGCTTCTTCTAAGTAATGGGTGGTAAGCAAAACGGTATGTCCTTGCTTATTGAGTTTTGCGATGAACTGCCAAAGGGTTTGTCGCAACTCGACATCAACACCTGCAGTGGGCTCATCCAACACAATCACCGGAGGCTTGTGAACCAGGGCTTGGGCGACCAACACCCGGCGCTTCATTCCACCCGAGAGTTGGCGCATATTGGCATCGGCTTTGTCGCTCAAGCCGAGACTCTCCAGCAGCTCATCGATCCATGCGTCATTGTTCTTAACGCCAAAGTAGCCAGATTGAATGCGCAAAGCCTCGCGAACATTGAAAAAGGGATCGAAGACCAACTCTTGCGGAACCACCCCCAATTTACGGCGGGCTTGCGCAAAATCACTTTGCACATTGCTGCCTAAAACACTGACCCGACCTGAAGAAGGTCGGGTTAAACCCGCCAGCATGCTGATCATGGTGGTCTTGCCAGCCCCGTTGGGTCCGAGCAAACCGAAAAACTCACCATCCTCGATATCGAGGCTGACCCCATCAACGGCTAAGAAAGTAGCGCCAGTAGGTCCTTTGGGGGACGGATAGGCTTTGGAAATGGATTGAAAAGAAATAGCAGGCATGAAGGGCGCAATTTTACGCCCAGAAGCCTAAGCTTTAAGGCGCAAGGCCAATAGGCGACGGTGCGTCTGAAATCAAGTCTTGAACACCGTAAACCGATGCCAGCACTTTCAGCTGTTCGGGCAGGCCCTTTAAGCGCAAGTCCTTGCCCGCCAGCGCAGTGCTTCGGCGCAACTCCAGCAGCACCGCAAGCGCACAGGAGTCAAACGCAGTCAGAGCCGATGCATCGACCACGACAGGGGTTGCTGAAGCAGCCACTCCCGCTTGAAGCTCCTGCAGGCAAGTCTGCGCTTGCGGGTGCATTAAGGTCTGGGGCAAACGCAACACATCAGCCTTTTTTAGCAGTGGTGTTGGTTTTGTTACGCGCGACCAAAGACTCAATCAAACCGTCAATGCCTTTGGTATTGATGATCTGGGTGAATTGGCTTTTATAGGTTTCAACCAACCACACGCCCAAAACGTTGATGTTGTAGATTTTCCACCCCGATCCCTCGCTTGGCGTTCTTTCCATTCGGTACTCCAATTGAATTGGGTCGGTCCCGCCGCGGACTTCTGTACGCACAATGACTTCTTTATCCTCTGGGGCAATACGAACGGGTTTGATAAATACCACCTGATCGCTGACTTGCGACAAGGCGCCCGCATAAGTTCGAACCAATAAGATCTTGAACTCGTCTTGTAAGCGTTTTTGCTGTTCCGGCGTAGCTTGACGCCACGCTGGCCCCACGGCGGATGACGTCATCCGCTGAAAATCGACGTTGGGCATGATGCGGGTGTCGACTAAAGTGATCACCCGGGCGATATCGCCAGAACGCATGCCTTTGTCTTTTTTGATGGTGTCGAGCACATCGACGGACAAACGCTTGACAAATCCGTCCGCTGTTTCATCTTCGGCATGCGCAAAACTTGGCAAAGCCAAGATTACCACCAAGGCGCTCACCGTCGTCCACACCCGAATCCAGCTATTGTGTTTTAAAACCATTTTTTATCCTTTTGTTACCTTTGTAGATATTCTAGGGTTTTACAACAATCTCTTCAGGCGGATTGCCATTGAACTGCCGATACCGCTGACGCTGCAAATACGCATCTCGGGTAAAAGAGTACGGGTCTAACGCCGCCCCGTCCATCACATCGGTCACTTTCAAGTAGATGGCGCGATCATCCACAAAATTCAAAACGGTCAAACTGGTGCGTAAATTTTCATTACCGATTTGATTTACCAGATTAGCTTTTCGATCCAAAGGCAAGACCACAACTTCGCGCAGCGTATAGGGGCCCAGCAGAGGCAACACCACGTAGGGACCCGGACTCACGCCCCAACGCCCCAAAGTAACGCCGAAATCGGCAGGATTTTTGTCCAAATTCAAATCTGTTGCCACATCGATGACGCCTAAAACTCCCGCGGTGCTGTTAATAATGACCCGGCCAAAACTGTCTTTAGCCGCACGGCCTTCTAGCGTGATGGCATGGTTAAAACCAGACCAAACATCTGACAAATTACCAAAAAAGTTGGAAACGCCTTTACGGACCCAATAGGGAAGTCCGTCGCGGTAGGCAATAGCCACCGGCCTGAGAACGCTGCGGTCTAGGGCATCGTTGACACCATATACATTTCGGTTAAAAGACTCCCAAGGGTCGCGTGGGTCTGGGTTGAGGTTAGGGACGTTCGCACAGGCTTGCAATAAAACCAACACGCCCAAAACTAAAAAACGCATGCTTATTCCTGCGCTTTGCCAGTGCTGTCAGCAGCTTTGCTATAAAGGAATTGACTGATCAGGTTTTCAAGGACGACGGCGGACTGGGTGTTGGTCAGAGAGTCCCCGGCCGTCAGTATTTTTTCATCCGCGCCGGCTTCAATGCCAAGGTACTGTTCGCCGAGCAAGCCGCTGGTCAAAATCTTCAAAGAGCTGTCTTTAGGGAAAGCGTACTGACTTTGCATTGCCAGAGTAACGCGGGCTTGAAAGGTTTTATCGTCAAAAATAATTTTTTCGACACGGCCCACCACTACGCCTGCGCTACGCACCGCCGCTTTGGGTTTGAGCCCGCCGACATTGTCAAACTTAGCAGTCACCGCATAGGTGGCCTGAAAGTTCAAACTGAGCAAGTTGGCCGACTGCAGAGCCAAAAACAAAATGGATGCTGCACCAATCAGTACAAACAATCCAACCCACACATCATTTTTAGAGCGCTGCATGCAACACCTTTCATTAAATCGTAAACATCATGGCGGTCAGAATAAAGTCCAGACCGAGCACTGCCAAGGAAGCGACAACGACGGTTCGCGTCGTAGCACTGGCCACACCCTCGGGGGTGGGTTGCGCCTCAAAACCTTGCAATAAAGCGACGAAGGTGACAGTAAAACCAAACACGATGCTTTTGATCACCCCGTTACCCACGTCTTTCCAGACATCCACGCCGCCTTGGATCTGACTCCAAAAAGAGCCTGAATCCACCCCAATCATTAAAACGCCAACCACCCAACCGCCAATAATTCCCATGGCGCTGAAAACTGCAGCAAGCAAGGGCATCGAAATCACCCCCGCCCAAAACCGCGGCGCCAAGACGCGTTGTACCGGGTCCACCGCCATCATTTCCATCACGCTGAGTTGCTCACCCGCTTTCATCAAACCAATCTCGGCCGTAAGGGACGTCCCAGCACGTCCAGCAAATAACAGCGCCGTAACGACTGGGCCGAGTTCCCGTACCAAACTCAAAGTCACCAGCAAGCCCAAGGCCTCCGAGGAGCCGTAGCGCTGCAGGGTGTAATACCCTTGCAGGCCAAAAACAAAACCCACGAAAAGGCCAGAAACCGCAATGATGGCAAGCGAATAGTTACCTAAAAAATGGATTTGATCGCGAATCAAACCAAAGCGCTGCAAACTCGAGGCGAGGGTTTTTAATAGACGCAAAAAAAGCCGCGCTCCGTAGCCCAAACCTGCCATCTGACGGCGCATCGCAAAGCCAATATCTGTTAATTTCTGCCCGTTCATCGCGTCACTCCCACACCAAAATCTTCTTCTACGCTGGCACCGGGGTAATGAAACCGCACCGGGCCGTCAGACAAAGCATTCACATATTGATAAACCAAAGGATCTTGGCTCTTACGAACTTCGTCAGGCGTTCCTTGGGTCGCAATTTTGCCGTTGGCCAAAATAATGACATGGTCAGCAATCGCAAAGGTTTGCTCGAGCTCATGCGACACAAAAATACTGGTCAGGCCCATCGAGTCATTGAGCTGGCGAATCAATCGCGCGGCAGTTCCCAACGATATGGGATCTAAACCGGAAAAAGGTTCGTCATACATCACCAACTCAGGATCCAAGGCAATCGCCCGGGCCAAAGCAATGCGCCGCGCCATCCCGCCAGAAACCTCACTAGGCATCAAATCACGCGCTCCACGTAAACCGACGGCATTAAGCTTCATCAAAACAATATCGCGAATGAGGCGTTCAGACAAAAGGGTGTGCTCGCGCAATGGGAATGCCACATTTTCAAAAACAGACAAATCAGCAAACAATGCGCCGAACTGAAAAAGCATGCCCATGCGCCGGCGAGCCGCGTACAACTGCGTATGGTTCATGCGGGTCACATCGTCGCCATCAAAAAGCAACTCACCCGATTGCGCGGTATTTTGTCCGCCAATTAACCGCAAAATGGTTGTCTTTCCTCCACCCGATGCGCCCATGAGAGCGGTGACTTTCCCGCGCGGAACGGTCAATGAAATACCATCCAGAATCACCCGTTCTCCGTAACCGAAGCGTAGGTTTTTCAGTTCAACAAGTGGGGAGTCGGTGTTTGGGGCCATAAAAGGAAAAGGCTGGGAGATTGCCCAGCCTTTGGATCATATGAAATTTTACCGCCTTTAATAAGACATTAGCGAGGCAAATCGCTGACGCCCATCAAGAACTCATCAACGGCCCGAGCAGCTTGTCGGCCTTCGCGAATAGCCCAAACCACCAAGGATTGACCGCGACGGATGTCTCCCGCAGCAAACACTTTGGGGGTGTTGGTGGCGTATCCACCCGCAAGCTCGGTAGTGGCTTTGGCGTTGCCACGGGCATCTTTTTCGACACCAAAGCCGTCCAAAACAGTGGCCACAGGGTTCACAAAGCCCATTGCGAGCAAAACCAAGTCGGCTTTGATGATTTCCTCGGTCCCAGCAACTTCAACCATCTTGCCGTCTTTCCATTCCACACGCACCGTTTTCACGCCCGTGACCTGGCCTTTTTCCCCAACAAACTCTTTGGTGGAGATAGCGAATTCGCGTTGAAGAATCCCTTTTTCCGCGCTTTCTTCGTGGCTGGAGCTGGTTCGCAATTTAAGCGGCCAATAGGGCCAAACCAAAGGCTTATCTTCTTGCTCAGGCGGCAAAGGCATCACTTCGAATTGCACCACACCCAGAGCGCCGTGGCGTGTGCTGGTGCCCACGCAGTCAGAGCCCGTGTCGCCGCCGCCAATGACGACGACGTGTTTGCCATCGGCACGGATTTGTTCAATTTTTTGATCTTTGAGCTTGTCTCCCGCGTTGAGCTTGTTTTGCTGCGGCAAGAACTCCATCGCGAAGTGAATGCCCGCCAAGTCCCGACCGGGCGCGGGTAAATCACGCGACTGCTCAGATCCACCTGTTAACAACACCGCATCAAAATCTTTTTGCAGTTGTGCGGGGGTGATGGTCTGGGCCGCCCAGTTGGTGACCTTCGAGCCTTTAGGGAGTTCGCCCACCATCACGCTGGTACGGATAGTGACACCTTCGGCTTCAAGTTGTTGGGCCCGTCGATCAATGTGGGACTTTTCCATCTTGAAGTCAGGAATACCATAGCGCAACAAGCCGCCAATCCGGTCATTTTTTTCAAACAATGTGACATCGTGACCCACGCGGGCGAGCTGCTGGGCCGCAGCCATTCCCGCAGGGCCCGAGCCCACCACGGCCACTTTTTTCCCAGTCTTCACTTTGGGTGGTTGGGCCGTAACCCAGCCCTCGGCCCACGCACGGTCGATGATGGCATGTTCGATAGATTTAATCCCGACAGCGTCGCCATTGACGTTCAAAGTACACGCTGCTTCGCACGGCGCAGGACAAATACGGCCGGTGAATTCTGGAAAATTGTTGGTACTGTGCAGCACGTCAATCGCATTCTTCCAATCGCCTTGGTAAACCAATTCATTGAAGTCTGGAATGATGTTGTTGACAGGGCAACCGCTGTTACAAAACGGGGTGCCACAGTCCATGCAGCGGGCACTTTGATCTTTGGCCTGAGATGCGTCAAGCCCAATGACAAACTCTTTGTAATTTTTCAAACGCTCTGGGACGCCTTTGTAGCCCTCCTCGATACGCTCAAATTCCATAAAACCAGTAATTTTTCCCATGATGGCTCGTCCTTATCGTATTGGTATGCGGGGCTTAGTGAACCGCTTTGGCGGGCTTCTTGGTCACTGCTACCGAGGCCTCAGCTTTGGCCATTTGTTTTGCATAAATTTCACCCAATGCGCGTTTGTATTCTGTTGGGAACACTTTCACGAACTTGGTTCGTGCGCTGTCCCATTGGTCTAGCAATTCGCGAGCGCGCTTGCTGCCGGTCCAGCGGTTGTGGTCTTCTAGAAGCTTGCGCAATTGAGCCTCATCGGTCTGACCCCGGTGCCATACCGCTTTGTCGATCTGGGCTTCTTGTTCTTTGGCGGTCAGCACTTTGTCTAAGCTCACCATGGAGGTATTGCAGCGGCTGGCGAACTGTCCGTCTTCGTCATAGACGTAGGCAACCCCACCACTCATCCCCGCGGCAAAGTTGCGGCCTGTTTTGCCCAAAACAGCAACCGTACCGCCCGTCATGTATTCACAACCGTGGTCGCCAGTTCCTTCAATCACAGCCGTAGCGCCAGATAAGCGCACCGCAAAGCGTTCGCCGCCCACACCGCTGAAAAACGCCTCACCTGTGGTCGCTCCATACATCACGGTGTTACCCACAATGGTGTTACGAACTGCATCCCCGCGAAAGTCGATGCTAGGCCGAACGACTACTCGGCCGCCGCTTAATCCTTTACCGGTGTAGTCGTTGGCATCACCAATTAAATAGAGCGTAATTCCTTTGCACAGGAAAGCCCCAAAGGACTGGCCACCGGTGCCTTCGAGCTGAATGCGAATTGAGTCATCAGGCAAACCTTCCGGATGCACCATCGTGACTGCGCCTGAGAGCATGGCACCGACCGAACGATTCACATTGCGCGCAACTTCCATAAACTGCACTCGCTCGCCCTTATCAATCGCGAGGCGGCTCTTGGCAATCAAAATGTTATCTAGCGCTTTTTCTAGGCCGTGGTCTTGCGTCTCGGTTTGAAAGCGCGGCACATCGGCTGGCACTTGCGGCTGGGCAAACAAACGGCTGAAATCCAATCCGCTGGCCTTCCAGTGTTCAATGCCTTTGCGCATATCCAACAAGTCAGAACGCCCGATCAAATCATCAAACTTTCGAATTCCCAGTTGGGCCATGATGTGGCGCACTTCTTCGGCAATAAAGAAGAAGTAATTCACCACATGTTCAGGCTTGCCAGAAAACTTTTGGCGCAGCACTGGGTCTTGCGTCGCCACTCCGACCGGGCAGGTGTTGAGGTGGCACTTTCGCATCATGATGCAGCCTTCAACTACCAGCGGCGCGGTAGCAAAACCAAACTCATCAGCACCCAACAAGGCGCCAATAGCCACATCGCGTCCGGTTTTCATTTGGCCATCGGCCTGCACGCGAATGCGACTGCGCAAACGATTCAGCACCAAAGTTTGCTGCGTTTCTGCCAATCCAATTTCCCATGGGCTGCCAGCGTGTTTGATGGAAGACCAAGGAGACGCTCCGGTTCCGCCATCGTGTCCTGCGATCACCACGTGGTCACTCTTGCATTTAGCAACGCCTGCGGCGATGGTACCCACGCCAATTTCAGACACCAATTTGACACTGATGCTTGAGTGTGGCGCTACGTTTTTCAGATCGTGAATCAACTGCGCCAAGTCTTCGATAGAGTAAATATCGTGGTGCGGCGGCGGTGAAATCAAGCCCACACCAGGCACCGAATGGCGCAGTCGGCCAATGTAATCTGAGACCTTGCTACCCGGCAACTGCCCGCCTTCTCCGGGCTTGGCGCCTTGGGCCATCTTGATTTGAATTTGGTCCGCGCTGGTCAAGTATTCCGCTGTTACCCCAAACCGGCCCGAGGCTACTTGTTTAATCTTGGAGCGCATGGAGTCGCCCGCATTCAAGGCGTAATCCACCTCAAAAATTTCTTTACCCAAAAGGTCGGACATGGTCTGGCCTTGTTGGATCGGGATGCCTTTGAGTTCGTTGCGGTAGCGCAAGGGATCTTCGCCGCCTTCGCCTGTATTGCTTTTCCCGCCGATGCGGTTCATGGCTATAGCCAGCGTGGCGTGGGCTTCAGTGGAAATGGAACCCAAGGACATCGCACCGGTGGCAAAGCGTTTGACGATCTCTTTGGCTGGTTCCACTTCGTCAACCGAGATGGCTTTGGCCGGGTCAATTTTGAACTCAAACAACCCACGCAATGTGAGATGGCGGCGGCTTTGGTCGTTGATCAGCTGCGCGTATTCTTTGTAGGTATTCCAATTGTTGGCGCGTGTGCTGTGTTGGAGTTTGGCAATCGCGTCGGGGGTCCACATGTGTTCTTCGCCCCGCGCACGCCAGGCGTATTCGCCACCTGCATCTAAGGCGTTGGCCAGCACCGGGTCTGAGCCAAAGGCGGCTTTGTGGGTACGAATCGCTTCTTCGGCAATTTCAAAAACACCAATGCCTTCGACGCGGCTGGGAGTGCCCGTAAAGTATTTTGAAATGGTGTCTGACGACAAGCCAATCGCCTCAAAGAGTTGCGCACCGCAGTAACTCATATAGGTACTCACGCCCATCTTGGACATGATTTTTGACAAGCCTTTACCGACCGCTTTGATGTAGTTGTAAATGGCTTTTTCTGCGGTGAGGTCACCAGGCAAGTCTTTACACACATGGGCTAACGTTTCCATCGCCAAGTAGGGGTGAACCGCCTCTGCGCCGTAACCTGCGAGAACCGCAAAGTGATGGACCTCGCGCGCGGTTCCGGTTTCTACAACCAAACCTGCTGTGGTTCGCAAGCCACCCAAGACCAAATGCTGGTGAATCGCTGACAAAGCCAAAAGTGCAGGTATAGCCACTTGGGTCGCCGACATCGCACGGTCGCTGATGATGAGAATATTTTTGCCGCTCTTGATGGCATCGACCGCTTCTGCACACAGCGAGGCTAATTTCGCTTCTACGCCTTCACGCCCCCAAGACACGGGGTAGGTGATATCTATGGTGTAGCTTCTGAATTTTCCTTGGGTATGGCGCTCAATATCCCGTAACTTTGCCATATCAGCAAAGTTGAGTACTGGCTGCGCAACTTCCAGCCGCATGGGCGGATTCACTTGGTTGATGTCGAGTAGGTTAGGCTTGGGCCCTACAAAAGAAACCAACGACATCACGATCGCTTCGCGAATGGGGTCAATCGGCGGGTTGGTGACCTGGGCAAACAACTGTTTAAAGTAGTTGTACAACGGTTTGTTTTTGTCACTCAAAACGGCCAGCGGACTGTCATTGCCCATGGAGCCTAAGGCTTCTTCTCCGGCAGTTGCCATCGGGGCAATCAGAAACTTTAAGTCTTCTTGGGTAAAGCCAAACGCTTGTTGGCGATCTAATAAACTGGTTTCTTGATCACTCACGATGGGCTGTGCGCCGCCGCCGACCACGTCGTCTAACTTGATCCGTAAATTTTCAATCCACTGCTTGTAGGGTTTGCTGTTTGCTAAACCTGATTTCAGTTCTTCGTCGTCAATCATCCGGCCTTGCTCTAAGTCGATGAGGAACATTTTTCCGGGTTGCAAGCGCCATTTGCGAACAATTTTGTTTTCAGGCACAGGTAACACACCCGACTCTGATCCCATGATGACCAAGTCATCATCCGTAATGCAATAACGCGATGGCCGCAGCCCATTGCGGTCTAAGGTTGCTCCAATCTGGCGTCCGTCTGTAAACACAATGGACGCTGGGCCGTCCCACGGCTCCAACATGGCTGCGTGGTATTCGTAAAACGCTTTGCGCCGTTCGTCCATGGTGGTGTGGTTTTCCCAAGGTTCGGGAATCATCATCATCATGGCTTGGCTGATGGGGTAACCCGCCATCGTCAAAAGTTCCAAGCAATTGTCGAATGTCGCCGTATCGGATTGGTCAGCGAAACTGATGGGGTAGAGTTTCTGTAAATCTTGTGCGAGCACTGGCGATGACATCACACCCTCGCGGGCTTTCATCCAGTTGTAATTCCCTTTGACCGTGTTGATCTCACCGTTGTGCGCCACATAGCGGTAGGGGTGCGCTAAGGGCCACTCAGGAAACGTATTGGTCGAAAACCTCTGGTGCACCAAGCCCAAAGCGGATACGCATCGGGCATCTTGCAGATCATAAAAATAGGTACCAACTTGGTCTGCCAGCAACAGCCCTTTGTAGATGACTGTTCGGCTCGACATACTCGGAACGTAGTATTCCTTGCTGTGCTTTAAGTTAAGGTGCTGAATGGCCGCACTGGCGGTTTTGCGAATGACATAGAGCTTGCGCTCCAGCGCATCTTGAACAATCACGTCACTGCCACGGCCAATAAATACTTGGCGAATGATGGGCTCTTTTTCACGCACCGTCGGAGACATGGGCATGTCTTTATTGACGGGGACATCACGCCAACCCAACAACACCTGGCCCTCCGCCTTTATAGCACGTTCCATCTCTTGCTCGCACGCCAAACGCGACGCATGTTCCTTGGGTAAGAAAATCATGCCTACGCCGTATTCACCAGCGGGAGGAAGCGTTACGCCAATGGATCCGTTGGGCGCTTCGCCATTTCGGGCCATTTCTTCGCGGTACAAAGCGTCCGGCAGCTGAATCAATATCCCAGCGCCATCGCCCATTAACTTGTCCGCCCCAACGGCACCCCGGTGATCCAAGTTCTCCAAAATCTTGAGGGCGTTGCTAACAATGCTGTGGCTCTTCTCGCCTCGGATATGGGCCACAAAACCAACGCCACAGGCATCGTGTTCACTGGAAGAAGAATACAGACCGTGGTCTTGAAGATGCTTGATTTCGGCAGCCGTAGTCATGGCGCACTCCTGAAAATGAAAATGGAATTCGATCCTACCGCACTGCAGCAAAAACTCCAAGCACTTTAATTGGGGTCAGATTCTAATTTAAGTCGGAATACCAATATTCGGAATTATTTAGGGACACATTGGAATTTTATTCAATTTTTCAATAATTCAAAAGCGTTACCGAGGAGGTCATGGTTTGCGACTTTCGCCGGCCGGCCTGCCACTGCTTTGCTGGCGCGTCTTTGCGTCCTTTTTTGTAAATCATCTACAAATTCAGGTTCGCCCAGGGCCCAACCCCGCAGGGTGGCATCGGTCAAGGCTGACTGCTCAACCGAGTTAACACCCTCTTGCACCAGCTGCGCGTACGCTGCCTCGCGGGCAAACGGCGTGTTACCTAACTCCCAAAACAAGGGGTGCGGGGTAATGAGCCGATCCGTTCTCCGCCCAACGAAATGGGCAAACGAAGACCAAGGGTATTCCCCGACTTGCGCGACCATACCTGCGCGAACAGGGTTCAGATCGATATATGCCATACAGGCTAGCAAATAGCGCTCGGTCTGAATCAGAGTTGATTTGAAGCGGCCTTCCCATAAGGTTCCAGAACGGCCTTGGCGGTCATTGAAGTAGCGAACGTAACGCCTTCCGACAGCCTGCATCATTTGGGCTAATCCCTCGGTCGTTTGAGGCGTTGCAAGAAGGTGGAAATGGTTACCCATCAACACATACGCATGAATAGCTACTTCAAATTTATTGGAATTTTCTTCCAATAAATCCAGCATCATTTGGTAGTCCGCAGTAGCGATAAAAATCGGCTGTTTGTTATTGCCCCGCTGAATGATGTGGTGCGCAAAGCCCGGTAACGTTAAACGGGGTAAGCGTGCCACAGCATTTTTTCCAAAATTACATTCAAATAGTTGGGAATAGGGCCCTGAGTTTGCGCAGCCTATTTGTTTTTTGTCACACGCACTTTGCTTCCCGTCGTGACGATGGTCACGGCATCACCCGCAGCAAGAATTTCGCTGGCCTTGGCTTGAACAATCGCGCGGCGGTCGCCGTTTTTAAGTTGAACAATGATTTCGACCGCCTCTTCGCGCGTGGTTAAACGCTCAATCGCATTACCCACCGCTGCGCCAGCTACCGCACCTAAAACACCCAAAACTTGCTGCTCCCGTTGGACACCGCTTCCGCCACTGCCACCAATTGCGCCGATGACACCACCGGCCGCGGCACCAATACCGCTTTGGCTTCCGTCCACAGTCACGGGGCGAATGGAGATAACCACCCCATCCTGAATTTGAGACATGATTTGCGCATCTTCACGGCGAATTACATCAGGGCTGCTGCTTGCGCAAGCCGTCAAACCAGCAATAGCGCACACCGCAAAGCTAAAAGACATTATTTTTTTCATACTTCAATTCCCTAAAACAATAAAAACAAAAAACGAGATGCAATTCAATAGCAAATTACAACACTCAGAAAATGTAACGCGCTAAGGCGTCTTTTGGTTGTCAAAGCCATTGTCTGCTGGCAATGTAAACCGTGTGTCAAGCAGAGTCTCCAAACCGAATTCGCGAAGCAAAGCCTCTAAACGTTCAGCCGAGCTGCGTTTTTGCTGGCCGGTGTATTTTGCCAAAATGAGTTCGTTTTTCATGCTGTGCTCCCAGCCTACCAGCTCGGTCACGGTCACTTGGTAGCCCATCGCTTCTAGGTACAAACACCGCAGCACATTGGTAAGTTGGCTTCCCATCTCGCGTGTGTGCAGCGGGTGCCGCCACAATTCGGCCAGCGGAGTGCGTTGCAAGTTGAGCGCTTTATTTTGGTTAAGTGCGCGCGCCAGCTCGGCTTGGCAGCATGGAACCAGCACCATGTATTTGGCTTTCTTTTGCAAGCCAAACGCCATCGCGTCATCGGTGGCCGTATCGCACGCATGCAGCGCTGTAACCACATCGATCTGATCCGGCAAAGCATCGCTGTGTGCGGACTCGGCCACGCTGAGGTTGAGAAACGTCATGCGCTCGAACCCCAAGTGTTGCGCCAGTGCTTT
>Ga0247844_1006510_pt1 | contig 13933 bp, 17 predicted proteins | sample LaCtaG_FD_192421 | JGI IMG/M metagenome (GOLD analysis project Ga0247844, IMG submission 192421) | Freshwater microbial communities from meromictic Lake La Cruz, Castile-La Mancha, Spain - LaCruzMarch201714.5m_1 | ecosystem: Environmental > Aquatic > Freshwater > Lake | place: Spain: Castile-La... | reverse complement strand
TTGGTCGCCGCGTATCACGCTCGAATTCGGAGTTGGCTCAGAACAGCCGCTAACACGCTCTGGGTTGCTCACTGCCCCATTCGTCAGGGTGAAGCTTCTCCCGTCTTCCGATAAAATCAACTCACCACTGTGTACAGGCGGGCAACGCGACACCTGCGTCAGGCTGTAAGAAAAAACACCGCGAATACTGCGCCCCGACCGTTGCCCGCTAAAATATACCGTGCCGACTGCAACTCTCCCGATTTGCTCCGCAAAACGCAGCGTGCCGCCTTCCAACGACATCGCTGCACCGCCGCCTGTATGCACCTGCCAATAGGTTTTGCCGTCCTGCGCTAGCGCGGAGATCGTGCAGCAGCACACCGCCAGCAATGCAAGCAGCGACCGCACCACAAAGGTCGCGCCTGTACGCAGCACACCGTCCCCCTTCCCTCACCCCTTAGGGCATTCAACATCTTGCCGTCCGCCTCGGCATGGGGGGTCAAGGCCTTCTGGCCGCCGCTGTCCCCGCTCCCTTGTCAAAGGGCGAGGGACGCTCACCCCTCTTGCACCTTCTCTCGTGTTGTAATGCACATTACAGTTGTGCTCTCCCGTGTGCAGGGCGTGTGCATAAGTTACCCCTTATGCACGTCGAAATTGTTCAACGCCAGCAAACCCTTGACGTGTGCATAAGTCGGTTGCATTATTAGCATATGATTTACGGCTACGCCAGAGTCTCGACCACTGACCAGAAGCTTGACGCGCAACGCGCCACCTTGCTGGCCGCAGGTGCTGAAAAAATCTTTGCCGAGCAGGAATCAGGTGCGAAGGATGACCGCCGCCAACTCGCTGCCCTTATGCGCCGCATCGAGGACGGAGACGTTCTGATTGTCACGCGCCTTGACCGTCTTGCCCGTTCAACGCCGCACCTGTTCAACATCGTGGCGGAACTCAAAATCAAAAACGCGCTTCTAAAATCTCTTGCAGAGCCTTGGGCGGATTACACAACGCCTGTCGGCCAGATGATGATTACCGTTCTGGCGGGCGTTGCTGAATTCGAGCGGTCGTTGATATTGTCACGCACACGCGAAGGCCGCGTCAGAGCCAAAGCAAGAGGCCAAAGCCTTGGCAGAAAATTCAAACTCTCGCCGTTCCAGCAGCAGGAGGCCAAGGCGCGGCTTGCCAATGGCGAATTTCAAAAAGACGTTGCCGCCACCTACGGAGTTCACCCGTCCAGCATGAGCAGGCTTGCCAAGCGATGATGCACCTTCCCCGCATCGATGCGCCCGCAAACCAGTGCTTGCCACCTGCTGCAAATCTGACTATGCGCACCAGACCGCCAACCTTCAAACAAGGGGTGTTGCATCATGGCCATAAACCTCAAAGCGATGGAACTGCCTGCCCTCTTGGAACTGCAAACCTCTCTCACCGCTGAGATTTTAGACAAGCAGAACCTAGCCCGCGCTTCCTTTGTTGACGAAATGCGCCAACTGGCCGCCTCGCGCGGCTTGCAGCTTTCCGAGTTCGTGGACATCAAACGCGGCAAGGTTGCCCGTGCGCGCAGCGGCAACAGCGAAATCAAATATCGTGACCCCGACAATCCCGCCAACGTGTGGAGCGGTCGCGGCAGGCTTGCCCGCTGGCTGCAAGAAAAGGTCGATGCGGGGCGCAACAAGGAAGACTTTCGCGTTCAGTCCGAGGGGGCGGAAATCCCGTCCGCCGATGACCAGCCCAAGCGTAGCCGTCGCAAGGAAGCCAACGCCTAGAGGCTTGTTCCGCGCTGGAAATCGCACCTTGGGGCGGGGTGCGACTTACGCCTACGACTAACCGTCATTCGGCAGCATCGAGCCTCATTACAGATTGCCTTGCGGAAAGGTCAACGTGCTTGCCCGCCATCAACCTATCAAAGGTCGTGGCGTATTCAGCATCACTTGCATCTTCCAAAAATCGGAATGCAGACGCTGATAGATATTCGCGGCTGAGGTCGTACGATAACCAACGTCTCCCCAAAGATTCAGCCGTATGACCTGTTGTGTTTGACCCTGCAAAAATATCAACGACAAGGTCGTCAGGGTCGGTAAGGTACTTGATGAAGAACTCCGGCAGTTTTGATGGAAACCGCGCGGGGTGACCTTTTATGCCGACAGATTTGCAACCCCGCAAATAACCCCCGTTGCTATCTGTGTTGGCGTATTGGAGAAGATTAGAAGGGATTGCTCCGCCATTGTCTGTCCCGAAGCCCTTGCTAATATCGTGACCGCTTGGGCGACCCTTGGGGGAGTAAAAAGCATCAGGGTCTTTCAACAGCTTCTTCATGCGGTCGCTGTAAGGTGCTAGCACTTTGCTCACGTCAGCTTTAGGCCATTCCGTCTTGCTGAACCACCAGACATTATTGACAGCATCCTTCGCTCGAATTTTCCGCTTGTTCACCCATTCAATTGGCGAAGGAAGCTTCGCGGGATTGAACCAATAAAAATCCTCAGCAAGAAAAAAACCGAGGTCATCGCAAAAGCGGATGGGTACTCGAAAATTATAGAGACTTCTGGCCGGAACGCCCTTTTGATATGCGCCACCGAGGTCAAGCACGAAGCTGCCATCATCGCGGAGCTTGCGACGCACGACAGCGGCGAACTGCGCTAGCCAGTCCACGTATTCGTGTTGTTCCTTGTTTCCGTACTCCTTCTTTCGCTGGAGCGCGAACGGCGGTGAAGTCATCACCAGCTGCACTGAGTTGTCTGGCAGCTGCGCGAGAAGCTCTAGCGAGTCGCCACATCGCGCCTCGCCTTGCTTCGTCCGATACACCAATGTTTCAGCCATTCTGCCCCCGCTCTCCAACTGCCTGTGGGCGGCAGTCGAATGCTACGTATAGTCTGTCGACTCATAGTCATCAAGGATTAAATCTCAGTCCATGAGCGGGGCTGATTCTATAACATTACGCGAGGTGCTGGCGAAGAATATTCGCCTTATCCGCAATAAACTTGAGTTAAGCCAAGAAGAACTCGCAGACCAAGCAGGTCTTCATCGTACCTATATTGGTTCTATTGAGCGCGCAGAGCGCAATGTGTCCATCGATAATATAGAGAAACTTGCGAAAGCACTCAAGGTAAAGCCTGAGCATTTGCTGGTTGATGGTGGCAACAAATGAAGCCCCATCCGGATAAGCTTATTCTCGACCAATTGTTCCCTGCGGTGCGCGAGTATCAAAAACTCGCGACAAAACACGGTATCAAAGATATTTTTCAGGACAACGGGGGGAAGCTGCTGCAAGTTGTCCTGACACTTGGCTTGACTGTCTTAGAAAAGCGCGAAGGCAATGACGCGAAGGACGATGAAGGCCGTGAGTATGAATTGAAATCAGTCAACATCGACCTGCAGAAACAAGTCACCACTCACCATCACCTCAATCCAGTTATTCTCGCCAAATATCGAACCGTCGATTGGATTTTTGCCGTATACAACACTATTGAATTAGTATGCGTATATCAACTGACACCAGAGCAGCTAGAGCCACTGTTTACAAAATGGGAAAAGAAGTGGCACGCTGACGGCGGAAGAGATATTAATAATCCGAAAATCCCGCTCAAGTTTGTATTTGAGCATGGTCTTCTGTTACATGGTGCGCCCCCGCTGTTGAAAATTGGCAGGAAAATACGCAGCGTTCTATCCGTCGATGAAGCTGATTTACCCGTCATTGTCGTTGGTGAAGAAGACGACAACTGAGCGCGAGTTGCTAGTTGCTGTTCCTGAAACCATAACTAGTCGTGGTTATTCATTCCACGCGCTTTGTTAACAGCACCGACAACGCCCGAATGCTTGGCGCACGCTCCACTTCCTCACCGTTGACATAAACAATCCATTGCTCAGGGTCGGCAGCTTCGCCGCCAAAATCACCCGACCACAACGGACGAGGCGGCATCACGTCAACGCGATAATGCGTGTCGCTTTCATCGCGGAAATCACCATAGAAAAAACCCGAACCGTCGGGACGGTCACTCAGCTTCACCGCGTGATTGCCCGCAAGCTGGCGTTCCAGTTGCCGAGCGTAATCTTTGTTCTGCTCCCCTGCGACTTCCGCTTGCGCTAATATCGTGTCCACCAACGCGGACTTTTCCGTGGCTTCCATCGTCGCGCCCTGCACCCATCCGTTTTGGCGCAGAAGTTTGGCGATTAGACCGCTCATGACGCTTTTCCTTCGACACAGGTTTGCAGCAACGTGTTTGGCGTTTCCCTGCGCAAAGGTGCGCAGGGTCGGGCTTTCGTGAATGAAGCCCGCGAAGGTGCGGTCTTCACCCTGCGGGCTTCAATCCCTAACGCATACCCGCTTTGCGCTTTTCAGCAGCGGTGCGCGCCTTCGGAACAAGGCCAGCTTCCGCCATTCGCTCATAGCGTTCGGCAACCAAATCCTCGACGATTGCCGACACGCTGGCTTGCTTCTTCTCAGCGATAAATTCCAACGCTGCAATCACATCATCGCTGGCGTACACCAGCAGCGGGCGCGTTCTATCCGCGTTGCGTTCACTGTCCGGCACACCTTCCTGTTGCTCCCACAGCTTTGTCATGTCGGCAAACAAGGCGTTGTGTGTCACACCCGCTTTTTTGGCCAGACGTGCAAACAACTTTTTTATTTCCGGCGATATGCGCGTTGCAAATTGTTCGGTGCGACCCGTGGCGCGCAAGGTGCGGCGGTCAACCGGAATGCCATCGCGCGCCTTATCGGTCGTGCCGAAGGTATCCGCCGCAGAGGGTGCAGCAATCGGCGCAGGTTTTTTGGCAAGTATGCTCATCAGTCGCGCTCCCTGCCCAAGTTCACCCGCGCCAGTGCAGGGGCTTTCGGTTTCTTGGCCATCTCGTTTTCAGCAACCGTCAATGCCGCCGTGATACCTGCAACCATCTTGGCCGCTTCCTTGTTCAAAGCCGCATTGGCCGTTTCCGTCCATGCCTTGCCAATGATGCGCACGTCACGATAGCTTTTCATCGCCCGCACATAATGAGGGAGTGCCGCAAAGCCTTGGCTAGCCAAATGCGCGCGCGCAAAGTCAACTTCCTTGTCCTGCAACACTTCATTGAGTGCCACCACGGAGCGGTAATCCTCCAAGCCCTTGGCGCGCAGTTCATGCAGCAACCGGATTGTCGGGTTGAGGTCTTCGACCGTGGGCTTGCTCGGTAACACCGTGAGGTGACACCCCTTGGCCAACCACACCGACAGTTCATCCGCCCAGCCAGGTGCATCGATGACAAGCACATCGCAATTGGCAACCAGGTCGAAGACGCGCAGGCGTGGAACTGACTTCACCACCACTTGCGGTTCAAACCCGTTGGCGGCGCGCGCCCTACCCCATTCCACACTCGTCTTCTGGTCAACGTCCAAGTCAGCAAGCAGCACGGAGGCCGCTTCCTTGGCAGCGGCGACCGCGAACGCTTGCGCCGTACCGCTCTTGCCCGTGCCACCCTTCTGGCCGATGAACCCGACAATATGCGCCATGTGGCGAGAGCCTTTTCCAAACGCAGCCGCTACCAGAGTTAGCAGCTAACACAGTTCCAAATCAGCGACTAGCGGCAATGCGCAGCCGGCGCAACGGCGGGTCGATGACTTCCGCGTCAGCGATGACCGAAGTTGTATCCGCCGCACTCGCTAGCGTTTCGTCATTCGTGATGTCCCGTTCGGGACGCGAGGCCGCAGCTTCAAACATCCGGCGCGGGGTGTTGGCAGTGCGCGGCGTTTGCGGCGCATGGGGCATCCATCCCCACGCGAGATAGAGGCCGAAGGCCGCGCCGATTTCCACCAGCACCGCCACGAAAATCACCAAAGCCATTTGCGCTCCGGAAACATCAAGACCCGTGATGCGTGACAGCAGCGTGGCTTGCACATCGGATTCCTCAGCCGCTCCCACATCCTGCAGGCGTGCGACTTCGGTTTTCAAAAGTACCAAGCGGCCATCGAGGCGCAGCACTTCCGTTGCCGCCGCAAGTTCGGCTTTGGTGGTGAAATAGCCATCGCAGTAGCTGCGGCTATCCTGTGCGGTCGCTTCGGTGCAGCCCTTGGACGTAGCAAATTTCTTGTCCTGTTCGAGCGCGCGCAGGGCTTCGACAATCACCGCTTGAGGCCGCGACTTTGGCAACGCTTTCAGCTTGCCTTCCACTTCCGCCACGTCCCGCACCGCCGCCTGATAGCGCAGCGCAATCACTTCCTTGCCGCCCGTCACCGCACCGCGATTGTGTGCCGCAAAGCCAATGGCTGAAATCAGCGAGAAGGCGAAAAACAGGCAGAACACCACAGCCGCGACAGCGGCATAGCTGCGCTTCTTGGCAACCAACGCGCCTGTGATGAAGATGGGCAGCAGCGATTTGAGCACGTCAACGGCAACCGACACCGCTCCGAAGATTTGTGATTCCAGCGGCGACTTGCCGAGTGATGCGAGGAACACCCAATTCATGGCAGCGGACGCGCCCATGAAGGTCAACGCCGCCAGAGCCGCGCACAACGCCAGAATGTACCGCATGGGAAGTCCCCTATCGCTGACGATGACAACAGCCTACCACACAGCAGCTAACACGGCTAGCCTTGACAAAGCGTTAGCAGCTAACTTCACAAGATGCCAACTTTGTTAGCTGCTATCTACAAACAGAAAAAGCAGTCTAATCAAGCATTCACCAAAAAATCACCCCCAAGGGGTTGGCGGTCGTTCGCCATGCCGTCATAGACCCGCTGGCGCGCACGGGGTGAAGGTCTATGACGGCATGGCTCCGAAAAATCACCCCCAACCCCCAAAAGGGGGGGCAGTGTTAGCAGCTAACCATAGCGGCGGAAGACTCGCCCCCGAAGACAAGATAGCCGCTAACAAAAATAGCTTGAGCCGAATGGCAAACATGTTTACACTGCCACATCACAACACTACAGCATGTTTACATGTCAACGTGTAAGCAATTACCCGCCCCGTGAAAGTCCCCATGAAAACCATAGCCATCGTCTGCCAGAAAGGTGGGGCAGGAAAGACCTTCACCACCACCAACCTAGCGGTTGCCGCCAAATTGCATGGCCTCGCCGTGGCGGTACTCGACACCGACCCGCAGGCCACCAGTTGCTTTTGGTCAGCGACCCGAACGCCAGCAGGCCAGCCGCCGGATATTTCCGTGCAGCCCGTGTTCCCTGCCCTGCTCGACAGCCGCCTGAAAGCCCTTGAACTGGCCGGATGCGATTTGGCCATCATCGACACGCCGCCCACATCCAAAGACACCGCCAGCGAAGCCATACGGCTGGCCGACTTCTCCCTGATACCGATGAAGCCCGCAGCGTGGGATTTCCGGTCAGCCCTTGAAACCATGCAGCAGTGCCGCGCACAGAATAAACCGTTCGCCATCCTGATGAACCTTTGCCCGCCCCGCGAGAGCCAAGAATTCACCAAGGCGATTGCGCAACTGGCCACCACCAACACCGAGGTTGCGCCCGTCACCTGCCATCTACTGACAGACCATGTGCGCGCGGCAGCAGCCGGACAAACCGCGCAGGAATACGCCCCCACAGGCAAAGCCGCCGAAGAAGTCGGGCAGCTCTTCAAATACGTTCTGCAACAAATTGGCCTTGCAACCTCACGCCGCACAGGAAAGACCGCAGCATGACCAAACCAGCAAAACCCGATGCGTTTGCCATCGCCGCAACCCTCAACCAAATCTCAACCAACCCGCCAAGCCTCGCGCAGACAGGGCAGGACAACATCCCGCCCGCCAAAGCTGGCCGCAAACCCAAAACCCCGCGTTCCGATACAGCGGCAAAATCAACGGTCGCACCGTCCCGCCAAGGCGCGCGCTTCATTGGCGGATACTTCCCCGAAGCCACCCACAAAGCCCTGCGCATGACAATGGCGGAGGAAGACACCACCATCCAAGCCCTGATGGAGGAAGCCATTGCCGACCTGTTGGTGAAGAAGGGCAAAACCAAGCATCTAGGCTAACGTGTCAACATGTTTACATGCAAAAGTGTTTGCGTGTGTGCAAGATTTCTCTTGTAGTGTGCATTACAAGTAATGTACATTACACAACCGCACGCAGGAGCAACCGCCGATGAGCAAGGCAAAACCCGCACCAAAACCAAGCATTACCGCCACGGCCACGCCGACACAGGAAGCCTATGCCGAACTGCAAGCGGCCTATGATTTTTACAATGGCGAACTATTCGGGGGCAGCTTGCCGCCGTGCCTGATTACCTTGCAGCGCAAGGGCAAGAAGGTCATGGGCTACTATTCGGCCACGCGCTTTGCTCACCGCAGCGAAGAACGCCAGACCGATGAAATCGCCATGAACCCGCTGCACTTCAAAACCAAGAACGTGGTGGAGGTGCTGCAAACCTTGGCGCATGAAATGTGCCACTTGTGGCAGCAGCATTGCGGCACACCATCACGCAAAGCCTACCATAACAAACAATGGGCGGAAAAAATGGAGGCTATCGGCTTGATGCCATCCAGCACCGGACAAGTGGGGGGCGACAAAACAGGCCAGCACATGGGCGATTATGTCATAGCGGGCGCAGCGTTCGAGGTCGCAACCGCCAAACTTCTGAAACAAGGATTCCGGCTGTCATGGTACGACCGCGCCGCCGATATTCCCGCACCAACGCCGACAGGCGAGGGTAACGGAGAAGGTGGGGAAGGTGACGGGGAAGGCGAGAACACCGCCACACCTTCCGGCAAGCGCATCAAGTTTACCTGCCCCAAATGCAAAGCCAATGCGTGGGGCAAAGGCAGCCTCAACCTGATTTGCGGCGCATGTGAAACAGCGTTTCAGCCCGCAGCCTGACACACATGCAAACATGTCAACATGATTACATGCTGGCATGTTTGCGCCATTGCCGCGACTTCGGATGGCGGATAGGGGACAGCGTCTTTTTGCGCGTGAGCGGCACGACGGATGGGCTAATTTGATGGGTGGCCGTGGCGACCTTAAAACACGGCGAAGGATGCCGCGTCACAACCAGCCGTGCCATTATCTCAACCACATAACATCCGATTGACTGCGCCGGATTTGCGTTGGTCGCTGAGGTAAAAGCTTCTGCCGCGTCACGCCGCCGAAGCGAAGCCACATGCGGCAATTGCAATTCCGCGAACGGTTCTTCACCTGTCACGAGTTCAGGAAAACGGTCATCGGCCACGCGCAGACCTCACGGGGCTGATTTGCCTTTGGTGTACGATTTAACCCACCCGACAAAGCGCGCGCCTTCGTCCTTGGCCACTTCGAGATTAGCCGCCCATTCCTTGTATTTGGCCTCAAGCATGTACTTGTCCCAACCCGCCGCGACCTCGTGCATACGTTCCAACGCCCAACTTGGCAGCACAATCCGCCGCCCGTTGCTCGCTGTATCCGGCAACTTCGGTTGCAAGGCTTTCTTGCGCGGCATAAAGGCGATGTTGTCACCGTCCCACGCCATCCGGTAATCTGGCAATTCGTCAACAGCCACAACTTCGCGCAAATATTCGAGAAACTTCCTAGACCGCTCAGGACACGCGCCAACCTTTTTTTGCAACACAGGTGGGGACACCAACCATTTGTCCTGCTTCCCGCAATGCTTTCTCGCCAATTCATACATCCGCCTGTCTGTCGGTCGGCGTAAGCGAAAATAATCGCGGCTTATTGGCAGAACTTCCGCCGCCTCAATGGCGCGGAACAACCATTCCGATAACTCAATTTCCAAGTAGCGCAGCCTATCAGCAAACATTGAGCCTTTACGATTGTACTCGTAGCCCTCAATCAGGTGAAAGCCGCGTGTGGTGATACCATCACCCGTCTTGATGTTGGTTTTTATCGAAACACCGTTGAGCCTGTCCAACGCAGGAGCAAGACGTTGATAGCCAAGGTCATTGGTCGGGCGATTGGTATTCACCAGAAGGTCATGCGTGGTCAACCGCACAGTGCGCCCTATCGGTTCGCCCGCATCACGCATCGCCACCAACTTCGATATGCAGTAAATCAAAATGTCCTTGTCAAAGACGGTTGGCAAACCGACACTGCTAGGGATAATTTCAACGCCAACATCACCATGCTGATATTTCAAGGTGCGCCCAACGGGCTTGGTCGAGAGCGAAAAAATTGGGTGCTCCATTGAAGCAATATCACTGCGCGGGTCAACGTCATGGACATCGAGCACGAAGAAATCCCGCACGGGGTGACGTTCTGGCAGCAGCATGGAACACATCCCCAAAGCCTAGGCGCACGGCGCGCGCCGCACCAAGCCTTTTCGCACTATCGGGGGCGATTCGCACTATCAAGGGCGTTGCGCCGTCCGACTTGTGGAAAACCCAGCCAAACCGACTTCGCACCTTTGGGGGCGCATCTTCGCACCTTTAGGGGCGAGACTTCGCACCTTTGGGGGCGCATCTTCGCACCTTTGGGGGCGCGGAAAGTCACTAAGCCATTGAATGAACGAGCAAAAGGTGCGGTTTTTTCGCGTGTAACTCATCTAACAAGCTTTAACTGTATTAACTCCCCGCCAAAAGCGTGTGATTTGTGCAAGGAGCATTGAGGAAAAAGCAGTCATGTGGAGTGCTTCGCCCCTCTAAGAACCCGAAGAAGACACGGAATGCGCCCAAGGGGGCGCATCCTCGGTTTCATAGGCTCGCTCCGCTCGCAAGAAAGAGGCTCGGCAATGGGAGCCTGCGGCGACCACATCACCTAAACCGCACCGCCAAGGCGCGCAGAGAGGGGCAGGAAGGCCATTTTTGGTTTTTGCGGGGTTTGGTGGCCGGAAACCGTGTCGCCGCTATACGGCCTTCCTAGCAGCCGCGCCGGATGCTGTAGAGCACATTACATGGGTTGAGCCGACGTGCGTTGTGGAAGGGGCGATGGACAAGCCGCGCTGCGCCAGCGTTCTTGGCGCGCTGGCGCGGCATTGCCCACACCCAAGCAAACATGTTGACATGTTGACATGTTTATTTGCGCGCAGGAGGTGGCAGAGCCTTCAAGGCTTCGGCAAACGCGCCTTGATGGGCAATGGACAGCGTTCCGGCGGTATAGGCGGCAATCGATTGCATCAACTCGCGCAACTGCGGCTTTGCGCCAGCGTCAAAACGCGCAAACACGCCGCCCGTGGCTTCGGCCAGCTTGCGAAAGGCCGCCTCAGTCCCCGAAGCGACATAACCGCCGCTACCGCCCACTTCCAACAGCGTGAACACACGAAAACCCAACGCCTTCAACTTCGCGGCTTCCACCAACACCGCGTCAAGATTATCCTCGAGCGAATCCCCGATATAAATCGCCACTCGCGCGCTGTTTGCCTTCTGGCCATGCTTTTCAAACTCCACCAACAACGGCGCAATCTTCGTATAACACGAAGTCAAGGAAATCGTGCGCATGTACGCGGTCGCCAGCGCGGCGTTGGGAAAATAATATGGTGTCACTCCGCAATGCTCGTTGTTGAAATAACCAATGGCGACAGCCAACCCTTCTTTGCCTGCCATCGCCACCATATCGCTTTGCAACTCCATGGCCATATTCCACGCCGCCATGCGGCTCGCGGTTGCATCCATCGCAAAAATAAGTTTTGGCGCGAGCGTTGCGGTCAACCCTGCGGCATCCGTCACCGTGGCAATCGCCGTCTTGGCCGCTTCGGTTTTTCCTTCGACATCGTGACGGACGGCAACGGCCAAATCCTTGGCCAGCTTGGCGGCATCCTTCAAGGTCTTGAACATGGCGTGTTACCTTTTCGGCAGGAACAAGTGTTGCGAAGGCGCGGGCAACGCCGTGGGGTTTTGCTTCAACACCAACAGCGAACCGGACGGCGGGCGCGTGTAACCCGTCCAGTTGCAGAAATCGCAAGTTATCTTTGTGCCGCCAGCATCGCGGATTGCTGTCGAGCCACATTGCGTTGACCCACAAGCACAACTAACGAACGACACCACACCAACCGCACCTTGCCAATGGCAGCAGGGACACGCCCAATCGCCCCAATCAAATTCATCGCCGGACTTTGTTTCCGTTTCGGGCGAAGCCGTTCCGTTTTTTGCGGGCGCAGACGCTATGCGCACATCAATTTCATAACCCGACACCACAAACTTTTCACCACGCTTGCGGCGCATCACAACCACATAAGGCTTATGCAGTGACCCGCACATGAACTGCAAGCGCACCCGCTCGATACCTAGCGCGTCTTCGGCTTTTTGGGTGACGCGCTCGGCCTTGCCGCCAATATCGTTGCGCACCGCGTCCGCCAAATCCTTGGCCAACTGTGCAGCATCTTTCAGCGTCTTGAACACGGCACGTTCTCCACTCGCTAAATCGGGTCGTAATCCGCGCGGTTCTTCCGCGTGGGTCGGTCTTGCGAACTCTTGGCATCATCGGGACGCGGCGCAGAAGACGGGACATGGCGCGAAAGCAACGTGTCGTTCAAACGGCGTTCGATGATGCGCAAGTCATCGGGCTGCGCACCACACGGCCAATAAGCCAACATGCCGCCGTTTTTCAAATGCGCGGTCAAGGTCGAACCGTGATAAACGGGGTCGCTCGGCTTGATACCCCAATAGGAGGACATGCGCAGGTGCTGGCGCACCGAGGCCGCAGGCTCGAACGTAAAATTTGTTATGTGCATCGTGCCAGCGGGAGAATCTGTAATCATCTTGTCACCGAACCACTGGAAGAAAAACTTTATCATCATGCCATCGGGCGACAGGCGCGCGCGGTACAAGACGCGGTCGCTACAATGGGCATATTCACTCGACCCGCTGCGGTCGGGGCGTTCATCGTAAAATTCCACGTTGGGCGTTTTGTAACCGTAGCCGGCCAAGCGGCCTTCCCGCACATGCTCATCCCAACCGCTGCGTGGCCTGCCATCAATAAAGGCGCGGTGCAAATCCGCAAAGATACGGCGCAGCGAGGAATGGTCGCCCGCGTGTTCGCAAATCCGAAACGTGCGATTGTCTTTCAGGTGCGCCAAAATAACATCATGCTCGATAAACAAAAGATTGCCACCAGAAGCCGCACGGCGTTCCGCGTGGGTCAAATCAAGTTCCGATTTCTGGCGCACCTCGAAACTGTGCAGCAAATCGGCAGGGAAGGCCAACAGCAATTCCGGTTGCCGCTGGCGCACAGTGCTTGTCAGATGGAAGAATGCAAACACATCGTCAATGTAAGCCGTGTGCGAAACGCTGTGCGAAGATTCCACCACGCGGTCATGGCGCGGCGCGTTAGGGTTGTGGCCGATGGTTACGGGCGGCATTTGAGTGTTGGGGATGCCGACAATCTGAAACGTCCATTGCGGCAAGCGGAAGGCATTGCGCTCCTTGCCGTGCGACACAGACCAAGCAACGGACGGCAGCACGGTCATTTCAAACGCTCCGTGAAGAACGGGTCATCATAGGAAATCGCTCGCTGCAAAATCAGCGGGTGCATTCCTGAGAACAAGACAATCATTGCGCCACGTTCCCGCGCCAGCGCATATTCAATTTCATGGGTCGCAAGTAGAGGCGCGGTTTGCACGGTTTCATTTTCCGACTTCGCACCATCCATCTTCGCGCGAACCCCTACACCGGAATCAATCGGCATGTAAAAGGTGCGCGTCCCCAGCCGTTCCGAAAGATATTTTAACGTCGTCAAATCCGAGATGCTTTGAAACGTGGCAATGGCAGAGTTGCCGAAAAATGTTTCCCACGATTTTTCATAGTGGGTTTGCAGTTGCCCCAAGTCCTGCAAAATCACCCACAGCTTGACACCAAAGCCCGCCATCTGCCCCGCCGCCGCTTCAATGGCGCGCATGTGTCCCAACACCGCGAATTCATCCAACACGAACAGGACGGGGATAGGTTTGTTGTTGCTCGGATGCTTCCACGCGACTTTTTCGCGCTCACAGGCGCGCACCGCAAGCGTGATGATGGTGCGCAGCCACTTGGAATGCGTCCCCATGTAGGAAGCAGGCAAGCACAAATAAACCGTGGTTGCCTTGCGCTTCAAATCAGCAAGGGAAAAATCCGACTTCTGC
>Ga0247844_1006508_pt1 | contig 13937 bp, 14 predicted proteins | sample LaCtaG_FD_192421 | JGI IMG/M metagenome (GOLD analysis project Ga0247844, IMG submission 192421) | Freshwater microbial communities from meromictic Lake La Cruz, Castile-La Mancha, Spain - LaCruzMarch201714.5m_1 | ecosystem: Environmental > Aquatic > Freshwater > Lake | place: Spain: Castile-La... | reverse complement strand
AAATGCTATGGGCCGAGTACCTGCGGCCCTTCGTGTTCCTTTCAAATTACTTGCTCATAAAATTATGTATGCAGCATCAAAAACAGACGCAATGAACGCTCTTGCTAATCTAAAAGAGGCCATGGGGCCAGATGCAAAAAGGGCAGTTTTAACAATTGAAAAAGATATTGATTCATTGACAAGATACTTCGATTTTAAGAAAGAATTTTGGACGGCCCTCAAGACGACAAACCCAATAGAAAGAATCAACCGAGAGCTTAAACGTCGTACAAAAAGTATGGGCACATTAGGAGAAAAAACACTAGAGGTGGTTGTGGCCTTTGTTGCACTAAGGATCGAGAGCGCTTGGCAAAGGAATCCCGTGGACGCCCCTCATCACAATAAACTTATAAATATGCGTGAAAACTCGGTGGAAACTACGATCGATCAAATGTTCTCAAAGACAGAAAAGAAATTGGAATTATGTTGATTTTTTTAAACCAGACAGAAAAAATCTTGCGTTACCGAAAAATCCCACTCTATAAAAAAGAAGACTCAAATGACTAACGCTAACCAAACACTAAAAATCCTAAAGGCCGACACGGCAAAATTAATTGAGCTATCTCTTAGCGCAAATCAAAATATTGAAGACGAAGGCGACCTGATCGACAAAAGTATAATAGGCCATATAGAACTTCTTAACATGAATCCAAACTTTGCTATAACAGGCTCCTGTTCTGGGCATTCTGGTTATCCTTTCATCTCTTTTATTTTTAAAAACAAGCAAATTGCTACGAGCTACCTTAATGAATTTAAAAAACTTGGCCTCATACCCATAAAAAGTGACGATTTTCGCATGAGCTATTTTAAAATGAACTTTCCACACTTATCTATCAAAGAAGAATGGAGTATCGGATTTAAAAAAAAGGTCAGCAAAAAGGCCGCTCAAAAGTTTTGGGATGATCTAGCGGCCTATAAAACTTGGCTAAAATCAGGTAACTATCAACCGCTCAAAGCAAAAAAATCAACTGCTGTACGTTCTAAGAAAGATCAAATTCCAAAGACGAAAGAAGATATTGAATTATACTAATCGCACTTGAGTTTTTATTGCCAGGATGGCATGTATGCCGCCGTTGGCAGGAAGCCATAGAGGCGGCTATTCACTCAAGTTGCCTCGTGTATGCCTCCTAGCTTCACTTAAGGATGAGTACGAACGATTTACCATGACGGTAAATCGTGTCGCCGCAGGCGCACGGAGTGCTTAGGCACATGAAGTGCCTAAGACAATATTGATCCTATTGGCGAAGGCACCTTTATGGCACAAGTACATGAAGTACTTGTGATAAAAAGTGAAGCAGGTTCGGTATAATCAAAATAATTTATGATTTTTATTCAGATCCTTATGAATTTGAAAAATTTGCTATAGAAATTTCGCAATTAATGGATTCAAACATTTTTGAATGTGACCAAACAAGACAAACTCGTGATGGTGGCCGTGATGCTATTGGAAAATACCGCCTTGGACTAGCAACCTCGAATATTTCTCTTTATTTTTCTATTGAAGCAAAAAGATACTCTCTAACAAACGAAGTTGGTGTTAAAGAGATGGCACGACTAATTTCAAGACTTAGACATCGCCAGTTTGGTATTCTTGTAACGACGTCGTATGTGGATACTCAAACCTATCAAGAAATTATCGATGATGGCCATCCTGTTTTAATTTTATCAGCTGTTGATATTATCGAAATTCTAAAAAGAAATGGTCTTTCCGAAAAGAAAGCACTTATTAATTGGATGAAAGCGACATAGACATTAAAGTACGGCACATCATTAACTACGAAAATTTTAGCTGCTGTACCCTTTCGTGAGAAAGACTGAGAAAAACTCAATCACTTACTCATATACCGAACCCACTTCACTTTTCAAGTGAAGTTAGGAGGCATACACGCTTGGCAGATTAAGTAAATGCCGCCTTGCTGGATTGTCTCGGTTCATCAATGAACCTCGCCTTTCAGGCGCCTGCGGCGACATGATTGCTTGGTAGCAATCATTCGTGCCAACAACGGCATACATCACACGCTCCTTGGCATCCTGCCACTGCGTGAATACATGCCATCGTGGCAATAACATCCTGTGAATAAAAACTTAATCGCATTCAGTATAACTAAGTTCCTTTTTCCATTCATTACAAAGAAACCTAGTCAAAACACTTTTTTCAAATTCAACTTTCCCCGTAAAACAAAACAATTCATGGCCATCATAAAAAATGGAGGCATTAATCGTCTTATTTTCGATGGCCTTTAGGACGGACGGATACTTTTGTAAAAAATTTTGAATCTCGCCAAATGATTCAAGTTTAAAACTCATTTTCTCCGTTGCCTCAAATTTTTCATCATACAGATAAATATCAAATTCCCCGTGAGACATACGCCCTCCTATAGTCTTTCATATAATATTTCTGAGGTCGTCGGCCTTCGGACTCGTCACCTTTTGAAAGACTCTATTAATTGAACCTACCAGAGAAGTTGGGACAAAACTTGACCACACTATTGATTTGTTGCTGCCCCGTCTTTTTTACTGTTTGAGCAACTGATGTGTGCTCTGTTTCGCCTTATCGCCCTTAAAGGGCGCTTATACGACACTGCAAGAAGATCATCTTTTTTGTAGTTTTAAAATATTAGAAAATTTTAAATGCGCAGATTCCTTTAATCCTAGTACCTCATAATTTTAAACTTAATACCAAAACCATCACAATTTAAAGTCACTACCTAATCATTACTCCCCTGATAAAAACTAAAATCCTCGACCTATTCACCTTACAAAATTTCACTTTTTATCTTCAGTGCCGAAGTTTTTTTAATTTTCATCTCATTAACTCCATCATCAAAAATCTTCACTTATCCTAGGCCTCTTTATCTTCTCAAACGCCTCCTCGATAATTTTAAGAACCCCACCATCGGCATAGGCCGTAGTAAATGTCACCACATAAATAATTAACTTAATTTTCTCATAATGACGAACACCACATGCCCTACCCCAATCGCACAATCTTAGTGACGGCATTTTAAAAACATCATACTGAGGATAAAAATGATGACTCACAACACTTCCAATATCCCCATCATCACGTCCAATAAAAAGTGATCTTGATTTTTTATAAGACTCATCAGTTTTCAAATTAAAACCACCGGCCTTTTTTACATGCGAGAAAACATTTTTTAAAAGATCATCGCAATCAGAAGGCGTAGAACACTCGAAAGAATAAAAATACGTGACGGGAACATCACAAAAACTTTTAAGTGACGAGATTTCGTCAAGTCGTTTTTTAAACGCAACCTCATCAGAAACTTCACCAAGTGTAAAATCCATTTCATGATAAAGAGACATCTCATAATCAGATAATTTAAGCTTATCTTTACCAAGAACTGACCGGCACAAATCACCAATACAATAATCATCAACTTTAAAATCCATAAAACTGTTCTCTTTTTCGGCATCTTTCGAGCTATTTCCCTCTGATCTCCTTGCGGCTTGTGTAGACCAAGCCTCAGTCGCTCCTCGGAAAATATCACAAAACCTGCTCGAAAAATCGAGCAGTAAAAAAATGCATGATTAGTTACATAAAATATTTTCTAAATTTTTTTAAAAACCCACTTCCTAGACAATATCAAGACAATTGGACAAAAGTTGTCATACCTCGAAAAAATTGTCTTCGGCCCGTCCATGGGCCTCGTCCCTCCAAAGAGGGACGCCTGGCGGCGACATTATTCGCGATCGTGCGAATAATTATTCTTCGTTAGAAATACAGCATTAAAGGCAAGTGATACCCCTCATTTAATCTCCCCCTCGCTGGATGCCTTCCAAACAAATCGACTAGCCACTAGTAGTGCCGTTATTCTAATCGAGCATACACCTTAACAACCATTCCCCTAAAACCCATCCCCAAAGTCCGCAATTGCGGACATTCCTTGTCTAACTGCTCCCACCCACAAAATTAAAGATGACTGAAAGATCTTTATGAGTTACTAAAAAATGACCTTGAACCGTGAGAGACGACATGTCACTTGATGAATTAAAACTTAAGATAAAACAAACCCCCATTTCATCTATCCTTGAACGTTATCTCCCGTTAAAACGCGAAGGCAAAAAATACAAATGCTGCTGTCCTTTTCATGACGACAAAGATCCTTCCATGTCGATAAGCGACGAAAAAAACATGTACTTCTGCTTTCCTTGTAATGAAGGCGGAGACATTATCGAGTTTGTTAAAAGATATAAAAACCTCGATTTTATCGAAGCACTGAAAGACATTTCGTCCGCTATGGGCCTTCGTTACGAAGATTATGTAACCCAATCAAACTATCCCACTCAAAAAAAGAAGGCCCTTGAACTTTTAAAAAAAGCGGCCGATTTATACTCATCAGAAACAGTTTTAAAAAACGCAGAAGCTTTTGAGCGTTTCTTAACTGAAAGAAAAATCACAAAAGAAACCGCAACAAAATACGCTCTTGGATTTTCCCCCAAGGGAAACCCTATTCTTTCAATGATCAGAGAAATTCCCCCTAGTGATGAACGCGTCTATCTTTTAGAACTTGCAAAAGAAATAGGCCTTATCGGAAAAAACGACTATGATGAATACTACGATTTCTTCAGAGATCGCATCATGTTTCCCATTAAAGATCACTTAGGCCAAATCGTAGGCTTTAGCGCACGGGCCACAAACCTTGAAGATGAAAAACGTGCAAAATACATCAACTCAAAAAATTCCTTCATCTTTAATAAAAGCGAAATTCTCTTTGGCCTTGCTCAAAATGAAATATCAAAAACGGGTTCTCTTATTATTGTCGAAGGACAAATGGACCAACTCACTCTTTTTCAAAGCGGCATTGAAAATGCAGTGGCCTTACTTGGAACGGCCGTCAGCGAAGAAAACCTAAAACGCATAATGGGCCTTGCTTCCCACATCTATATTTCTTTTGATAGCGATAAAGCAGGTCAAAACGCCTCACTTAGACTTAATAATGGCCTTCTTGCCCATAAAATCATCCCCTACTATTTAGATTTAAGGCCCTCAAAAGATGCCGATGAATTCATAAAAACCTTTGGCCTAGCTGCTCTAAGCGACCGCCTTAATACGGCAAAACCCTATATCGACTACCTCATTGACCGCATTATCGAAGATAACATTGATTTTAATTCTAAAGTCCATCACCGCCTTGAAAAACTAAAAACGATTTTTTTAACAATCGCCCCACTCGGATCAACACTTGATTCCCATGAACGCATTTTAGATGCCGCCAAACGCCTAGGCATACTTTCTCCCTCAGAAGAAATCCTCGCAAATTTCAAAGCGTCTTTTGATGAGATTTGATCGATATCAGTGAGATTATTTTAAGAGCGGGTTTTTTGAAAAATAATAAACATCTTCTTTGACATCTTCGTTAAATGAAAGAGAACGACAAATGTTTTGCATGAGTTCAAGTTCATCTTGCATCGGAGACCATAGGACAAACTCAATGCCTAGATTTTTTTCTAGGAGTTCATCGGTGAGAACATCCAGTAATCGAAGGCCCTGAAAACGATCGGCTCCCTCTATATGCAAAATATTCGCTCTATAGATTTTATTTTCTGAGAGTTCAAAATAAACAGAAACTTGTGCAATAGATTCTACTGAGGATATTTTGCTATTTTTCTTTGGGCCCAAACTTAACTTTACATGAAAAAAATCATCACCAATATTATTAATAATTTCAAAAACTCCAAAATGAACATCCTTATCAAAAACTTCAAGTTCATCCCTGTTTTTAAGTTCTAAAAAACGGCACACACAAGGATCAGTTGACCAATCTTTATGTTTTGATCGTGTGTTATGTGGGAAGTGATCATTATTCACCCAAATAAAATGAATGATTGTCTCTTTTTTTTTTCTTTGAATACCGATTTCTTGATTTTCCTCAATTTGATAAAAAAGGCAATAAATACCAAACTCATCACGAGGCGGTGGAACTTGTCCTAGAATGATCTTTTTAAAAGGATCAAGATAAGGACGTCTGTATTCTTCGTCATTAAAATTTTTCGCAATCATCCTCTCTGCTTTTTTGGTCGTAAGAACAACTTGTTTCTTGAGGCCGTCACTTGATTGCCATTCATTTATTTGCTTTAAATATTGATCAGAATAGGTGATGTGCAAAATGATAACTCCTTAAGATTTAAAGAATATCGTATCGAAAACTGTTTTGAAACATAAAATAATTGGGTATATTTTGTCTATTTTATCCCAAAAGCATCATTTTTTGGGCATAAATAGTGATTTTGTGCTAGAATGTAAAATAGGAAAAGGATAACTATGAAAACAGTAAAAGATGTCACAGAAAGAATTCAGAAACTTTTAAACTGTGGCCAGCTTGCAGTGACTGAGTTGATTGGCGCTTCTAAAAACACCATTAATGACAACAAAGACATTCTTATTTCTAAGTGGAACACCAAAGGCCTTGGTTCTCGACTTACGGCACTTCTTTATGTTGTCGAAAATTTAAAAATTTCTTTTCCTGATCTTCCCAAAGAAGGCCAAAGCTTCGCCTTAAGGCAAAGTACAAGAAAAGACCCTCGTAGTGGATTTCCAAAGTCTTGTCTCTTTCTTATCCAAAGAGGCGAAGTTGAAAATTTAGATTATGTTTTTAGTCTCGCCAAAGAAGCGGCCGAACTTTATTACAAAAAAAAATCTGATAAAATTAGATCAGAAGTCATTTTTAATGAAGTGCTTGCCATGGCAAAAGTTGGATAACTTTCTCATAATGGCAATATACTAAATCCTTCTCCAGCAAATCCTACGCCCTCTTCCTCCCACCCCTCGATGGATGCCCTCAAAAAAAAATCGACTAGCACACGAGTAGTGTCGCCACACTAAACGCCCAACATTATACTGAACGCATTTAAGTTTTCCAGTATGGAAAACTTAAATTGCCTCGTGTATGCCTCCTAGCTTCACTTGAAAAGTGAAGCGGGTTCGGTATAATCTTAGGACATTCTCTGTCCAGACAGTCCGCCTAAAACAAACTACCCTTTTGCCATGATTGATTTAGAAAAAATTATTACTTGGATAAAAAAAGAGATAAGTGAAATCTCAAAAGATTTCCCAAAAATAAAAAAAGAAAGCTATCTTGTCTTTTCCTCTCCCTATGGCCAATGCAAAATAACCTCTTCCCGAGAAGAAATCTATAAAGAATTTCCAAAGTTTTTTATGACCGATGAAAACCATTCCTCTTTAAAAAAGATTTTTAAAGAACTAAAGGACATGAAAGGTGACGACTCCGATCCCACTTCAAAAACAAAAAATGAAAAAATCCAAAAATCGGCCAATGACTTGCTCTTAAAACTCATTATCGCTAATGACATCCAAATTGAATTTTGATTTGAAGTTCTCGATTATGACCTTATTGAATCATTAAAAAGACATCCACGTATTCATCAGCCACCAGAGATGATGAGACCTGCTTATATTAGAGTTATCCTCTGCTCACTTGAACAGGCCCAAAAACAATCATAAAAATAGTGATCACTCGGATTGCTACGCAGTTTCTTACGGGCATGCTCCCCCGTTTCCCCACCAAGTCTTACCCCCCTCGCCGGATGCCTTCAAACAAATCGACTAGCACACGAGTAGTGTCGCCACACTAAACGCCCAACATTATACTGAACGCATTTAAGTTTTCCAGTATGGAAAACTTAAATTGCCTCGTGTATGCCTCCTCCATTTCTCCCTATGGAGAAACGGTCACTCGATGCCCATAGGGCATCTTTGCACCCTTCGCAGTTTACTATTCAAGTAAACCGCTACGGGCATACAAGGCATTATATCGTTTTCCAAAACGGAAAACTAAATCGAGAGGACTATAAAAAGTGAAGCGGGTTCGGTATAATCTTAGGACATTCTTTGTCTAACAAAAAAGATATTCTCTTTTTGATATTATTAGATTTGTCCATTCGAAAACAAAACCAGAGTGCAAATCACCGGAGTATCTTTCATGAAAATAGCAATCGACATTGATGGTGTTATAACCCGAATTCCTGAATTCTTGGCCCTTACGTCAAAGGCCCTTATGAAAGAAGGGCACCACATAACGATTCTTACTTCAAGAACAAATTCTAAAGAATCCATCACTAAATCAATTAAAGAAATTAAGGACGCTCAAGTCTCATTTAATGATTACTATTTTCTACCAGAGACAAACACAAGATCAAAAACAGAATTTCCAAGCGAACTAAATTGGTTTCAACAGTACATCTGGCAAAAGGCCGAATACTGTAAGAACAATAAAATTGACATTTTTTTCGAAGATGATCCAAGAACAGTAGCGCTTGTTTTGAAATATGCACCAGATACAGTTTGCTTAAGGGTTTGCTAATAAATTTAAATTAAAATTTTGTTTTGGCCAAAATTCTACACAACTCGGACAGTCAACTCGTACCCTTACAATACTCCTTAAAATCGCATTCATAAGGACTATCACAATAATTTCCTATTTTTACAAAAGGCTCACCTTGAGTTAGAACATCTAAAAGTTCTGCGCCTGTTTTTTTCACATCATCAATTCTTTCAAAAACCTTTTCAGTCACATCTTCAAATTGAAATATTTGCTCAGGAACTGAGTTTTCACTTATCGTTTTATAGGTACCCTTTTTAAGATACATGAGTATCGTTTTTTTTATCTCATAACCCTCACCGATAAAGGCCCATGCCTGTAAGGCAAGATCATCCAAATAATAATCCCGTATAGATTCTGTACTTTTTACTTCGATAAGATTGAAACTTCCATCTTCATTTTTTTCAAGAACATCAATTCTTGAAAAAAAACCCTCTTTATTAGATGCCGTCGATTCAAAGACAAACTTCTTGCCTTCACGAACAAAGGCCCGCGTCGTCTCTATCGCTTCAGCAATTTTTGTATAATCTTCAGCAACCAAAACTCCATCCGGAAACATTTTCTGAGCTAGTTCCCCGACCAAGTTTCCATTATCAAAAATCTCTTGCCTCTTTTGACTAGGAGGAGTTCTTTCATCGCTTTTATTTCGATAAAGCCATAGGGACTTTTTGCATTTTTTACCCCTTATAAATTGGCTTTTTGAAATGATTGTCGGGTTCATTAGTTATTGTTCCATTTTTCTAGTGATTCAACGAAGCGCTTACTGAAGTCATCATTATTGCCAAGCTCTTTTATAGTTTTAGCAAATTGATCAAGCGTAATAAGGTTCCCCTCTCTCTCCTCACTGTCTTTGAAACGTTTTAAACGACCTTTACTTTTTTCTAGAATCCCCTCGGGGGCAATATAAATAACGCGAACATCATTTATATCAGCAGAATTTTCTTTTGTTTCATTAATGATTTGCAAGTCTGCATTCTGAATTTGTTTTATCGCCTCTTTGTACTTGTCGCTCTTCTTCGAAGCTTCTGATAATTTCAACAAGAAACTCATAAGACTTCTCCATGAGGCATTTTTACGATCTGAATAAAATTGATAAGACCAATACTGCTTAGGATCAAAGGAGTTTTTTTCTGTTTTAAGTTCAATAAAATATAAACATTTTTTACCTGCTATAAGATAATCAATGTTTGTACTTGAATCCCCTGCAATAGGAATTAACTCATCAATCTTTGTTATCTCTTTCCATGATTTCTTTTCTTTGCTTTTCAAACAGCGAAGCGGAAACTCCGGCAAAACAATCTTGCACTCATCTTTTAAAATTGTGCTCAGTACTTTTTCCAAATAAAGCGCAAAGAATATATCGGCCCGTCTTTCCAGTTGATACTTTGGAAGGGCCATATACTTATCCAAATACGTGAAGACTTCTTTTGCGTTAGTCATTTCTCGCTTCCCTTGTTTGTTTTTCTCATCTTCTCAAAAAGATCAGACATTTCATGTCCAACTTAAAAAAACCTCTTAAAGACTGCAACTTATCGACCATTTTTTGATTTCCCTAAACAATGTCTAAAATAATACTCCTTTAAAGAGGCCAATAAAAGATGACTCTTTCAAGCTTGTAACAAACCAAACTTGTTTCTCAAAATTTCATGTATGTATTAGTCCCCCCATCTGTCCCCCCCCTCGCTGAATGGTTGCAAACAAATCGACTGTCAAACTAATAGGCCGTCACACCAATCGACCGTTCATTAAATCGTGAATTTAAAAATAGTGGGTTCGGTATATGCAAGTTTTTATGCTATGTTTTACAAAAAAGATTCACACAACTAAAAGTAGAATTGGCCTATGCTTGAAATAATCAAAACTTTTCAAAAAGATCATCCCGACAAAGAACTTCTCTTTCTCATGATTTCAGGTTCTCATTTTTTTAATCTCAATACCCCTTCCTCTGATCTTGATTTTCGAGGGATCTATATTTCTCGGTCAGGTACTGATTGTCTAAACGACGAAGTCGAGTATAAAACCAACAAAACCAAAGAAAAAAATTCCTCACTTGATGTTGACGTTAATCTTTATTCCTTAAAAAAATACTTAAACCTTCTTGGGCGCGGCGATTTTAATATGATGGAAATTCTCTACGCACCAGAAGATAAGATCCTTTTTTCGTCCACTATTTTTAAAGAACTTCAAAACCTTCGTTCTGGCCTTCTTGTTAATGACATCACTTCCTTTCTAGGCTTCATTTCAAAAGAATATAAACGTTACGGCATTGATAGCAACCATCTCGGCATTCAACAAAAATTTCTTTGTTTTTTAAAAACCCTTCCTGAAACGGATCGTCTCATCAAACACTGGGATAAAGTTGAGGCCTATGAATCAGACCCTCAAAACTTCCTAAAACTTTCTGAAACAAAAAATGTCAACAGCACCATTAAAACTATTATCATTGCAAAACGCACTTATCACGCCACTTGCCAAATAAGCACCATCAAAGAAGAAATTACGGAAGGCATTTCAAAGTATGGCGCTCGTAGGAAGGCACAAGCTCTTTCCGGAGTAGAATTCAAGGGCCTTTATCACGCCCAAAGACTTCTTTACGAGGCATTTGACTTAATCGACTATGGAGGATTTAAATTCCCTTTTACCAAAGAACGTCACGACTATCTTCTCTCCATCAAAGACGGAACAATTCATCCCGAAATTCTTTTTAAAGGGATTGATGAAGATAAAAATTCTTTATGAAAAAGATAAAAAAACAATCTCAAATAAAAAAACCGTTCAAGAACTTGTTGAAAAACTATACTTTACTTACTATTCGCGCCAAAAACTGAAGGCGATTATAAAGTAAAAAATTATCTGCGTGCCATCGTGGGAAGAGGGACGCCTAGCGGCGACAATATTCGCTATCCTGCGAATATTTCATCTGCGTTAATGATACAGAATCAAAGGCAAGTGCTACACCCTCTTTCCCCACCCCCTCACCACCCGAAGCGAGTTTCCTGTTCCGGTGGATTATGATTTTCATTTTTTTAATTATTTTTTTACTTTGTTTTCTTGCCCCAAACTATAAAGAGCAGCATCTAATTCGAGAAAGTTTTTAATTTTAATACTACCAACTTTCACTTGGTTGTTTTTCATTTTTCTTCGAAGTGTTTTACATAAGTAGACATATTTTTTTCCAAAAGATAATCCTCTATGACCACTTATTATTTTATTTAATGGCTTAGCCGCAAAATTAAAAAGCAAGTACTCATCTGGATACAACTGGCATAAAAGTTCAGTTAGCCAAGCTTTTTTTAATGAGTTTTTCTTTTTATCAAGAAAATCCATTTCACGCTCAACAATATCATCTCTTTCGGAATCAGAAGTTGCATCTATTATCGCCAATATTGATTGTGAAGCATCAATCCAATTTGCACTTTTTCCGTCCCTAATATACCCTAAACTCTGAATATTGCTATCACATTTACTCCCTCTAATCTTCCCCCATTGATCAAAGCATTTTGAATTGTTGTTTTCATTATTTCTAGTATTAGCAAAAAAACGTAGGGTTTTTATATATATTTTTTTTCCTTTATTAAAATTCTTTCTCTTTTGAAGATGATGATCATTTCTATGCTCCAGATATGAATTTAAATCACGCAGCATAATTCTTAATACATCATTTTGAAGTTCGATTTTTTTAGTAAGTTTTATGTTTTTTCTTTTTGGAATTTTGTTGTTTCTATGTTCAATTTTAGATTCCTTATATTCTGAAAACCAACTATCAAAACCTTGAGAATCTTCTACTAGGTTTTTAAACCAGTCTTTAAGTTTCATCCATTCATTATTTTTAATTTCAATACATGCATTTGCTTCTAAATTATTCTCCTGTCCTCCATGAGTCATATTTGATGATCCAACTAAAACGAAATACTTATTTCCCTTTTTCCATGCGAGTATTTTAGGGTGAAACGATGATCCTTTATTCGATATAAGAAGTTCTGTTGAGCCAAGCCAATCTTGAAGTTTCTTTGCTTCATTTTTTCTGGTTAAACGAAAACCTTCCCCGATTATAAATGTGAGTTTTTTGCATTTTAGATCCTGAGGTTCAAAAGGCCATTTTAATAAAAATGCATTAGCAAAAAAAATTTCATCAGCATTTTTAAAAACTTCAAGATATTTATTTTTCAAATTTTTTGAATCATCTGGCAATAATAAAAGTTTATCCATAGTTTAGCTCCAGTAATCATAAAACATTCAAAGGCCATTGGTTTATTCAATTTTGTAATATCGTCTTTTGTCTCAAATTCTCTCATCCACCCAAAAAAACACCAGTAAAGATTTTTTCAAATTACACCATTATTTCACTCAAGAATCGCAGCCTATTTTAAAATTATTTTAAAAAACAGGTTGAATCATTTTATTTTAATTATCAATCCCGATCATATCTTTTATTAAAATTGGTTTTTTATCTTTGAAGTATTTGAAAATCATGTCTATGTTAATTTTAAAAGTGTTTGTTCCAATTACCTCTATATCTTTGTCAAAACGTGAAAAGAATACACCAATGATTTCTGGTGAAATGTGTTTAAAAAAGTATTCTTCGCTGTGTAGCTGATTACTTGAATCATCGTTTTTCACTTGGCCAAAAATTTTCTGTCCATTCTTTAAACGCCCTACAATATCAAGTTGTGCTAAGGTTTTTCCTGGCTTTAAAGAACAATAATCTAATTTTAAATTTTCATTCTGAACATCAAGTCCAACTTGATAGAGATATTCAACACACATTTGCTCAACCATTTTCGGGTGCAATAGGTTGCATGAAAGCTCTAAATTTTTTCCTTCGAATAAATTCTCTGCAATTGAACTGTATGTATTTCTATTAGGACAACATATTGTGCCATAAGGCGGTCTTATCGCAAAGAGGACGGGATATTCAAAATAGTTAATAGTTTTAATGTTGCTGGAATCTAATTGTAAACTTACTTCTGAAATTAGTGATCCACAATTAGAATTAAATCTTTCAATTTTGCTGTTAGGGGATATTTTTCCAAGAATACATCCAGATTTTTTTTCTTCACCAATATATGAACTACAATATTCTGCAAAAACATATCCACCGTCTTTACTGAGAGAATTCATTGCTTTTAATGCAGTTTTGTAACCTTTAGAACTGTTCATTTTATCTTTACAGTATTCACTTGTAAAGTACAGTGAATGTGGTTTTTCATTAATTTCATCGAACACTGTTTCCCATGGTTCATTATCGAAAAAAATTGCTATTCTTCTTGTGTCGAATAGTTCAATAATTTCCTTGCGACTTGCTTCAAGATTTTTTTTATTTTCTTTATGTCTAATAAAATATGTTTTCATTAGCACTTCCTTATCATTAACTGCAGTCGATAATAAGTTATAGTTTTATTTTTGCACCAAAATCCCTTTTACATAGTGACTGTCGGGAAACTTCTTTAAAAATAGTCTAATTTATCTTCATCCTCGGCCTTCCCCAAACGTTTTTTTTATTTTAAAATATTCTCATAATGAGAAGAGAAACCT
>Ga0247844_1006506_pt1 | contig 13938 bp, 2 predicted proteins | sample LaCtaG_FD_192421 | JGI IMG/M metagenome (GOLD analysis project Ga0247844, IMG submission 192421) | Freshwater microbial communities from meromictic Lake La Cruz, Castile-La Mancha, Spain - LaCruzMarch201714.5m_1 | ecosystem: Environmental > Aquatic > Freshwater > Lake | place: Spain: Castile-La... | reverse complement strand
TAATAGCACCAGTATGATTATCTCTAACCAAATAATCATAATCAATTACTTTAGTATAATCCATCATAATGAAGCAACGATTCTACAATCCTGTATTTTTGGAACAAATACCGGTTGCGAAGCTTTCAATATAATTTTAATTGCAAAAGAAGAATATTCGGGCAAATCACGCACACTGAACTTATATTCTTTATATGATGACTGACTTTCTAAATATCCAGAAACAACATTATCACTTGAAGGTATGACAACAATATCTGATTCCCCAGCAACATTAAAATAATTCCAATCTAAATCATCAAAATTATATTGTGAACTTGCTAATTTATATTTGTATAAAACTTGAATATCATCTTGATTGAACAAATTAGCAGTTAATCTTACATCAATACAAGTAGATGGATTTTCCAATGAAATTTCTTTGGTTACATACTTAGCAATTGAAGAGCTGTTTTTAGAAGCAATCTCATTAACATATGAAATACCACTAGAATAAGTGATAGATTTAATTTCAGCAAATGCTCTTTCTACTGATGCCAAGTTATCATATGATAATAAATCACCCACACGGAATACATCTGGTTGTTGAGCACTAGTATTACCAACAAATGATAATCTAGCATATGGAGACGTAGTTGCTAAAGCGGTATAGTTATTATTAATTGGATTTTTGTTATTAGAAATACGCAATTCTTTTCTTCTCTCATCCCATAATACAACTTTACCACTAATTACATTGGAATATTTTTTAGTTAAATCACTTCTATCAAAAGCAGTAATTATCGAATTATTATCAAAACTGAATGGCATTTCAGTAATGCCGTTTGGAGTAGAAAATACATTAGTTGGAAAATTATTTAAAGTAGGAATATCATCAAACACCAATGTTTCGTTTGCTTGGAATATAGTATCAGTAAGCATCTTAATCCACAATACTGTACTTGCCTTATCTGCTTTTACGATAATACCTTTTGCCTTTGAGCTATATCCAGTTACTGTTTTAATATTTGTAGTGCTTCCTACAAGTGTGCTTTCTGGAATAATTCCCAAACCAGTTCCACTGTATATAACTTTATATACTGGATACAATTTAATAATTTGATCTCTTCTTCCATAACGGGATTCTGAACCTGAAGATTTTTCTACTTGATTATGAACTAACTTAACTGAACTAGTTCTTAAATCTACCACTGGAGATAGATATGATTTGGTTGAAGATAAGGTTAACTTATATGCTAATGATTCATTTTCTATATTATTATTTTTAAGTTCATTAACTCTAGAAGCAACTACTTTTTGATTATTAAATATGTGCTCTTGATTTAAGAAAGTTTTTTCAAACCCATCATTTGACAAATCTTGAGAGTAAGATGCATAAACATTACTTGTGCTATCTACTGGTATGATATTGGTAGTTTTTACTGATGCATCTACAGACGTAGAAGGAAGCGATAATATTCCAACTTGAGCATATAATTTTTCAAATTTTCTATTATATGATGCTAATACTGTTTTACCACCACCTAATTCATTTGATGTTGCTTGTAATCCTATATCAATATGATAATATTCTAAACCAGAATTAATTACTTTAAATAATTTATCAACAAGTAAAGTAGAGGAAATTCCCCCAAAATCATTTACTGATTTGAATGATACAAAAGAATTTCCGCCATCTTCAAATCCATTGTTAATTTGACTAACTTTAACAATTTTATTATTATTTCTAAACAGATTTGAAGTAGAAGTGCCATCAGAAGTAGAATCGGTTTCGAATGGATTTGTTTCTATAACTTCGTATCCAAGTGATTCATTTTTCAAATTTAATATTGCTGTTCTAGAAATATCAAATTCTGCTCTGAATAATGTAAATTTGATATCTTCAAAAATGTCTTCTATCCAATTATCAACGTTTTGTGATTTAAATACAGATCCAATCAATGGTTGAGTAGTTACAGCAGCATTTGTTATTTTTTCGTTTTCTCCTAACTTAGAAGACCAAATTTCATAATCTGTTGAATCCGATTCAACGGCAAAAGCATACTCCGTATCATTTTGTAGATAAATTGGATAATCGAATTTGAAGAAGGTTGGAATAGTTGATTGTTCGATAGCAGTATCGGTAGCAACGCCCATTCGAACAGCTGGGGTATCAATAGTAATAAATGCTTTTATCGACGCTCCTGCAGGCGAAGAACCAGTGCCATTGATGATAACTGAAGGAGCATCGGTATATTCTGATCCAGAAATACTTACTTCAGCATCATAAACATTTCCACCAGACACATAAACATTGGCAGCGGCAGTAATACCACCAACTAACTGAGGACTTTCGATAGTTAATGTTGCGGTTTCATATCCAGACCCAATATTTAATACTTCAAGTCCTGTTAATCTACCAGAATCTCTAGCAACAGTTACTTTTAAAGTTGTTGATGTTGTTGTGAATTTTGCGTTATATAAATTTAAACTATCAAAGAATAAAATTTCATTTTGAATAAAAGATTTTCCGTTGTTGTTTGATAAAACGATGGTATAAATTTGGTCATTTGATAATGTATATTCTCCATTTACTGAAGGAATTAATTCAATTTTGTTTTTATCAAAAACAGTTTTAACAGGACCAGAAGCTTTAGAATTACCACCAACTGCATTTTCTCCTTTTGAAATTTTTAAACTTCCGTTTGTAAATACTCGCAAATATGTATCTGGCAATACTGTTTTTTCTGTTCCGGGAATAATATAATTTCCTGGTTTACCACTTTGAATATTTGATAGATAAACTCTTACTGGAATAGTAGAGCTTTTCTTAGCAAAGTATAAATTCATACCTGTTAAGAAAACTCCACCCGGATTGTTTTCTATCTTAAATGATTGCGATAATGGATTTGGTTTAATCTTAGCACCAGATATTAATTGTATTCCTTCGTCGGATTTGAATATAGCTGGAATAGTAGAAGTAATTGATGAAGGATTTTGTGGTAATGCTCCAGCAACATGATACACAACACTAGAGAAGGTATTAACATCAGAATCTACACTTCCGTTAGAATCTGATGTAAATTTAATGGTTTTTGATCCAGTAACAAAATATAAAGGATTTCCTGTAGAATCATATGCAATATTTTTAATATCGGATGGCACAGAAGACCCAGAAACTGGCGGCACTCCAGCAGGAATTAATATAACTCCACTAGCATTACCATTTTCATCTGTAGTAATTCCGCTATCAAATGTACTAATGGAGTTTCCAGCAATTCCAGTAAATCTAAAATCTTGAGCAACCCATCGGTTTATATTTTTACCATCGATAAAAGAAAATAGTTTTGTTCTAGGTTTCATTCTGGTAATAACAAATTTTACTAATCTGGTGTCACAGAAAAATTTAATATTAGAAATAATATTATTGCCATTAACACTAGTGGAAGAAACTCCTTGTGCCAATTCATTATTTTGTGGACTAATATTAGAAGAACTTGCTATATTGGCAACTATAGTAGAAGAAGATGCAGAAAAATTAATATCATTTAATGGAGAAGTATTGAAGAAAATTCTGTTTGCTCCAATCCAATTTATAGAATAATTATTATAGATGCTAGATAATCCTTCTCTGGTATCATTTTTAGCATAAAATACCGAGAATATTTTTCCATCATTGTTTAAAATTGCTGGAAATTGTTTTTGATTAAACCACTGGTCTACTGGAGGATCTAATTTAACATCACCAACATACTGCACAACTACAAATGGATTTATATTAATCGTTTTGGTAGCAAACGGACTATTCAAATAAGAAATATTTGTATATGGTAATGTTACTACACCGTCTGAAATAGTATATCCACTTATTGTTCTTTCTTCATTTCTAGTATTAATTTCTTTTAATTTGAAAGAAGATTCTAAAGATCTAGGACGTAATACAGATTGTTGTGTGTCAATAGCACACTTATAATCAGATGATATTAAATTACCGATATTGTGCGTTTCAAAATTATCTACAATAAATCCACTCTTAAATCTATCCAATCCTATTTCGTCTTTAACTTGCATATTTAATGCTTGTTGTTCTAGCATACTAAGCAGAGTATACTTTTCTAATCTTTCTACTCTCTTTTCTAATTTGCCAATATCTCGCATAGTATAACGCTTATTATCAACTGGAATGATATTTACATCATTTGCTGAAGCCGTAAATGCAGGAAGATAGAAATAATAGATTGGTATAGCATCATCTAAATCAGTTGGTTTTGTTGGGTTTAATGATGGATTACCTTTTTTGATTAAGAAATCTCCATTTTTGTTTAAAAATAATCCATCAATTCTATCTAGATATTGTTGTAAATTGAATGATAAACTATATTCTATATTTTCATCAGAAGCAAGAGTTCCTGAAGCAATTCCTCCTGCCCGAGTAAAACTTGGAGGAGAAGACAGAATTGATATATCTTGATATCCACTAACAGTACAAGTAGAATCAACTTTTGCTCTAAAATCTACAACATCCTTTAAAGAAATTTTGCCAAACACCGTAGAATTAAAATTTGGTATTTCATCTTCAGAAACACCAGCTTCGTGTAGATAGGAATCAACTGTACAAAAATCTCCTTGTGAATGCTCAAAATAATCAAATCCTATTAATAATTGCCCAGTGGGTGGTTCGTATCCGGGTTTTAAAACAAGGCGAGCAACATCATAGAATGTATCTCTTTGCCCATCATCGAACGTAAATTTATTAGTAACATCATTCCCCGATAGTAAATTGCCATTTACATCAGCAACTGGAGGAACGGTTGATGTTCCTTCATAAACATATCTAAATTTATAAACATCTGAGTATGACAATACTTCAGATGCATTTGTATCATAATCTACTCCTCTAAAAGGAATTACTCTATCTCCAGGAGAAGACACAACTATTCTCTTATTTGAATATGATGTCTTAAGACGAGGTTTAGATTTGCTTACTTCTATAGTAGCAGTTAATTTAATTTTAAAAGTAGTATAATTAGTAATAGTTCCGAAGAAATTTGTTGGAAGAGTAATAGTAACACTACCGGCAGATAATCCAGTTGCTGTATCCGAAGAACTTGTAATTTGTATCTGATCTTCTGTAAGATATATAAGATCTCCTTTGTCTACAGTCGTATTTGGATTGCTTGCTTTATCTGGATCTAAAATAGTGATTAAAAAGTTTTTTTCAGTAAACGCAATAAATCTTTGAGTTCCATATGGAAGTTGAGCAGCAAATGTAATATTTCCACCACTACTACTAATTTTTGTAATAAAATCTCTTCTTAGATAATAAGTAATTTTTGAATTTTCTGGTGAATCAACTATAGAGTTTAAATATTTTGCTCCTGTGGGAATAATTAAAGAAGAAGATGTAGAATTTTCTACCTTTGCTCTTAATCTAATAATATTACTATTTGATACATCTTTTTTTAATGTAGAATTTAGATAAATTCTGGATTTCAATAATCCCTCTGGTTTTGTTACATATTGAATACTTTTTCTTTCTACTGTATTATCACTATATACGAATTGTATAATATCTCCCTGTATCAAATCTGGAGATGGATCTCCAGAAAATCCATTACATTCAATAAATTTATATCCTAGAGTACCAGAAAAAGTAAAATCAGTCAGTGTTTTATTGCTATAATAAGATCCATTGAAAGATTCTACATCAGCAGTAAAGTTATATTTGTCATTAGATCCAAATTGAGAAAATAACGATTTTACATTTTGTGGACCGTATGTTACAACGGTGTTTTTATATAAAACAGGAAAAATAAAAGCACCATTACCAACAGTAGAAGTAACAGAAGGAATTGAATTATATGTTTGCGAAACTAAATCTCTATCTGCAACATTAACTTTGTAAATTGAGCTGCCAAGCAAATTAATACTAATAGCAGCACTTTCATATCCAACACCATTAATAAGAATTTTGCTAATTGTGCTACTGCCAGAAGATGCTGTAGTGGTATATCCTGTTCCTCTTCTGTATACTACAAAATGGGAAATTGTATTTTCTCTAGCAATTCTTCTGGAATTTCCATCTTCATCTACAATTGTTTCTCCCGATTTAAATTCTCCAGATAAAGTACGAACAAATAAATTATTGCCAGTAGAATAAAATCCTCCAGATATTCCTTCTATTACTCCATATGCTCCACTTGATAATCCTATAATATATTTTCCAATATAAAATGAAGTGCTATCTAATTCTTTATCTACAATAATTTTTGTGAAAAAAATAGGATTAAAATATGGTAAATTAAAAATAGCATTATATGGTAATGATCCAGAACTTCTTCCTTTTGATAAAATAATATCAGTATCTTTATTAAATCCAGTTCCTTTTTCTATTAAAGTGAAATTTTTTGGTTTACAAAGTCCAACAATTGGAGTAATTGTTTCATTGTAATCTACTATCTGAGCATATGGTGCTGGTTGACCACTGGCATAATAAAAATCATTTGATAGAAGTTGAGTTTTAAAAACAAATTTTATTTTTGATCCGTTTTCCTCATCATAATCTTTTAACAAACTTAAATATGCTTTATTGCCAACAACCACATATTCTACATAATTTGTTACTGTATCATTACTAATTTCTGGTCTTTTTATAATGTTATAAGCAAGAATTTTTACAGATTCTGACGATACTGTTGCAGCAGAATTTCCTTTTTGAATAACAAACCAAAGATCAGTTCCTAAAACACTATCGTCTGGATATGTTGGATTATCTCCACCTAATTTCAAATAAATTGTTCTTATTCCTTGATCTGCTGTAAATTTTAATCCTCTGCGATTAAACTTTGTTGCAACATTATTAAACCCAATTGTTCCATCATTAAAAACAGAATTTAAATAGATGTCTGGGTATCCATTTAAATCTTCTCCTTCTGCATTAAGTGGCACACTATTATAAACATTGGAAACATTAAAACCAGATAGTTGGGTTACTTTAATTCTGTTGTTTTCTTTTTTGTAAATATCTCTTGCTTTTTCTACTTCTTTATATGTAATATCTTTTTTTAAGATTTCGTATCCTTTTACATAAGCTTTTCCTGGTCCAATGCCAGCAATCATTAATGCTCTAGCATCATTTTTTTCTATTCCATTTACTAAATTAGTTTCGGTATCTAAAGCATATGTTCCTCTATTCTCATCTCGTAGATAATATTCTCTTAAATCTACTGAAAAATCATTAACTACATAATCTCCAGATTCATCGTATGTTCTTCTGGCTAATGTTTCTTCGATTAAATTATATGATTCTGACTTAACTAATTTTTGTATAGCACCATTTTTAATAGTAACTAACTGTATAAAATCAGATGACGTTATGCCATTATATTCATAAACCGATAATGTTAGATTTATTTGTAAACGATGTGCTCCCGGTGCTGAGAAATTTGAAAATCCTCTTGCGTTGTCGTATAAAGTATTATCTTCTTCTGGAGTAATAATTTTTTCCGATACTTCAAATCCAACTTTAACCGACGGTTTATTATAATATTTGTCAACTACAATAATTTGCTGAGGATTATTTACAAAATATCCATTTACAAAATATACCCCTTCTTCTACTTGAACTGCAGAAGCATATCCCATTGCTGGACTATCAACTGTAGTTATTTTTTGTGTATCGTAATCAATTACATCAATAGTTGCTGGAAGTATACTGCCGTCTGTTCCAACAACAAGCAGAGGACTATCAGCAACATCTAATACTTCTACTGTTTCTCCTTGTCTAAAATTTATTTCTTCGTTACTATTACCACTATTTGTATATTTAATAAACAATACATCAGATTCGGTTTCGCTGCCATAAGCATACGAAACCACTGTAGCCGTTACCCCAGAAGAAAGACCTGCTAAAATAGTTCCTACTAAATTTTTAATATCATATTTTTGAAATACAATATTTCCATTAATATTTACTGCTACTTCTGATACAGAAGATAATTTTACATAATTTAATTTATTATTAAAAGAAACTTCACCAGGAACAACTTGCTGTCCCTGTTTATATTGACTTTTGCCAAAATTTTCAATTTGATTCTGTAATACAGATTGGAGAGTAGTTAACTCTCTACTTTGAATAGAATATCCAGGTCTAAAAAGAACTTTATAATATCCCTTCGAAGTATTAAAATCATCATTATATGGATTAGAATTAAGATTAATCTTCTGGGGCATTGTGACTCATTCTGATGGTATTGTTTATATTACAAAGTATAGAGAATCAAAATTCAATAACTAATTTGATATCTTCAATTTGGTCGGGTGCTCTAGTAATCAATCTTCTGTTTTCGATATAAATCAACTCTCCAGAATTATTTTTAATTTCTGGTAGAGCCAATCCACCATTTGACGGGTTTGTTGAATCTACTCCAGTAGCAAAAGTAGAACCAAGAAGTGCTCCAGTAAAAGCAACTTGCACTGTTCCAGAAATACCAGAACTAACGCCAACAATAGGTTGTGATGCAGTTGCCTTGAAAGAAACAACGACGCCCTCATGTGTATGAATATCAGGAAGTTGAATGTACTTAAGAACTCCAGCAGTTGTGCTGCCAGTATCTAAAACCCAAGAAACTACTTTGCCTTTTGAAATTACTCCACCAATTGTTTGAGTAATTTCTTCGTCAACGATATAATTTCCGGTTGCTGCTGTGATTTTAATTGCATATAAACCAGTAGCAGTATCACTAGAGTAATAGTTAGATGATCCATACTGAAGAGGATCTTGAAGAATACCAATTCTACGGAAATCATTATCCACAGGGAAGTCGCCAGAACCTTCTGCATAGGTTAGACGAATATTTGTCATAATTCGCTTGGAATTCAATTCCATTACTGGATCTGCGCCATATCCACCTTGAGGAGGAATAACAACTTCAACAGACCCTTTAGCAGTTGCTCCAACAGTTGCTGCAGTACTTAATCCAGTGTTGGTAAAAAGGAAACCACTCTTGAGAATAACATTAGCATATGTATATCCAGTGCCAGCAGCTTCAACAAATGCTCCAGTTAATGCACCAGAACCATTTGTGGTTATGCGAACTTTACCTCCAGTGCCGTCTCCTAAAATAGCAGCATATAAAGTTGCGCTAGTAGGAAGATTAGCACCAATATCTTTAAGTATTAATGCACCAATTGCTCCATCAACTGCTCCAGATTGAACGGTAGAATTTAAAACAACTGGCATAAAATCTGATGAAAGGAATTTAATTACATCATCCGTAGGAATGGTGTACATATATTTCCAAACATAATTGCCAGAAGGTTCTGTATAAATTCCACTAGCATACGATCCTTCACCAGAAACTGGATTCGTTGATGGAACATAAGTAGAAGCAACTCCAGAAGGATTGGTAGAACTTGTTCCGTTGTATAGACAAGTAAAAACTTCATATGCAGTTGCATTTAAAACAGCATACTTTGCATCTGATGAAGCAAGTGAAGATTGACTTGTTGCTGTTTGTTTTTGTGAATTATAATCTGGTCTCCACATGTCATAAGTGATACCAGTTGCCCAATTTACCCGACGAATAACATGTCTTGCATTAGCAGAATTAATTCTTTTATATGCGATCATCTCGTCATATAATCCGAATTTTTCTTCTTGATTATCAAAATCTGCTAGTGCAGCAGGAACATCTTCAGTAGCAAAACGATAAACACCTGCTTTAGCAGTAGCAGTTGAAGTGCCTCCAGTTACTGTTGCTCCAGCAGTAACGGTAGCAGAAGGAGAAACACCAGTCAGTAAAAGGCTATTTGGATATACCTCTGAAACTGTACCAGTAAGAGTTCCTGAAGAAAGAATAATTGTTTCCCCTATATTAAAATTAGTAGAACTTACTCCATAAATTTCTAAATATGTTTTCCATTGTTGGGGTCTACCAACAAAGAAATACATTCTTGAACGATTAGCATCAGAATCACCTGAACCTTCCGAAAGAGATTCCAGAAATTGTTTTGCATTAAAAATTCTGAACTTTTCAGAAATGATAGCAGCCATGTAAATTGTCTCCGAATATCGATAATTTATTTATATTTATACGATTAAATTAGTAGTTCTAAAGTAATCACCAATAGAATGTGTTTCTATAACTCCATTAACTGACCTAACTATTCCAGTCAATGAAGTTGTTGTTTTTCCAGTATATGAAATAACTTCTTTGCCAATTATAATATAACCAGTAGATGGTAATTTAGACAATGGCGAAGAACCTACAGTTGGTGTTTGTGCCGTTAATGTTGTGCTTGTAGTTGTCATATTTGTATTTAATATTGCTCCCGATTCTGATATACTGGGATATCCTGCGTTATAATAAGCACCTGATATCAAATAAGAACTAAGGTTTTTATTTTCCAAATCTTTTATTGTAAATGATCCATAACTCAATTCCATTTCTTGTAAATTCATTCCGCCATTAGCAATAGTTCCTACATCCATAAATTTCCACGAATCTAATGTTGAAACATTGTTACCAGCATTTCCTACACTATATTCTAATAATCCAGCATCAGCTGTTGTTGCTGAATTAGATACTATTAATATATTTCCATTCCTTATCGAAACTTCTGATATCACAGGATTTAATGTAATGTAAGTACCTACTCTCAATAATACATATCCATCTAAAACAATATTTTCTATGTAAAAATCAAGTATTCCAAATTCATAAAATCGTAATGCCTCAAACACACCACCAACAGATCTTGGTTGAATTGTAAGTTGATTAGTGGAAATTATATTTAATGTTGTTGATTTTACCGAAATTAAATCAATCGTTTTTTCAATATAATATTGGGAAAGACCGCCACTTATAATATTTTTTAATGAATTGTAATGTATTTTGTTTTCGACTAAAGCAGTGATTTCTTTACCAACAGAAACAATATTTGGATTAAAAGTAGTTTCAATGGTTGATGTAGCAATTGTAGGTCCACCAATCTGCATGGCAACAAAATTTACTACTATAGTATCGCTTGATATAGGAAGCGGAATATTGCCAATAAAAATAATTTTTGCAATTGAATCTATATAAACATTAGATTCAACTATTCCGGTAATATAATCACTAACAGAAACAATATTTGGATTAAAAGTAGTTTCAATGGTTGATGTAGCAATTGTAGGTCCACCAACTTGTACTGTAACTGGATCCCCAGTAACAATAGATTGAATGATTGGTCTTTCAGTAGTTCCAACAAATACAACACTTGCTACAGAATCAAGAAGTACATTAGATTCAACTATTCCGGTAATATAATCACTAACAGAAACAATATTTGGATTAAAAGTAGTTTCAATGGTTGATGTAGCAATTGTAGGTCCACCAACTGCTATGGAAGATTCAAATAAACCTAAACTAAAGGTTTCACTGAAGATATTTCCAACAAAAGCAATTTCCGCAATTGAATCTATATAAACATTAGATTCAACTATTCCGGTAATATAATCACTAACAGAAACAATATTTGGATTAAAAGTAGTTTCAATGGTTGATGTAGCAATTGTAGGTCCACCAACTGCTATGGCAACATTCTGAATTGATATAGTAGCCCAGGAAGTATCAATATCAGCAGAAACCTTAATAACAGAATTACTGTATATCTTCTCTTGTATTGTAATTAAAATTTCATCTCCAACTGAAGATATAGTAGGAGCAGTTTGAGTTTGCGTAACTGTGGTAATGTTAGAAACTTGTGCAGATCCCGTTTGTATAGACCCAATAGAAATTATATCTGAAGTTGATCCAGCACCAGACATTCCAACAGAAACCAGAGTAACATTTTCTCTGTATTGTCTTACGAAAGCACCTGCTTCGTGTGTGTAAGCACTTGTTCCATCAACTCCGCGAATAATGTTAAAGAAACGATCAGATAATTTATTATTATATCTAATAATTTCTCCATCTATCATTAATCTACCAGAAACAGTAAATTTAGTAGTATCAACAATATAAACAATTGAATCTGTTTTAGAAAGTGGCGATTGTAAATAACCACCAGTATCATGAAGTGCTGGATAAACAGGACTTTGAATTAATTTTAAGAAACTTCTTAAATCTAATAAAATTTCTCTATCCGAATCTATAATAGTTACTTTAGATTCTGCTTCTACTTTTGCGATTGGTGTTTCAATCGAAGAAGATACAATAGTTGATAAAGCAGATAGAGAAGTAACCTGTACAGGACCAAGTTGAAAATATAAATTAAGTGAAGGTTTTGCTTGATTTGCAGGTATTCTTGATTTTGCTTCTGATGGTAAAGTGAGAGTAATAAAAATATCACGATTAGCAATAGTTGCAGAAATTATATTTTCATAACTATAAATTCTTGTTGGAAGTTTTGGCAATTCGTTTGCGTTTAAATTAATAATTAAACTTTTTGTATCAATACGCGGAGTAAAGAAATTAGTAATAATTCTATGATGAGAATTTTTCTTGGATTTCTTAACATAATATCCACGAGTAATGTAAACTTTAGGAGGACATCTATATTCTCCACCAACATCAGTTAATACAACATCTATTGGTTCTCCATTGTGAACGACAACATATGCTTTAGCCCCGCCACCAGAAGCAGGAGCAATAATACTGCCGCCTTCATCTTTAAGTGCTTGTGGAACAAAATTTAATCTTGGACTATCTTCGTAACTATATCCAGCTGGTCTTGGCAAAATTTGTTTGGTTTCATATCTATCATAATCTTTTTTATTCCATGTTAATGAAGTAACTTGACCAAATGTAGGAGAAGAAGCATTTGTGTCTACATTTGCAATAATATCCAGTCCTTCTCCTAATTGAATACCATTATAATTTGATGTGGATAGTTTTCCTAGATATCCGGTAGTTACATCAGCACTTTCTCTATATTCTGTTTTAATTACTTCCGTTGGTATTGAAAAAATAGTTCTATATTCATTCTCTCCATCTATTTTAATCTGATCATCAGGAGCAAGAGCATTCCAATAATTTGGTTGTATTGAAGATCCAATTAACCACCCAGTAGTAGTTTTTTTCAATATATCTAATGTATCTTCAGTTTCTTCAAAATAAGCACCCCCACTAGTTGTGGATAATTGTTGACCGACGGAAACAATGGAAGAAGATGGTATTATTAAATCTCCTAATCCAGATGCTTTTCCGTCTATACAATAAATGTCTTTTGTGGTAACAAATTTTTTATTTTGTGATTCTATAGTAAGTATAATGTTATTTCCACTAAAATCAAATTTTTTAATAACTCCAATAGCTGTATTTGATGTATAACTATTACCTTGATAGCAAATAATATTAGTATTTTGTTTTATTTCGGGTTTATAATTTACTTTTATTTCAATTCTATTTAAATAATCATTATGATCAAAATCAAACAATGTAAGGAATTTAATAACATTTCTGCCATAAAGATACATAATATTAATTTTTTGACCAACTCTAAGAGGTTCAATAAAAGAAATATTAGATCCTCTAATTGTATATGATTGCAATCTTTTTTGTAATACTTCTTCGACAAAAACCAAAACATTTCTATCATCATCTATGGCAATTGTTTTTCCCGTTACTGCAGATCTCAATGTAAATGGACCAGTAAATTCATCATCTATGTATTTTTCATTAATAACTAATCTTTCGTATGCTCCTACATTATAAGCAAAGAAAGATTGCTTTGCTTTATTAAAAATATTACTAGAAGAAATTTCTTCAAATTTTCTTGGCGCTTCTACAAATACTATTTCGTTTGGTGTTGTAGTTCTTCTGATATAATAAGATCTATCGGATGGAATTAGTGGAGTAGTTCCAGATCTTTGTATAACCCCATCTATAGACACAATTAAATTATCAGTACTTGGTAATTGTACTGGCGTATTGTCATCATAATATAGTTGAAATGCGGTTTTTATATTGTCAA
>Ga0247844_1006501_pt1 | contig 13944 bp, 18 predicted proteins | sample LaCtaG_FD_192421 | JGI IMG/M metagenome (GOLD analysis project Ga0247844, IMG submission 192421) | Freshwater microbial communities from meromictic Lake La Cruz, Castile-La Mancha, Spain - LaCruzMarch201714.5m_1 | ecosystem: Environmental > Aquatic > Freshwater > Lake | place: Spain: Castile-La... | reverse complement strand
GTGGATTCTCATAGTGATCAATCACCTTGTCACTGTAGGCCATAAATCGTTATCTCCAGAAAAATAATATTGATTTGATTCGATCAATGTATTTTTGTAGATATTTCTGTTGGAATGCCTTGGCGTATTCGGGTTGTGGAAAATTCCAACCAATGAACATACCTACCATGATCCAAAATATAGTTTCTAACATAACAGCCTCCTATTGAAAAGTCAAGTTATTTGGTAGCTTGTTTGGCCACGCGGCTGGCCATTCGGCTTACTATGGCCTTGTTGTCTGTGGGCGCAGGTCCCGATGCTGTGGGCACTTCGGCTGCCGGTTGTTCATCAGCGCCACGGAAATATATCACATCTTTGTCAATGGTTCGTATCACATTACTCAAAGGTGCAGCGGTACTGGCATTGATAAAACTATCGTCACTGATATTGCTCATACCCATGTTCTTGGCGTGCTGTAGAAATGCATCCAGATCCATGGTGGCATTTTCTCCTGCAGTTTCGCTTTGATTCATAAAAAGTTCTGCCAAGGCAGTTAACCTCAGCAGATCATTTTTTGGAATGGCGGAAGGTGCTGAGGCAAACTCACGTAAACGCACAGTTTACTTTCTTGCGCGGCCCAGGGATTCTTCGCTGCCTAAATCTGCAGCAACTTCTTCTTCTGGGGGCGGCATATCTACTGCAGACATCTCGTCGCCGGCTGCGGCACCTAGATCAGCACCGGCTTCGGCACCCAATTCCGCACCAATGTCAGCTCCGGCGATACCACCAGCAGGTGCTAGTCCTGCGCCTGTGGCCTGACCTGTGAGTCCTGCCAATGCTGTGTCCATCTGACCTTTGCTGGCCTGCAGTGATTCCAACAATCCCTGCAGTCCGGCAGCGGCTGTTTGATTGAATGCCTGTGCTTTTTCTGTGCTGAGTTCGTACTTGATGGAATCAGTCAATGCTGGCAGTTCTTTGTACAGCATTTCCGAAGTCTGCTCAATCATCTTTTGCATACGATCAGCCATGTCCTGTGCGGCCAATACTACCTGTGCGGTTTCCACTTCTGAAGCTTCGCGCAAGGTCCGCTTGATCTGATAAACACCAGATTCCACAATGCGTTTTACTGCTATCTTGCGCTCCATCTGTGGATACACACGCAGATGCAGTTTACCACCATCGCGCTCGGCTGCTTCGTTCACACGATCTTTGATTTCTCTAACGCTGCAGCTCATGCCTTCTTCCATGTCTTGTTCGGCCATGGCCATGAGTTCCATCACAGCATCTTCATCATATTCTTCGCCCAAGGATACGCCACCTGTGGCAGCTGTGGATCCAGGTGCACCTTTGATCAAGGCCATGATTGATTCAGCGTCTTTTTTGTCCTGCGCCGAGGGATTGGCCATGCTTTTTCCAGGATGGGCCAACTGGCTCAGGGCTGCTGTCTGACCTGGTGTGAGTGCTTCCTGCACTCGTTGTTTCAGAGCCTGCTCCAACATCACGGCCTTGAGATAGGCTGCACTGCGCTGGCTGGTATGGAAATTTGGCTGGCGGCGATATTCACCAATGGTGCGGCTTACCTGCTCTAGCATGGTACGAGCCCTGGCAGCATCAAGGCTGGCAATGGCTAGCTTTTTACCAAATTGGCTTTCAATGATACCGGCTGTGTTTTTGCTGGTATTTTTAAGTGCGAGGTCTGTGAGTTTCATCAGGGGTAATCCTTTTAGTTTGTAAGTATTTAGTGACAACTGGGTATTTGTCCAGGTGAATTCGAGCATTTTCACGCAGGGCCTGCGCTTGACCCAGTTTGGATTCGTGCAAGCCAACATGGATCATGTTCTGTATGCGTGTCATGTGTATGTCAATGTCGGCCTGGGCCCGGCTCAACTGTTGGTCTAGATTCTGTATATGCTGGGCTGCTGGAAAATCCTGGTGTTTCATGGCTGTGCAATAGCGCAGTGCAGATTTCATGGTGTGGAATTTCTGCACACGCTGGCTGGGTTCTATAACCAGTATTTCTCCCCGGTGCGGTATCAGTTCATAGGCAGCATATATGGCATAACCCTTATGGGTGCGTAACAGCAGTTCTGGGTGGCGCCGGGATTCCTGTGCCAGTTTCCTCAGCGTTTCAAACTTGCGATTTTCCATCATTGATAAACAAACTTGGTATTGATCACTGAGCCTGTGGTTCTTATCACAGGTTCAAGATTTTCCACTGCTTCGTCCAGGCCAGTAATAAGTGGTACACCGTCGCAGTCCTGTATCAGCGCTGCCAGGGGTTTGCCGCTGATGTCATAGATGTCGGCAAATTCGCTGCCAAATTCAAAGGTCCAGATTCTGCTGGCTCTGCGATTCAGTCCCAGCACAGCTATGCTGGCGTCCTGCAGGATCTGTGGCGGTGAATACACAGTGACCTGGGTGCGCAAACTGATCAGTTGTGTGAGTGTTTCCCAGTTGCGCTGTTGGTTCCTGGCCCTGGTCAGTGCTGCCTGATCTGAGATCGTGTGTCCCTGCTGATCAGTCAAAGGCAATTGTGTGATCTTGGCATGATTGAGTATGCCAGTGGCTGTGCAGTCAAACAAGGTATAGCAAATGACTTTATTCATATTTCAATCTATAGTAAACTTCCACACGATCCAGGAGATCTTTCAGTTCTGAATCAGTCTTGGCCTGCTGCTGTATGTTCATCCACAGTTTGGCTCGCTGGTGCCGCACATGGTGGCTTTCCATGGTTTCTTGGATCATTTCCCTGGTATCTGCTGGTTGATTTTTGCGCCTGCGATAAATGGTTTGGCCTCCGTCGGGACTTTCATAGACATAACCCTCGTCTTGATTGTGATAATGATACTGATTGGACATACAAGTAATTAGTTGATAAAAAAACCGCGATGTAGAATCGCGATTTTAGTTTTCTGCTGGTATAACTAAAATCAATAACCCGAGGCTGTAAACACAGCACCATTGGCGCCGCTGACATCATCGCATAGTGTTACCCAACGACCTGCCCCATAGATGTTTTTGCGTGGGCCACCGGTGGGATCTCCGGCGAAAATGTCAGTGTAAACACCTTGCCAAGCATTGGCTCCTGCTAGGGTATTAATCTGTGTCCGTATCATACTAGCAGCTAGAACGCCTGTGGCCTGATAAGGAATATTTCCCTGGCCTCCGTTGTAGGATACTGTAACAAAATTATTGGTTGTAATATTACTGTTACCGTTGTTGATGGCTGTCCATGTGCTGAGATCAGTGCTGTATCTCGCGTTGCCTTTATCTGTATACCCTGGAGTAGGATTAAAAATACCAGCAGCAGTGACAGCATAGTAGTAAGTACCGTCATATGTCAAGGGCTGTGACAAGGGCCGAGTTCCGGTAGATCCACCCGCACTCCAGCTGCTGCTATTTGCGCTGACATAGATATTACCATTTTCATCGCCTGATATAAATCGAGATCCGTCAAACGACACGGTTCTCAGTGTAGCGGCTCCGGGTATGTTGCTGCCACCGCCGCCACCACCGCCACCGCTGGCAGGAGGTATAACTATCTGAATACTTTGTAAGTTTACGCCGGAAATGTCCATGTGATATTCTTTCAGCGTTATTTATTGCTTGATCAAGTCATAAAAAAACCGCGATGTGAAATCGCGGTTTTTAAAGTGCTCCTGGGTCTTTGAATTACGAAGCAGCTAGTTTGAAACCAACGTTTGTGGGTGTACCAACAACTTCACCTGTGACGTTAGCAGCAGCCAATGCTTGTGCGGCATTGCCAAATGTGCCTGTGTCATACAGTGCTACTGAGAGGAAACCACGTGTGTTGCCTGAACCTGCTACTGTGTCTACCTGATAGATAGCAACAGTTGTCAACTGCTGAATGCTCTGAATAACGTTGCTGACAGCGCCGTTAACGCCCATGCCGCCTGCAGCATTAGCGCCAGCAACAGCAAACTGCCAAAAGTCCAGTTTAGGACCAGCTGGCTGAACAGGAAGACCTGTAGAGATAGCGGTTGCGCTGATAGGACCGTTTTGTGTGTCCAGTGCAAATACTGGTTGTGCATCACCATTGGTGCGTGTAAAAATTGCCATGATAAATCTCCTTGTGTATGTGACCTTTTGGGGTCTGCTAGTATTTAGCTGTCAGGAGAAAAAATGGTGTTTTGGTCAGGCCAAACGGCCCATCATGGTGCGATACCAGCCGGGCGTGCCTTCTTGGATAGCCGGCAACTCTATGCCCTTGGGCTCTAGATCAGCACGGGCCTGGGCGAGTTTTGCATCTCGCTGGGGGTCTCGCTGCAGGGCCGTGACCACTGCTTCTACACCTGAGAGATCTTTGGGCGTGGCGCCAGGATACAATATCAACTCTGCTATTTCTCCAGGATCAGTTGTGATCATTTTGCCTGTGGCACGATCTTTCAAGCCATACTGCCCAGACCAGGTATAGCCTTGCGGATATTTGTTGTTGGCGCTGGCCTTGCCCAGGCTGTTGAGTATGATGTGCTTGACAGCATCTTTGTACTGTGTGTCGGCGGCAGCACGTTTGGCAAATTTTGCCCATTCGATGTTGGGCTCAAACATAAAGTCTACTTGTACAAATCCCAACTGTGGCTTGCCGGCCACGGGAGCCATGAAACTCATGGTTTCATATTCTGTGGGTTTCTTATCTTTTGCGGTACCACCTGCGATCACTAGATCAGGATCCAGGTCCTGGCTCTCTGCCCAGTTTTTTAGTATGCCGTAGAGTCGGGACTTGGGTGTTTGTGTTTTGTCCACTGCTAGATCTATATCTCCGGACTCGGCACGCAGACCCGTGCTGCCCAGCATGTTGTCCAACAGCGGCAGCCCTGTGAGTTGTTCCAACCAAAGCACTGTGGGCTTGACATCAGTCTGCTTTATGGTCTTGGTCAAGACTTCACCAGTCTTGGGATTTTTAAATTGATTGCCGCCTTCTTTTAGTATCATTTTATCGTCTACGACTATAGGTACCAGGAGCACTAATTATTGAACTGGTAGATCCACCGGCAGTGCTGGGTGAATTGGGTACTTTAATTTTTTTATTGACTGCTTCCAATGATCTGATCAAGAGATTTTGTATATCAGCAGGTGTGGGAGATCCCACAGAATCGTACCAAGTGGGGTGTCTATAATCGAATACTTCATTGTTATAGCGAGCCGATATAGATCTATCAAATATGGTAGCAGGTTTTATATCAACTCCATTGCCTGCGTCAATCCACTGTTCACCATAGCGCGAAGATTGTATATTACGATCTATGGCATCTTTCATGATCTTGGGTAAATTATACCATATAGAAGCAAATCCTGCCATGACACGCTGCAGTTCTGGATCTGCTGATTGGCCAACTTTATGCTGTGCAGACTGATCCAGCACCGCGTCATAAGTTCTACCTAGATTGTCCAATATCCTATTAAGTTCGGGAAATGATTTTAAATCATTGCCAAAACTCTTTTTAATATCATTGATAAAAGTTTCTATATCAGTGGTGGGTCTGTCTTTCAACCCCATGGTCATCAGCAGATTTTTAAAAACGCCAGTCTGATTAGATATCATCTGATTCAATAATTGTTGGGCTATTTTTCTGTAATTGTCAGCAGTGGGAGGGTTTGCAGTATTGGCTCTCTTAGTAAAGTTCTTAATCAACCAATCTTGACCTGCCTGGGATTTTTCTATTTCTGCATTGTATTTGTTGTCTTCTTTTCCAAATAGATCTTTTTGACCCACAGCACCAGCATAAGCAGCCTTGGCTATGTCTGCCCATGATTCTTCCGTGATTGGCTGCCGTTGATGTATTTCTTTAATTTTCATCTTGGCGCCTTATGATTCTGCGGAAACGCTCGGGATCGCGAGTGCGGATGGCATTGAGCAATTTGCGCTGGAGATTCTCCGCAGTTTCGGTGTCATAGGTACGATCTATCATTTCCAATAGATGTATGGCACTGTTGATGATGTTGCTGGCGCGACTCTCCACGATATGGTGGCGATCGCGCTCTTGATACATCTCATCTAATTCTTCTAATAAACTGCGAGTCTTACGTTGCATAATTGGTTCCAGCGATATAATATTTAGCAACCCGTTAGTTTTTATTTTGTTTAATTGCCCCTAACATGGCTTTTAATTTGGTGTTTTGTACATCGGCTGTGACCCGGGGCACGTCATCAGAATCTGTATTTGAAGTCAATACTTTGCTGGTACCTTTGATGCTGTCCAGTATATTCACCGTGGGTTTGCGGAAGGAGTTGGCATCTTCCTGCTCGCCGCAGTCGCGTATGCGCAGGGTTTCTATGTTGAATTCCAAATCTATTTTTGAACCCACGCCCGAACTGGAACGGGTTTTCATTAACTGTATCTGATATCTGCCTTTTTCTCGCATGCTTCTGCTGGTAAAGATACCAAACACATTGTCCGCAGTGTTGATCTTGGAAATACCTCCGGAAATGTGGCTGTGATCAAATTCAATTTCTTCCACTGCTGAACGATTCAACTGCGATGCTGTGACAAACAGCACATTTAATTCTCTGGCCAGATTACGCAATTCTTCTGACACATATTTGTCCTTCACAAACAGGTCATTGGGAGATACCTTGGCTGACACTGGCATCAACAAATCCAAATAATCCACGCACATGAAATCAATTTTTACACCGCGTTCAATTTCAAGATTTTTCACATAAGCACGTATGTCGTTCACTGTGCTCTGCGCTGGCATATACTTGATCATGAAATTGCCAGACTTTTTCTGCAGCAGGCCCAGTTTCAGTTCCACATCATCGATGTTGCGAAAGATCTCTTTGCTGGCTATGTCAGTCATCATGGAATCCAGTCGCATGGAGCACAGGCCTTCTGACAGTTCCAGTGTGATGTACACACCGCTGAGTCCGGCCATGACCCAGTTGGCTGCTAGATTTTGCATGAACAGACTTTTGCCCGATCCCGAACCCCCAGCAAAGATCTGCAGTTCTCCGCGATTGAAACCACCGTAGAGTTTGCTGTCAAGCACAGGCCAGCCTGTGCTGAGTTGGCCATTGTTGCTCTTGATGGCCATGAGTCGTTCACGCACATTGTGGAAATAGTCTGTGCCCAGTTCACGTGCTAGACACACATTGATGGCGTCTTTGATGATCTTTTCCACAGGACCAAAGTTGCCCTTTTCCAGCATATCTGCTGACTTCAATATGGCACGCTCTAGTTCTCTGTGCTGTGTGAACTTTTCAAACTCGGCCAAGAACCACTCTTGTGTGACAGTGGGCCTGGGTTCAAGATCCACTGAAGTCTTGGCTCGAACACTGTCTCTGTCGGGCACCACTTTGTATTTGTCAGCGTGTTCTTTGATGAATGCGGCTGCATCGCGTAGTTTACGATCAAAGTTTTCAGGGTTGAAAATGTTCTGCACACGAGCAAAGCACTCGTGATCCTGCACAGCCATCTCTAAAAAAAGACGCTGCATGTCAATGGTGAATTCAATTACTGCTGATTCGTTTTTCAATTTCTCTTCTCCTCAATTCGATTTTCAAACGACTGCGTTCTTGGCTGCGGAGTATAGAAACAAGGGTGGCGAGTCTGCCATGGTGGCATACGGCATCATTGACATCTTTGATGCTGGTGTCCCAAAGTGGCATACTGACTGTGAACCCTTGCTCCGCAGCACGTTCCGCAAGTTTCAAGCCAGCACTGTCTTGGTCTGGAATAATAATTATGTCTTTGTCAAGACTTTTAAGTATAGCTATTTGATCCTCATTGAGATCATTGTGCATCAAGGCCACACCGCCGATGCTGAGCGCATCAAAGATGCCTTCGCACACAACAATCACTTGATCCTCGGACCGGACCACATCTAGATTGAACACATAGCCCGGTTGCTGATTGCTGATGTACTTGGGGCGGCGATCATCCAAGTATCTTGAAGTATGGCCCACTATGTGACCACGATATCTAAAAGGCACTATGATCCTGAAGGCTTCTCTGCCCTGTGCTTCAGGCGTGATCCATATGTCGTCAATGTCAATGCCACGCGATTCACAGTAGAGTCTATAGGGCGCGTGGTCAGGATCCACAGGATCTATTTCCACAGCCAGTTCCGGCAGGCTCTGTTCTTCAAACTCGGGTAGCGGACGGCTACGGCGTTCCTGTGCGATTATGTCCTGTATGTCCCGCAGTTTGAGACTTTCCAACTGCTCACGTTTGATCTCTTCATCGGAGTATCCGGCCCAGGTCAGCAGGCGTTTGAGATTGTAGCTAAAGGTCCTGCCCGGAGTGTAAGTGGTCTTGAATCCGCAGTTGAAACAGTGATAAGTCCAGCCTGTGTCGTGTTCGATCACGCCACCGCGCCCCCGGCGATCAGGCTTGCCTTCGGTGTGCTCACAGCAGATGGCATTGAAACTGCGCCAGCCGGACGCTGTGCGTTTTACTCTGTTCATGCGGCCAAGTATATCTAGCATCCTGTTATTTTACAGGATAAAATGGTGAGTGTCAATCTCTGTAGAGTACTTGGGTTACCGAGTTGCCATAGATATTGGCAGCCACATTGGCATAGTAGGCCACATTTATGGGCACTGGTGGCAGTGCGAAACGGATGCGCACATAAGGATGATAGCCTTCGGCATTGAAATACTCTTTGCCATATTTGTTGTCGTAGTACTGCACATTGCCAATCTGATACCAATACACAGGCTGACCATCATTTTCGTTGTTGGTGGGTTCCCAGGATCCCTGTAGTTGTACCGCACCTGAGTAGTTGCGGAAGTCCACTTGGAAAGTGCTCTGTGGTGAACCGTTGCTTTGTATGATGCTGGTCCAGGCCACGGGACGATTCACACCATCAATGGCAGCAGTATTGCCAGTGTTGGTCACAGGTATGGTGATGTCTTCGCTGGCGGTAAATCTGGGAAACACTGAATCAACAATGTCCACTGAACCTCTGGCAGTGGCTGCATCATCCACATAACCTGCTAGGTACAGCGCATCGCCGCCCACTGTGGCCACTGCTGTGCCCTGCGAAATCAAGTTGGCGTTGCCTCCACCGGTGAGTTCGATGATGGGTGGCACCACATAGTTCTGTCCACCGTTGCGTATGGTTATCACATCCAGTCTATTGGTTAGATTGCAAGTGGCCTGTGCTTGGCTGGTAGCACCACCACCGGTCACTGTGATAGCAGGTGCTCCGGTATAGCCACGACCAGCATTGGCCACAGTGATACCTGTGAGCCTGCCTGCAAGATATGCCACGGCAGTGGCTGTGGTGTTGATGTTGGCTGCACCAGGATCAAAGGTCACAGTGGGTGGTGCATCGTAGATGCCAGCGTCTACTATGTTGATCTCTACTATGCTGTTGCCTGCAAATGTTATGGTGGCGTTGGCTGTGTTGGCTGCCTGCAGGGCAGCATTGGCGCCCAGGCCCGGACTGAACGTCACGGCAGTATTGGCATCATCGGGATCATAACCATCACCCACATTGGTTATTTCCACAGATTCAACACCGTAGGTGATTTGTGCCAGGCCCAGGGCACTGAAGCCTCCGCCGCCGGCAAATGTGATATTGGGAGTGTGCGTGTAGCCCACACCGGCATCTAGTACCACACACTGATCCACTGCGCCAGTGATGGTGGCAGAGAGATTGGCTCCGGTACCGGTGCCGTATACTGACACCGTGGGAGCCGAAGTATAGCCTCGACCACGGTCGGTGATACGCACTGATTTTATGATGCTGTTGCTGGCACGCTCTATGCTCCAGCTAGCGGGCTGTGCAGGAATGGCCACGGATTCTGCTGCTGTGATTATGGCCCTGCAGGTACCCAAGCGGCTGTTGATGTTTTCCATCTGCTTGGCCAAAAGCAAATTCTCACCGTCGTTGGATATCAATCGCAGAGTAAAACTAAACAAGCTGATGTCCACTGGCTTTTGTTCTTGGTTAAGAAACTGAAAACTCAGGACGTTGTCTACACCTTTGTTGATGATAAGTTTCTTACTAAACACTGGACTCCACCTGTACGTTGTATTTAACTCTGTGTCAACAAGAAGAACGATGGATTTTTGGTCCACTAAATATGCTGAACTTGAGTACATAGTTATATATTTATGCCCAATGATTTCCAGAATCTGTTAAAAGAAAAGTACCCGTTTTTGACGCTGTTACGCTATGCTGGCACGGAATACGTGGGCATAGTACAGAACTCTGATGACATCATTACCACCCTGTACGACTATGGCAGTATCGCTGATGCAGATCTCAAGGGCAATTTTGTAGAACTGGCCAATGTGTGGTGGTGGGAAAGCAATCGCAGCATACCCATCAATATTTTCCTCAAACAGGACTGGGAGATATTCCGCCCGTTTCTCAAGACTTTTATCAACAAAGACATTGAAATACTCATGGGGCCGGTGACCAGCCTAAACGACATAGCCCGCAAAAAGATCAAGCGTAAGTCAATTACCTTGGTCAAGCGTATGGACTAGGTTCATATGCAAGGCCACCAAGTGCGAGTACGCCACCGAGTGGCTGCGCTTGAAGTAATATCCATCCTGCTCAGGTAACCAAATACGTTCTGCTACTTCTCGCCAGGTCTTGCCCTGCAGATATCGCTTGGCTGGTCTGATCACTGCTATAAACATGGCCATACGTGCCACAGTGTCCACTGGTTCGGGCATACGCTGCAGTTGATCCCAGGCATTGTTGATATGCACGATCTTTTGCACAAACTGCTGATCCTGCAATCGTTGCCAGGGGGGAGTGGCGGCCAGCATCTGATCATAGTGCTGTTGATCCCGGATCAGTTGATACACTGTGTTGTTCAGCAGATCGATCTTGAAATAACCGCGCTGTTCGGCCTGTTGGTAATCTATGCTGGCATAACCGTTTAGGGTGTCCCTGGGAATGTCAGTGATGTAGATGCCAGAATTGTGTCTGACCAACTGATCGTTTTTGCGCTGGCTGGCTGCCGTGTAGTCAATCAGAGCCAGCACCTGATCGCGATTGGCCAAGTCTATGTCAATGTCTGCGGCGATTTTCATAGGCCCTGCTGTTGCAAATCGTGTTCTATTTTCAATTGTGTGGCTGCGTAGTCACGGAAACGCTGTGGCCAGTAGTCAGGATCAATCCAACTATAGATGATTTCCTGTTGTTTGGAATCCAGTCTTGACACAAACTCATGTCCTGACGCACAGTTCAGCACTGTCCAGGCCGTGACGCGCCCGGCTGTGATATCCTGTACGATGAGATTGGCATTGAGATATCTAAAGTAATCTCTGTAGTTGGCCAGACTTGAATAACTCTGCATGGTTTCTGTGGCTCTGGCCACAGCATCGTTGGCATCTTCCCTGCGAGTATGAGCCAGCAAAAATTCTTCGTAGATACGATCGCTGCTCCAGTGATAGTCGATCTTGAGTCGGCGTTGTTCCGGAGCCAGCAGCCATCGCACATAGTGTGGAAATGCTATGACTCTGCTGTTTACACAGTATCTGCCAAACTTGACCAGCACACGATACAAACTGTTGTTTTCAAAACTGTGCCACTCGTCTGAGACCTGCTGTCCCAGGCTGCGCTTGATGGCTATATAAGCCTGCAGGCCCAACAGCACAGACTTTTCACCGCGGCTGTGGAATCGGCGTTTGGGTTCACAGAGATGCGCCAGCAGTGTGGATTCTCTGCTGAACTCTCGTTCACAGTGTTGGCATTTATGTTTTGTCGTGTCCAAGGTCTCTATGATATTGTTTGATATCTGCGTCTGTTATCAGTTGATCCAGTACTTCTGCGTCGGCTGTTTTGATTTCAGGAAACAGTTCTCGCAGGGTCTTGGTACGTCGGGTTTCCCGGGATTTTTTCACACGCGGCCAGGAATGCCGCTGTCGTCCCAGGCCCGGACTGGCTGCGATCAGCATATACCACTGCAGTTTGGGATGTCGGCTGAGAAGGAAAATATTTTTGTTGGCATAGTGATTGAGCAGTTGCACATACCCCGACTGCACATCTGGTCCGGCGTCGACATAACTCATCCAGCGCAGGGCCATGTAGCCACTGAACTTTTTGCGATCTTCCGCAGACAACTGATCATAGTACCCGCGATCTCTGCGATCTATGGCAGCCAGCAAGTCCCACAAAAAATTATCGCGCTCGGCCACTACCAGGCCTTTCTATAGTCTACCACTTCGCAGTTGCGGCTGATGTCCTTGACAAAATACACGCATTCAGGATTGGGTTCATCATCTAGCGGAACACACAGCATCTGTCCGTTCTTTAGTTTGGGAGCATACCAAGTTATCTCATGATACACATCAATGATCTGTGTGTCAAGGAAACTGGGACGGAACGATGTCAAGGGATTGAACTGGAATGCTTTGAATCCGCGATCATTCAAGCTGGTCAATGGCAGCACTTCCAGATCGCCCAGTTCGGGCTCACCAATCAAGACCTTCCAGTCCAAGGGCATCTTTACACGATGCCGACCCACTTGTAGTATCAAGGCAGGGCTGGTAAATGATTCCAAAAATATCAATGGTATATAGTGATAGTCGGGCTCGTCGGGGTTGCCGTTGTCAAACACGCCAAAACGCAGGTCGTCAATCTGCTCGGGCAAACTGTCTAGTTCATAACTGATGTTGTCTAAGGTCAAGATTTTCATATAACAATTATACTTGAGATTGAGCAAGTGTCAACCTAACGATACTCCAATTTCTCTTGGGTGAATGGATATTCTGCTTCTCGATAAAAGGTTTTGCGTTTGGTCAAGTGTCGCTTGGCGAATCTGCAGGTTGAGGTTATGTCCCAGATCTGAACAAAGTCTTTGTCTTCTGCTTTACGAATGCCACGACCAATTGACTGGATAACACGCACAAAAGACTTGCCAGGCTCAACAAGCACCAGATTAAAAATACGGGGAATGTTAATACCAACTGAGGCCACACCGTAAGTAGCGACAATGATTTTGTCTGTTGTCTCCGATACTTCATCATAATGATCTTGCCTTTCTCCTGCTTTGGTAGCACCTGATATGAATACAGCACGGTCGCCCAGTCTATCTACCAAGGCACGACCTGCTGTGATACGATCCACTAGGATCAGCGTATTTCCGGTTCGATTTACTTCCTGTACTAGGCTGGCGATGGCATCCAGCCGATCTGCATCTTCCAGCAAAAACTTCAACTCGCTTTGATAGTTGGTATGTTCCTGATGATCCACCAACTGTACCACGTTCACATGGCACTGTGCCAGCACACCTTGCTGTTGCAGTTCTGCGGCTGACAACTGTCCCACCACGGGACCTATGCTGACGTGCAGTGCTTCGGATTCAAACTTTTCTTTGGGTATGGTACCTGTGAGTCCCCAACGTATGGGTATCTGGCTCATGACGCCGGTCAGTAAGGTTTTCAATGCGTCGGCCTTGGCCATGTGTACTTCGTCCACTATCACACACACCACACCTTCTATGAACTCGCCGATGGTGACATCACCTATGTCGTTGCGTGTGTTCTTCAACAGATTGTTTAGGCTTTGCCAGGTGCAGATTGTATGCGTCTTGTTATATTCCTTGCGATCTCCAAAGTACACGCCCACATCCAATCCCAGATTCACATAGTCTTTTTCTGTTTGTGTCACGAGACTTTTGTTGGGCACTATGACTATGGTGCGACCATGTGATTCGCACAGTTGGCTCAAGGCCGCGGTCATGATAGTTTTTCCAGCGCCAGTGGCTATTTCCTGCAGGCACTGCGGATTGGTAATAAAATTGCGGATGATGGAGACCTGATAGTCTCTCAACACTATGGGCTCGCCTTGGGCAGGATGCCCAGCGGGCCACTGTCGATCAGCAAAGGTTGACTCTGTAATTTCAGGAAACTCAAAGTCTCGGCTGTATTCACGCAGATCTTCCAGTTCCACATCATAGCCTTCTTCGTCCAGCACAGGCAATATTTGGGGCAGCAAGTTCACATATGTGCTGCCGCCCAACTGGAAGAACGACAC
>Ga0247844_1006498_pt1 | contig 13957 bp, 13 predicted proteins | sample LaCtaG_FD_192421 | JGI IMG/M metagenome (GOLD analysis project Ga0247844, IMG submission 192421) | Freshwater microbial communities from meromictic Lake La Cruz, Castile-La Mancha, Spain - LaCruzMarch201714.5m_1 | ecosystem: Environmental > Aquatic > Freshwater > Lake | place: Spain: Castile-La... | reverse complement strand
ACTGCATCCCGTCACCGCCCATGAACGGCGTTTTCATGCCGAGGGTGCGCATCTGGCGCACCATGGGGGCGGCCTGAGGGTCCATGCCGCCGAAGACCACCACATCGGGCCGCTTGGCCTTCAGCGAGGTCAGGATGGCGGTGAAATCGGTGGACTTGTCGGTCGTGTATTCGCGTCCGACGACCTTGCCGCCGGAGGCCTCGACGCTTTTCACCACCTCATCGATCAACCCCTGACCATAGGCGGTGCGGTCATCGACCACCACCACCCGCTTGCCCAACCGCGTCGCATACTGACCCAGGGCCTTACCCTGTTGGGAATCGTTAGCCATGAGCCGGTAGGTGGTGTCGAACCCTTGATTGGTATAGGCGACCGCGGTGGAGGCGGGCGACACTTGCGGGACGCCGTTTTCGGCGTAGATGCGGGAGGCCGGGATGCTGGCCCCTGAGTTCAGATGTCCGACCACCCCCTTGACACCCTCGTCCACCAGTTTCTGGGCAACCACGGTCGCCGTCTTCGGGTCCGCCTGATCATCTTCCACCAGGAGCACAAACTGCACCGGCTGGCCGCCGATGGTCGGCGTGGACGCGTTGATGGTATCCACCGCGAGGCGCGCGCCGTTTTCGATATCCTTGCCGAGGTGTGCCTGCGGCCCGGTCAACGGGGCCACACACCCGATCTCGATCGTCCCGGCGGCGGTCAACCACGTCGGCATCGACCAGGATGCGGCGCCGAGAACTAAAGTGATCAATAACTTGGAAGTCATGGGTCTACTCCGGATGCCAGTCGGCAAGGTTGACAAAGGCCGGCCCCGGCAGCGCATCCGACGATCGCTGCCGCGCGAGGGGGCCTACTGGACGGGCATATTACCAACAGAACGCCTGCAACACCTTGGTGATGTGGGTCAGACCGCGGACGCGCGCTTGGAACCGCCAAGGCACAGGGGTGATTCCGGAGCCGCCCCACCCTTGGCGAGCCACTCATCCGGGGTCCAGGCGTGCAGCGCCAGTGCGTGCAGTCCGTGGTCGAACTCCTCGCGCAACAGTCGGTTCAGCGTCCGGTGACGGGCGACCAGACCCTGACCGGTAAACTGCTCGCTGACCACCAGAAGCTTGAAGTGCGACTCCGCCCCCGCGGGCACCGCGTGCATGTGGCTCTCATCCACCACCTCCAGATGCAGCGGGGTCAGCGCGGTGGCTACAGCGGACTCGATACGGTCGTGTCGATTCATTGGGGTACTCTCGGTGGGTCGGCAGGACAGCGGCGCAGGACCGGCAAGGTTCGGTGAAGTGGGGTTTCCGGGGCGCGCACTGGTGGGTCAGCAAGGCGCTGAGCCCGGTTGGGCGAAAGGTGAGGCCGAGACGTCCTCTCGGCAAGCCGTCGCTTGACGGCACGCACGCTGACGAAAGTACCTGATCGACGGCGTGCCGGTGCGCATCACGGGCGTGGTGGAGACCGTCGCGGACTGCGCCAAGCGCCGCAACAAGATTCGCTCAATTGTACACTGAATGCCTCCGTTCTCCGTCGACTGAACGGTCAGATCGCCTCATATCGGGCTTTAAGGTGATTTCCGAAGAACTTCGTACCACGCGGGCTCAACCTCCGGCGACCGGAGGTCGACGCTTTAGCGGGCGGCGGCGCCGCGTTCGGCTGAAACGTCGACCTCCTGTCTGTTGTGGGCCTCGATCAAGATTCCGGCCACTTGGGCTCGCCGGGTGCGTAGTCAGGCCATCCTGGCCTGACACCGTCAGGGCTGGAAGCCCTGACTACGCACGCCGCTGGCGGGGATTACGATCAAGGCCCTGTTGTGCGGGTGCAGCAAGATCCGCCGGGGGCCGTAGGGGCGACTTCAGTCGCCCCAAAATCCCTAAGGATCTTGCAAGCATGCGCAGTTGGGATGCATAGTCCTGGGAATCGCCTTAGGTGATTTCCGGAGCACCGGATGCCACCCACCATCGGCTCGGATATCGGTGCGACTTCAGGCGCATCGATTCGGACGCAGGTGCGACTGAAGTCGCACCTACACTGACCGGTATCGAAATTGTCGGAAATCGCCTAAGCAGTAGACTCCTCACGGACTGGCGAAATGTCGAGCGCCCTGCGGCGAGCCTGTCCCTTCCGATCCGCTCGGGAAAAGGTGATGAGCCGCTCGGTTCGTTGTGAACAATAGTCGGAGAGGCTCTTCGGTTGGCAGCCTAGCGCGACTTCGCGCGAGACTAAAATCGCACTAACCCGATCGACGCCCATCGAGATTCGGAGACATGCCCCGTGAACGCTACCCTTGACGACATCGCGCCCCTCGAATACCTGGATGGCCGCATTACCGTCCATCCGGACATCTGCAATGGGCATCCAACCATCCGCGGGCGGCGCATCACGGTCGAGACCGTCCTCGGCTTCCTGAGCGCCGGCGAATCCCAGGATGAGATTCTGCGTCAGTATCCGTCTCTTGAGCCGGCGGACATCGACGCCTGCCTGCGCTTTGCCGCGGAACTGATGGCTCACCGTTACACCCTACAGCGAGTGGCCTGATGCCGCGCTTTCTGATCGACGTCAACCTGCCCTACCGCTTCTCGGTTTGGTCGGGGGACGCGTTTGCTCACATGCGCGACATCGGCGAGACCTGGACCGACACCCGAATTTGGCAGTACGCCCGGGAGCGGGACCTGGTCATCGTCACAAAGGATACGGACTTCTCCGATCGCGCGATGATCAGCACACCGCCACCACGGGTCGTGCATCTGCGCTTTGGCAACATGCGGATGCGGGAGTTCCACACCTTGATCTCGCGTCTGTGGCCGAGCATCGTCGATTTGAGCGCGGCGAATCGGCTGATTCGGGTCTATCAAGACCGTATTGAAGCCGTCGAATGACGGCGGAAACCCGAGCAAGTCAAGCGGGTATCTGGAACAGCACTGCGGCGTCGCGCGACTAAACCGCGCCAGCTCCGGCAATCGTCGCGTCCGCCGGGGCCGATCCCAGCCAAAAACACTGCATACCGCGCTGGGCGCGGTTTAATCCCCGCGCAACTCGATATGGTCCGACAGCAGCAAGTCCTGCGTCGCCGTGACCACGACCTGTAAGGGTCCGGTCAAGGACGGCTGGGCTATCGACTCGCGGGTCACCCCCTCCGCCCGGCCGTAGAGGGTGAGCCGCAAGTGCTCGACGGTGCGAACATGCAGTTGCAGGTCGGTCAGGATGTGCGCGAACTCGCTGCGGGTCGGGGCCGTGCCCAGCGCCTGAAACAACTCGGCAAGGGCGCCGAACAGCGGCAGCGCCTCTGCACCCAGGCCAAATTCCGCGGGCGCGTACGCGATCTGCTGTTCGGACACCCGCCCCACCCAGACCCGAAAACTCGCCTTTTGGATGGCGTGGTAGAGCGGACTTTCGGAGATCAGAAACAGCAGCAGGTGACGCGGGTTGGCGAAATACCGGCCGCCGCGCACCTCCCAGAAGCAATCCGCGATCAGCCGATGGATGCGGATATGCTCACGAAAGTCCGCGGCCTGGAGTTGATCGAGGATCAGGACCGTCGGCTCACCCTCGCTTTGGGCGCATGCTTCGCTAACCGTTTGGTCCAGCGCGTCGATGGGCGGCTCGGTCCGACCCAGTTCGTCCTGGCTGGGCGGCAGGATCACCTCCGGCAAGGCCGGATGGGCCTCGGTAAAGTCCAGATAAAGGCAGTGGGGAAACTCCAGCGCGCGCGCCAGCGCGGTGGCGAAGGCGGTCTTGCGGCGCTCGCCGTCACCTTCGACCGCGAGCGTGCGCAGGGTCCGGGTCGGGCTTTCGAGCACGCAACGGACCTGGAACTCGTAGTCGTCGTTCGACTCGAATCCGCACTGGGCCATCTGTTCGCGCAAGCTCGGCATTTGGAAGATGATAGCCTGGTTGCGAGGGATTAGGGGGGCGGCGACCAGAAGCAGAATGCAGTCATGGCTCAACCAGCGTCGGTCAACCAAGAACGCCGCCCGCTTGCGCGCGCCTTGCCTGGCTTGGCCCGAGTAACGTGGTGAAGAACCCTGAGGCACCGGATGCGCGGCTCGCGATCAGGAGTTGCCCCGAAAATTTGTCAGAAATTTTTACACCTTACACCACGCCCGGCTGGTGCAGCGCGCAAACATGAGCGATACCTTGCTGTTAAATCTATTTTTTTTATAAATGGTGTAATTTTTGCTCGTCACTACTTCAGGGACACTTGGAACCACCGATGCGACGCACTCCAACTTCGGAATGACAACATGAAGAGACAGCTTCTGCTCGCCCTCACCATGACCATCGGGCTCGCCGCGTCGCCCGCCAGCGCCTTAGTCATTGACGGATTCAACGACGCCACGATGACGCTGCAAGCCACCGGCACAACCAATCAGGGGGTCGGCGGGTCGGTCGTCGATGCTATTGGGAACGCCCGTAAACTTAGTATAACCAACATCTCCGGCGCAAACTCTTTCCAGACCGCCATTGCGCTGATCGACTACGACGACTCCAACAAACTGTCCATCAGTAACGCCGATGGGGTCGATAGTACGGTCACGGTGATCTGGGACGGCACGATCACGGATCCGTTCTCGGTCGTCAGCACAGGACTCAACAGCGCGGACTTGACGATAGACAATGACACCGGATTCTTGTTCACCATTCCGACGATCGACTTGCAGGTCGAGATGGTCCTGACCGTCTGGGATAGTGACAGCAGCGACTCCTTCGAATACGAGTTCCCAGGTCCCGTTGATCGGTTTTTTATCCCGTTCACAGCATTTGCAGGGGTCGATTTCACAGACGTTGGTGCCATCCAACTCGTGCTAAACGGTCCAGTCGCCTGGGACGGCTCAGTCGATCTCTTCCAAACCGGTAACCCCGCTCCTTCCCCTGGAACAGTGCTATTGCTTGGTGCAGGTCTGCTGGCCTTGGTCCGTCGGCGCAAGCGCACTGTGCCACACCACTGATCGGAAGGGTCGACCAAGGCTTCGCTTGGCGCACGCGGCCCGCCGGTTTACGCTGCGGTGCACGGCCCTGTTAATCAGCCTCGATGCGGTGTCGAGGCTGACGCCGGGGCGCTTTCACACCTGGGGTTTTACCTGCTATGTCGTTCCTCGCCAGCCTGCGCTCGGCCCGGATGGTCGCGCTTGTCACGCCCTGGCTGTTGCTTCCTGCAATCACGGTTCGCGCGGACGCCACCGGCGACGCCATGTCCTCTTGGCACGCGGGGGATGCCCGCACCGCAATGATTCTGCTGAGAGATCACCTGGAGCGTCACGGCTCAGACGCCGCCGCCCGCCTGCTGCTGGGCCGCGTCTATCTCGACCAGTCGGCAGGGGCAGCCGCTGAACAGACGCTGCGAAGGGCCCTGAAAGATGGCCGGTTCGCGTCGGCGGACCATCAAGTCGAGTTGGCCGAGGCGCGCCTGCTGCAAGGCAAGTTCACGCAGATCGTCGAGGATCCCGCGACCTTGGCCGCCACGGATCCGGCCGACCGGGCGCACCTGCACGCAATTCGGGGTGAAGCCTATCTCGCGCTGGGCCAACCGGAACAAGCCGATACCGAGTTTCACATAGCCTTGGGGTTTGTTCCGAACCACGCCCGGACCCTGCTGGGTCAGGCCAAGCTTGCGCTGACGCAAGGCAGTAAGGATCGCGCGCGGGAGTTCCTGGACCAGGCCGTAGCGTACCACCCGCAGGATGCGCGGGTCCTGGAGTCCCTTGGCGAGGTTCAGTTTGGTGATGGACAGTTCATCGAAGCCGACGCGGCCTTCACCCAGGCGATCGCCTACGGCCGCAGCGACTGGATGGCTCAGTACAAGCGCGCCCTGACCCGCTTGGAGCTGGGTCAACTGGATCAGGCCGCGGCGGATATTGCGGCAGCCACCCGGCAGAGTCCCAATTTCCCGGGGCTCAGCTATGCCCGCGGCATTCTGCTGCTCAAGCAAGAACAACCGGAACAGGCCCTTGCAGACCTCCTGCTTTACTTGCGCGTGCGGCCCAAAGACCCCCAGGCAGCCTATCTGGCCGGAACCGCGCTCTACCAACTGGGCCGTTACCATGAGTCCGAGGAGTATCTGGAGCGCGCCTACAGCGCCGCTCCGGGCACACCGACCCGCACCGCCGCCCTGGCGGCAGTGCGGCTCGCGCGCAAGGATTTCGCGGGTGCCGAGGCTGTGTTGCGGCCCTTTGCCGATCAGCCGGACGCCGCCCCCGCAATCCAGGAACTCCTGGGTCAGGCGGTCCGGGGCCAGGGTCGGGCGGCTGAGGCGCGCGATCTCCTGGCCGCGGCGGTCACCGCGCGTCCAGACGGCGCCACGACCCGCTTGCGGCTCGCCGAAGCGATGCTGGCGGCCGCGGATCCGGTCGGCGCCGAGCCGGAACTGCGGGCGGTGCTGCAGGCGAGCCCAGGGAATCAAATCGCACGGCTGATGCTGATCCGTATCTACCTTGAGAAGCCGGACCCCAAGGCCGCGCTGACCGAGGCCGAGGCCCTGATCGCCATCACTCCAAAAGATCCCCGCGCCCTGAATGCCCTGGGCCTTGCCCATCAGGTCAACGGTGATCCAGCGGCGGCACGCGACGCCTTTGCACGTGCGTTGAAGAGCGAGCCCGACTTTGCCGATGCGGCCTTCAATCTGGTCGCCGCAGCGCGGCGCGAGCCTGATCCCAAGGTCGCCGGGGCTCTGTGCGAACAGGTGCTGGCCGCCCAGCCAGAGCACACCAATGCCTTGTTGCTGCTGGCCCAACTCGAGGTCACGGCGGGCCGGCGCACGGCCGCGCTTGCGCGGCTGAGCGAGGCGCTTGCCAAGGATTCGGGGAACCTGGCACTGCGGCTCAACCTCGCGCGCGGTTATCTCGCCGCGGGTTCGATCCCTGCGGCACAGCGCATCCTCAAAGACCGACCGCAGGCCGCGGCCGCCGACCCCGCCTTTCTGATGGTGCAGGCGCAAGCCGAGCTGGCGGCCGGTCAGACCCGCGAGGCCGTCCAGACCCTGGAAACCCTGATTCAGTTGCAGCCGGATTCGGCGCTGGCTCACTTCCTGCTCGCCGCCGCCTATGCCGCCGGCAATCGGGTCATGGAGATGCAATGGCAGTTGCTGGAAGGCTACCGGATCGATCCACAATCCCCGCCGGCGGCGGCAACCCTGGATCGCGTGGCTGCCGCCTTACCGGATTCACCGTTCAAAAACCTTCTCGTAAACACGCTTCGAGACAACCCCGGCGACGGCGCCGCGATCCTCCTGTTGCAGGCCCGTCTCGCACTCGCCGCGGAGCATTACCCGGACGCCTTGCGACTATTTGGCGACTTGGTACAGGCCAGGCCGGACGATCGCGCGCTTTTCATGGAGTTCCTGAACGCCCAGGTCAAGGCCGATGAACTCTTCCCCGCAAGTCAGGCCGCCCAGGCTTGGGTCGGCGCCCATCCCGACGATCGTGAGGCCCGCGGTCTGCTGGCCCAGATCGATGCCCGGCGCGGACGGGTCGCGCAAGCGCTCCAGACCTACCGTGAACTGCTGCGGGAAGAACCGCAAAACGCCCAATACAACAACAACCTGGCAATGCTGCTGATCGATCGGGAGCCGGCCGGGGCCGTCACCTACGCACGGGCGGCCGCCGCCGCGGCACCGCAGGACCCGGCGGTGGCGGACACCCTGGGCCTGGCGCTGCTCGCCGCCGGTGACACCCGTGGCGCGGTGCAGACACTGGCCAAGGCCTATGCCGCCCTGCCCAAGGAACCCACCGTCGCCTTCCACTACGCGCGCGCCCTGGCGGCGGACGGCGATCCGACCCAGGCCCAGACGGTCTTACTGCCCATCACGGATCTCGCGTTTCCGGAGCAGGCCCAGGCCCAGGAGTTGCTCAGACAGCTTGCGCCGTGAACAGCCGCGGCAGCCGCGGACGGTCCGCACAGCGGACCCTACGGTAACGTCGTGACCTGTAGGGTCCGCTGTGCGGACCGACGACCGTGCAGATCGCGCGATGGCCGGTTTTATGACCAAGGCCCGCCCGCCGCACTCAGGCGGCCGGCAGCACCATGGGGCTGCGCTTTTTCGGGTTGGCCCGGAACAGCACGGCAACATTGCCGATGCGGGTGACGAGCACCGACCCGGTGCGCTCGATCATCGGGGTGAGGATGGCGTCGCGCAGCGCCCGGTCCCCGACGTTGATCTTGACCTTGAGCAACTCATGGTGACTCAGCGCCAGTTCGAGCTCCGCCAGTACCGCCTCGGTGAGTCCCGCCTGACCAACCATGACGACCGGTTTCAGTGGATGGGCCTCGCCCCTGAGCCAACGCCGCTGCCCCGGGGTGATCGCCGGGGTGATTGCCGGAGTGATCGCCGGGGTGATTGAAGTTGAGATCGCCATCATGAGTCTGTATCCGTAAGTCGCGCCGATGCGTTGAGTCCGCCGCCGGACTTGGCGGTGACTTGCGCAGTGGCCCTGATTATAGCCGCTACGGATGTGACCCTTGGCAACCTTGGCCGGCGAAAACCCGGCGCGGCCTCGATCACCGTTTCGGCCACGCGGCATCGTAGGGTGGACAAGCGTAGCGCAGTCCACCAGCGGCGGCACGGGATTCGGTGGACTGCGCTAACGCTTGTCCACCCTACGGCCCTGGACTCCAAACGAGCGCCGCTGGCCGGAACTGGTGATCAAGGCCCGCACTCCGGGGCAAAGGTTTACACCGGATCAGTCGGAGCGGGAACTGGAACCGGTGCCGGCGCGGGAGTAAAGAGGTCGGCACTGACCTGATCGAGTTGCTGATAAACCCGACGCACCCACACCTTCACCCGCTGACGGTCCATGAGGCCCAGGCCGGAGTCACGGTTGTGGGTCGCGGCCCACAGACTGGTGCCCTGATGGTCGATCTTCCGCATGGTACCGGCATTCAATTCCGGCAGATCGATGACCGCCGCCCCCAGCCACTGGGCACGGGTCCGGACCGGGGACGACTCGAAGGCGGAGAAATCCTTGCCGCGGCCGTAGTTCTTCACCACCACATAGGAAGCCGCGTGGTTGTAACGCTCGAACAGGGCGTCGAGCAGGGCGATACCGTCGGCGCCGTCGTCGAGCACATGCCAGAACACCACCGGCACCTGCTCGTCCGCGGCCAGGCTGAGCAGATCGTTTTGCTCGATCCAGCGGTGCAGCGGCAGCGAGGTCTGGGCGGCCAGATCCACCAGGACATCCTGGTCGGCCGCCAGCGCGGCATCCATCAACTGATCGGCGCTCTCGAACTCGTCCAGCGCGATGGGCCGGCTGAAACCCGCGTAGAAGCGCAGCAGGGCGCCGTGTGAACGGTCGGTATCGAAGGCGGTAAAGGGGCGCTGGTGATCGATGTGATACTGAGTCAGGAGTCGCGCCAGGACGGACTTGCCGACCCCGCCCTTCTCACCGCCGACGAAATGGATCTTGCTCATGCTGCCGCCTGTCTGTGTGTAAATGGACTCGGCGAGCGGAGACTCGCCGGGGCCGCATGGTAGAGCCTCAAGCGGCCGGCTGCCAGCAGCCGGAGTGATCTTCAGCAGTCGTCGGTCCTGACCATGGTTCCGGCCAGTGCCTGTGAAGCGCGAACTGAAGGCTCCCGTCCCCCGTGGGAGCGGCGTCCCGCCGCGATGCGGTGCTGCGGTAACCTCGAACGCTGCGGCTGCGCGCCCGGCCCCATCGCGGCGGGACGCCGCTCCCACGGGGTCGCTACGCGACTTTCACGGCAAAATCCCCGGCGACCGACGGATCGTCTCAATCCTCGAAGCGTCCGACACCCGGTATGTTCACCTGATCCTCGCTAAAATCGCCGGTATCCGCCCCGCGGTGACAGGCCTGACAGTTGCCGAAGCTGCCGACCTTGGGGTTGTTCTTGACGTAGCGCGCCGGAACCTCGTCATGTTTGCGCTGAAAATACGCCGTTTGGGTGATCCGCGGCGGTCCCTCGCCCTTCGTCGGCCGCGCGGCGAATGCCCGTGAGCGGACCCGGTCGTTGCGGTCCGCGGCGTTACCCTCGAGGTAGGTGAGCAGTTCGGCATTGACCGCCGGGTCCAGCGTGGCGTCGTCGCCGAAGTGATTGTCCAGCGTGCCCATGACCTGCGCCCAAGACGCGGCGGGCAGCAGTCCCGGCTGGAAGGCGAAGTGGCAGCCGCCGCACTCGGTGCGGTACTGCGCGTTGGTTACCGGCGCCAGGTCGCCGCGGGCCATCAGGCCCTTGCCTTCACGATGGCCCTTGCGGTCGTGGTCGTCGTCGTCATCGTGCTCGCTCCAGGCGAGACCGCTCGCCCCGAGGGCGATCAGGGCCGCGCCCGCGGCGGCAATGAATACCTTGCTCATCAGTCCAATCTCCGGTTGTTGCATATCAAGGGCCGCTCTCTAACACCTGCCCAACGCCTGTACCGCTCGGGGGCTCTCAAAGCGACTGGATGTACCGCACGAAGTCGCCTTTCTCCTGAGGCGTACAATCGCGTCCCAGGGTCCAGCGGCAGTTGCGGCCGAACCACTTCTCCACCTTGGCGGGGTCCGTCAGCCGCTCGGGGTTGGCGGAGACGGCCAGGGGTTCGATGGGTTTTCCGGTCGTCGCATGCTTGCCGGACTTGGTCAGGTCCGTTCCGTGGCAGGTGACACAACTGCGCTGTTCGCCAGGCCCTTCCGGCTGGTGTTTCGCGGTCCACGCACGCGCGCCTGCGGCAGCGCTGAAGGGGCCGGCGCCCTGCCCCTGGTAGGTCGCAATCAGGTCGTCGCCGGTTGCCGCGGACACCAGCTGGGTGCCCAGACCGAGGCCGACGGCCAGTGCGAATACAGTCATTGATTTCACATTCATTGAGATGCTCCTCTCTTGTAACCATCGATCATGCCGCGGATCAGGTTTTCGCGGTGTTGCAGACTGGCCAGGACGACCCCCAACAGGTGCAGGGGGATCAGGAACAGGGTCGCGTTGGCGATGAACGCATGGACTTCCGCCAGATCATGCGCCGTCGCCGCGGAGACCCCACGCAGATACGGGGCCAGGGGTCCGGCGAACTCTCCGGCACCCAGCACGGCCATGCCGGTCAAGGCGGTCGCAGTGACCCCCGCCAACAGCGCGATCACCATCGCCGCACCGGCCGGGTTATGACCCAGATAGCGGGCGGCCCGACCGCGCAGGACATCCCCCAGATAGGCCAGGGTGACCCGCGGACCGCGCACGAAATCCCACCAACGGGCGTGGCGGGGACCGATCAGGCCCCACAGCAACCGCGCACCGATCAGGGTCAGCGCGATGTAGCCGGCCCAGGTGTGGAGCCCCAGCAGTTCATCCTCGGTCAGAAACGCAATCAGCACGGCGGCGCCGAGCGCCCAGTGGAAGAAGCGCACAAAAGGGTCCCAGATACGCACGCGATCCGCCGACAGCGTCGAGGTAGCGCGCGGCCCCTGCTGGCCGGCGGCATGTTCGTTGGTGTTATTCATCGTGGTCGATCGCTCCCGGCAGGTTTGGCCGCTGGTTCGACACGCGTTTCGATCCAGCGGTTTCACTGTGCCGCAACGACCATGAACGCCGACTGAGCAGAACTGTCAGCGGATTGACAGGATGGATTGGCCTACAATCCAAGGTCATGCCGACCCATCACTTCCGCCTGATCATTGGTTTGCCGCTGCTGCTGGCAACTGGGTGGTCCACCGTGCATGGGGCCCCCCATGAATGGGAAGACGATGATCACAGTCATGATCGCGCCCGACGGGCCACGGAGCGCGGTGAGATCCTCAACCTGTCCGAGGTCTACACTCGGATCGCCGCCCAGGTTCCGGGCCGCGTACTGGAAGCGGAACTGGAGCGGGAGCATGGGCGCTGGGTCTACGAACTGAAAATCCTGGACCCGCGGGGTCGGCTCCAGGAGATCGAACTGGATGCGCGTACCGGCGTGATCCTGGACCATGAGGAGGAAAAATAATGCGTATCCTGGTGGTGGAGGACGACCCTCGTACCGTCGATATCCTGATCCGCGCGCTGACCGCCGCCGGTTATCTGGCGGACCACACGGGTGATGGTGAAGACGCCTGGTTTCGCGGCGATACCGAGCCCTACGCGGCGGTCATCCTGGACCTGGGGCTGCGGGGCATGGATGGGCTTGCGGTGCTCAAGCGCTGGCGCGCCGCCGGCCGCGACCTGCCGGTGCTGATCCTCACCGCCCGTGGCGATTGGAGCGAGCGCGTGGAGGGGATCGATGCCGGCGCCGATGACTACCTGCCCAAGCCCTTTCGGGTGGAAGAACTGCTGGCGCGCCTGCGCGCCATTCTGCGGCGTGCCGCCGGGCAGACCTCGCCGGTCCTGCGGGCCGGCGGGCTGGCCCTGGACACCCGGCAGATGGGGGTGACCCTGGACGGCATCCCGATCCATCTCTCGCCTCAGGAGTACCGTCTGCTGTGTGTCCTGCTGCACCACAAGGGCTCGGTGGTCTCGCAAGGCGAACTGGCCGATCAGATTTACGCCGACGGCATCGAGCGCGACACCAACGGCGTCGAGGTCCTGGTCGGCCGGCTGCGCCGCAAACTCGGCGCCGACCTGATCCAGACCCGCCGCGGCTTCGGGTACCTGGTGGACGATCCCGAGCAGGCATCCACTCAAAACAAAGAGGATCAGTAACGCGTCGGAAATCAAAGATGATCAGTAACGCGTCGGAAATCAAAGATGATCAGTAACGCGTCGGAAATTCACAAAAATCAACGAATACACTCGTTGTCGTTGTCGTTGTCGTTGTCGTAATCGAGGCACGACGCACGCGACTGGGGTAGGCGCTTCGCACGCTTGCAGGCGGTCCTGGATCGATCCGGAATCCGATAACGATTACGACAACGACCTAGACACCAAGGTTTTCACTAATGGACATGTTTAACTTGTTAGTGAACCCTTCCTTAGCGGCCGCGACATGATGACCCGCCGCTCACTGCGCTTTCGACTGCTCCTGGCGGCCGCCCTGTCAATCACGTTGGCCCTGGTCGCCGCCGGGGTCGGGCTCACCGCGCTGTTCGAGCACCATGTGGCGCGGCGGCTGGAGGCGCAGCTCGACGAGACCCTGGGCCAGATCCTGGGACACCTGGGCACCACCCCGGGCGGACGTCTGCGGTTCGATCTGGCCCTGGCCGATCCGCGCCTCCAGACCCCGCTGAGCGGACTCTACTGGCAGATTCAGGACGAGGATCGGCCGACCTTGCTGCGCTCACGTTCGCTCTGGGATGTGGTGCTGGACCTGCCCGCGGACACCCTGCCGGACGGGGCGCTGCACCGTCATCAACTACCCGGACCCGCCGGCCAGTCGCTGCTGGTCCTGGAGCGGGGAGTGCTGTTTCAGGTCGGGTCAGACGAGCGGCGGGTGCGGGTGGCCGTTGCCCTGGACCGGAGGGAATTGATCCAAGCGGGCCGCGACTTCGCCGCCGACATCGTCCCCTATCTGGTATTGCTGGGCGCGGTGCTGGGTCTGGCCGCCTGGGGCCAGGTCCGCGTCGGCCTGGCCCCGCTGGACGCCGTGCGCCGGGGCGTGCGCGCCATCCGCTCGGGAGAGGCACAACGCCTGCCGGCCGATTACCCCGACGAGGTTCAGCCCCTGGCCGAAGAAGTCAACTCGCTGCTCGATGCGCAGGCACGGGCGATCGAGCGCGCGCGGGCCTGGACCGCTGACCTGGCCCACGGTCTGAAGACCCCGCTGGTGGTTCTGGCGGCCGATGCCGAGCGTCTGCGCGACCTGGGTCAAACCGAGTTGGCGGACGATCTGGACGGACTGGCCCAAACCATGCGCCGACGCGTGGATCGGGAGTTGATCCGCGCCCGTGTTCGGGCACGGGCCGGCGCTCGCGCCGACGCCCGCGAAGGCGTCGGCCCCGCGCGCCGGGCGAGTGAGCCGGGGGCGGATCTGCCGGATACCCTAAGCCGAGTGGTCCGCGCCCTGGAGCGCACCCCCAACGGGTCACGACTGCATTGGGACCTGGACGGTCCCGACCGGCTCGCGGTGGCGATC
>Ga0247844_1006496_pt1 | contig 13958 bp, 10 predicted proteins | sample LaCtaG_FD_192421 | JGI IMG/M metagenome (GOLD analysis project Ga0247844, IMG submission 192421) | Freshwater microbial communities from meromictic Lake La Cruz, Castile-La Mancha, Spain - LaCruzMarch201714.5m_1 | ecosystem: Environmental > Aquatic > Freshwater > Lake | place: Spain: Castile-La... | reverse complement strand
GTTTACTGGCGTGCGCGGCATATGCCTCCGTGGCCATCTATGCCAAGACGACGGGCTGGGAGTATCCGTTTTTCGACAGGCGGGGGTGGTCACCGCCTGATTTCGGATTTTTTCCGAATCGAAACCACACGGCCGCGTTGCTTGTAAGTGGAAGTATTCTGGCGTTGGGTATCATTCGTGAGGCGTGGTCCGGGCGCCGGCCACTTGTCTTCCTGCTTGCAGTGCCTTCCTTCGGCGTGTGTGTCTATTCACTGCTTTTTTATTCGATCTCGCGGGGCGGGGTTGTTTTTTTAGGTGTTGGCGTGGCTTTGTGGCTGATTGCGCTGGGGAAGAGCCACCGAACGGTGCCTTTGTTGGTTTCCTCGGTCGTCCTCGCCGCCTCGGTGGCTTGGATTTTCCTCGTTTCCGAAGGCCAGGCGAAGAGCCGCATTTTTGAATTTCTTGGCTTGGGTGAGTCCTCCACTTCCGGGCTTTTTCAGGGTGATCTGCGGTCGAAAATTTTTCTCGATACGCTGCACATCATTCGCGACTACCCACTCACGGGAACCGGTCTGGGAACTTTCGGCTATGTATTTCCCTTCTACATGAAGGCCAGCATCGACGAGGCGGTGCCGATTCATCCCGAAAGCGATTGGCTCATGCTCGCGGCAGAGGCTGGAATCCCAGCTTTGTTGTTAGGCTTTGCGCTCTTAGGGTTCCTTGTCCGGGATGTATTCTGCCTTCGTGACACGGGCTCTTGGCCTTTACGCTGGGGTGTGGTTGCGGCGGCCCTCACAGTGATGCTGCACGGTTTTGTGGATGTGCCGGTGCACCGTATCGAACTTGGGTGGTGGATTCTTGTGCTTGCGGGGCTTGCATTGGGAAACCCCGCAATCACTCAAACGGAAAAGAGTTCCGCTTGGCTCGTCCAGCGTTTGGTTTTTGGAGTCTGCGGGGCGGTTCTTCTCGCGGGTGGGGTGATTTTGATACGCTCTCAGTGGTTCAAGGAACATCCGTTTCCTCCCTATCGTGGAAAATTGATCGTTGAACAAATCAGACAATTGAACGCTGAGGGTCGGTCGTGCGAGGCGATCGATCTCGGACACTCCGAACTCTCTCTCAGCCCAATGGAGCGAGGGCTCTACCGCGAACTCGGCTACAGCGAAATCTCGGGAAATGGAAGCCTGGGTGTGGCTGACGCCGCATTTGCCGCCGAGAGGGCGCTGAATCCCACGAGTGCCAAGATTCCCTACGACCAAGGTATCTTATGGATGAACCGGGATATCTCCCGCACGGCGCCGCTGTGGGGCGAGGCACTGCGCAACCACGCGCGGATTCAGCAGGGTGGGGGATATGCGAATCTTGTGGAATACTACGGACGCCTTCTCTCGCAGGCGAAACCGCATCCGCTGCTGTTTCAAGCGCTCGGGGAATTTTCGACGCTGTCGCCGGACTTGCAGATCGTCTGGATGGCAAGCTCACCGAATGTGCGGATGGAGGATGTTGCTAACGACCCCACATTTTTAGAGCGGCTCACCACAGCCCAAAGGCGTGAATTTTTAATCTCTTGGTTCAATCGGGGGGGGCGGCCCGCGCTGGAGAATTTCCTTCTCGCCAACCCGGATTGGGAGGATGCCGCCTGGCCAGTGCGTATGCGGCAAATGCTTGAAAAAAAGAATTACGCGGAAGCCATCGAAGCGGTGAAGAGGCGTTACGAACTCGACCTTTCACTTCCCGTCCTTGATTCCCATGTGCTCGAGGGCAGCGATCCGCCTGTGGATTTATCGGCTCGTGTTGCTTATTTCGTGGCACGGGGCAATTCCGTAACCGCGCGGCGCGAGGTGGCGGAGTCGGCTCAAGCCAAGCAACCGGAGGGGCTGCGCCTGCGGTGCATTCTGGCTTTGAAGGCAGGAGATGCCCAAGCAGCTTGGTCCGCACTCCAAGCCTATCTGAACGAAACCAAGCGAGGGAACTTCCCTTAGAGTCCGTTCAGAAAAAAATGCCACAGAATGATTGCCCTCACGCGGCTATGGTTTGCAACTGCGGAGTGATTTTTAGGCAGTTGGCGTCTCCGAATCGTCGCCCGCGTCTTCTTCAATCTCCCGGCGGATGGCCTTTGAAATAAACGGACGCACAAAGCCGTAGATAAGAAATGACACAAAGAGAACGGCCGGCATCCATTGATAGTTCATGGCTGTGAAAGCCAGGAGGAAAATCAGCCCCAAGAAGGCTGGGATCGAGCGCTGGGTGCGCCAGTTTACGCTTTTGAAGCTCGGATACTTCACATGGCTGAACATCATGAAGGATAAAAAAATCAGGAGCGGAGGTAGGGCGTTCCTCCAAGGCCCAATCGTTCGGTCATCCACCTGGAACCAAAGCATGAAAAGTGTGAGCGAGGCGATCAGGCCGGCCGCTGCAGGGATCGGGAAGCCGCTGAAGTCCTTTTCCGGCTTGTCGGAATTGGCGGCCGCTATGCAATTGAAGCGCGCCAGGCGGAGGGTGCCGCAGAGGAGAAAGAAAAAAGCAATCAGCCATCCCGTCCGCTGGAAATCGCGCAACACGATTTGATAGACAAGTAGGGCGGGTGCAATGCCGAAGGAAATCGTATCGGCGAGTGAGTCAAACTCGCGCCCGAAGGGACTCTCGTGCCCGCCCAGTCGCGCCAGTCGGCCATCCAGGAGGTCGAAAACACAGGCGCCTAAAATGAAGGCGATTGCCTCGTGGTAGAGCGTTCCCGCAGATTGTCCGTTCGAGATCAGCGTGGCCGCTTCGATGATTCGAAGTGTCGCAGCAAAGCCACAAAAGAGATTCCCCGCCGTCATGAGGTTCGGTAGGAGATAGATTTTTGGCTCGTTGGGATGTTGCATGAGATCAGTTCAATTCGCTCGCGGAAAATCTGACAGGTGCTGCGTGGTGCTCGGCGGTCGATCTATATAAATCATCACGCTGAGTGCGAGAGGCCTTCATTGCGCGCCGTTCAGCCTTGCGACTGGTGTCTCCCCCCCGCGCACGCGATCTCCGAGCTTGACCAGTATCTCGGAATCCATTGCAAGGAAAATTTCGGTGCGGGATCCAAACCGGATCATTCCAAATCGCTCCCCGCGCTTCAATTGATCGCCGACGACCGCCCACGGGCAAATCCTCCGGGCAATGGCTCCCGTGATTTGCTTCACCATGACTGTTCCCATTGGTCCTGTAAAAACCCACGAGCGGCTTTGATTCAGGATCGAGGATTTTGGGTTGCGCGCGTCCAGGAAAAGTCCTGGCTTCGGTTCCGAGTGGGTCACCTCCCCTTCGATGGGCGTGCGGTTCACATGGACATCAAAAACGGAGAGAAAAATACCGATGCGCCGCACTTTTTTCTTCAAGAATTCCTCTTCCTCTACTTCGTCAATCGTTGTCACCACGCCATCAGCAGCAGAAACGGCGATGCTGTCGTCGCCGGCGGGAACACGCTCTGGATTGCGGAAAAAGTTCAATGTGAAGAGCAGCAACAACGCAAAAAGAATCGAGAGTTCAGGCATGAAGGCGAGCGATATGAGCCACCCTGCCGCCAAGGTGCCAAGGATCCAAGTAGCTTCGGAAAGAGCGCGATTCTTCATCGTGGCCAGCCTACCAACCGTCACGGATTTGCCAAGCCCCTGCTCCGCGCACACGGGTCATCGCGTGTCGTGGAAATTGGCACGAGGGAGCTCAAAAGTGCGAATTTTGCTCTGCAAACTCCCATAGGGTGTGGCGCTGCTGTGCATTGCGCGGTTGATACTTTTTGATATTTTTTGCGCTTGCAATGATCCATTGCTTTATTAGAGTTATTGAATTATGGCAAAAACTGCATGGCTCGAGCGCAACAAGCGCAAACAAAAAACGGTCGAAAAATATGCGTCCCTTCGCGCGGAGTTGATCGCGAAAAAAGACTACGCATCTCTTACCCAGCTTCCTCGCGACGCAAGCCCCACGCGCCTCGTCAACCGCTGCCGCATTACGGGTCGTCGTCGCGCATTCCTTCGTCGTTTTCAGATTTCCCGTATTACATTCCGCGAACTCGCTTCTCACGGTCTCATCCCCGGCGTGACGAAAGCCAGTTGGTAGTTTTTTTAGTTCGCCTGTCGCTGCTTCGTGCAGCGCAGGTGTTCTGATGGCTTCATTTTCATGGCCCCACTCTGGAAACGAGGTCCCTTTGTTGGTTTTGGATTGGGAGTCAGTTTTCTAGGGGCGCTGGCAATCGCGTTGAAGCACCGTCAACGCTCGGCCCGAGGGGTTATACCGGATGAAATATCCCCAGCCATCTTTGCCACTCGGTCAGCCTCCACATCTCACGGGGAGATGGTCTACCACATCAGTGGTTCAGGCGAACCGCTTGTTTTTCTTCACGGTTTTTTTCTTGGTGGCTCATCCTACGAATGGTCCAAGGTCTATTCCAGATTTGCCATCAAACGCGAGGTCATAGCTCCGGATCTTATTGGATTTGGAGAATCCGAGAGGCCTTCCAAAACTCTGAGCGCACAAGATTATGTGGAAGCTCTTGCTGATTTCCTTCGCGAGGTCGTCCCGCAAAGCCCTGCCGTGATCGTGGCGAGTGGACTTAGCGCTAACCTTTCGCTTTCACTGGCCGCCCGCTATCCAGAATTGGTCACAAGGATGGTCCTCTTCCTCCCAACCAACCTCCGCGACCTGCAAAAATGCCGCACGATGGGTCTCGTGGTTAAGAGTCGTGTGCCCGGTTTGAGCAGTTTAATCTACCGCCGCCACATTGCCCAACTGCCCTTCATTAGGTCGTGGTTGGAATCCTATGGATTTGTTAATCCCGGAAAAATAACGCCCGAGACATTGAGCGTGCTCGCCAACTGTGCCCAGCAATATGGTGCTGAACACGCGATTCTCAATTTTGTGAGAAACCGCCGTGGCTTTGATGTGACGAGCGACCTTGCTGGCGTTCTGGCGCCAGTGCACATCTTGTGGCCAGCGAGGGCTGTTGGTTTTCATCCGAGCGATGTTGTGAATATGTGTCGGGATTTGCCTCGGGCGAGTATGGAAATATTGCCTGAGGGCTCGGCATTCGCTCCCATGGAGACGCCGGAAGACATCGCGGGTGCTGTCTCGCGATGGGTCGATGGCGACCTCGCTGCGCTCCAATCCAACTGATCCGCACCTCTCCTATGTCTGAACCCCAAAATAAAACCAGCCAGCGTGTCATGCTCATCCGCCACGGGGAGACGGATTGGAGTCTCACGGGTCGCCACACTTCGGTGACGGATCTTCCGCTCACGGTCGAAGGGGAGCGACGGTCCACCGCCTTGGTGCCATTTCTTCGGAGTTGGAACTTTGGGCTTGTTCTCTGCAGCCCGCGCCTTCGCGCACGCCGGACTTGTGAGCTCCTCGGCTTCGGCCCACAAGCACAAATTACCCAAGACCTTTGCGAGTGGAATTACGGAAAATACGAAGGCCTCACGACCGCTGAAATTCGCAAATCGGTGCCGAGTTGGACGGTTTTTTCTCAACCCTGCCCCAGCGGAGAATCTGCTGATGATGTCTCTGTGCGGGTGGATCGAGTGATCTTGAAGGTGCGCGAGTTCGGAGGTGATACGCTTCTTGTTGCACATGCCCACTGCCTTCGTGTCCTCACCGCCAGGTGGCTTGGCCTGAGCCCTGAATCCGCCCGATTTTTCAACTTGGAAACAGGTCGCTGGAGTCTCCTGGGTTACGAGCACGAGTGCCCAGTCATGAAGGTCTGGAGCGCTCCGCCAGCTTGATGTGGCCGTTCACGCATGGAAGGGCCTTTTTCTGCCGTAGTCTTCTCCACGGTGAGCCCCTGTCCTCGGTATGTATCCAGCGCTCAAGTCTCTGGCATTGATTGGATTCCTACCGCTTTATCAGGAGTGGTCGAAGTTGTGCTGCCGAGGAGTCAGCCCCGAAGGGTTGCCAGTTCCTGAATTTTTCGGGCGAGAAGGATGTCTTTTTGTGTGATGCCCCTTGCGCTGTGGCTGGAGAGTTCGATCCGCACCTGATTGTAGGAGTTCCACCAATCCGGGTGGTGATTCATTCGCTCGGCTTCCAAGGCCACCGAAGTCATGAAGCCAAAAGCCTGCACAAAATTTGGAAATCGATATGTTGCGATCAGGCATCCCTTGCCACATTCCCATCCTGGCAGGCTTTTGAGGGCGCTCTTGATCTCATCGGTTGTCAGAGTCGGTTCCATGGTGGGTCGAAAAAAAGCCTACTTGGTTGGGGGGGATCAAGCCGCAGGCAGAAAAAAGAGGGATTCGACTGGCGAACCCCTCTTGTTGTGAATTGGGTTGAAGTTGGTTTACGAGGTCAGCTCCGCTTCGGAATCCTCATCCTCCTTATCGCTGACGACGGGGGCGATGCCTTGGAGGACTTCGCCGGCGCGGAGGTCGATGAGTTTGACGCCTTGGGCGTTGCGGCCGGTTTCGCGGATTCCCGCAATCTTGGTCCGGACCATCTTGCCTTTGTTTGTGATAAGCATCAGTTCGTCTTCGTCGCGGACGGTGAGGGCACCGGCGACTCCGCCGGTCCTATCCGTCGTTTTCATGGTGATAATGCCTTTGCCTCCGCGACCTTGGAGGCGGTATTCCTCGAAGCTTGTGCGTTTGCCAAGGCCATTTTCGCCAGCCACGAGAAGTTGGCAATCCTTGTTCACGATGGCGGCGCCGACAACATAGTCGCCTTTGTCGGGGCGGATACCCCAGACGCCTACTGCGTTGCGGCCCATGTCGCGGCAGTCTTCCTCATGGAAGCGAATGCTCATGCCTTCGTGGGTGATGAGAACCACTTCGTCATTGCCGGTGGTGAGCTTGCAATCGATGAGGCGGTCTTTCTCTTCGATGTTGATGGCGATAATGCCGCCTTTGCGGATATTGCGAAAATCACTGAGCTTTGATTTTTTGACAACGCCGCTGCGCGTTGCGAAAAGGATCGAGAGGTTTTCGGTCCATGTCTCCTCGTCAGTCCTTTGACCTTGCACGCGGATGGTTGACGCGATTTTTTCCTCGCTGCGAAGTTCCAACAGATTTGCGATGGAGCGTCCCTTGCTGGCACGGGAGCCCTCGGGAATCTCAAACACACGCTCGACATAGCAGCGACCGCTTTCGGTGAAGAAGACGAGGTAGTCGTGGGTGGTGGCTGTGAAGAGATACTCGATGAAATCGCTGTCCTCTTCTTTATCCGCCTCGCGGGCGATCATGCCAATGACTCCCTTGCCGCCGCGTTTCTGAGCACGGAAGGCGCTTACCAGTGTGCGCTTGATGAAGCCATTATGGGTGAGTGTGACGATGACGCCTTCGTTTGCGATGAGGTCTTCGATGGCCATCTCGCCTTCGGCGGGCACGATCTGTGTGCGGCGTGGGGTGCCGTATTTGAGTTGGAGAGCACGGAGCTCGTCTTTGATGATCGTGAGAACGCGCTTTTCCTTGGCGAGGATATCGAGCAGGTCTTTGATGGTTGCCACCAGTTCATCATATTCTTGCTTGATGGTGTCACGCTCGAGGCTGGTGAGTTGGTAAAGACGAAGGTCAAGAATGTGGCCGACTTGTTTTTCCGAAAAGCTGTATTTGCCGTTAACGATCCGGGCTTCGCTACGAATGAGCACTCCGAGGCCTTCCACGGTCTTTCTGGTCCAAGACAATGCAAGGAGCTTGGCTTTAGCGTCATCGCGGTCACGGGAGTCGCGGATGATTTTGATGAAGTCGTCGATGTGTGCGAGGGCGATGAGGTAGCCCTCGAGCTTCTCAGCCTCAATCTCGGCGGCATCGAGTAGAAAGCGGGTGCGGCGAAGGATGACCTCGCGGCGATGCTCGATGTAGCTGGTGATCGCGTCTTTGAGAGAGAGGAGCTTTGGTTTGCCGTGATCGATGGCAAGCATGTTCGCGCTAAATGAAGATTCCAGAGCAGTGTGCTTGTAGAGGTTGTTGATGATGACTTTCGGATTGCCATCACGCTTGAGGTCGATGACCACACGGGTATCTTCAGCGCTCTCATCGCGCACATCGCTGATGCCGGTGAGGACTTTTTCGTTCGTCAGGTCCGCGATGCGCTTCACGAGTTCCGCGCGGTTCACATTGTAGGGGATTTCGGTGATGACGATTTGCTCGCGTCCACCCTTGACCTCGGCGACGCCCACGCGTCCGCGCACCTTCACAGAACCACGGCCTGTTTGAAAATATTGCTTGATGCCTGTGTTGCCTTGGAGGATGCAACCAGTGGGAAAATCCGGGCCCTTGATGTGCTCCATCAGGCCGTCAATGGTGATATCCGGGTTCTCGATCTGGGCGCATATGCCATCGATGCATTCACTGAGATTGTGTGGCGGGATGTTTGTCGCCATGCCCACGGCGATACCTGTGCCGCCGTTGACGAGGAGGTTCGGGAAAGCGGCCGGGAAAACAGTCGGTTCCTCGCGGGTCTCGTCATAGTTCGGCCTGAAATCGACGGTGCCCTTGTCCATGTCGTGCATGAGTGCGGCCCCCAGGTGCTGGAGGCGGGCCTCGGTGTAACGCATGGACGCTGGTGGATCGCCCTCGACGGAGCCAAAGTTTCCCTGCCCGTCAATGAGCATCTCGCGCATCGCCCAAGGCTGGGCCATATGAACGAGTGTCGGGTAGATCGCTTGATCGCCGTGCGGGTGGTAGTTGCCCATCGTCTCACCGACGATTTTGGCACACTTCAGGTGTTTGCGGTTGGGCTGAACGCCGAGCTCGTTCATCGCAAAAAGAATGCGGCGTTGCGACGGCTTCAGGCCGTCGCGGGCGTCTGGCAGGGCGCGGGAGATGATGACGGACATCGAGTAGTCGAGAAACGACTTCGACATTTCATCGGCGACATTCACGAGTTCGACTTTTTCGTTTTGGGTATACATGGGCTGAAAATTTTAGAATTAGAGAGAAAACGGCATTTCAAGTTCACGGGGGGAAAGTGTGTCCCTCCCGTTTGGGCAATAGCATCGCAGAAGCGGCGAGGTTGCCTGGCTGATCGTCATCAGAGGAGGGACTCCTTGGCCCCATGATTGGTCTTTTTTAGACATCCAGTCGGGCATTAAGCGCATTGTCTTCAATGAACTGGCGGCGAGGCTCCACGACATCACCCATGAGAATCGTGAACATGCGGTCGGCTTCTACGGCGTTGTCTTCGTTGAGGCTCACCTTGAGCATTTTGCGCTTCTCCGGGTTCATCGTCGTCTCAAAGAGTTGCTTGGGGTTCATTTCACCGAGACCTTTGAACCGCTGGATGGAGAGACCGCGTTTGCCGATTTCCAAGATGGTCGTGAGAATTTTTGGAATGGCAAAAAGCGGGGTGGTGACGGCTTTGTCACCTTCGCCTTCGACGAGTTCGAAGATCGGCTCATCGCTGCTCGAATAGTGTTCGATTTTGAGGCCCTTGCGGGCGAGTTCGTCGATGAGCTTTTGAGCGGATGTGGATTCGTGCAACTGGATGAGCTTGGCCCGGCGGCGGTTTGCTGGATCGGCTTTCTTGGATTTTGTCGACAAGTCAGGAGCCGCTGGTTCTCCCTCGGCTGGCTCCGGCGCGACATCATCGTAGAGGTTGAGATCGCGATTGCCCTCGTGAAATTCACGCACCTCAGCTTCGCCCGGAAAATAGCTGGCCCACTCGGTGTTGCCCTCGCGGACTTTGACCATGTAGTTCGGGAGTTTACCTGTTTTGGGATCACGTTCGGCGAGATATTCTTCGAAGTCGCCCCCGTGCCGACGAATCGCATCGCTGAACTTGGCAAAGCGCTCAAGGAGCTCGAGGATTTCCTTGAGCTGACTGGAACTGAAGACTTTGCCATCGGCAAGATTTTTGATCTTCACTTCATCCGCGCCGATACCGATTAGGATTTTGTTGAGTTGCGCGTCGTCATCGACATACTCCTCTCGCTTCTTCCGCTTGATGAGGTAGAGCGGAGGCTGTGCGATGTAGACCTTGCCTTGCTTGACGAGTTCCACCATGTGACGGCAGAAAAAAGTGAGCAGCAGTGTGCGAATGTGGGAGCCGTCCACATCGGCATCGGTCATGATGATGATGCGTCCGTAGCGGAGCTTTTCGATGTTGAAACTGCCTTCGCGATCCTTCTCCGTGGCGGCGATGCCAATGCCAGTGCCGATGGCTGTGATGAGGGTCTGGACTTCGGTATTTTGAAGGACCTTGTCGAGGCGGGCTTTCTCGACATTGATGATTTTGCCCTTGATCGGCAGGATCGCTTGGAATCTCCGGTCGCGGCCCTGTTTCGCGGAGCCGCCGGCCGAGTCGCCCTCGACCACATAGAGTTCGGTGAGGTCCGGGTCGCGCTCGGAGCAATCTGCCAGCTTTCCGGGGAGTCCGCCGCCTGTGAGCGCACCTTTGCGAACCGTCTCACGAGCCTTGCGGGCCGCTTCGCGGGCACGGGCGGCCATGAGGCACTTCTCGATGATGCGCTTGCCAACATTTGGATTTTGGTCGAAGTGCAGCATGAGGCCCTCGTAGCTGATCGAGCCAACAATGCCCTCCACCTCTGGAGAAATGAGCTTCACCTTGGTCTGGGACTCAAACCGCGGATCGGGATGTTTCACGCTCACAATAGCGGCGAGGCCTTCGAGCACATCATTGCCGGTGATGGCGACATCCTTTTCCTTCAGCAGGGAATTGTTCTTGGCATACTGGTTGATCGCACGGGTCAAGGAACCGCGGAATCCACTGCTGTGCGTGCCCCCATCAGGATTTGGGACGGCGTTTGTGTAGCAGAGGAGCTGCTCGTTGTAGGTGTCCGTGTAGTGTAGCCCAATTTCCACGATCACTTTGTCCCTCGTGCCTTTGATCATGATCGGCTTGGGATGGACGAGAGTTTTGTTCTGAACAAGGCGGTCCACAAACTCCTCGACTCCGCGCGGGTGGACGATCTGCAAGGGAGTAGCAGCCTCTTGGCGTTCGTCGATGAAAGTGAAGGACAGCGGCGCGTTGATATACGCGAGATCATTCAGGCGGGTAATGATACGCTCGGATTTGAATTCGATTGTTTCCTCGAAAATCTCCGTATCCGGCATGAAAGTAATCAGCGTGCCCGTCTGCTTCGCGGACTTGACCTCGGCGATCACATGGAGCTTCTGCTTGGTCGTTCCTCGTTCAAAAGACATCGCGTGGATTTTTCCTTCACGCGTGACTTCCACTTTGAACCATTCGGAAACAGCATTGACGCACTTCGCTCCCACGCCGTGAGTGCCGCCGGAGTATTCGTAGTTGCCTTGGCCGTATTTGCCGCCGGAGTGCAAGCGTGTGAGCACGAGCTCCACACCTGGGATGCCCTCCTCTTTGTTGATATCCACCGGAATCCCGCGCCCGTTGTCACGGATGGAAATCGAACCGTCTGCGTGGATGGCCACATCGATGTGAGTGCAGTGGCCGGCCAGAAATTCATCGACCGAGTTGTCAAGCACCTCGCTCACGCAATGGTGGAGCGCTCGCTCGTCGGTGCCGCCAATATACATGCCAGGCTTCTTGCGAACGGCTTCGAGACCCTTGAGGGAACTCAAATCATCGGCGGTGTAGCCGCTTGCTTTGAAGTCTGGACGGACTTTGGTGGCTTTATTGGCTTCGGGTGTGTTGGAGCTTTTTTCGGAAATGTTTTCTTCTGGCATCTGATTCAAATTTTCGTCGGTCAAGTAGGCGATCTCGACCGTGAAGTTCCTACTTCAAGCCAACACCGCGAGGCAATGTTTTTTCTGATATCTTCTGGCTTTTACCACTTGATAATGTGATCAGTGTTCCTCCTATCCACAAGATGTTGGGAAAAATCCTGCTCCCGCAAAAAATCCTATTTCTCCTCAAGGAGGGCTTTTTTCTGCTCGTTTTGGTGTCTTTGGGATTTGCCGCTTTTACCTGGAACCACGAGGCGGTCTTCGTAGGAGGCGAGGTATATTATACGGATGGCGACTGCTACTCACGGATGACACGGGTTCGCATGATCGAGGAGGGCGGTTTCCGCTCGATCAGGCATCACGACTGGGAAAACTTCCCCGAGGGAACCACCCCTCATACCACGATGCCTGTGGATGGCTTGATCGCTGGTCTTTCTCAAATTTTGCGGCCATTTTCGGAGAGACACCTCGCCCTGGCTGGAGCGTGGATTTCTCCGCTGCTCGGCGCGAGCCTTCTCCTTTTTCTGGCAGCTTGGTCGGCGGTGACACGCCTTCCGTATCGGCGCGCGATGCTGCTTATGGCCGCCGTGTCGCCTATCCTTTCCCATGGCTTCCAGCTCGGCCGACCCGATCATCAATCCCTTCTCGTTCTTCTGCTCGCCGTTGCCCTGGCTGCCGAGGTGGAACTCTGGCGAGGGGCGAGAAATTATTGGCGCTATGTCTCGGTGACCGCATGGGCATTTGCTCTGTGGGTTTCCTTGTTCGAGCCATCGATCCTGCTCGGAATCGTTATCTTGGCGCGATGGTTCTTTCGAGGCCGCTCGCAGGCTCACGAGGCGAAAAATCGGCGCGGCCCCCTTACCCTTTTTTTCACGATCCTTGCTCTGGCTGTCGCTATCGACGGATGGCGCGCGACAGGCTTCCACCCCGCCTTTGCGCGGTGGGCCTTGAATATCGGTGAGCTCCGCAGCGCAGGTTGGAGCGGGATTTTTTCCTGGTGTGGATGGCTTCTCGCCGCTGCTCCCGCGCTGTTAGCCTGGCGCTGGATTCGAGGCAGGGAAAAGCTCTGCGGACTTTGGCTCTTGCTCTTGATCGCAGCGGCGGGCCTGACTTTGTATCACGCGCGCTGGGGCTATTTCATGGCTTTGGTTTTTGCCATGAGCCTGCCTTGGATGTTGCCTGCCCTCCGAAAGCCTGGATGGGTGTGGGTTGTTTTTTTCATCTCGCTTTGGCCTGTGGCCGCAGAGTGGGACCAGAGGTTGTATTCCGAAGGGGAAGCCCTCCGTGCGCGTGTCGAGAACATCGCAGACGCCTTTGCGCTGCGCGAGGCCGCTCTGAGCCTGCGCGATCGGCCCGCAGGCGGCGTCGTGGCTCCTTGGTGGTTCTGCCCAGCCATCGTTTGGTGGAGCGGTCAACCATGCGTCGGCGGAACATCCCACCAAAGCCTGCCGGGCATCGTGGAGTCATGCGAATTTTACCTCGGAGAAGTCCCTGACCTGGAATTCCTCCAAAAACGCAAAGTGGTCTATATTTTGGTCTACGAGCCCGACCGCCTCATCTCAAACTCAGAGCAAATCCTCTGCCGTCAAACGACCGCTGGTTCAACCATTGGCGAACGCCTCTACGCCTCTCGGGAAGAAACTCCCACCGGCCTGAAGAAGATTTTTTCAAACCGCTTCTTTAAAGTTTACGAAGCCGCTCCGGAGTAAAAAGGATAAAAAAGGTTGCACAAATTCAAACGATCCGTGAGCTGACGCGTCAGGCTGCTGCAACTTGCGTGACTCGCGAGAGAGCTCTGTGTCGCAGTCTCAAAGCCGCACAAGCAAGGTCGTAATCAAACTGCAGTCCCAGAAAAAAACCTGGCGAAACGCCCAAGGCTCCGCCCAGCAAGATGGAGGTCTCCGCCGTGATCGTCCTTTTGCCGCGAACGATTTCTGAAATTCGCGCCGGCCCGCAACCCATCTGCCGCGCCAGTTCGCGGAGGCTCAATCCCAAGGGTATTAGAAATTCTTCTTTTAGGATTTCCCCGGGGCGATTTTCAGCAGGACCAAGCGGAATTTGAGGAAGCTTTTTCATGGTTAATGATAATCCACAATCTCGACCAGCGATGGCCCCTCTCGAGTCCACCGAAAGCAAATTCGCCATTGGTCAGTGATTCGTATTGAGTATTGCCCTTCTCGGTTGCCTTTGAGCGACTCCAAGCGGTTGCCGGGAGGAACACGGAGGTCTGTGATGTTAAGCGCTTGATTGAGCATCTGGAGTTTTCGCAGGGCTGGCTTCTTGATTGTGGAGAATTTGGTGGATTTTCCGACCTGCCAGAGGCGGGCTGTCTCTTTACAGTAAAAATCCACTATC
>Ga0247844_1006494_pt1 | contig 13959 bp, 9 predicted proteins | sample LaCtaG_FD_192421 | JGI IMG/M metagenome (GOLD analysis project Ga0247844, IMG submission 192421) | Freshwater microbial communities from meromictic Lake La Cruz, Castile-La Mancha, Spain - LaCruzMarch201714.5m_1 | ecosystem: Environmental > Aquatic > Freshwater > Lake | place: Spain: Castile-La... | reverse complement strand
AGTTAGCGAATTAATAATTAACAGCCAAATTAATTAAGGTTAATTCATCTTTACTTTCAAACATTTATCTTTGAGTATCGTATTGACTTATTGATGATTAGAAGTTTTCTTTCAAACACTAAATAGTTATTCTGTTCTCACTTTCCAGATAATAATCAGGTTGAATTTCCTTAAGACTCGGTGTCTGGATAGAAAATCTATAGTTTTTCAAGTCAACCCGGTTGTCAGTCTCAGTTAACACTAAAATATCTGCTTTCAGCTCGGCAAGTGTCGAATTTATCAGCAGAATATCAGTTTTGTGCTTCAGTCTTTCTATGTTCCAAGTGGCTATTTTCATTTTATTTGCTGCTGCTGCTAACACTATGTCCTGCCGGATATACTCCTCATTCCTTATTCTAATCCTGGACTCCGCGTTGTTGAGATTTATTTCTATCCACGATAGCCATCGGGACCACCCACGAGCAACGCCCAGCTTTTAAAAATCTAATTGATTACATATCCGGTTGGACTGGAACTACCTATTTTTTTATGATTTTTTCTTGGTACCTAATACCATCATTATAAACCGACACTATATAAACGCCTGGTGTTAAAGCATCAACTTTAATATTGCCCTCATTGCCAGTGACATGAATAACTTCTCGCCCAAGAAAGTCCGTAATAGTAACTTTCTCAATATGGTTAAATTTGCTTTTGTTGATATTGATGTAGTCTGATGCGGGATTTGGATAAAGTACAATACTTTCATTATACTTCAGAGACGAATCTGAGGTTATAGAAGATGATGTAGAGCAACTTATAAAAGTGGGCGTTGATTTATCAACATTGGTACCATCGCCCATTTGTCCATGAAAATTTAATCCCCAGGAATAGAGGCTACCATTAGTTTTAAGCGCAAATGAATTGGGTTCATCGCCTGAAACTAACAACCAATTTGTATCAATACCAATTTGTATTGGAATATGGCTTTCTGTAGTTGTTCCATCGCCTAAGGTATTGAAAGTATTTCGACCCCAGGGCCAAAGCGTATGATCAGATTTTACAGCTAGACTATGGTAATACCCAGCTGAAATGTTTAGCCAAGTATCAACGCCAATTTGTGAAGGTGCTGGTGATGCGACAGTTATATTTGTGCCATCTCCTAATTGTCCATGAGAATTAAATCCAAGTGCCCAAAGTGTATTGTCTGTTTTTAATCCAATAATATGTAGATAACAGCCCGAAATAGACTTCCAATCACTTGCTATACCTACTTGTGTAGGCACTGTTGTTGCCGGAGTAGGATAAAAATTCTTACCCCAGAACCAAAGTGTACCATCAGTCTTAGTTGCATAGGATTGTTCATAACCAGCTACTACTGATTTCCAATTAAGGTCCACTCCAATTTGAATGGGTGTTGAGGAACCTGAACTGCCTGTACCATTGCCAAATTGTGCAGTACCATTATCACCCCACGCCCAAAGTGAGCCATCGTTTTTTATGCCCAAAGAATGATTGATACCCAGTGACACTTCTTTCCATGCCGAAACACCAATTTGAACGGGCACATAACTATCCACTAAACTTCCATTACCCAATTGTCCATTGGTGTTTTTTCCCCAAGTCCAAAGTGTACCATCTGCTTTAATAGCAGCTGAATGATAGGTGCCTCCGGCAATTTTTTCCCAATTGGTGGACACGCCAATTTTAGTTGGAGTATTGACATGCGAAGTTGTACCATTTCCCAATACGCCATATCCATTCCATCCCCAAGTCCACAAAGTTCCATCAGGCTTAATTCCCAAAGTAAATTCTGAGCCTGAGGCAATTTTCTTCCAACATTGACTGTAACTTAAATTACACAAAGTAATAATAAGCAATAACGTGATTGTTTTTTTCATTTTGACATGTATTAAAATTCCGTTAATGATAACTCAATTTCCATAATAGTTTGAAATAATTACAGATTAGGTATTAAAACAATCAAATTGATAGCTTGTTCATTTTCACCGGATAAAATGAAATCATTTTCAGACTTTTGTCTTTTGACATTTCTATTTTTGAATACATGAAAAATGGCTGAAATTCATTACTGAATCTCAGCCGATTGCTTTTAATCTGCAAAATGAAGTTTGCTTCCTCGTCCTATCGGGTATACCCTTCATTCAATTTTCAAAAGGTGGACGCCGAGTTGTTGGGATTTGCAATAATTAGCTACGCTGACCGTTGGTTCCCACCCATAAACAAAGCTCATTTATGAATATCAATTAAATTACATATGTGGTTGGAAGTCTGCTTTTCTTTTTAATATGAAAAGCGGGAGCTTTTTTTCCCACCGCGACGTAGGCAAAGAGCCATACGCCGAACCACAAGACCAATACGCTATGAACAACGAGGGATTATATTAAAAATCATTAGAAATATTATCAGATTAAATAAAAAATCATATATTTGTACGTGAAATTAAAAATCAAGAATATGCAAACAAGCTTTCACTTCAATTCAGCACAAGACATTAATAATGAAGTGCTTGATAAAATTAAATCAACATACAATACAAAATCAATAACTATTACGGTAGAAGAAGATTTTGCAGATTCGTATAGCTTAACTGATGAACAAAAGAATATGCTTGACCATCGGGTAAATGAGAATACTAGTGATTATTTATCACCTAATGAATCAATAGAGCATATAAAACAGAAATATGAGTTATAAAATTATTATTTCGCCAAAAGCTCAAAACGAAATTGAAGAATCTTATGATTTTTATTTTGGTCGATCTAGATCTTCTGCTATTAATTTTATTTCTTCTCTTGCCGAAACATATAATCTATTATCGCTTCACCCTCATTTTCAATTCGTTTATAAAAATATCAGGGCTGTAAGAATAAAAAAATACCCTTTCGCACTATATTTTGTAGTTGACGAATCAACTTCCATCGTCCGAGTACTTTCTTGCTTCCATACAAGCAGAAACCCACTTAATCACCCATAATTATAAATCTTTCCGTGTTGTTTCAGTTTGGCGAAGGTTTCACCTTCGTCACACCTAAAAGGAAAGTTTCACTTTCCATATTTGTATGAATTTGCAAGGTGCAGTCTTGTTTCTAACTTCGACAAAGGTGAAACCTTCACCGAACAAAGAGGGAGTTCGTTACAGCCTACGTTCAACCTGAGGATGCGTTTTCTAGACAGAGTCGGAAATCTGTCAACTAGTCCTACCTGAACTCCACCTCATTTCTTTTTCAAAATTTGGACGCCGCGTTGTTGGGATTTGCAATCCCAACTTTTGTATTCTTAGCATTTGTAATGCGTTCTTATTTATTAATTTAAAGATCGGATTGAAAATCCTAAGAATTTGAAAGGGTGGGATTAGAAATAAATCCCACCCACTAGCGACGCCCAACTTTTGAGCTTCTAATCAATTACAAATCCGGTTGGACGGGATTACATATCCGATTGGACGGGTCCGGATATACCCCTCATTACTTATTCTAAAGTTGGACGCCGCGTAGTTGGGATTTATTTCTAATCCCAACTTTTGTATTCTTAGCATTTGTAATGCGTTCTTATTTATTAATTTAAAGATCGGATTGAAAATCCTAAGAATTAGAAAGGGTGGGATTAGAAATAAATCCCACCCACTAGCGACGCCCAACTTTTGAGCTTCTAATCAATTACAAATCCGGTTGGACGGGTTTGCAATAATTAGCTACGCTGACCGTTGGTTCCCACCCATAAACAAAGCCCATCTTATGAACATCAATGAAATTACATATGTGGTTGGAGGTATGCTTTTCTTTTTAATATGAAAAGCTGGAGCTTTTCTTCCCACCGCGACGTAGGCAAAGAGCCATACGCCGAACAAAAAGACCAATACGCTACGAACAACGAGGATGGATTTATTATTTCACAACCAATTTCCGAATCATCAATTTTTCTCCATCCATAATCTTGACCAAGTAAACACCTTTCTGAAGATTGTTTACATTGTATGTATTGGCAATGTTGGACTTTGCTGAAAATAGTTCCGAAAGTACAATCCTACCATCCAAATTGATAATGTCCATTCGTGCCGAATTGCTCGAACAGTTGTAAACGATGGTAAACCCATCATTTACGGGATTTGGATACAGAATAAAACCTGCATCGGCAATGGTGGGTGACAAAGCAGAAGGCTGAAGGTCAAAATTCAAATAATTCATATTAAAACCTTCTACGTCAACGTATACCTTCAAGACATGTGGACCGGCTGTTATCGGCACCGACAATTTAAAATCCTGCCATGTTTGCCAACCTCCAGTTGATGCAAAGGTTAGCGAACCAATCAATGCTGTATTGTTTGCATCATCGTAATACAAACTGACTCTACCTCCAAATCCCGCTATTCTCAAGGTCAGATTATAATTACCTGCTATTTGCACAAAAACAGGATATTTCAAGTAATCACCCACGTTGGTATAACCTATATCGATCCCTCCGCCAGTATCGGTACAGGTTTCAGTCTGGATACCGTACATTATGGAATAATTCTCAGATTCTATTTTCCCCGGAATCAGATATCTTGGCGTTATTTTGTTCAAAACAAACATATTTATCAATACAGGAACTGTTTCTCCAACAGTGGATTGAAGATTTGAACCTGAATAACTCACGGTCAATGCCTCGTAATAAAAGGTAGTATTCTGAGAATAAATCAATATTGAGTTAGGGTCATTTAAATCATAAACCACTTTACTGATAGGATGATTGGCGGTTGAATTGATGCTAAAAGTGGATGCATTCGGCATAACAGTAGTTGATAGAGGTTTATTATACGATATCCTTATGGTTGTATCGTTAACTGCTGTGGCTGACATAGGGCGGATTAGCACTGCTGAAGTAGATGTAGTCCATTTCACGGCATTGATATTATAACCTGCTTTATCGAAAACGATTTTCATTTTATGTCGTCCAGCCGGTAGCAGGATGCCGTTCACCGTAAAATCTTTCCAAATTTGCCAGCCTCCATTCGGAGTTATTGCTAGTATTCCCGAAACATCCACATTGTCCATTTCGAGATGCAAAAAGCCTGATGAAGTCATACCGTTGGCACAACGAACGTTCAGGTCATAAACTCCTGCAGTTGCAATATCGACGGAATAGATCATCCAGTCATTATCATCAGCCCAACAAACATTATAACCCAGGTTGTATGGAGCGATATCGGTACATGCTTCAATATCCACCCCATCGTTACGATATGCATTTCCACTATTCCATGCTGTACCCGACTGACTCAGTGCCTGATAAACTTTGTCGTTGTAGGCAATGCCCTGCGTTCCCAGATCGTAGTTGGCAGCAAATACAATTCCGGGCAATACATTCTTTGTATAAGGTTTTGTGTTGTCGTCGAAAGGCTGACGTGTCCAGGCATCAATTTCATCTTTATTCACCCTGCAATTTTCGAGCAACAACCCATCGGTCATTTGTTTCAGGTAACTAATGCAATCGGTAGCCGTCAGCGCTGCATCATTATTCACGTAATTGAGTACTTTCTGCCAGTTGGCAAAAGGTTTTATGGTTACAGGGCATTGTATGCGGTCATAGGTTTTGTACGGCCAGTTGGCATATCCTATTTTATTGGCTTCCGTCAGTTTTACAAGAGCTGTAAACCAAGCATTCCCATTTTCACCCGTTTCGCCAAGCCAAAGCGGCCTGTTGGTGGAAGTGCGTAAATCAAGCATCCATTGAATAGAATTTTTATCGGTCGCATTCCAGTATTTATGAAAACTGTAGACCATATTTTCATCCCAGGCTGGCGTTAGTCCAGTGAAATTATTGGCATAATCATTCCCCTCGATAAATATAATGTGGTTGGTATCCGATAACCGGATAGCAGTTGTGATGCGTACATATAAATCATGCAACAGCTGATTGGTAGGCTTCATAGGTGCATAATTGGTTTCGTTGATTAAATCATACCCACCAATAAAAGGCTGGTTCGCATATCGTGCAGCAATGTTCTTCCATATTTGTACCAATGTATCCTGATTGGCAGTACTGGTCCATAAGTACGGTTTTGTAGCATCGCGGTCGGCAATACCAGTATCATCGCCCTGACCACCTGGAGTGGCATGCATATCCAATATCAGAAACACTTTCTGAGGTGTTGCCCACCTTACCAAGCTGTCAATCAACCGAAATCCTTCATCATTCTGCGCATCGTTGGCAAAACATTTTCTGAACAGATTATAGTGCATCGGCACCCGTATGGAATTATAACCCCAGGCAGCAATTGAATCAATATCGCGTTGCTGCACAAAGTTATTGCGCCAGTTGGTATAAAATTTTTCAACCTCTGCGTTCCCAATCAAAGTGGCAAGTTTTGCTTTAAGGGCATGCTGCGTATAGTAATTCCCGCTATTACCAAACATGTACCCTTCCTGCACCATCCAGCCGCCGATGCCTATGCCGTGCAAAATATATTCATTGTTATTGCCATCAACTATGGTTGTACCGCTGCGATGCAAATAACCCTGAGCAAACGTATAGGTATGGAAAAACAGAATCAACAGAAAGAGAACGAGTGTTTTTTTCATAATAACTATTTTATTAGTGACTGCAAAATAAAATATTATTTTATCTACAACGAATTACAAGATTACCGAACCAGCTGGAGCCATACGCCGAACCACAAGACCATCAAACTACGCTACGCTCAACGAGGGGTTTTGTGTTTTATTTCACATTTTCAATAATTGCATCTTTCCAACCGTTTTTAAATCCATTTTTGAATGAATCCCAATCGTAAATGATTGAAAAAATCAAACAAGTCAATAAACCTAAAAAGAAAAATAATAAGTCTCGTTTAGTTATTTTTTTCATTGTATCAATAATTTATATTTGCGTTTTTTTGCATTTTTGTTTGGCGAAAGTTTTACCTTTGACAGACTTAAAAGGAAAGTTCCCGCTTTCTACATTATATTTGAATATGCAAGGCTGAGCCTTGCTTCCCACCGCGACGTAGGCAAAGAGCCATACGCCGAACAAAGACTGACACGCTACGGGCAATTGGGCTGAAATAAACCCGATAAACTTGTCTAAATGCACAAAGCTAAAATAATAAACTCTCCACAGTGCATTGTTTTTTTTCTTTCATAATGCACTTCAATTGTCTAACCGAACAAAAAAAACAATGTACTGTGACCGCTCTGCCTATTAAGAAAAGCTATAAAAGCCATACCAACACCTCTCGAATTAACTCATCGTTGGTATGGTTTTTTTTGCTTTTTGGACGATTACTTTCCCTTTGTTTATTCTTTTATTATCTTCTTATATTCAAATGATTTTCCTGTCTTAAATTTAATTAAATATATGCCAGAAGATAGATTAGATGTTTGCACGATTGTGTTTTTTATTAAGTTACCGTTATAAACAACTTGTCCTATCAAATTCAATATCTCAAAAGTTGAACCTCCCTCAAAGTCTATCCTCAATTCGTTTTTCACTGGATTAGGATAAATGTTGATTTTGTTGTTTTCTCCTAACTCATTAATACCACTAACAACATTTGTTGCAATGTTCGAACGTGAAGAACTGTATGATATTAGTGAGTTATATAAGCTATTTTCTTCTGCTTTTGTTTTTTGGGAGGTAAGTATTTTTGTTGGATTTACACTGTTTGGACTGATAACTTCAAGTTGATAATATACATCTCCAGTAGGTGCATTCAAATCATTGTATTGTGTATTACCTCCCGAAGTACTACCCAATAATGTAAGGTTTGTTGTAGTTGTTCCTCTATAAATATTGTAAGTAGAAACCACAAAACCTTCGTAAGCTTCCCAACTCAAATTCCATGTGTTACCCATTCCTTTATTTATAGCCAAATGCATAGTTTTATGATAATTACTTTGTGGAGATTCAAGTCCATGACGGTCTAGAATTGACAATTTATATTTATTGGATTGAACATCGGGTAATGATTGATTATCAACATAAATGCTCAATGAATCGTAAGGAACAATACCAATCTTTTCATAAACATTGGTAACGTTAGTTTCTCTATAAATATAATATGATTCAACACCTGTCGAAAGCGGTTTATTCCATGCTATCAAATTTTTATTATTGCTGCTTACACCAACCATTCCTATTTCCGGTTTAGACATAGGTATAATGCTTACCGAGACTTGATCTGTTGCTGTGCAACCATTTGGAGTCTTCACTGTAACAGTATAAACAACATCGTTTATAAGTGTTGCAGTCGGATTTATAATTGAATCATTATTTAATCCTGTTGCAGGTGTCCATTTGTATTTTAAAGTTCCTGCACCTGTATAATTTGTAGTTACACTATTTAATTGTGCTGTTCCTCCGCAAATAATCGTTTTGTCAACTCCAGCATTTGCAGTTAACGAATTAACTGTCACTTTTATGTCATCGGTTGCTGTACAGGCATTAGGAGTTGTTACAGTGACAGTGTAAGTAATATCACTAGTTACTGTAGCCATTGGATTTACAATTGAATCATTATTTAATCCTGTTGCAGGTGTCCATTTGTATTTTAAAGTTCCTGCACCTGTATAATTTGAAGTTACACTATTTAATTGTGCTGTTCCTCCACAAATAATCGTTTTGTCAACTCCAGCATTTGCAGTTAACGAATTAACTGTCACTTTTATGTCATCGGTTGCTGTACAGGCATTAGGAGTTGTTACAGTGACAGTGTAAGTAATATCACTAGTTACTGTAGCCATTGGATTTACAATTGAATCATTATTTAATCCTGTTGCAGGTGTCCATTTGTATTTTAAAGTTCCTGTACCTGTATAATTTGTAGTTACACTGTTTAATTGTGCCGTTCCACCGCAAATAATAGTTTTGTCTGCTCCAGCATTTGCAGATAACGAATTAACTGTCACTTTTATGTCATCGGTTGCTGTACAGCCATTAGGAGTTGTTACAGTGACAGTGTAAGTAATATCACTAGTTACTGTCGCTGTTGGATTTACAATTGAATCATTATTTAATCCTGTTGCAGGTGTCCATTTGTATTTTAAAGTTCCTGTTCCTGTATAATTTGTAGTTACACTGTTTAATTGTGCCGTTCCACCGCAAATAATAGTTTTGTCTGTTCCAGCATTTGCAGATAACGAATTAACTGTCACTTTTATGTCATCGGTTGCTGTACAACCATTAGGAGTTGTTACAGTTACAGTGTAAGTAATATCACTGGTTACTGTCGCTGTTGGATTTACAATTGAATCATTATTTAATCCTGTTGCAGGTGTCCATTTGTATTTTAAAGTTCCTGTACCTGTATAATTTGTAGTTACACTGTTTAATTGTGCCGTTCCTCCGCAAATAATCGTTTTGTCAACTCCAGCATTTGCAGATAACGAATTAACTGTCACTTTTATGTCATCAGTCGATGTGCAGCTATTAGGGGTGGTTACAGTTACTGTATAAGTAATATCGCTTGTAGTATTCGTAGTTGGATTCGCAATTGTATCATTATTTAAACCTACGGATGGAGTCCACTTATACTTTAGTTTTCCATTTCCTAAATAATTTGTAGTAACACTATCAAGTTGAGAAATACCTCCGCATATTATTGTTTTATTAGTTCCGGCCTCAACACTTAATGAAGTTAGATTAATAGTTACAGTATCTTTTGCAGATGATCCATTCAATGAAGTATAAGTGACAATATAATTAGTTGTTTGTTGTGGGCTTGTAATTGGTTTTGCAATATTATTTGAGCTTAATCCAGTTGAAGGAAACCATGAATATGAACCAGATTGATCTAACTTGCCAATTTTTCCTTGTAATCCGACGTTGTATCCATTATTATTTGAGAAATAAATAGAATTTGAGGTCGTAATTATATTTGTTTCTCGGGTCCAATTGACACCTCCGTCAATTGTTCTTAATAATACACCCATGTTTCCAGCAGCATATCCGGAGTTGTCTGAAATAAAAAATACTGAATATAACTCTGGTTTTGGCATTGCACATATTTGTTGACTCCAGTTAATACCTCCATCAGTAGTTTTGAAAATCATTCCATTACTACCTACAACATATCCAATGTTTTCACTAGGAAAATGAACTGATCTCAGAGAAGTGGCTCCACCATTTGTCGGCATTGACTGCTTAGTCCAGTTAGCGCCTCCATCAGTAGTTTTAAATATTGTTGCTAGGCTTCCAACTGAGTATCCAGTATTTGAATTTGTAAAAAATACTGACCATATTGCTGTAGTTGCACCACTTGTTTGATTAGTCCAATTTTCACCTCCATCTACCGTTTTTAAAATTTTTCCATTATCACCAACAACATATCCCGTATCTGCATCAGTAAAATAAACTGATCTTAAATAGTAAGGTGAAGAAATAGTTGAAGTTTGCTTAGTCCAATTAATACCTCCATTAATGGTTTTTAAAATTATTTCATTTGCACCAACTACATACCCTGTGTTTGTATTTGGGAAGTAAACTTTAGTTAATGAACTTGTAGTACTTGATGTTTGAACTGCCCAGTTAATGCCACCATCAGTAGTTTTTAAAATAGTTCCACCATCACCTACTGCATATCCGGTATTAACGTCAGTAAAAAAAACTGATTTTAATGCACTTGTTGTTCCACTGTTTAAAGATACCCATTTAGGTATTGCATTCATTTGTACTGATTCCCCACAAAAAATTGTTGTATCAGAACCAGCATTTACACCACATTGTCCATAAATTTTAGTAATTCCATTAATTAAAACTAAAATGACTAAGAGTAAAATTTGTTTTTTCATAAAATTTGTTTTTTCATCAAATTATCCAAAGTAATTTGAAAAGTGATTACTAATAGTTGACTATATTTTTGATTTTTCTGCACTGTCTTTTTTTTTTCTATGGCTTGCCCCTAACGAGAGTCTGCGCAAAAACTCCAATTATCCGCCAAAGTTAGCAATAATTTATTATGTTAAGCTTGTGTAGCTGTTTAATTTAAAAATATAATTATGCGGCCGTTTTTGAGTTTTGGAACTCAATTGGCTTATATGAGCTTAAAACAGGGCTGTTTTGAGGTTTGAATGCACTTATATGGCAGTATATAAGTATTTTAAATGCCTCCAGATTCAGGAGTGTATTGGCACAGCGGGCCAGGTTGTAGCCTATAAAGACCAAACTAACTTCGCCCATCACCTTTGTTTACCCTCTTGTGAGCACATGGTCGAAACCCCGCTGCCGTTTGATTGTTCTCTGTTCTTTTCAATAATTTCATCTACAAGATTGAATAATTCATTTGGGATAATTCCATGTTTCTTTCCACATGATTTGCAAAGTTCAACATTACTATCTTTGAATTTCTCATTTGCAATAAATGCTGGTTTAATTTTAGACGAGAATTGATAATCCAAAAGTGATTTAAAAAAGTTTTTGTCATCTAATGAAATCTCGGAACTCTCAATCTTGTCAAAAAGAGAATTTATTATTTGCATTAAACTAATTAATTCAATCAATTTTGGGTTTTTTAAGTCATCAGCGTCATCATGCTTTCCATAACGAGGAAGACTTTTTATAAACTCATAGATAGCATCTGAACCTGAATAATTAAATTTTTGTTTAATATTAGAATCTGAACTTGTCGAATTCTCCTTATATGTATATGTAAATTCATTTATATCCATTCGAACAATATTTATCTGTTCACTTAAATATTGATTTTTCTTTCTAATTAATTCTTCGTTTTTTTGTCCTTCAATTTGATCTTGTATTAGTTTGTTTGCATCAATTTGTGCTTTCAATGCAAAATAAACTAAAATAGAACCTAGTAGACTTGTAATTGGTGCTGTAATACCACCAATTGTGTCTCCAATTGTACCTGTGTCAGTAAAGTTAAATACTCCAAATGGTCTTGTAAAAATAAATGGTGAAAGAATTACAAATAAAATTCCAACGATTAAAAATATCAGGATATTGTTTGTTTTCATATATTATTATGTCTTTGACTTGATTTCTATTCTCAGTTCTCGGTAGCGTAACCTGCGTTGTTTAAGTTCGGCTGAGCGTCCTCGCTCAGTCGCAGGGGGAATGAAAGCTCCCGCTTTCCAAATTATACTTGAATATGCAAGGCTGAGCCTTGCTTCCCGCACGACGTAGGCGGAGCCTACGCCGAACTAAGACTGACACGCTACGGGCAACTGCGAGAAAAACATCATCTACTTGCTACATGCAAATAATGCCACTTTTGTTTTTTCTCCGATTCCTTCCATAAAACTGGCAGACCATACAAATGAAACTCTATCTCCCAAACAATCCATAAATGAATGAATTTGTTCTACCTCTTTCATTGTAATTTGAAATTCAGGATAACAATAAATCATAAGATGAAAGTTATCAAAAGAAGCCAGATCTTTTTTATCGAAGAGTGGAAACCTGCTGGCAATTTCAATTGCCTTAATGATTCTGTTTTCGCCGCCAGCCGTTCCTGTACCCATAACAGTATATCCTGAGTTATAGAAAGTGGCATAAAGATCAGCAAAATCTCCACATGTATAACCCATCCAGGGAAAGGACGCTACAAATTCTGTTATCAGGTCATATTGAACTTTATGTAATTTGGTGAACGCTTCTGATAGTTTTGTTTTCGGGTATTGTTTCAGTATTAGCTCGCAGTTAAGCTCAAAAACGGCGTTGGCCACGGATCTAATTTTTTCTATACTGTTCTTTGCCCGTTTAATCTTATCTACTCCCTCAAATGCAAATGGAATAGTTAAGATGCATATAGTCAATACATGCTTATGGTTGATTGCTTCCATAATTTCCGGCAATAAATCAGCGCCAATATCACCACCCATTCCGGCAAATACTATAAGTATCTCTGCTCCCCGTGTGTATTGTATAAGTTGTTTTTTTGTTTGTTCAGACAATGATTTCTTTTCTTTAATATGGACTTTGCAACCCACGGTTGATTTCCGCAGAAGAATGTCATCAGTATCACAAATAACATACGAAGCATCGCAAACACCTTTCTTATGCATCCTGTTTATTGCCTTTATGCCACCACGGCCTACTCCTAAAATGCCCAAATATCCCATTTCGCAAGGTTGTTCCGTTATATTGTCCATTTCTATAAATATTAAAAATAGGAAACTGTCATATCAACTGACATCATTGTTTTCCTATTCAAGTAGATTGTGCTTATTTGCTGTATAGTAACTATATTTTATCATGAGTGTCCACTTAAAGTCATTAACTTTCATCTGAAACTGCTTTCAAAAAGGGTTTTGCTGATATATATTGTACGTGTCGACTTGAATTTTTATTTTTGATTGAATTTCAATAAAACATAGTAATAATCTCTTTGTATTGAAAATTACAAATAATTCAAAAACACAACGATCAGATAATAAGCTAACTACGATTGTTGACAAAAACAAATTTATAACCAATAACAAAAGAGTGTTTCCATAATTTATTTTAGTGGACACTCATGATATTTTATCCTTTATTATTCCAACTAATTTTCACTTCGCTCCAACATTCTTTTATCCGAATGATATCTGATATAGAATAATTTGTATCTGTGAAAAGTAAATTAGTAGCATATCCTGTATATTTAATATCCCTGAGTTTGGGTTTTTTGATTTCATTTTTTAATTCAAATAAGGTATCTACAAGATTTTTTAAAATCTGGATATTCGTTTAAAAATTTATAATAATGATCCATCATTCTTGTATACATAATTTCTGATGAAAGAAAATAAAAACTGGGATGAAAGGAATCAATTACAAGTTTGTTTTTTGTTTTGTCATAATACATCCAGCCATTTACTTTTTGCAAATCGGTATATACATTATTTTCGACAAAACGCCTAATTAGAGTCTGTTTATAAAGTCCTATATTTTTTGCTTGATTTTATTAATCCATTTTTTTTTGAATAGTTTTCATTTACAGAATTCATTTTTTACAGTTTTGAACTTACACATGCTGGGTAAATT
>Ga0247844_1006487_pt1 | contig 13971 bp, 16 predicted proteins | sample LaCtaG_FD_192421 | JGI IMG/M metagenome (GOLD analysis project Ga0247844, IMG submission 192421) | Freshwater microbial communities from meromictic Lake La Cruz, Castile-La Mancha, Spain - LaCruzMarch201714.5m_1 | ecosystem: Environmental > Aquatic > Freshwater > Lake | place: Spain: Castile-La... | reverse complement strand
TTATCTTTTTGATAACTCTATGCAGTGCTGTACTGCTATGGAAGACATTGAGTATTGTCGTTGGCTTGATCCTGATGGTGTTCCTGCATATCGGCATTATACTTAGTCACGGAAAGACTTTAAAAGTACTGGTGGAGTCAAATAAGACCCGAAAGAGAGTTGTCTAAACTCTCTTTTTTTGTTATAATTTAGATATAGTTATTTCTAACTATAAAATAACACAAATTAATCTCCAATATATAAAGAGGTAAAAATATAATATTAATGAAAAATGCTTTAATTACAGGAATCACTGGACAAGATGGATCTTATCTAGCAGAATTCCTTCTTGAAAAAAATTATGTTGTTCACGGCATAATTCGTAGAAACTCTACTTCAGATCCCACTGATAGAATCAAACAACTTTTAGACAATCCAAATATTCATCTTCATTATGGAGATTTATCTGACTTCTCTAATATTACTTCGTTAATTCAGCAAACTAGGCCAGAAGAAATTTATAATTTGGCTGCTCAAAGTCATGTAAAAGTTTCCTTTTCAAATTCTTTATATACTGCTGATATTAATGCTATTGGTGTTACAAGAATTTTGGAAGCAATTCGTGTTCTTGGGTTAGAAAAAAAAACTAAATTTTATCAAGCATCAACTTCAGAAATGTTTGGCAAAGTTCAAGAAACTCCTCAAATAGAAACAACCTCATTTTATCCAAGATCACCATACGGAGTTTCGAAACTTTATGCATACTGGATAGTAAGAAATTATAGAGAGTCATATAATATTTTCGGTTGTAATGGGATCCTTTTTAATCATGAATCTCCAAGACGAGGTGAACTTTTTGTTACAAGAAAAATTACAAAAACTCTTTCTGAAATTAAAGTTGGTGTTAAAAAGGGTCCTTTAGAACTTGGTAATATGGATGCCAAACGTGATTGGGGACATGCTAAAGACTATGTTAGGGGTATGTGGATGATGCTGCAAGCAGATCATCCAGACGATTATGTTTTAAGTATGGAAGATCAACATTCTGTTCGTGATTTTGTAAATATTTCCTGTAAAAAATTGGGATTTGATATTGAGTGGTCTGGAACTGGCATTGATGAAATTGGTATAGATAAGAATTCTGGAAAAGTAATTGTTCAAATTAATACCGACTATTATCGTCCAGCAGAAGTAGAAACTCTCATAGGAGATTGTACAAAAGTAAAAACTAAACTTGGATGGAAACCAGAATACACATTTAAAAAATTAGTAGAAGAAATGTGTGATTATGATCTAAAAAAAGCAATGGAGAAAAAAAATGAGTATGTATACTGAAATTAATTCATGTAGAGTCAGTAAAGAAAAAGATTTAGTAACATTTTTAAATCTTGGAAATCAAAAACTTACGGGAGTTTTTCCAAGACCAGAAGAAAATTTGGAATCTGGTCCATTAGAATTGGTTTGGAGTCCTTCTAGTTATCTTGTTCAATTAAAACATACATTTGAACCTACGGAAATGTATGGGAGTAATTATGGATATCGCTCCGGATTAAATAACTCAATGGTTCAGCATCTCGTTAACAAAGCAAAATATTTGATTGAATTATCAAAATTGAAACCAGGTGACGTTGTTGTTGATATCGGATCAAATGACTGTACAACTTTAAAAGCATTTCCTCCAGATGTAAAAAGAATTGGAATTGATCCCACAATCAAAAAGTTTTCTCAATATTATCCAGATGATATTTCATATGTTGCAGACTTTTTCTCAGAGGATTCATATCGTTCCATTGAAAAAAATAAAAATGCAAAGTTGGTAATGTCTATTGCTTGTTTCTATGATCTTGAAGATCCTATTTCTTTCGTTAGGGATATCTATTCTATTCTTGATGATGATGGTCTCTGGCACTTTGAACAAGCTTATCTACCATCTACTTTAAGATCTCTTTCTTATGATACTGCTTGTCATGAGCATATTGAATATTATTCTATGCTATCAGTTCAGAATATTCTCGAACATGCAGGAATGAAAATTGTTGATGTTACTTTGAATGATATTAATGGTGGAAGCTTTGCAGTTACTGCATGTAAAGATACTAATAAATCAATCAAAGTCAATCATGCTGTTATCAATTGGTTAATTGATGAAGAATATAAAATGGGTCTTCACACAGTAAAACCTTATTTTGAGTTTGCTCAAAGAACTTATGAACATCGTGATTCTTTGATACATCTTATTCATTCTTTAAGGGCAGAAGGAAAAACTATTTACGGGTATGGTGCTTCAACTAAAGGTAATGTTCTTCTCCAGTGGTGTGGATTTACCTCTGATGATATTGCTGCAATTGGTGAAGTAAATCCTGATAAATTTGGATGTATAACTCCTGGAACTAATATTCCTATTATTTCAGAACAGGAAGTTAAAGATATGAAACCAGATTATATGATGGTTTTGCCATGGCACTTTAAAAATGGTATAATTCAAAGAGAAAAGGATTATCTAAATTCTGGAGGTAAATTTATTTTCCCACTTCCTTATATTCAAATTATTTGATTGTGGGTACAATACTTATCAATAGTTTATAAAAAAACACTTGCTACGATTCTAATAAATAAAATGAAAAAAACACAAACTCTGATTAAAAATAAAATTATTGAAGTCACCAAAATGGGGTTGACTGATAAAGCAGATTATCATTCTTATGAGAATGTTTATCCATCTCTTCTGGAAAAATTTATTGGCAAATCAAATAATATTCTAGAGATTGGTATTGGTGGTGGAGGGGGGGGGTTAAAGATTCTGTCCGATCTTTTCCCAGAATCAAAAATCTATGGAATAGATCATAACCTAAAAATATGTAATATTTTTGATATAAAAACACTTTTAAATGTTGAACTTTTTCAATTTGATCAATGCGATTCTAGAATGCTAGACAATCTACCTATGCTTGACTTTGTTACGGAAGACGCATCACATGATATGGTTAAATCAATCAAAACATTTGAAATGTTGGAATTTAAATTAAATCCTGGTGCGGTATATGTAATTGAGGATGTTTATCCACACTATTACGATGATTATGTTAAGGATGGTAGATTTGAAATGATTGATGTTAGAAGTGTCAAAGGTAGGGATGATGACATTCTAGCCGTATACTACAAAGACTGATTTATGAAATATTCAAAAGTCATTATTTGGGGATATCCATTGTATTCTCATACCCATTCATATGTTCATGAAGCATATTATAGAGCATTTACTAGTATGGGATATGAGACGTATTGGTTTCATGATGATAATTTTCCAATAGATTTTGATTATACGAACAGTCTTTTTATTGGTGAAGGATTTGCAGACAAGAAGATCCCAATTAATGACACAAGTTGTTATCTAATCATGTATTGTCCATCCCCTATCAAGTATCAAGATGCTGGTAGATATATTGATGTGAGAATGTCGGCAGTAAACTTTAAAGATCATATTCAAGAATACTCTGTTGACAAATCTATTCTTACAAAACTTGGCCCTGCATGTTACTTTGATTCTAAAACATCAAATAAAGTTAATGTTAAGAATGATTATGTAGATTATGAAATGGATGATTATGATAAAGTATATATTAGTTGGGCAACAAATCTTCTTCCTGATGAATTTGAGGAAGAAGATATTTATTTAAAAAGAAAAAAATCAATTTACTTTTTTGGAACCATTTCTTCTCATGGAGTGTGTGAAAACTATTCTAATTGGAAACCATTCTTAAAAGCATGTGGAGATAATCAGATTAAATTTATTCCCAATGATCCCTGGCAAAATCCAATGTCTATGACAGATGTAATTCTCAATACACAAAAATCACTTCTTGGAATTGACATTCGAGGACCAGAACATCTGAAACAAGGATTATTGACATGTAGGGTATTTAAAAATATAAGTTATGGGCATTTAGGGTTGACAAATTCCAAAGCAGTTTATGAAGAACTTGAAGGAAATTGTATTTACAATGAGAATACCGAAAAGTTGTTCTATGATGGAATGAAGAATCGAGAAAATTACAAATTGATATCTGATGGCATGAAGTTCGTAAAAGAAAATCATACATACATCAACAGAATCAATAGTTTGTTATCTATAATTTAAATTATGAAAGTTATAATTGCAATGTCTGGAATGAGTGATAGGTTCTCTTGTTCTGGATACAAAATTCCAAAATATTTGATAGAGGTTGATGGCAAAACAGTTATCAACCATATTATTGATTTGTATCCAAAAAATTCGGAATTTATTTTTATAGTTAATGATAAAAATGTAAATGATACAAACATTATTGAAGTTTTAGAAAATTTTGATATTCCCAATAAAAAAATAAAAATTATTCCATCTCATAAACTAGGTCCAGTTTATACTGTATCATATGTTTTTGATTGGATAGATGATGAAGAAAAAGTTATAGTAAATTATTGCGACTTTTCAATATATTGGGACTACAATAATTTTGAAAAATTTATTAATGACACTCAATGTGATGGATGTGTAATTTGTTATACAGGATTCCATCCACATATGTTGGGTAATGATAATTATGCATTCTGTAAAACTGACAACTTCAATAAAATTCTTGAAGTTCGTGAGAAGCAACCATTCACCAACAATAAGATGAATGAATTTGCTTCAGCTGGGAACTATTATTTTAAAAAAGGAAAGTACATCAAAAAATACTTTGTTGAGATGATGAATGATGATGTAAATTTAAATGGTGAGTATTATGTGAGTTTAATATACAATTCTTTAATTAAAGATTCTTTGGAATGTCTTGTATATGAAGTTTCCAATATGCTTCAGTGGGGAACTCCTTTTGATCTTGATGTTTATATCAGTTGGTCAAACTATTATCGTAAAGCATTGGAAGGTCAAAAGGAAATTAAGTTAGAGAACTGCACTCTTGCGCTTCCAATGGCAGGTGCTGGTAGTCGTTTTTCAAGAGAAGGATATGCTCAACCAAAACCATTCATTCATGTAAATGGTAGGAATATGTTTGAGCAAGCAGTTCGTTGTTTGCCCAAAACTGATAGGACAATTTATGCTTGTTTGAGAGAACATACAACACTACATCCAGTAGGGGGAGAGGTGTTATTGATTGATGAAGTATTAGAAGGTCAGGCTTGTACCACAGAAAAAATACTGGAACATTGTAATGGTGGTTCTATTCTTGTTTCTACTTGTGATAATGGTCTGTTTTATGATGCTGACAAATTTTTAGACTTGGCAAATGATGAAAAAAATGATATAATAGTTTGGACTTATAGGAATAACTATACGAGTCATTTGCAACCAGAAGCATATTCTTGGGTCAAGTGTGATGATGATGAAAATGTAATTCTAGTTGATGTTAAAAAGTTTACTGGGAATAATCCTGTAAAAGAATATGCGATTACAGGAACAATGTTTTTTCGTTCAAAAGAAATATTTTCTTGTTCTTTAAAATCTTTATATGATAATGATAATCGAACGAATGGTGAGTTCTATATTGATAGCATGATCAATGAAGCAATCAGTTTAGGGTACAAAATTAAGAACTTTGAAATAGATAACTATATATGTTGGGGAACACCAAATGACTTAAAAACGTATCAGTATTGGCAGAAATTTTTTAATAAGGTTGAATGGCACCCATATGATTATAAAAAGGATTACTTTACAAATGAATGATCTTTTAGAATTAGCACACACAATTAGTCACCTTACTATTTGTGGTGAAGGTAATGTTTCTGTGAGAGTAGATGAAAATACTTTTATGATTAAAGCAAGTGGAACAAGTCTCCATACTTTATCTGAAGAAGATTTGACCTTGTGTAATACTAATGGGGCACAGATAGAAATTTTACATAAAAAACCAAGTATTGAAACTTCTTTTCATGCTTGGATTATGAAAACCTTTCCAGAAGTAAATTTTATTGCTCATACTCATCCACCACACACTACAAAAATTCTTTGTTCAGAATCTATTTACGAATTTGCTGAACATAGATGGTTTCCTGATCAAATTGTTAGAAACGGAACAAAGTCTTGTGTAGTTCCTTATGCCCCACCTGGAGAAGCAATTTTAAAATTAGTTGAGAAGTATGTATCTAAGTTTATTGATCATGAAGGATTCTTTCCAAAGTTGATTTTACTTCAAAATCATGGTATAATTACGACATCTGCATCTAAAAAAGAATGCGTTGCCTCAACTTTAATGTGTGAAAAATCTGCCGATATTTTTACTGGAACAAAACTTCTAGGTGGAATTAAATTTTTGACTAAACAAGAAATTGCTGATATTGATAGCTGCCCCAATGAAAATTATAGGAGGAATATGTACCAATGAAAATCATTTATGTTGATATTGATGAAACTATTTGCCATAGGGAAACTTGCATTGACTTTGGAACAGTTCATGACTATACAAAAGCACAACCTGTTCAAGAGAATATAAAAAAGATTAATAAACTTTATGATCAAGGTCATACGATAGTTTATTGGACTGCTCGTGGTTCTAGAAAGCAGATTGATTGGACAGAACTTACGCGCCAACAACTTGCTGAGTGGGGCGCAAAGTATCACGAGTTGAGAGCAGACAAACCATTTTATGATTTGTTTATTGAAGACAAAGCATTGAGGATTGAAGAACTGTGAAAATTATTTCTCATCGTGGAAACATTCGTGGTCCAATACCAGATAAAGAAAACCGCCCAAGTTATATTGACTGTGCGATTGGTAATGGATATGATGTGGAGATTGATGTTCGCTCAATTAATGGCGAACTCTGGTTGGGACATGATGAACCACAATACAAAGTTGACCATAACTGGTTGGATAAGCGTAGAAATTATCTATGGTTGCATTGTAAGAATGTTGAAGCAGCATGTGAATGTTTTCAATATAATTCATTCTGTCATACTGGAGATCCTTTTACATACACTTCAAATGGAAAGATATGGATGCACGACCTTACTCAAAAAATTAATGATCGTATCATCATTCCATTACTAAGTGATATTGAAATAAAACAATTGACAAACACACACCTGTATGACAACATATATGCTGTATGTACAGATTATCCATCAATGATGTGATAGACATAGTTATTCAAGGTCCGTACACGAACTTTACGGACGAAGTTATTGATGCGTATCTTCAGGTTGAATTGATTAGTAATATTTTTGTGTCCTGTTGGATCAATGATAAAGAGGATGAATATAGATCTGATAAAGTTAAATTTGTTAGGAATGTTGATTGTTCACTATATTCTGGTGTGTTAAATATCAACATGCAATTAATCACATCTTTGAATGGAGTAAAGGCATCCGATGCTGAATATATCATGAAGATGAGAAGTTGTCAAAAAGTTAATCATCAAGGAATGATTAATATGTTAAATTATTTTCTTGAAAATAAAAAAGCAAAGAAAATATACATTTGTGGAAATTTTTTTACACATCTTTTTCATCCAAGAGATTGGATTTTTATGGGTCATAAAGAAGATATGATAAAACTATTTGACATTCCATTTGAGAAAAATGACACATGTGAAAGAATGGGAATTAATAGGAACAATTGTTCTTCATATATGAATTTATTTACTAGACCTGAAACTTATATTGGTTCTTATTACTGCAGTAGGTTTGATGACAGAGTTGCTACTATGGTAAATCAGCAGGAGAAATATCTATATGATGGTTCTCCAGAGTGGGGATACGCTAAACAAGTTAGTGAGGAAGTGATGTCAAAATGCTTTAAATCTTTTCCCAGGAAAGGAATAGATCTTATTTGGCCAAAGAATAATATATACAAACTACCATTTGATTGTAACCATGAAGAATGGGATGAGGAGGGATTCTAATGAAAATTGCATTATGTTTTTCTGGACAACCAAGAGATATTGACATCATTTATCCTTTTATAAAGGCGACAATTCTTGATGGTAATGATGTTGATGTTTTCGCACATGTTTGGTGGGATTCTAACAATCTAAGTTACAATTCAGTTATTCCTGGAAGAGTACATAAATCATTTTCGCCAGATTCTATTGATAAAATTAATATTCTTTATCAACCAAAGAGAATGATAGTCGAAAAACCAAAAGTTTGGAAACGAAGTTATGAGATAACCGAAAAACAACTTGATGAAGGACCTGGTTGGGCTCGTGACGTTGCGGGTGGACTTGAAGTGGGTAAGCAATACCTGTGCAATATGACAAATAGTATGTTCTATAGTATAATGATGTCTAATCTACTAAAGGAACAATACTCTGTTGAAAATGATATTGAATATGATCTTATTATCAGAGATAGATTTGATTTTTCACCACATTCAGTTCTCAATTTTAACATGGTGAATCTAAAAAAAGATGAAATTATATGCCATTCTACGGGATTACCATATGGTATGCCACATGATTGGTTTGCTATTGGAAAAACAGAATCTATGAATGTTTATTGTGGTGTTTACAATCACATCAATGAAATTATTAAACAATCAATAATGAAGGATGGATGGTGGTGCAATGAACTTCATATTAAACATCATTTAAAAAACAATAATATTAAAATGATTCATAAAAACCTTCTTGTATTTGGGCATAAAGGATTATGAAAACCTTAGGATTTTTTTATAGCGTTTTTAAAGAAAAAAAAGCAACCGAATATTCTATTGAACATCTAAGAAATCACTATCAAGATTCTCCAATTTATTTGGTTTCTGATGGTGGACTTAATTTTTCTTATCTTGAAGATAAATATAACAATTTAAAGACCTCTTTGGAAGAAGATACTATGTCTGAAACTTTTAACATTACTGGTGATTATGTCATCGGCAATTTTAGAGAGGAATTTTACCAAAAAACAATAAAAAAATGCGCTCTTACAGTTTTAGATAGGATTGTAAAATCTATCGAATATTGCAATTATCCAGATTGGATGGTAATGTGTGATCCAGACTGTTTGATAAGAGGAAAGTTAAATTTTCCTGAAAACGCAAAAATACTGGGTAGTAGAGTAAATTGCTGTTTACCTCAAGGATATCAAAACTTACTGGGGAGTATTCCTGGAGCAGTTTCAATATCTAACTGGGGAGCATCTCCTTGTGTTTTTGAAGTAAAAACTTTTCTAAAGGCATTGGAAAAGTTTAGGTATCTTGATGCCACAGAAAATCTTTTGGATAAGTTGTGTTTAGAATTTTATGCGATGTATGCCCATGACGTTTTATTTCCAACGATATTTGCATTGGTCGGAGAAGAAGAAGTTTTTAACTCTGATGTAGTAGAATGCACCAGAAATCCAAATTGGAAAAATACTTCACATCCATTAGTTCATCAATTTAGGGAATATTATTAAACATGATAGGTTTTAATCGTCTGGGACAAATAGGTAGACTTGGAAATCAAATGTTCCAGTGTGCGGGTTTAGTTGGAATTGCAGAAAAAAGAGGATTTGAATATTGCATTCCCGATCATTCAATGTACCATGATTATGGTGGATACCAATATCATGAACTTCAGTCTTGTTTTAAAATGGAAGATTTTGAAAATAGATATGATTATGTTGATGGTAATATAGTTCAGTTAGATCAATATCATTTTTGCGAAGATCTTTTAGAAGAGTGTCCAGATGATTGTACTTTAGTTGGGTATTTTGAATCTGAAAAATATTTTAAACATGTTGAAGATAAAATTAGAAAAAACTATCAGTTTTTGAATTCTATAGTAGAAATATGTTATAATTATGGTAGAGATTATTTAAAAGATAATCCTGTAGGTCTTGTTGTTCGTAGAGGAGATTTCCTTGCAGAACACAATAAAAATAGACATAGTGTTTGTGGTATTGAATACTATCAAAAATCTTTAGAAAAATTTAAAGGTAGAACAGTTTTGATTTTTTCTGATGATATTCCTTGGTGCAAATCTCAAGAAATATTTCAAAATAAAAATACTTTTTTTGTTGAGGGTGGAAACAAAATATTCAAAGGACATTCTGATTTGTGTTTGCTCAGTATGTGCTCAGATTTTATTATTGCCAACAGCACTTTTAGTTGGTGGGGTGCTTGGTTGTCTTCTAATAAAGAAAAAAAAGTTATCGCTCCTCAAAAATGGTACGGTCCAGAATTGCAACACCTAATACTAAAAGATCAATTGCCTGAAAGTTGGGAAAGAGTTTAGTTATGAAAAATATTACAGTTGTTACTGCTCTTTATAATATTCAACGACAGGATATGGATGGAAGAAAGTGGGATGAATATCTTGAGTGGTTTAGTCAAACTCTAAAGTTAAATTGTCCTATGGTGATATTTGTTGAAGAAGAACTTGTTGATTTTGTAAATCAGTATAGAAATTCTTATAATACTAGGGTTATCGTGCAAAAAATTGAAGATATTCCATATTATCATTTGAAGGAAGAAATGGATTCAATCCTTCAATTAAAAGAATATAGAGAAAATATAGGATGTCCTGATAGAATTGAGTGTAATTATTCTTTATATTCAATAATACAGTATTCAAAATTTAAATGGATTGAAGAATCGATTTGTGGCGATTACTTTGATAGTGATTATTACTTTTGGTTAGATGCTGGTGCCTCTAGATTTTTTGAAAATTTTGATCCAAAGTTAAACTTTCCAGGAAATGCAGCTTTAGAAGCATTGTATAATATTGGTGAAAAATTCTTAATCCAGTTGAATACTGAAACTTATCATGATCTTGTGCATTCCAAAAAGTTGAGTAAAGAATATTTTTATGATCCTCGATCATTTGTTTGCGGTACTTTTTTTGGTATGCATAGAAATATTCATTTCACTATATTAAAGAAGATTGAAAACATATTCATTAATGATATGATAAAAAATAATAATGTAAATAATGAACAAATTGCTTTAGCTTATTTGATTAAAAATAACCCAGAACTTTTTGAAATTTTTTATAGGGATAACTGGAAGCAGATTGCTTTATTTGAGGAGATGACAAAATGAAAATTTGTTTAGTTGGACCTGGTATTATTCCTATTCCACCAACAGGATGGGGTGCAGTGGAATCTATTATTTGGGAGTGTGCTAATGAATTGTCTGATCTTGATCATGATGGAATAATATTGAACACTCCAGATAAGAATGAAATTATATCAACAATTAAAGAGGAGCAATTTGATTTTATTCATATTCATTATGATGTCTTTTGTGACATGATACCCGAAATCAAAAAAATGTCTCCTAACTCAACAATTGCATTATCATCTCATTACCCATATATCAATCAATTTGATAAACATAGATTTGATGGGTATAATAAAATTTTTGATTGGATGGTATCAAATAATAATCTTTTTTATAATTTTTGTGTTTCTGATAAAGATTTAAATGCTTTTAAATCAAAAGATGTTAATGAAAATAAACTTCATCTATTTAAAACGGGAGCACAGCACAGAGATGTTAAAAAAATTTTAAATCCAAAATACAAAGATAGGTCAATTTGTTTAGGTAAAATTGATAGAAGAAAAATGCAATTTTTGTATCAATCTATAGATAGCATTGATTTTGTTGGTCCTATTGGTGATCCCTACAATTTTGACACTCAAAAAAATTATATGGGAGAGTGGACAAGAAAAAAAATCTATGATAAGATAGGAGAATATTCCAATATTGTTTTACTTTCTCTAGGAGAAAATGGAACACCCTTAGTTATTAAGGAATCTTTAATTTCTGGTCTTGGTGTAGTGACTTCTGAATATTGTGTCCATGAGTTAGACGCAACTTTACCTTTTATTACTGTTATTCCGACAGATAAGTTAAACGATTTGGATTATGTGAGCAAATGTTTAATTGAAAATAGGGAAGTATCTATTTCTATGAGAAGTCAAATCATTGAGTATGGGATACAAAATTTTTCTTGGGAAAAATTGATTAAATCTTATGTAGAAACTATAGGCAAATTGGTATGAAATTTTCTTTAGTTGGTCCTGGTATTATGCCCATTCCACCAAATGGTTGGGGAGCTGTAGAAATTATAATTTGGGATTATAAAATAAATTTAGAAAAATTGGGACATGAAGTTCAGATTGTAAACACTACCGATCTGAATGACGCACTCAAACAAATTAATTATTTTAACCCAGATTTTGTTCATATTCAATATGATGATTATGTACACTTATATCCTCATATAAATTATCCTTGTGCGGTAACAACTCATTTTGCTTATTTAGAAAGACAAGAGATGATGGGCCCATATAAGCAAAGAGTTTTTGATATTTTTAAACAAATTAAACCTATTGTTTTTGGATTATCTAAAGGTATTAATAAAGTTTACAATAATTCCTGTGAAATATCTAAAGATAAATTATTTTTAAATCCAAATGGAGTTAATCTTAAAAATTTTAGATACTCTGGTACTCCAAAATTTCCAGACAAATCAATTTATCTTGCAACTATAGATCATAGAAAAAGGCAATTTTTGTTTCAAGATATTAAATCTCTTTGGTATGCTGGCAATATAAGAGATGAAAGATTTGATGAATCAAAAAATTATCTTGGCGAATGGAATAAAGAATATCTTTATGATAATTTAACTGATTATGGAAATCTTGTTTTACTTTCTGATGGTGAAGCTCATCCATTAGTTTGTATGGAAGCATTTGCTGCAGGTTTAGGTGTTGTAGTTTGTGAATGGGGGAAATCGAATCTGGATCTTAATAAAGAATTTATTACTGTTATTCCAGAAAACATGATTGGTGATATTAATTTTGTTGAGAGATCTATTATTAAAAATAAAGAATATTCTATTTCTCACAGAAAAGAAATCTTAGAATATGCAAAGCAATTTGATTGGATGAATGTAATTGAAAAATATTATATTCAAAATGTTAATCAAATAATTTTAAATTATCAAAATAATAATATTTCTAAAAATTCAAAAATTTCAGTGGGAATTATTTAAATGAAAATTGCAATTAATTTTATAGGAACAGGAAATTATTTAAAGTTTTTTCCAAAATATTATGAAACCTTTATGGAGTATTTTGTTCCAGAATGCGAAAAAGATTTTTTAGTGTTTACTGATGGTGAACTTGGAGATGATATTCCGAAAAATATTAAAATTATTCCGGTATCCGAAGAGAGTGAGATACAGAAAAAAGACTATAATAATTGGGAATCCATAACTGTCAAAAGTATGGGTGGACTAAAAAGATTTGAGCAAATAAAAAAAATAAAACAACAATTATTATCTTATGATTGGTATGTTTATTTTGATGCCGATATGTATTGTTGTCCGACAACAATATCTTATAATCAATTTTTTGATGATACTAAGGATTTTTTCGCAGTTCAGCATCCATGTCAAAATATTGGACTTTGTAAATTTACTTCACCCACAAGAAAAGATCTCCCATTTGAAAGAAATAAAAAATCTTTAGCTTATGTCGATTATAATGATCAATCAGATGATATATATGTTCAAGGGTGTGTATGGGGTGGAAAGATTCCTAAAGTTTTAGACCTGATTGATGATCTTTGTGATAAAATTAATAAAGATTTGGAAAATGAAATTATAGCAGTTGTAAGGGATGAGAGCCATTTAAACAAATATAGAATAGAAAATATTGATAACTTTAATATACTCTCACCATCATACGCAAAACCTGGAGATTATTCTTCAGATCAGTTTTTATTTGATGGAAAAATGATTCATTCACCCTCAGATAAAAAAGAAATTTTAAATTCTTAATTATGGACAGAAATAAATCCGCATATAAATTCAAAGGAATTGGTCCAATATATTACCTAAATCTTGATGGTCAACCAGAGAGGAGACAATATATGGAATCCCAATTTAAATATTGGGAGATTGAAAACTATGAACGCATTTCTGCCTATGATGGACGTGAAGATGATTTAAGTGACATTATTAAGGGTAAATACCCCGACATGATGACTTCTGGTGAGATTGGATGTACTACTTCTCATCT
>Ga0247844_1006485_pt1 | contig 13971 bp, 15 predicted proteins | sample LaCtaG_FD_192421 | JGI IMG/M metagenome (GOLD analysis project Ga0247844, IMG submission 192421) | Freshwater microbial communities from meromictic Lake La Cruz, Castile-La Mancha, Spain - LaCruzMarch201714.5m_1 | ecosystem: Environmental > Aquatic > Freshwater > Lake | place: Spain: Castile-La... | reverse complement strand
ATGATTGATAATTTGTTCACAAAACACAACGAAATAAATCAAAATAAGACCGAAATGAAATTGAATCATTTTGGATCAATAAGATTGTTGAAAAAAATAGGGTGTTTTCTTTCTGACACTAAATAACGAAACCCCATTAGTTTCAGGTATTGCAACTGCAAGTTTTACTAATGCCGCTGCTGCTGATGGAAAAACAATAAACGTTATTGGTTATGAAGCTCCTTCGGATAATTACTCATTAACACAACCAGTATTAAGTGGAAATATAACTCCAAAAGCCTTAACCATTGGCGTAGCTACAATAGCTTCCAAAGTATATGATGGCAGTGCTACTTCAGGAACTATAACTGCCGGTACGCTTTCAGGCTTTGTGGGTTCTGAAGCTGTAACCGTTAGTTCTGCTACAGGAACTTACGCTGATGCAATAGTTGGCACAAGCAAATCGGCAACCATTGTTTATACATTGGCAAATGGTGATAATGGTGGATTGGCTGCCAATTATAGTTTGGCAAATGGTTTGGCAAATGGTGATATTACTTCAGCTACTACGGCAGTTGATGTGACTTCAGGCACCCCAACATTGGCAAGTTTAAACTTAATCCCAGCGAGCGATGTAACCGTTTCTGGAACAGGTACTGTTAACTTTAATGCTGACAAAACGGTGAAAAGTGTAACGGCTGATACAGGAGGAAACATAGTTGTTTCTAATCCGTTGATTGTTACAGAAGGTGTAACTATAGCTCCAAATGCTACGCTCGATTTGTCGAACACGCTTTCTATTGGAGGCGATTTAACTTTGAAAGCCGACCAAACATCTACCTTCAGCGTTAAAGTTGGAAGACCAATGACCATTTTTGGTACGGTAAAATTCCTTAAAACAATGGATGATACCCAATGGTATTTCATGGCTTTCCCATGCAATGTGGCGCTTTCTGGAATTAAAGTGAATGGTAGTCCACTTGATTTGGGAACAAATTTTTTCATCAAGTATTATAGTGGCTCAAATCGCGCCAGTAATGGTACTGGTGCCAACTGGATTCCTGTTGTACTTGCCGATGACCATTTGATTGCCAATCAGGGTTATATTTTTGGTTTGCCAGATGAAGTAGGACTAGGGCACAACGTTTCCGTAATCACATTCCCGCTCGACAGAGATGTAGTGAAAAGCGAAGCAGACCATACAGCAGTTCCTGTTAATTATTACGGTGACCTATCAAGTATAGCAACCAACTTGGGATGGAATCTCATAGGTCAACCTTTCTTGAGTAAATATGCTTCTCAAGATGGAGATGTATTGAACTTGTATCGTTTTAATGGTTCAACCTACGATTTCTATGCTAAAAATACGTTCAATTTGCCAGAAGTGAATCCGTTCGAAGCCTTTTTTACTCAGGTTACATCGGGACTTGAAACCAGCGGATTAAGTTTCGCATTGACATCACGACGATTAGCATCTGCAAGTGTGGCTATCAATCAGTCGGATTTAGTGAGGTTGAATTTCAGCACGGCTACCGGAACAGACAAAACCTATCTGATCATGGATGACCTTCAAAGTACAAGTTATCAGATTGGCGAAGATTTGGAAAAAATGATTACTACTGGAACAACCATTCCGCAAGTATATTCTGTTTTAGGCGGAATTAATTATGCTAACAATGCATTACCTGTTTATAATGTTCAAAATCTTCCAATAGGAATTTATACCCAAACAGCTGGAAATACTACCATAAGCGTGGATGCTACCAGAGCCATTACTTTATCTAAATTGTTGTTGACCGATAATGGCGTAAGCCCAGCAACCGTTACCGACTTGTTGGTGAGCAATTACACTTTCACCGCTGCAGCCGGTACCAACAATACACGTTTTGCTATCTCTGCTCAACGGATTACTACCGATAACAATTTGAGTGGCAACCAAAAAGGCGAAGTAGGCGTATTAATAGTCAATGGTGGATTAGTATTGACTAATATTTCACCATCAACAATGGTTCGTGTTTACGATGCTTTAGGACGAATGATTTTCAGTAAAAATGCAACCAGCAATTCTATGGAAGTCAAGCTGGGTGAGAAAGGTATTTACACCGTTCAATTGCAATCTGGAACAACCATTACCACCAGAAAAGTAATTTTCTAAATTCATAACAGGGTTCATACGTCGGACCGCTTGAAGCGGTCTGACGGAGTTCCAATAAAAAAAATCACACCCATGACAAACAATTCAAATCAAACAGGCGCATTGCTCCTTTTAGCTATAATGATGGGAGCCGCCGTATATGCATTAATGTTTTTCGGCAATGAATTGGAGCAAACCAATATGTCGGCAAGTTTTGGGCAATTATCCAAATCGAAGTCAGTCAACTTGTTGTCCAATAATAAAGAAGCTGCCAATGCTAGTTTCCAAGCGAAGGAAATTCGTTCCGATTTATCGGGCGTTTCTTTGCCTTCAAGCAAAATGAAAAGCACTTCGGGTGGTGATTATGCGCAAACATCCAATGTTGATTTTCCTTCCACGGGAATAGAAAAATCGAATTTACAAAATTCTAATGGGGCTACATCAACTTCGAGAACAAATAACTACGCCCGCAATCAATCGCAGTCGTTTTCATTTGGAAACTCGGATGTGCAGTACATTTCCAATATGCAAAATCCTACAAAATCTGACATCAACGTATTGCTTCTACTCGATACGAGAGCTGCCGAAACAGCTATCTCGTCCACTCAGCAAGGGTCAAAACGTGCCACGCCTTCCCTGGCAGCCAAAATGGCTTCTGTTTCCACAAGTTTGGCAGATAGCAAGTATGCCAAAAAAGTGATTGGTGACCCAGGTGAGCCGGGTGCAAGTTTGCCTGTGGGTGATGGCATTTGGATTTTGCTTGGGCTGGTGGGAGGATATACTGTTTTGCGTTTCGCCTTCGATAGCTATCAGGTTCGAATTTCATGTTGATGATTTGGAACGAATGAAATTTCTAAACAACAATATTCTAATAATCGTGAGTACAGCTTTTCTGTTGCTTGCTGGAAGTCTCTATTTTTCGTTACAATTTTTCAAACAAGGAGAAGTTGAGGATTTGCTGCGCAGTGAATTGAATCAATTCACGATTTACCAAATGCCGACTTTTAGTAAAATCCCAAATTCGGATGAGTCGTTAAAAATTGCGGCTGGCAACGATTTCCCGACCTTCAAGCATACATCTCTATCTAATGAGGATAAAATAGCCATTTCGCAAGTTTATTTTCCAGCCAATAAAGACTTAGAAAATATTGAGACAAATAAAAATACCATCGCCGAATTAACTCCCGAAGTGAAAAATACCAACAATGCTTCGACTTATAGTTATGCCCAACAAAAAGATGAACAAACTTACAATTCTGGAATAAAATATGTTCCCAGTAAACCAAGTACATTTAAAACCAATAATAATTCGCAATCCAACAACAACGGAATTGGAGCTGTTTCCAATCTTGAAAATACTTCTCCATCATTTTCCAACACCTTTTCCACTGGTTTTCTAGCCAACAACTCCCTATCATTGACCACCGATTTGTCGGACAATAATTCACCAATGATGATTGATGGTGGGAGTAATCCAGGCGACCCGGGTATTCCGGTTGGCAATGGAACAATGACATTATTGTTTTTTCTAACTACCTTTTTGTTTTACAAAGTAAAATATTATGAAAAAAATAATATAGAATTCAAAATAAAATCTTACTAAAGTCTTACGGGCTTAAAATAAATGGATCTTGCGACTCGACATAAGCTACTTATTGTCAATTATTTGGATGACAATAATCGGATATGAGCCCCCCTCTTCCCAGTTTAGTGTATCTTTAATCACTGTGATTTTTTTTAACGAATGGTTAGTCATTCGTTTAAAAAATATTTTCGGTCTAATGAATAATTTGTCATTAGGAATAGTATAATTTCAAAACTATTCATATACTTGTAACTACATTTTGACAATTAGACTAATCTTTGCATCATAAATCAACAATGGGAAGATAAAGAACATATTTGTTACCAGTTTGTTCCTCGCTCTTAGTTTTATTGTTGGTCTATTGTTGATTATCAAATAGATGATTACGTTTTTGGGCTGTTTGAGTTTTGCATTGCCTGGTTAAGATCAGATCATAAAACGTGGATGAAAAAGCCTAAAAATACAGGTAGGGCTGATTATAAAAAGGATTTTGTACCCTCAAAAGCTTATAAGGTTGTTATTGATGAGATAAAATTAACCTTGCCAATTATTTTGAAACAAACTGAAAGAAGTTCTGATAATTTTAATGCCATAGATTTAAACTCGATTTATGCTGAATTGGAGAATTGCGATTTCAATGATAGTTACTATTTGGAGTTGGCACGTATGAACAAATGGAAAATAGTGAGGGACGATGCTGATTTCTTTAAAAATAACAAACTGAACGTGGAAATTATTACTGCAAATATCAAATAAACATTTTCAATAAAGTAGAAAATCAGGGTATTTCACTCCTATACATTTAATAGCACCAAAAGCGAATCACTTAAACGAGATGCTTTTGGTGTTTTTTTTTCAGTAAAGTCTTCACGGTAAGTGAAGACTTTACTGTTTGAAACCCTACCTTTAAATATACCTTTTTTTATCCCTTATAAACATTAAAGATTTGCCACTTCAATCGGCAAGGAGATGCAAAACGATGTAAGGTGATGCAAACTGCACATATACAGCGTTTTGAGCCATTTCGAATGCTTGTTTTGTGTTGTTTGAAGTAGTAATTTTGTGTCAAAGTCTTAAAAAAACACTATCGTTTTAGGATTAAGAGACTCAAATAAATAATTATGAGCAAAGCACAGAATCCCTTAACCGGGCAGATGACAGGATCGATGGGCAACTTTGTAACCACAAGGTTAGGAGCTACAAACATCATCCGAGCTAAAGCGTTTAATCCACGGGACGCTAAAACTGAATCGCAACTAAAACAGCGTGACAGTTTTAAAATGGTCGTGAACTTGTACCCTTTGTTTGGTGGAATTCTTGCAGAAGGATTTTCCCAACTGTCAAAAACCACTACGGCTTACCTTGCTTTTATGAAGGCAAATATGCCCGGTGCGATTGACAAGTCGGGTGACGTAACCGTAATTGATTACAGTAGGCTGGCCATTGCAGATGGTACTTTGCCCAAGTTGTCGGTGAAGGAAGCAACACTTGATGCTACGGGTGTAACGGTAAGTTATTTGCCAATGGTCAACAATCAGGCCAACAGCAGCACGGACATTGTTGTGGCAATGGTGCTCCTGAAAACGGATGAGCTGTGGATTGAAAGGCAGCCTCGTGGCGGTGAAACATCCGATACGGTATTTATTCCGGTACCCGATGTCACATCCGAGGATGTTCAAGCCATTTATCTGTTTGTGAAAAACGCAGACGGCAGCAAGACTTCCAAATCAACTTTTGTTGCAATAGTCTAAACAGTAGCAACAAACATTATCAAAAAACTCCCTGTGGATTGAAAGATTCGTTGGGAGTTTTTTATGGTTTGCTATTTATTGTTTTGCCACGATAATTTATATTAAAAAGGCTGATATTTAACCCACCCATTAACACCCAGATTTATTTCTAATCTGTTATATTATTGGAACATTGTACCTCAAATAGAATGGGGATTATAAGGTATATGTTTTCTTGTGAAGGATCGCTTTAAACAATGTAAAATCATTTATGCCAAAATAGTTTTGTCTCAAAATGAATAAATTGGAAAAGTTTATAAAAAAGAGTAAGATAATAAGTCTGATGTTTTATCAGACTGTAACATCAATCAAAAACTTAAATACTATATCAAAGATTTAATTGCCAAAGATTATGAAAACCTTAAAGTGCTATTTGTCTAAAAAACTAGTACCCGGTTGTTTAATTTCTTTATTGCTTATTTCAACACCATTGATCACAACATTTGCGACACCACATACCGACGAAAATTCGGATTACGATAATCATTTTGAGTATAGCGGAGTCGTGTTGGATCAAAAATCGGGTACACCTTTGGAATTTGCCAATTTCCTAGTAATAGGAACGAATATCTCTAACGTTTCAAATAAAGAAGGCGAATTTATTTTGAAAGTGCCAAAAGAAATCTCCAATGCAAAAGTAAAAGTAAGCTATATTGGTTATAAAGACATGATGATACCAATGTCTAGCTTGAAATTTAAAAATTCCCGCATAAATATGGTGCCAATGTCAGTGGAATTGCCAGTAGTAGAGGTTGTTACGAAGGACCCTTATGAATTGATTTATTCCGTTTTGAATAATAAGGCCGAAAATTACATTGATGATAAAACTCAAATGAAAGCTTTCTATCGTGAAACCATTAAAAATAAACGCGATTATGTTTCATTGGCTGAAGCAGTAGTCAATGTGGTAAAAGAGCCATATACTGGAATGAACCAGGATTATGTAAAATTAAACCAAGCCCGAAAAAAAACCAGTTATAACGAATCTGATTCTCTTTTCTTGAAATTGGTGGGTGGCCCAATCAATTGCTTGAAGTTGGATGTTTTTAAAAATCCAGATTTGATTTTTACAGATAATATGATGGAGAAATACCGGCTTAGCTATGAAGGAGCTACTTTTATGGACAATAAATTGATATATATAGTCAATTTTATGCCCAGACCATATCAATCCGAATTGCTTTATGTTGGAAAAATGTACATTGATGCCGAAAGTATGGCATTAAAAAGTGCAGTTTTTAGTCTTAATTTTAAGGACAAAACCAGACCAACCAACCTGTTCATAAAGGACAAACCATCTTATCTCAAGGTATTTCCAATCGAAGCCAATTATAGGATTGACTACTTCCAAAAAGATGGAAAATGGTATTTTGGTTATAGCAGGATAGAGTTGGGATTTCAGGTAGTGAAGAAGAAAGTTGGGGTAAAAGACAATTTTTATTCAACCATGGAAATGGCTGTAATCAATTGGAATAACTACAACAAAAATACTGCAATTAAGTATAGAGATAGATTATTGCCTTCTTCGCCCATAGCCAATAGGGTTTTAGGTTTTACAGATCCTGACTTTTGGGGAGAAAACAATATAATTGAACCCGAAAAATCTATTCAATCAGCAATTGAAAAGATTAGACAAGAATTGGATAAGGAAAATTTGACCAATGCGGATATGAACATTCAAGCAAGCAAATAATCGTAGTTGAATTAGGAAATTAAGAGGGTAGTTGAAATGGTTTTATATTTCGTTTGTTTGAATGTTCTCTTTGATTTAGCAGTTTATTGATCTATTTGAAAAAGGGAAACGATATTTAATTGTTTCCCTTTTTCGATTCCTTCTCTGATAAATACATATATGAATTGAGATAATTAGCAACGAGAAGATGAAAGTATAAAAAGACATATCAATTTATTGTCAAAAAATCCCACAATACCTTTATGATGAGTATAATTTCTATCTTAGGGTATTGCTAATGTATACGCTACATCCAAACCACCAACTAAGATTATCTTTCAATTGGAATCATTCAAAATTCAACCTTATGAAAGCAATTGAAATTCTTGTAGAAGAGCATGAAAGTATTCTGAAAATGATAAAGGTTACCGAAATCATTTTAAATACTGATGAACCTGCTCATATCAACATAAATCATATTGAGAGAATTCTCGATTTTATTAAAAATTTTGCCGATAAATACCATCACTTGAAAGAGGAAGATGTGTTGTTTCTGGAAATGGAAAAACACGGTATGTCCAGAAGTTCTGGACCTATTGCAGTAATGCTTGCCGAACACGACCAAGGCCGGAATTATATAAAACTAGCAGTAGAAGGTATTGAAAAATTCAAACTTGGAGATACTTCAGCTTTTGGTCAAATCAAAGGTAACCTGTTAAATTACTGCGTATTGCTTACAAATCACATTGTCAAAGAAAACAATATTCTCTACCCAATGGCCGAACGCATTTTACCAGCCAATATTAAGTTGGCAATGTCTGAGAATTTTAAAGAAAATAATTCTGCAACCATTGATAATGAGTACTTTGAGAAATACTTAAAGCTTGTGGAAGAATTGAGTTTGATTTACCTGAAATAATGAATACGGAGATTTTGTCAGGCTAAAACCCATGAAAATAGGCCTTTATACTTAAAATATAAAATTTTATTCTCTCAATTAATGTCAATATAGAACATCATAAAAACAATAAGCGGTTGGTATGCGTTATGTATTTTACTATTTTGGAACAAAGAATTATGCTATAAAACACATTTTTTGTACCTTTGCATTTTAAAAATTCTTTGTAATTCATTTTAATAAGCTAGTATTATTATTGTGAATTATGAATTCTTAATTATGAATTAAAGTATTATGTCAACAGAATTATTAGAAGAAGTCACCCAGAGTGATTATAAATACGGTTTTACTACCGACATTGAAACAGATATTATTCCAATTGGATTGAGTGAGGAGGTTGTACGACTTATTTCTTCCAAAAAGAATGAACCTGAGTGGATGTTAGAATTTCGCCTAAAAGCCTATCGCTATTGGCTTACCATGAAATTGCCAGATTGGGCGCATCTCAACATTCCAGAGATTGATTACCAGAGCATTGCATATTATGCAGCGCCGCGAACCAAAGTTCCAAAAACGCTTGATGAAATAGATCCTGAACTGCTTAAAACATTCGAGAAACTGGGTATTCCACTCGAAGAACGAATGGCATTGTCAGGTATGGCGGTTGATGCGGTGATGGACAGCGTTTCGGTAAAAACGACATTCAAAGAGAGTTTGGCAGAAATGGGAATCATTTTTTGCTCGTTTAGTGAAGCGGTGGAACATCATCCGGATTTGGTTCAGAAATACATGAGCTCGGTGGTGCCTTATACCGATAACTTTTTTGCTACTTTGAATTGCGCAGTTTTTAGCGACGGTTCTTTCGTATATATTCCCAAGGGCGTTCGTTGCCCAATGGAACTTTCCACCTATTTTCGTATCAATGCCATTAATACCGGTCAGTTTGAGCGGACATTGATAATTGCCGATGAGGATAGTTATGTGTCTTATTTGGAGGGATGTACAGCGCCAATGCGTGACGAAAATCAATTGCATGCAGCCATTGTGGAAATTGTGGCCATGAAAAATGCGCAAGTAAAATACTCAACTGTCCAAAACTGGTATCCGGGCGACAAGAATGGAAAGGGCGGAATTTATAATTTCGTTACCAAACGTGGAATTTGTAAAGGCGAAAGCTCTAAAATTTCGTGGACGCAAGTGGAAACGGGTTCTGCCATTACCTGGAAATATCCTAGTTGTATTTTATTGGGTGATAATTCGTCAGCTGAATTTTACTCAGTAGCGGTTACCAATCACCACCAACAAGCCGATACCGGAACCAAAATGTTGCACATTGGCAAAAATACAACCAGCCATATTTTATCAAAAGGAATTTCGGCTGGTCAAAGTCAAAACAGCTATCGTGGTTTGGTGAAAATCAATCCAAAAGCTGAAAATTCCCGAAATTTCTCGCAATGCGACAGTTTGCTATTGGGAGATAAATGTGGTGCTCACACTTTTCCATACATGGAAGTGAACAACGATTCGGCCATTGTGGAACACGAAGCTACTACTTCAAAAATAAACGAAGACCAGATATTTTATTGCAATCAACGTGGAATTTCTACTGAAGATGCCGTAGGGCTGATTGTGAATGGTTACGCCAAAGAAGTGCTCAACCAATTACCAATGGAATTTGCTGTAGAAGCTCAAAAACTGCTGCAAATAACTTTGGAAGGTAGCGTTGGATAATAATAAAGTGGCAATTAGCTAATGTGCTAATAAATTGTCAATCTCAAAATCGAATAAATAATCATATTACTCAAGTCTGTAGACCTTTGACTGTAGACCGTAGACATTTAGATATATGTTACAAATTAAAAACTTACACGCCAGTATCAATGGCAAAGAGATATTAAAAGGATTAGATTTAGTGGTTCGTCCTGGCGAAATACACGCTATTATGGGACCTAATGGTGCCGGTAAATCAACATTGGCCTCTGTGCTAACTGGTAACCAGGCTTTTGAAGTGACAAAAGGAGATGTTACTTTCAACGGTAAAAATTTACTGGAATTGTCGCCAGAAAATCGTTCTCGCGAGGGAATCTTTCTGAGCTTCCAATATCCGGTGGAAATTCCCGGAGTTAGTATGGTGAATTTTATGCGTTCTGCTTTGAACGAACACCGTAAATACAAAAACCTGGAACCACTATCGGCCACTGACTTTTTGCGTACCATGCGCGAAAAGAAAGAATTGGTAGAGATGGATAACAAACTGGCGAATCGTTCAGTAAATGAAGGCTTTTCTGGTGGCGAGAAAAAACGCAACGAGATTTTTCAAATGGCAATGTTGGATCCAAAATTGTCGATACTCGACGAAACAGATTCTGGTTTGGACATTGATGCTTTGCGTATTGTGGCCAACGGCGTGAATAAATTGAAGCGCCCCGACAATGCAAGTATCGTTATTACGCACTATCAACGATTGTTGGATTATATTGTGCCTGACTTTGTTCATGTATTGTATGATGGCAGAATTGTGAAATCGGGTGGAAAAGAATTGGCTTTGGAACTTGAGGAAAGAGGCTACGACTGGATTAAAAAGGAAGTGGACGGAGAATAAAATCGTCAACGGTCTCCAGTCACCAATCATCGATTAACTCCAAGACTGTGGACTGACGACCGTAGAATAAAATCGTCAACAGACTATAGAATTCAGTCTCCGATAAAAAAAGACTGTAGACTGTGGACTGTAGACCGTAGACTAAAAAACATGGAACAACAATATATAGACTTATATAAACAACAACACGATAGCATTAAAAAGCATTCGGCTGCGGTGATGAATGATTCGCGCGACGACTCTTTTGCGCTATTCGAGAAATTGGGTTTCCCAACTTCTGCGTTGGAAAATTACAAATATACCGACCTGAAAGAAGCTCTTTCAGTAGATTACGGACTGAATATCAATCGAATTCCAGTACCGGTAAATCCTTACGAGGTTTTTTCGTGTGATGTGCCCGGCATTCATTCTTACCTTTATTTTGTGGTGAATGATGCATTTTACCCCGTGAACGATGCCAGAAATAAAGTTTTGCCCAAAGGTGTAATTATTGGCAGTTTAAAAGAAGTTGCCAATAAGCATCCCGAATTGCTGAAAGATTATTTCGGAAAATTGAGCACTATCAAAGACGATGGATTAATTGCCTTCAATGGTGCATTTGCGCAAGATGGTTTCTTTATGTACGTGCCAAAAAATGTGGTGATGGACAAACCAGTGCAGTTGGTGAATATCATGCGTTCGGATGTCGATTTTATGGCCAACAGTCATAATCTAATAATTCTCGAAGAGGGAGCAAAGGCACAACTTTTGGTGTGTGACCATACCGTTGACGAGGTTCGTTTTCTTTCAAATCGTGTAACTGAAGTTTTTGTTGCCCAGAATGCTACTTATGAGCATTATAAGTTGGAAAACACGCACATAAAAACCACCAATTTATCAACATTGCTTATTGACCAACAAGCGTCATCTAATGTGTTGGCAAATGTGATAACGTTACATAACGGCATAACACGCAATACAATAGAGATTGATTTGGACGGCGAACACTGCGAAACATTGCTTTGTGGCATGGTGATAGGCGATAAAAAACAACAGGTTGATAATTTCACCTCAATAATTCATAACAAACCAAATTGCCAAAGTCGCGAATTATTCAAATATGTGCTCGACGATCTGTCGAAAGGTGGATTCACTGGCAAACTTTATGTGGCCAGAGATGCGCAAAAAACCGCTGCTTTTCAGACCAATAGAAATATTCTGTTGAGCAAAACTGCCAAAATGCGTACCAAACCTCAGTTGGAAATTTATGCTGATGATGTGAAATGTTCACATGGTGCTACCATTGGTTCATTGGACGAAACGGCCAAATTCTACATGCAATCGCGTGGAATTTCTGAACAGGAAGCCCGCTTGCTCTTGATGTTTGCTTTTACCAACGATGTAATTGAACATATTCAGATTCCAGCTTTACAAGATAGAATGAAAATGTTGGTAGAGAAGCGCTTGCGTGGTGAATTGTCGAAATGCGAAGGTTGCGTAATTTGTCAGTAAGAAGAAACCCCTAGCCCCTAAAGGGAAAGTAAATTAATATTTATATTATATTATATTTTTATCTGATAATAAACGCCTTACATGATAAATGTGAGGCGTTTTTATTCGCCTACATTACACAAACGTTACACAAAAGAAGGTATTTATTTACAAACAGATACAAAGATATAACATTTGGAGGGAATATTGTGATATGTATTTCTCTAAAAACTGTAAAGCCGTTTTCTATTTCTTTGCTCCAGCAATATTACACAAAACTTTCTGAATCTCAATAATCATTTTGTAAGCCCTAGTGATTTCATCACCAGGGCTTGTTTTATAGCGTCAAAAAGCATCGTTTAGCGTTGTTCATGTATTTATTACACAGTTGATTGACTTGTACATTTACAAGAAAAAAATCAACTGTATGAAAAAAGTATTATTCAAACTGCCTGAATGGTGGAAAGCTGAAACTCCTGTTTTAGCTCGTTTCTTCCAACTTATTTCCAGTAGCATTGCTGCCCTTCCATTGTATTACGCTGCGTTACCAGCGGAGTTTAAAACAGCCATTCCAGACTGCTATCTGAAGTACATTGCCATTGCCGGTGGTGTCTGTGCATTTATCCTCCAATTCTTCAACAAGAAACAATCATGAGCAAACTAGGAAAATACTTCTCATTGGAAGAATTGACAGTAACCCATCATGAGAACCTGGACAACACCCCAGACCCAGTACAAATTCAAAAGCTGAAAGAGCTAGTCAAAAATATTCTGGATCCACTCAGAGAAATGATTGACGAGCCGATAGCAGTCAATTCAGGCTTCAGAACATTAGCAGTAAACAAAGCCATTGGCGGGGCTCAAAAACCAATCAGCCAACACACCAAAGGCGAAGCTGCGGACATAGAATGTTTTGATAATGCCAACATGTTCCAGGTTATCAGGGAACATTTCCAATTTGATCAATTGATTTGGGAGAAAGGAAATAATAAACAACCCGATTGGGTACATGTAAGCTTTAAAAGCAAAGGAAACCGCAACCAGATACTCAAATATAAAAACGGAGAATACATACAACTATGAAAAATTCAAACAGCTTTTTTAAAATCATAGCAATATTCCTGGCGCTGATTATCTATTCGGTGTTTTTATTCCAGAAATGCGATTCTAGGCAAGCACCACTGCAACCCGCAACAATTGACCAGCGAGACAGAAACGAGTCAAAAGAAGACAGTTTAAACAGTGCCAGAGCCACTGTTTTGCTTTGCCAGAAAGATAGTATTATTCAAACGCTAAAGTCTAAACTAGCGAAAGAAAAAGCCAATACAGCTACTCAAAAAGCTGAAGCCAACACGCAGCAGATTCTTAACGACACGCTCCAATCCCGATACGAAAGAGACAAGAACCTGAGTACTTGCGAAGATCTTGTCCGGGGTTTAAAGTTTGAAATAATAGAAAAGGACAGCGTTATTGAAAGTCTCGATTATGAAATAGAAAACTACGCCTGTGAAGTGAAAGAGCTGGAGGAGAAAGCGGATATTCAAAAAGGTATTATCGACAGCAAACAAAACCTGATTGCCTGCAAAGATTCGACAATAAATTTCTACAAGACTCAAACGAAGAAAACTGACTTTTGGAATAAGGTGAAAATCAAAGCAGCTGGCGTAATTATATTTATTGAAACTATAGGGTTGCTGCTTAAATAGATTTATTGTATTGAAGTCGTCTTGACTTTTTTAGGAGTATAAACAATATTTAAAAGAAGGGAACGTTTTGTATGCGACAAAACAACAATAACATTCCCTTCATGGTGTACCAAGTACTTGACAAAGATACAATAA
>Ga0247844_1006483_pt1 | contig 13974 bp, 11 predicted proteins | sample LaCtaG_FD_192421 | JGI IMG/M metagenome (GOLD analysis project Ga0247844, IMG submission 192421) | Freshwater microbial communities from meromictic Lake La Cruz, Castile-La Mancha, Spain - LaCruzMarch201714.5m_1 | ecosystem: Environmental > Aquatic > Freshwater > Lake | place: Spain: Castile-La... | reverse complement strand
GCCTATCGGCAAAAAAATAAACCCATTGCATGGTCAGAAAAAGGCAGTTATGCCTTATCAACTTTGAGAGCAGAGGCTCTCAACTTAGCAAAAGCAGCATCAAGAACACTAAATATTACAGCAACAACGAAATTAAGAAGTCTATTGAAACAACAATAAAAAAGTCGGGAACTGAAGGCAAAAACAACCTTATCAGAAGTTAGAAACCGATAAAATTGTTATACGAAGTTGTAAAAGCTGAACTAATCCGAAATGGCGTTAATCCTGAATGTCTTAATCCGTCTTTAGACCAATCTCACGGTCAACTTTCGTTGTCGGGTTTCTTTAAGAAAAAAACAAGATATTTGTACTGTTCCGAACGAACAACGTAAAAGTGAAAAAGAAAAGCTAAACTTTGAAGGAATTTTATACGGGCAAGAAGATAAATTCGGTCTTGATTTTACAGAAAAAGCCTTGTCTATCAATATCTTCAGTCAGCTAAGTAGTTCCGCTAAAAACTTTGATACGCTTTACGAAAGAACTTTTGCCGAAGCATTAAACTTTCATTTTTGATTTAATTACTTCAAAAAAACTGTAAATCTCATTCTGGTTTTTTAAATATACCTCATATCTCTCGACACCTAAACTACCTTTCTTCTTTGCATTTGGTCTTACCCTATCATCAATATCTAAGTTTTCAAGTGCGACAACTTCGTCAATATTAGTATTGATTTGTAAGAAGGCTTTTCTTGGACCTGTTCCGCTAAAACCTATAACTGAAAAAGTTTGCTGATTAACAGAAACTTTTACTTTGGTTTGTTGTGCCTCAATTTCAACAGTTGAAATACTTTTAAGCAACTCATAAAAAATCAGATACAATCTTTTTGCTTCATCTTTTTTATGGAAGAACATATCAATCTCTGTAATATAATCATTTACTGGTTTATTTTCAATTATGGCTTTTATCTTTTTGATTTTTTCAGTGTTCTCTTTTTCAATCAATTCAAGTGGATCATTATTCAAATAGTCTATCAAGAGTAATTCGTCTTCAAACCACATATAGCGTATTAAAGTTATTTCGTCTTTACTTTTTTTTGCTTTCTCAATATCTAAATGACTAAAATCTTTTGCAATCAAAATAAGTTCAATATTTTCTTTTGATATTTCATTGAACTTTGGTAAATCAACATTATATTTTTGGTTTGATAAAAGATAAATTTCAGCAAAATTATCTTCTATGAAATCTTTATAGTCGCTGGCTTGATTTCTGATATTTTTGTCGAAATCCTTTTTTAACTCAACAACAACAAATTTCTTTGCTTTAGGATTAAAAGCTAAAATATCTATTCTGCCTGAAGTTCCTTTGCTTCTGACGTATCCGTCGAGTGTAAATTCATTCTTTATGAATTTATATTGTGGAAAGAAGTCATTCCAATTTTCTGATAAGAAACGATTGAGTTCTGCTTCTGATTTTTGAACTGATTTGAGAAATTTTCTATTGTTTGATGAAAATAATCTAATCATTGCTTTGTTAAAATTGGTTCTAAAATACAATTAATTGCTCTTCCTATTTCAGCAAAAGAATAAAAATCTTCGAGTTCCAATGATTTATCTTCATCACCGTCAATTTCTTTGAATAAGTCTATAAGACCTTTTAGCTGTTCTAAATCTTTATCAGAAAGTTGAATAGTTTTCATTTTGCTACAAATTTTATGTTGTAATTTGGTTTTTGCGTTAGGGCTTTCCGTTCCAATCTTTTTTGTGAGAAACGAACAAAAAGATTGGAACGGAAAGCCCGACCCGATAGAGGAACGCCCAAACAATAGACTTGTTAAATATTGATAATCAACATATTAGTATGTTAAGCAACCAAATAGAAATTCCAAATAGATGCGGATAAAACTATTTTATTTTCTCTATATTTCTCTTTTTTTATTCGTACTCTATTTGAAATAATCCGAAAGATCTTGAAATTTAACGTAAGGTGGGTTGCCTACAATAGTATCAAAACTTAATTTCCAAGTGGCTTTTAAGCTATCCTGATGGAATAAATTAAAGTCGCTTTCTTCTAATATTTCGTCATGTTGCAAAGCATAAATAGCCAAAATAAGCTTTGTCCGACGGATATTATACACCAGAATATCCGAACCAAAGATATTTTCTTGAATAATGCTTCGAATAGATTTATTAAAAGTTCGCTTGTAATAATCAGTCACTCCTACTAAAAATGCCCCACAACCACAGCTTGGGTCAAGATTTTTATCGTTGGATTGAGGTTTTACCTCATTGATAATAAAATCAATAATATAATCAGGGGTAAAAAAAGCCCCATTCAGTTTTCTATCGGAAGACGGGATTATCAACTCTAAATAATTTTCAAGCTCTTTGATAGTCTCAATTTCTAAAGATGATGTATCAAAAAACAAGGCGGGATTTTGGAGAAAATTATCGAAATAAGTTGCCAAAATCGGGCTTCTCAAATAATCAAGTTGGTGATTCAAGAGATAAGCGTAAATCAAATGTTGTTCAAGACCTACCAAGTCATAAGATTTAATAAGTTCGTTCAATACTGCTTTTTTTATCATTGCACTAAATTGTTGACTATAAGTAACAAAAATAAACAATATTTATCTCCTGTCAAAATGTAAACCGCAAAATAAAAGAATTGATATACACTTACTTTAAACCAAAAACATCGTTGATGCACTACAAATTCTTTTTCTTCACTTCTCCTACCGCAAAGGCTACCGCTCGTGCCGTGAGCGCCATGTACGTCAATGATGGATTGACGCAGGAAGAGGATGTCATGGCCGCTCCATCGGTGACAAAGACATTTTTACAGGCGTGGACTTGATTCCACTTATTTAATACCGACGTTTTGGGGTCTTTTCCCATGCGCGCCGTACCCATTTCGTGGACAGCGCCACCCATCGAAAACTTATTATTGTAACTGTTTACGTTTTTAAAACCGGCCGCTTCCATCATTTCTGCGGCATCATTGGCCATGTCCAAACGCATTTTGTGTTCATTTTCAGTAATAGCAGCGTCAAAAACCACCAAGGGTAATCCCCATTGATCACACTGTGTAGGGTGCAGATACATTCTGTTTTCGTGACGCGGCAAGATTTCACCAAATCCCCCCATTCCCATCCACCAACTCCCGGGTTCGCTCATTCTTTGCTTAAAATCTGCCCCAAAGTCAATCGTATGGTTTTCCCGATGCCATTCGCTTCGTCCCGACCAACCCTGATAGCCAAATCCCCGAAGATAGTCACGTTTATCATTGCCCCAATTTCGGTAACGGGGAATGTAAATTCCGTTGGGACGACGGCCCAAATAATAACTGTCTTCAAACCCTTCTACTGATGCATTGGCCCCAGCGCCCAAGTGGTGATCCATTAGGTTGTGGCCGAGTTCCCCACTGTCATTGCCAAATCCATTCGGAAAACGGTTTGATTGGGAGTTGAGCAGAATAGACGTAGTAGCCACTGAACCCGCATTCAAGAAAATAATTTTGGCATAAAACTCCTGCACTTCTTTGGTATTTCGGTCAATGACTCGGACACCCGTTGCCCGACCAAAGGTTGGCCCCGCCTTGGCGTTATCGTAAAGAATTTCCGAAACGATTTTATCGGTCAAAAAAGTAAGGCGGTTGGTTCGCCGAGCCGCCGGAAGCGTAGCTGCCTGCGTGCTGAAATAAGCACCGTATGGGCATCCACGCTCACAACGGTTTCGCGCCTGACATTGCGCCCTGCCCAACGCTGTATGTTCCGCAGTTGGCTTGGTCAAATGTGCCACGCGTCCAATCGTAACGGGGCGCGCCATTTTTTCCTGTATTTGCTTTTTGAAGTGTTTTTCCACGCAGGTGAAATCATGGGGAGGCAAAAACTCTCCATCTGGCAATACCGACAAGCCTTCTTTTCTTCCGCTGATTCCCGCAAATTTTTCGACATAACTGTACCAAGGGGCTAAATCTTGGTAACGAATGGGCCAATCCACGCCAATTCCTTCTTTGGCATTGGCCAAAAAATCTTCTTCGTTTAAGCGGTACGTTTGTCGCCCCCACAAAAGCGAGCGTCCACCAGCTCCGTAAGCCCTTGCCCACCGAAACGACCTTTCTTCTACGTACTCATAATTGGGTTCATTGAGGGTCAGTTTATTGACTCGTACGGCATCTTCTTCGGGGTTGGTCAAACTTATCCGACCACGGTGCGGAAAATCCCACGGGTCTTTCATTGCGGTGGTGTAATCCACCACGTGTTTCACATCGCGGCCTCGCTCCAGCATTAATGTTTTCAATCCTCGTTCCGTCAGCTCTTTTGCCGCCCAGCCACCGCTGATTCCCGAGCCCACTACAATGGCATCGTAGGAAATAGTATTTCTAATAATCATACTATTACAAGAATTTTTATTCAAAAAACTACTTTTTACGCTTAATGTTATGTAAAATTCAACACTATTCTTATTTTCACGGCTTTATTATTTCTGAGTCAATCTCCCAATAACCAATCAACTTTAACAATCTACTACTTATGAGAGCTTCCCTAAAAACCCTCCTTGTCTTTGCACTTATTGTTTCAATATCGGCTTTTACTACGGCCATTGACAAAACTTACTACTGGGAACAGTACAACATTGAAATTACCGTTCCGCGTGATTTCAAAATTTTAAAAAACACCAGCAACGAATTTGAGTTGGAAGGCGATGGTATGGAAATGTACATGTACATCTGGAATCAAAAAAAGATTACCATTGATGACATGGACGAAGCTACCGTAACGGCCGCTAAAGAACTAAAACTCCAAGAGATTGACGAAGAAGAATCCTTTAAAAACGGAGATTTTGAGGGGTATTACGTAGAAGGTTTCAAAGATGGCGACCGTGTGATGATCGCAGGCGTAATTGATATGAATAGCCGCACTAACTTTTTTATTGTTCTCACCTTCGACGATAAAGATGCCGAAGCTGAAAAAGAAGCCCTAAAAATCTTAGAAAGCATTGATCATAAATAGTTTAAAGAATTTTTTTATCAAAAAAGGCGACCAAATAGTCGCCTTTTTTGATGTTTGATTACTAAAAATCACAGATTCATTTTCTTCAATTCAGCTACCGCAAAAGCAGACGCACGCGCCGTCATCGCCATGTAAGTAAGCGATGGGTTGACGCAAGACGCCGAAGTCATAAAAGCCCCATCGGTCATAAAGACATTTTTAACCGTATGAAGTTGGTTATTTTTGTTCAATACCGACGTTTTAGGGTCTTTACCCATGCGTGCCGTACCCATTTCGTGGATACCGATACCCAGGTTTTTGCTGGTATCATCGTAGCTTTGCACGTTTTTAAGTCCGGCAGCTTCCAGCATTTCAGCGGCATCGTTTCTCATATCTACCCGCATCTTACGCTCGTTTTCGCCATACGCAGCATCAAACACAACAATTGGCATTCCCCACTTGTCTTTTTTGGTTGGATGTAGAGTAAAACGGTTTTTTTCGTTGGGTAATACTTCTCCAAAACCGCCAATACCCATACTCCATTTACCCACTTGACTCATTTCTTCCTTGAAAGAAGCACCAAAACCTTCCATTCCTACACCACGACCCCAGCCACTGCGGCTTGCGCCTCCCTGATAGCCGAATCCACGCACATAGTCTCGTTTGTCATTGCCCCAGTTGCGATAGCGAGGGATGTAAACTCCATTGGCCCGACGACCGAAATAATATTGGTCCTCGAATCCCTCAAACTCACCCGAAGCACCTACGCCCAAATGGTGGTCCATGATATTACGGCCCACTTGGTCGCTGTCATTTCCCAAACCATTTGGAAAACGGCTTGATTTAGAGTTCAATAAAATAGAAGCCGAAGGAATCGCCGACGCATTCAGGAAGATGATTTTGGCAAAATAATCTTTGACCTCCATTGTGTTTTGGTCAATGGTACGAACGCCCGTAGCGCGGCCTTTTTTCTCATCGTACAATACTTCCGACACAATTTTATTGTTGGCCAACGTCAAACGTTTGGTTTTCATCGCCGCCGGTAACGTAGCTGCCTGCGTACTGAAATAAGCACCGTACGGACAGCCGCGCATACACATGTTGCGGTATTGGCAAGCAGCGCGTCCGAGCGCGGTATGAATGCTCTGCGGTTTGGTCAAGTGAGCGACCCGTCCAATGGTAAGGGTACGGCCCATTTTCCGCATCATTTCCGATTTTACGTGCTTTTCGAGGCAGTTGAGTTCCATCGCAGGTTGGAATTGACCATCCGGCAAAACAGAAAGACCGTCTTTAGAGCCGCTGATACCGGCAAAACGCTCCGCGTAGTCGTACCAGGGAGCGATGTCCTTATAGCGAATTGGCCAATCGGTCGCAATTCCCTCTTTGGCATTGGCCATAAAATCTTCTTCGTTGAAACGATAGCTCTGACGTCCCCACAACAGCGAGCGACCGCCTGTGTGATACGCCCGAATCCAGTCAAACGGACGAGTTTCAATGTACGGGTTTTTGCTGTCGTTCTCAAACAGGTAGCGGTGTTCTTCATTGACCGTATAACCGGTACGCATACCCGCCCAATATTCTTCGGCAGCCATGTTGTCCGGACGACCGCGGTGAGGCAACTCCCAAGGAGCTTTCATTGCTGTTTCGTATCCTTCAATGTGTTTGATATCACGTCCGCGTTCTAAACACAATACCCGCAATCCTCTCTCCGTCAATTCTTTGGCAGCCCACCCGCCACTAATTCCTGACCCCACGACAATTGCATCGTAGGTCATTTCTTTTTGAGCATCTATATTTAAGTACATTTCTTTTGCTGATTGTAAGGTAAAAAATAATTACTCCCCATTGGGGCTGGGGGCTAAAGCGCGTATGCTTTTTGTCCAGGTTTCAAAGGAATACAGCCATCGTAACGCCCTGGAATCGGCACATAATCAAGGGCTTTGGTTGCTCCTTGCTCGGAAGTAAAGTACCCAAACAACGTCAATTCTTTTGCCAAACGCCAAAAAGGAGTACCCTTCATTTTTTTGGATGAAATGACCTCTTTATCCACGTTATCACCCACTTTGACTTGCTGCACATTGGCGGTTCTCATCAATTCGATGGTTTCTTTTTCTACCATTTTCAGGAGGGCAACTTGCTCGGCTGGGGAAGTCTCCAGAAATTTTTTGCTGTGCGTTTTGGTGGCACGTTCGTCCAAATCAGCTAAGCCATCCAAGAAATTTTGCTGTTCCTGAGCCTTGTAACAGTCTTTCAGCATCAGTTCGATAAATGCCCCTACCCCCGCTTCTTTGGCACCGGGCGTAGTTGTACGGGGAATAATATGTTCGGCTACTTCAGCTACCAATGCACGTTGTGCAGCGTTAAAACTGAAATCAGCACTCATGGCTTGAGAGACATGCGCCTCTCCGCCAAAGGCCATCAACGTAGGCGCTGAAAGGGTCCCACCCATCAACAGGGCCACCCGGGATAATGCATCTCTGCGGTTCATATTTTTTTCAGGTTAGTTAAATACCTATTTTTATTGGGCAGGTGTAAAAATACACTGGTTTTGTCCAATTTTTACTTATCCTAAACGGTTTTTTCTTAAAAGATTGTACCCTGAGTCAAAACTTAAACCAAGTTTTTTCCGCATCCACTTGATTTGCTGATTACTACATAAAAGACACCCATTCCCATGCTCACAATAATTTTAACCATCTTCTGCTTCTCTGTGCAACTATTTTCTCTTACAACTTAACCCCATAATTCAACAACTCAACGGTATCACACTTTTTGACCATCAATATGACAATTAGTTTTATGACCAAACTAATTTGTATTTAGAATGAAATTTCGCTTTTTGTTCACTTTATTCTGCTTTTCAAGCATCTCTTTTGCCCAAAACAACAAACAAAATATCAGGGGAAGCATCACCGATAAACTATCTCAAAGTCCCATTATCGGTGCAACAGTTCAAATCCTGAATAATGCTGAAAAAAACGGCACTCAAACCGATGTTAATGGGCAGTTTGTCCTTACAGGTGTATCGCCCAATCGCTACGAAATCAAACTATCGTATGTGGGATACAAAGAGGTAGTGATACCTAACGTGGCAGTAACCTCGGGTAAAGAGGTTGTGTTGGATGTGACGATGGAAGAAGATTTGAGGCTACTGAATGAGGTAGTGGTAAAAGCCTCAAATAAAGCCAATACCGTCAATAAATTGGCCAGTATCAGTGCCCGTACTTTTTCAATGGAAGAAGTGAACCGCTATGCCGGGGGCCGAAGCGACCCTGCTCGTTTGGCGGCGAATTTTGCAGGAGTAAGTGCCCCTGATGATAGCAGAAATGACATTGTGATTCGGGGCAACTCGCCCGTGGGTGTTTTGTGGCGGATTGACGGCATGAACGTAACTAATCCTAATCATTTTGCTTCGGTAGGTACAACGGGTGGGGCAGTCAGTGCCTTGAATACCAATCTTTTGAAAAGTTCCGATTTCTTTACCTCGGCTTGGCCTGCCGAATACGGCAATGCCATTTCGGGGGTTTTTGATTTGGGTTTTAGAAACGGAAATTCACAAAAAAGAGAAACCACTGTGCAAGCAGGCGTAATTACAGGTTTGGAAGCCACAACGGAAGGCCCCGTCAGCAAGGAAAAAGGCTCATCGTATTTGGTGGGTTATCGGTATGCGTTGGCTGGGGTTGCCCAAGCGGTTGGGGTTGATATTGGCACCACCGCCACACCAAGTTATTCGGATTTATCTTTTAAACTGAACAGCAGAAACACCAAATGGGGCAAATTTTCGATGTTTGGTATTTTGGCATCAAGCAGCATCGGTATTGCCGGTGGAAACACAGGTTCATTGTACGGTGGAAAAGACGGCAACGATTTGAGCAGTAAAATCAGCATTGTGGGGGTAAATCATTTCAAACAATTGAACAAAAACGCCTATTTGAGTTCAACAATTGGGCTGAATTATTCGAGTACCGACCAAGTAAATTACGGCAGCGACCGTGTTACCAACGAATATTATTCCAAAGAGGAAAATAATGTAGCTAAAACGGGCTATAATTTTTCGACAAGCTACAACGCAAAAATCAATTCAAGACTGTTTATAAAAATCGGGCTTGGGGATGAATTGATAGGATTAAACCTGTTTTACAGAACCAAACAAAACATCACTTCCACTTGGAAACAAATCTGGGATTACGACAGCTACACCAACTTAGCCCAAGTATATGCCCACGCCAAGTATAGTTTCAGCGATAAATTAACTTTGAATGCCAGTCTGCATTCTCAGTACTTTTTCTTGAACAATTCTACTTCGTTCGAACCTCGTTTGGGCTTGAAATATGATTTAACCTCAAACAGTACGTTGAGTTTTGGTTGTGGACTTCATGCCCAAATGCAGCCCATCAATATTTATTTTTTACAAAGCCAAAATGCCGACAATTCGTATTCGTACAACAACAAAAATTTAGATTTTACCAAAAGTCATCATTTTGTGTTAGGCTATGACTTACAACCTTTTAAAGATTGGCGCTTAAAAGCCGAAGCTTATTATCAGTACCTCTATGATGTGCCAGTCAATGCATTTTCAAGTTCGTATTCGATGCTGAATACTGGAGCGAGTTTTAAAACAGATTTGGAAGATAATCTTACCAATGCAGGTACCGGAAAAAATTATGGGGTAGAGCTGACCATTGAAAAGTTTTTCAGCAAAGGGTATTATGCCTTATTTACCTCTTCTTTGTATAATTCAAAATATACCGGCAGCGATGGTGTGGAAAGAAACACGGCTTTTAATGGCAAGTATGTTTATAATTTGCTGGCCGGAAAAGAATTTAACGTAGGCAACAGAAACAAGTTCAGTATCGATTTCAAATACACCAATGCAGGTGGACGAGCTTATACCCCCATCAATTTAACAGCCTCAAATGCCGCAGGGCGAGAAGTACTTTCAACCGATGCCTATTCAGCCTTTTATGACAATTATTTTAGAATGGATTTGAAACTGGGCTACACGATAAACAGTGCCAAAAGAAAATTATCGCAAACCGTTTCACTGGATATTCAGAATATTACCAATCACAAAAATGTGTTTTCTCAGTCCTACAATAGCGGCAGCAAATCAATCCAAACCACTTATCAGCTGGGTTTATTTCCGAATGTAGTTTATAAATTACAGTTTTAGGGTTTTGTAACGCCTCAGTAAAAAATCCCATGCGACGTGTTTTTGCATGGGATTTTTGTATTATTATTGCAACAATTGGTACTTCTTGATGACATATATTTCTGAAAAAATAAGAAAAAAATTAAAAACGCTCTCAAATATACCTTACTTTAGAGCTTAAAGAAGTCGAGTAAAAATTTTCAAGTATTTATTTTTCTGCAACATTTTAATTATCAACGACATAAAGTCTCCCCTATCGGGGGAGATTTAGAGGGGGCTACTTAAACGAAAAAATTCTTCGAAATTCAAAGGAGTCGGAGGGTATATAAATTATTTAATTAAAAACATAATTGTGGAAAGTCATGACTTTAAAAAATGAAACAATCGCAGCACCGAGTACGAAATGGAAAGAACAGCTACTTCCAAACGAAGCGAAACTTCATGCCGAGCATCTATTGGCGTTTGATGAAATCAGAAAAATAAAAGATGCCAAGTACGGAAAGGGACGACAGCTGCATCGTCAGGCTCAACTGGGTTTGCACGGGCGTTTTGAAGTTCTGGACGGTCTGCCTGAATACGCGAAACAGGGTTTGTTTGCTACTCCCGCCACTTACGATGCTTGGATTCGATTGTCGAATGGTGGCATGGATTCCGCGCCTGATCGCAAGCCCGATATTCGTGGCTTTTCGATTAAGGTACTTGGCGTAAATGGACCGAGTGCTTTAGGCTCAGGGGATACAAATTGTCAAGACTTTTTAATGATTCAGAAATCCGCTTTTGGTTTTGCTAATAGTAAAGATTTTGTCGGTTTCGTGCATAACGCTGCGCGAGGTCCCGTCTCCTTGTTTAAATATCTGTATGCCGCTTATGGCTTGATTGGTGGCTTCCGAAGACTCAAAGGCCTGGCAGATGCGTTGAAAGTACCCTTTACGGGTTTTGCGACAGAGAGATTCTACACAGCAGCGCCGCTGGCTTGCGGATCTTACGCCGTTCGCGTGCGTCTGTTGCCTGCAAGAACCCATGTGAATACAAACGCCCGTGAAAGCTGGTCAGGCGACTTTCTTTCACATTTGGCGAAAGGTTCATTGCGCTTTGAGCTGCAATTGCAGTTTTTTGTAGATGAACAAAGGACACCGATTGAAGACGCGACCAATGAATGGCCAGAAGATATGGCACCTTTTGTCACAGTTGGCGTGTTAACCATACCGACGCAGGATACAGAAAGTGCCGAGGGTGTGAAACTCGCGGCGGATATTGAAGCCGCCGCATTTGACCCTTGGGGAGCTTTGATGGCGCATCGCCCTTTGGGCGAAGTGATGCGGGCGCGCAAGGTGGTCTATTTTCAGAGCCAAACTGGTCGTAAAGCCTGATAGCTCTTATCAAATCAGATGAACATTTGTATTGCCAATTCCGAAACGGAAAAATGTTAATACCCCCCTTCCGTATAAAAGCCCATGCGACGAGTTTTGCATGGGCTTTTTGATTTTTACCCCACTCAGTATTCTGCAGTTGTTTAGTTGTTCTTGAATATGCAATAGCATTTTTTACTAAATCAGAATGGTTAAGCAAATTAAAACATCGCATCTAACATTTCTTGAATTAGTTCAAGTGTTCCACTCAAAGCCACTTTCTACTTTTGCCCTATTAATTTTTAAACAAAAAATAAGATGGCAAATAAAAAGAATGTAGGTTACTCACCCGAAGATTTTAAAAAATCGTATGGTAAATATTACGACGAAACCATTGTAGAACTTGCCCCACAAGTGCAATATGCTTTAGAAAATACCCCTTTTCCAGCAGGTGCTTTGCCTACTTTTTCCGAAGCCAGGTATTTGGAAGAAGAAGGCTACACTGATTTGGAAACAGGTTACACCAACGAACCCGACGGCTCAATTCACGCAGCAATTGTTACAGCAATGCCCGGTATAACCCCCGAAATGTGGGATTGGTGGTTTGGTTGGCACGGTAGCCAAGACAGTCGCTACAAACTATGGCATCCAAAATCGCACGTAAGTGCCGTTTGGGAAGATGGCAAAGACGATATTTCTTACATTGGCAGAAATTCCGTTATTGAAGAATATATTGTAGATGAGTTTGTTGAGGGACTTATTCAATTTAAACAACCTACCGAGTTTGGATTCTCTTTTGATGCCATTAAAGACCCTTCAAAAGCAGTTTATATCTGTGCCAGAATAGGGCACTCAAAATACCCCATTGACTATGGCTATTTAGTACATCAGGTTCGTGCAGTAGAAGGCGGTTCTGAGATGCGTTCTCGCTTTTGGATGGGTGGAAAATACATTCATATTAGAAGAGAAGGTATTTTGCCAAATTTGGCATCTTCGTATATCCAAAAAATGAATCTTTTATCAGCAGATTTTGGTCGCAAAATAGTTATCCATTGCTCTGAAGAAATGACTCATTTAGCAGCATTTTTACCGAAATTGTATGCTGAAATGAACCAAACCATCGAAAAACTGAACGTAGAAGGAAGGATAATTGAAAGAACGGATGAAGATTTTGAAACTGTGGTCATGGGTTCATTATTTAATAAAATAGACCCAGGCAAAAGACCAATTAAGGTGGTAGAAGCCAAGTCGGTACAAGATATTATTGAAACCATAAAATATGCCAAATCGCATGGTAAAAAGCTGACAGTTTGCTCAGGTGGTCATAGTTTTGGTGCGAATCATTTGCGGGACAATAGTATTTTGATTATGATGAAAAATTTTAATCAATTTGAAGTAAACACCAATGAAATGACTGCCACTACAGGGCCAGGTGTTGGCGGAAGTGTATTGATGTTGGAACTATTTAAACACAATTTATTTTTTCCCGCAGGTCATTGTAAAGGTGTTTGTATTGGTGGCTATTTGTTGCAAGGCGGTTATGGCTGGAACGGCAGAAAATTGGGAATTGCTTGTGAGAGTGTGATTGGTATTGATGTAGTTACTGCTGATGGCGAATACATCCACGCCAACGAAACCGAAAATGCCGACTTGTTTTGGGCGGCACGTGGTGCAGGTGGTGGATTTTTTGGCGTAGTGGTTCGTTTCCACTTAAAGTTGTATCCATTGCCTAAATATAGAGCCATTATTGCCCATCAATTTTATATGAAACATCTGGAAGATGTGTATAGTTGGGCGTATGAAGTGGGACCAAGCATACCAAAAGCCGTAGAGTTTCAAATGCTTATGAGTAACAAAATGGCAGGAATATTTGGTCCTAGTATTGAGGCGGCGGCCCCCATTTTTGCGGATACCAAAGACGAATTTGAGGACGCAATGGCGTTTATGAAAAACAGCCCGATTAAAAATAAAGCCTTGATTGTGACACCTGCACTTGATCCAGGTATCAATGCATTGTATAAGACAGTTATGACCCATTATCCAGAAAACCATCATTATGGTGTAGATAATATGTGGACACACGCTCCATTAGACGACTTAATGCCTTACATCAAAGAAATCGCAAGAACCTTGCCTCCAGCTCCATCGCATATGCTTTGGCTCAACTGGCATCCTGGGCAAATACAATCAGATATGGTCTATTCAAATGAAGACTATGGTGTACCCCATTAATTGGACAAAATAGTTAATACTTTATAAGTGTATTATGGTTTAGTTAATATTGTACTATTTTTAGTTATTGGCAGTCGTTCATTGAAAACTTGATTTGGTGTTAAATAGAGTAAAGATTGGTGCTTACGCTCAAAATTATAAAATTGCGTGAATTCAATTTTGAAATGCAATTTTTTGTTTTTGAATAAACTCAATGGGGGATAAGAACTTGAGTGCTTTTCTGGGCCTGTTGTTTAGTTTATTTTGAATGTTTTCAATATAGTCTTTTGAA
>Ga0247844_1006482_pt1 | contig 13975 bp, 16 predicted proteins | sample LaCtaG_FD_192421 | JGI IMG/M metagenome (GOLD analysis project Ga0247844, IMG submission 192421) | Freshwater microbial communities from meromictic Lake La Cruz, Castile-La Mancha, Spain - LaCruzMarch201714.5m_1 | ecosystem: Environmental > Aquatic > Freshwater > Lake | place: Spain: Castile-La... | reverse complement strand
GCGCATCATGCGGTGTGGGATAAGGCCGGGGACGAGGAAACCACGCATCAGGACGTGATGCAGGCCATGCAGCACGCTGCAACCGGCGGCAAAATCGAGCCAAACCACGTTTCCACCCATCCCGTGGCGCAGATCATGAGCGCCATGGGCTTTCCGGGGCTCGAAACTGAGGCTCATAAGGCTGATGGGGGCAGCATTGGCTATGCCGACGGTGGCGCAACCGGAAAATTGCCTGAGCGGGTCGTCAATTTCAAGAATTTCTACTCTCGTGGCGCCGAAGCTGCGCGGCAGTTGAGCCAGAAGAAGGGCTCCCCGCAGCAGATGCGCGCCATGCTGGCAAAGGCGGGCGTCAAGCCCGAGGAGTTCACCCAGTCAGGCTTCGACGAGGCGTTCTCGGGCAAGCCCAGCGTGACCTCGGAGGAACTCTTCCAGCACTTCTACAGAAAGATGCCCAACATCGGTGTGGATAAGCTGCTGAGCGAAGACCACTCCAGCTACGACGCATCCGATCCCGACGCTGAGCAGCCCGCTCAGTTCGAGGATTACACCCTGCCCGGGAGCGTCAATTACCGGGAGCACCTGCTGAAGATACCCGAGACCAGCTACAGTTTCAGGGAGCAAAAGCACTGGCCCGGCCACAAGAATGTGGTGGCGCACATCCGCATGGGCGACCGCATCGAGCCACCCGACCTAGAGGCGCATGATCGAACAGTCGAGAAGATGCTGTCCGACCCCGGTCTCACCCAGTCCCTCGGATCTGAGCCCGCCAACTGGGGCAGTGGCGCCGCTGATTTGGCGCTGAGCAAAGGAACCATCACCAAGGAAGAGGCGCAGAACCTGTCCCGCGCTAAGGGTTGGCGCAACAATGTGATGAAGGGCTACAAGGCCCCGCGAGCCCTGCACGTCGAGGAGATCCAGTCTGACTGGGCGCAGGCAGGGCGCAAGCACGGATTTCAGGATACAAGCGCTAATGGTCCGTCTGGCCCCGACAAGCCGCCGCAGGGCCCCTTTGTCAATTCAACGCAGGGATGGACTAGCCTCGCGCTCAAGCATGCGCTCACCGAGGCGGTAAACGGCGGCTACAACAAGCTGGTGCTCTCCCCCGGGCAGGCGAATGCCGATATGTACGGCCTCGACGGGGAGCAGGGGAGCGGCATGAAGTCGTTCTACGATCAGATCCTGCCGACCCAGATGAACAAGCTGGCCAAGAGCCTAGACCCTGATCATCCCGGGGTGCAAATGTTCTCGCACGCGCTGCCGTCTGCGTCGGGTGGCGACGATACTGAGGGCTACAAGGGGCACGCCCTCGAAATCACCGACGGCATGCGGGACGCCGTCAAGAAGGGCCTTCCGATGTACAAGCGCGGCGGTATGGCTCTAAACGACAATCCTATGGTACACAAAGCCATGGCGCTGGCCCGCAACCTCACGAGGCGGTAATGGACGACGACAATAAAATTTCTCAGGCGCTTTCTGCGGCCAAGTCGTTCAAGCCGTCGAAGCTGGCTGAGACATTTTCAAGGGAAAACGTCCCGGCAGCGCAGGTTTCGCCCAAGCCCGGCGTTAATTACGGCCAGATCTCAGGCAAAACTATCAATCAGGAAAACATTGACGCGGTGTCGCGCTCAGCGTTGCAGATCCTTGATGGCAAAAGCGTGCGAGACTTCGTGGCCAAGCATTTTGGCGTCCGTGACTACACGATCACGCCTGTGACGGGGACGTGGCTGGGGGAACCAGAGCCTTCGTTTACCATTGACGCCCCCAACATGACCCCCCAAAAGGCAAAGCGGCTGGCTTCGGCCCTTGGGTTTGGGATGTTGCAGGATGCGGCAGTGCATTCAATCCACCACCCGGAAGTTGATCTTCAGTCCGGCACGCCGACCCTGCTTCTCGGCAACGGCAAGACGCTGTCGCCTGCTGAGCGCATGAGCATCATGAAGGAAGCGTCCGCTCGTGGCCGCGACCTTACGTTCACTCGGGATGGTAAGGCAGCAAAGTTCTCCCATTTTGGGCCCGATGAAGAGCACGATAAATTTGTCGATGACATTGCGGCCATCGGTCAGGCTGCTAATATGCCTGAACGTTTTATGGCCCGCACGAATGGGGATCTCACAGATGCAAAAGACTACCTCAAAAAAGTCGTGGGTGGACAGAGCGCTCGCGCACGGCTTCAAGGAAGCTCCGGCGAGCCATCCGATCTATTCCGAGGGCTTGTCGATAACATTGCTGCACCATTTACGCGGGCGGCGCAGGAGCAAGGCTACCGGTTCAACCTCGAAAAATTAGCCGACTTCCACAAGCTAAGCGATGTTGAGCGGTCTTATATTTATAACCGCATGACCCCGTCTGGGCGCAAGCCGCCTAGCGGCGGTGGTGGCTTTGGCCGCACTACGGTTAAAGATCCTATTGGATACGAATATCCCGGCATTTACGGCAACCCAAGGCAGATGGCGGCTGAAGCCGCCTCTCGCGTTGCCCCTGAAAGCCCAAACCTGAAGAAGCTTTTCAACGTTACCCGCGCTGATCTTTACGACATGGCTGAAAACCGCGTGGGAAATATGGAGCCCAGCCTCGCCATGGCCCCCAACCCGAAGGGGTCTGCGGCCACCGAAAAGATTATAAATAAAAAGAACGAGCAGCGCCTGATCGATATTCTTGACGAGGCCGGAAAGCATCAGGTCCTGCGCCATGGCATGGATGCGTGGTACGTTATGAACCCTCTTTACCGGGCCATGGAGCTTGAACTTGGCCCCGAAGAGGCTAAGAGGCGGTTTATCATGCAAAACACGCTGACGGGCATGGCGAGCCCCGGGTCTGAGGTGCCAACCGAGATTAATCGCGGCATGGCGGCATATTACCTCGCTGGCAAGGGTCGTTTTGGTGATTTTGAAAAGTATGCCGGGCTTCCGGTAAGCAGGCGTGGGGCTGATTTCCCCGAAGATATTCGCGATGTCGTTGGCCACATGTACCATCCTACCGCGCATTCCGGACCGATGAAGAGTTTTCTTCAGAGCGGCAAGGTAGACATGGGCACTCCAAAAGTGCCGACCTACATTCCGGCGTCTGGCGTGCCTCAGACAGGATTTCAAACTACATTGCCGGTGCCCGACGCGCACTTTACCCGCATCCTTGGCATGGGCGACACGCGGACAAGCTCCGACCCGGGCGTTTCGATGAAAATGCCCGAGTACCAGCAGGTCGCGCCATGGTTCAAAAATCGAATTGCTGCTCAGGTTGGTCTGCAATCTGTGCCTGCGCAGGGGCGTTTGTGGGGCGCTGGCTCTGGTTCTACCGGTGTTACCTCTCCAATCGGTGCTCCCAAGATCGAAATGCTTGCTGATCACATAGCTTCACGCGCTGCCGTGCATGGAATTGCGCCTGAAGACGCTTTGAAGCGGATTATAACAGGCGAAATCTATGCTAAAGGTGGAAAAGTGGCTGGGGACACGAAATTCGGCACTGATGCTGTCCAGAATGCCGTGAAAATCGCAAGGCAGCTTAAACGGGGACGCCCGTAACCTAGCTAGGAGCATGCTCGAATGAGCGAAATGGCAAAAACGGCCCGCAAGGCTATGAAGGAGAAGGCGCAGGGTCGTGCTGCTCCCACCAAGGGGAGCGTTGACGCGTCCGGCTGGACCGAGCCCACGATGAACACCAACGCGAAGGTGGGCATGCGCCCGATATCGCGTCGTGCGTTCAAGCAGGGCGGCAAGGTCGAGGGTGCGAATGGCGCCCAGCATGCCGGTAAGAAGCCGCGCAAGGGCAAGAACTACGGCGGCGAGATGGGCACGCCTGAGTTTGGTCCCGAAGAGGCTGCTCGGATGGCCCGCGAGGCCAAAATTCGCCGCATCATCGAAGCAGATGAAGCCGAAAATGCTCCGGTTCCGAGGCCGCGCCTTAACCGTGGCACTGCGAAGCCGCCAATGCCGATGCCGCGCCGCGAGCGCATGCTCGATCAGCTGCCGACTGATCGCCCGTTCGCGCCTGAGAAGCGCGGTGGCCGCACCAACCGCAAGGATGGTGGCAAGGCCCTGACCGCCGACAGCCTGATGAACCGCGACCTGAAGGAAGCCAACGAAGAGCGTGGCTACCCCCATACCGGCGGCTACAAAAAGGGCGGCAAGATCCATGAGGATGCCGCCATGGACAAGAAGCTCATCAAGGCCGAGATGGCCAAGCACGACAAGGGCTGCACCTGCAAGGCGTGTGGCGGGCGTGCGGGCAAGAAGGACGGCGGCCCCATGGACTACATGAGCCCGGTCGCCATGGCCGTGAAAGACCCCAAGATGCTCTCGCCGATGGCTATGGCGATGGGGAAGAAGAAGGGTGGCAAGGCCGAAGCCAATTACGACGGCGGCACGCGCCCGACTGGTGGCCGGATGGCTCGCAAGAGCGGCGGTCGCACCAAGGGCAAGACCAACATCCACATCAACATCATTGCCGGTGAAAAGCATCCGGAGGGCATGCCTCCTCCGATGGGGCTCCCCGGCCCGATGCCGCGTCCGCCTATGCCCATCTCCCCTCCGATGGCTGGCGGCGCTGGTATGCCTCCCATGGGGTTGCCTCCCGGCCTCATGGGAGGCACCCTTCCTCCGGGTCTCGGCGTCCCTCCCCCGGCCATGGGCCCGCTTGCGCGCAAGTCTGGCGGGCGTGCCGGGCATGGCGTCTATCGTTCGTACAAGGACATGGACGCGGGCGCCGGTAGCGGCCTCGGTCGGCTTGAGAAGACCGAGATCCAGAAAAGCAGGAATTAACGCGTCAGTGGTCATGCTCTGACGTGTTACGGGGGCGGGGTTTTCTCTCCAGAGCCTCGCCCCCAACCAAATATGGAGAGACGGAGAGAGTATGGAGAGGCTTGTTTCGGAGCTTCAGAAGCTCATCGAGCAGAATATCGAGGCGCTTCGTGACAGCGTCTGCGCTGGCCTGCTGGCTGACATGCAGGACTACAAAAAACTCACAGGGCAGATCGAGGGGTTGCGCATGGCGCTGACCTTGCTCGAGGCAGCACGTGAGAATGTCTTAAAACGTTGATGGAGAGAAACGTGCCTATCACTTCGATGTATCACGACGAGGATCCCGCAAAGGACATCGTCGACAGGGTTGGAAACATTTCCGGCTTCGACCTGTTTGGCCCGAAGGTGCTGGTCGCAATTTATGTGCGCCCCGAAAAGACCAAGGGCGGCATCTACCTGACTGATAAAGTTCGCGACGAAGACCTATATCAGGGGAAGGTTGGCTACGTGCTGAAGGTTGGCCCCGGTGCATTTACCGACAGCGAGTGGTTTGGCGGCGTTCAGGTCAAGGCGGGCGACTGGGTTGGTTTCCGCGCCTCGGATGGCGCAACACTGGTCGTTAATGGCGTGAATTGCCGGTTGCTGGAAGATGTCCGCATCTACGGCAAGGCATCGCACCCCGATTTGATTTTCTGAGGAGAGGCTCGTGTCCGATAAAAACGAAGGCGACATTGAAATTGTGCTGAAGGACGACGCTGCACCTGAAAAGGAGCAGGATATCGTTCTGGCCGACGATAAGGCGTCAGAAGGCAAGCCCGAGCTTTCCCCCGAGGATGGCATCAAGGAACTGAAGGTCAGCCTCGAGCGTGAGCGTCAGGCTCGCGTGGAAGCAGAGCGCAGGGCTCAGCAGCAGGCAGCGCAGGCCCATCTGATGACCCGTGAGGTCGAGGATAACCAGCGCCAGATGCTCTCGAGCGCTCTGGAGATGGTGAACAGCGAACGCGTCATGCTTCGGTCTCAGTATGCCGAGGCTATGTCTCAGGGCAATTACGCCATGGTGGCAGAGATCAACGACCGCATGAACGATCTGGCTGTGAAGGCCAACGTGATCGAGCAGGGTCGTGACGCCATGGAGGGCCAGCAGAAGCAGCAGAAGCGGCCGGTTCAGCAGCAGCCCTATGCCGGTGATCCCGTCGAGGTTTTTGCGGCCCAGCTAACGCCTCGGTCGGCTTCGTGGGTGCGCGAGCATCCTGAGTTCGTCCGTGACCAGAAGCTCAATCGCAAAATGCTAGCCGCTCACGAACTTGCGGTGGCGGATGGCATTGCCCCGGACAGCGATGACTATTTCGATCACGTCGAGGGCACCCTTGGCGTGCCCCGGTCGGCTGATCAGGGGGGAGCTTCGAAGCATCAGCGCCGTGCGGCTCCAGCCATTGCCCCTGTGACCCGTGCCAGCATGAATGGCGATGGAAGCCGCCCCAATGTTGTCCGCTTGAGCGCAGAGCAGCGCGAGATGGCCTCAATGATGGGCATGACCCCAGAAGAGTATGCGCGGAATATGCGCGACTTGAAGCGCGAAGGGCGCATGAACTGATGGAGAGAGATATGGAAGAAGCAAAGATTGTGAAGCCGATGTCGGACACGAAAAAGACCCGTCTGTCGTCTCTTCAGTCCGCAAAAAAGCGCGCCGATGAGATCCGCCAGCACGGCGGCGATCTCGAGGATGGCACCGATGACTTTTGGGTCGACGCCAACAGCATTCCCGACGGTTGGACCTACGAGTGGAAGCGGTTCACCGTCTTCGGGCAGGAGGATCCGTCGTATCAGGTGGCGCTCCGCCGCTCTGGCTGGGAGCCCGTGCCCGCATCTCGTCACCCCGAGATGATGCCGATTGGTTATGCCGGTGACGACATCATCCTGCGCAAGGGCATGATGCTGATGGAGCGTCCGAAGGAGATCACCGACGAGATCCGCCTGAAGGAAAAGAAGGCTGCTCGAGATCAGGTCCGCGTGAAGGAGCAGCAGCTTAACGACGCCCCGGCTGGTCAGTTTGAGCGCAGCAACAAAGACGCTCCGCTGATCAAGGTGAAAAAGGCCTTTGAGCCGATCCCGATCCCCGAGGACTGACCCTTCCACCATCCTCGCTCTAATGGGCCCGCTTCGGCGGGCCTTTTTTCTGCGTGTGTTGACAACATAACCCATTCAGGGTTAATTCGGTTAATCCTTCCCCTCGGCGTGGGAAGTTTGATAACCCGGTTTCAGATCGCCCCGGTGTGCGATGATCGAAGCCACCCCCTGAAAAGGTAAATCCCATGGCGAATACCTTCGCTCCGTTTGGGTTCGATCAGTACAAGGGCACCGGTGCTGCGCCGACGTTCGAGCAGGTATCCGCCGCTATTGCTACTGCGAATACGACCCCGATTTTCTCTGGCGACCCCGTCATGCAGGTAGCTGGTGCTACCGGCGTTGGCACCGGGTACATCACGCAGGCGACCGGCCCCGTGACGCTGACCGTTTCGGCAACTGGTATCGCCACCGTGGCGACGGGCGCTATGACGATCACGTTCACTGCGATCTCGAGCGCCACTGCAAATATTCCGACCTTTGCCTCGACTAATTGGGCTCCCCCGATTGGCTCGACCATCGTCGTGTCGAACGCTACTGGCGTTCCGAATGGTGCCTTCACGGTCATCTCGTCGACCTCGACGACCGCCGTTGTCCAGAGCACCACGACCACTGCCGCCACGTCTTCGGCTTCCACCCCGGTGGTTACCGTGTTCGTGCCGGTCGCTGGCATCTTCGTTGGCTGCAAGTACCTGTCGACCTCGCAGAAGCGCACCGTTTGGTCGCCCTACTGGCCCGGCTCCGATGCGAACGGCGACGTGCTGGCTTATGTCATCAGCGACCCGAATGCTCAGTTCATCATCCAGACCGGCAACTCGAACACCACGGCCACCGCTGTGGGGCTCACTGCGGTCGGCCAGAACATCAGCTTCAACTGGAACGACAGCACTGCTACCGGCGAAACCAATGGCAACACTGCCAGCGGTCAGTCCACCATGTTTGCTGATCAGTACTCGCTGATTGCAAACGCGTCGGCTGGCACCGCCAGCAATGCTTACCTGCCGTTCCGTGTCGTGTCCCTCGCCAACTACACCCCGGGCCAGACCAGCCCGCTGGTGAGCGTCAACGGCAACGATCCCACCACGGGTTACAACAGCATCGTTGTTGGCTTCAACAACGCCATGCCGCGTAACTTCAACGGCATTTAAGGAGTAGGTTAAAATGGCTGTTAATCTTTCAGCAATCAAAGACCTTCTCCTCCCCGGTCTGCGGGGCGTTGAGGGCAAGTACGAGATGATCCCATCTCAGTACGACAAGATCTTCACTAAGCACGACAGCAAGATGGCTCTCGAGCGTACCGCCGAAATGCGGTACCTCGGCCTCGCGCAGCTGAAGACCGAGGGCGGCCAGACCGCTTTCGACAACGGCGCTGGCGAACGCTACGTGTACAATCAGGAACACGTGGAAATCGGTCTGGGCTATGCCATCACTCGCAAGGCGATTGATGACAACCTCTACAAGACCCAGTTCCACCCGTCGAACCTCGGTCTGATCGAGAGCTTCCAGCAGACCAAGGAAATCTACGGCGCGTCGATCCTGAACACGGCCACCACGTACAACAACAGCGTTGGCGGTGATGGCGTGTCTCTGATCAGCACCGCCCACCCGATTGACGGCGGCACTGTTGCCAACCGTCCGTCGGTTGACGTGGACCTGAACGAAGCCACCCTGCTGAACGGCATGATCTCGGTTCGTACGAGCTTCAAGGATCAGGCTGGTCTGAAGGTCTTCGCGCGTGCCCGCAAGCTCGTCGTTCCCCCGCAGCTTGAGCCGGTTGCCATCCGCCTCACCCAGACGGAACTGCGCCCGGGCACTGCGGACAACGACGTGAACGCGATCAAGGGCACCAGCGGCGGTCTGCCGGAAGGGTTCCTCACTAACGACTTCCTGACCTCGTCGCGCAACTGGTTCCTGCTGACCAACATCGACGGCCTGTCGTACATGGAACGCATCAAGTTCGAGACGGACATGCAGGTGGACTTCGTGACCGACAACCTTCTGGTGAAGGGTTACGAGCGCTACTCGTTTGGCTACTACAATTGGCGCGCTATCTGGGGCTCGCTCCCGTCTTAATCTGGGCCAAGGCCCCTCTTTCGAGGGGGGGCCACAATGAAAGGAAAAGCCAATGGGTGCTTCTCATTTTACCGGCCCTCTTATTTCGGGTCCGATCCTGAATACCTCGGGCACTACGCTCGGGCAGGACGTGGCCGACACCGGCTACGTTGTGATGGCTCAGGCCCAGTCGGTCACTCAGGCGGGGTCGACAACCGCCCTCGCTACGGGTGTCGTCGTCCCGGCTTACAGCCTTATCGTTGGCATTGACGTGCTGGCGAGCACTGGCTGGGCAAGCTCGGCCACTGTTAGCGTTGGCACCTCTGCCACTGCGACTGAGCTTGTCAGTGCGGCTACTGGCCCGCAGGCGATTGGTCTGTCCAATCTCTCTCCGGGTACCGATGCAACACGGACCGGCAAGTGGATCAACGTAGGTTCGAGCGACGTTCGCATCTTCGTTCTCTCGAGCGGCGGTACCGGCGGTGTCGGCACGCTTGTCGTTCGTTATGTCCAAGCCATCAATGCCCCGTAATCCGTAGGAGGATCATATGAAGGGTCGCAAGGGTCGTGCTACGGGTGGCGAAGCCACTGTTGGCACTAAGGAATATGAGCAGGATCTCGCTCACAAGAACCAGCGTTACACCTACCAGAGCAAGGTGAACGACGCTGCCGAAGAGCGTAAGCACGGTGGCAAGACTGTCGGCAAGGCTGACGGCATGGCCGCCAAGAAGCACGGTGGGCGCACGGCTCGCAAGTCGGGTGGCCGCACGGGCTCCAACATGAACCCGCTGTCTTCGGCTGCTTCGGGTACCGCCCCCGCCGGGCGCAAGATCCAGATGAACTAAGTGGTGGGGCTTCGGCCCCACTCTTTTCTTTCCCGAGGGCATCATGGCTAAGACACCAGCTTGGACCCGCTCAGCAGGGAAAGACCCCAGCGGCGGCCTGAACGACAAGGGGCGCGCTTCGCTGAAGGCAGCGGGGCACGACATCAAGAGGCCGGTTACCTCAAAACAGGCTCAAAAATCTGATGCTGACGCCGAAAGGCGAGAAAATTTCAAAAAACGTATGTGCGGCATGAAAAATAAGCTCACTTCTGATAAAGTGGCTAATGATCCAAACAGCAGGATCAATAAGTCGCTTAGAAGGTGGGATGTCGAATGCTAACATGTGCCCGCTGCAAGCAGCAAAAACCGGAAACACTGGAATTTTTTCCACCGCATAAGCGGAAAACCAATGGGTTGGATAGCTGGTGCCGCACGTGTCGGTCTGAATACAGAAAACAGACTAGGCTCCCTAATGGCATCAAGCCTGAAGAGCATAATAGGGCGTACGCCGCCAGAGAAACCGGCGTATGTGTAATATGCGGACAAACTGTTTTTGTCGTTATTGATCACGATCACGCCACGGGCATGGTGCGTGGGGCTTTATGCACAAACTGCAATCTGGGTTTAGGGCACTTTAAAGATGACCCCGAGCTTCTGGAATTTGCGGCTTTATATCTAAAAGGTCAGTGCGCCTGCGGTAATTGCAAACCAGTTTGGGGCGGCTTGCCTCTGTTCTCTCACAAGGAACATTAAAATGCCCATGAAAAAGGACATTCCTGTCTGGGAGAAGGGTCTCCCTAAAGACCACAAATCGAAGCCCATGACGACTAAGCAGGTGGCTCAGGCGAAGGCCATGGCCCGCTCTGCTGGACGGCCCTACCCGAATGCGGTAGACAATATCAGGGCCTCAAAAGCCTCGAAAAGAGCTAATTCACAAGGAGCGCGCTGATGCGCCCGATTACTGTCACTGTGGGCCCGCTGGTTGCAGCCTCTGCAAATGCGATTTGCCTCTCGCAGACCCCGTCGGCAGGCGCTCTGACGCTGAATGGCGCTCGTGCGTCTGGAGGCGTGGCAACGCTGGACACGGCTCGGCGGGTGTTGATCACCTGCACGGGCAATGAAAGCGCCAAGACGTTTACGATCAGTGGCACGTCGTGGTCTGGCAGCACCCAGTCCGAGATCTTGGCGGGTACGAACGCCAGCACGTCCCAGTCGGTTCTGGATTACAAGACCGTAACCTCGATCACGATCAGCGCGACTGCAGCTAATGCGCTGACCGTGGGCACGAATGCCGTGGCGTCTTCGCCTTGGGTGGCGCTTGATAGCTGGGCGATGCCGATGACGGCCATCCAGTGTACGGTGAGCGGATCGGTCAGTTACACCGTTCAGCAGACGCTGGACGACCCCAACAGCCTGATCTCGCCTGTGGCTCCCGCCTTGGTGACGTGGGTCAATCATCCCGACGCCAATCTGGTTGGTGCGTCGACGACTGTGCAGGGCAATTACGGGTACGCGCCTGTGTTTGTGAAAGTGACGCTGAACAGCGGCACGGGTGTGGTGACGGCGACAATCTCTCAGGCGAGTGTTGTGCCCTCGTAAGGAGGCTCGTAAATGGCGGGTCTTTCGACTAATGCTCCCGGCCTTTGGGGTGGCTTTGCAGGGCTCCTGTACGGCTCCACCTCGCTGTCTACGCCTCCGGGCTTTTTGGCTGACGCGACACCTGCGTGGGTCTTGCCCGGCGCAGCGCTGGATCTCGACTTCGCTGACAGCCTTGGGTACAACTCCCGCAACCTAGCGACGACCACCCCCGACAGCATCCTCACCTACACAGCCCCTAGCACGAAGATGGTTTATGGGGCTGATGGGGTGCTGAGATATGCGCCGCATAATCTGCTGACTTACTCTGAGGACATCAATCAGGGACAGTGGTTTGCTACCAATATGACGATCAATTCTTCAACTCAATTGACGTTCACTGCTGTTAATGGGTATCTCAATAGAACTCTTCGCTCTTCGCCTAGCAGCAAGTATGAACTAATAATTGAATTGTCCGGAAGCCATCCGGGAGATACCTTTAGGGTAGAACTACTTGATGGTGCGGATGGTAGTGACTCGGGTTTTGTGAACGTTACTGTGCCAGCATCTGCCACAGAGTTTACTATTTCAGCAGACATGACCACAGCTACTTTCTCAGGTAGCTTGATGGTCGGCATTAACCGTGTACCAAATGGTAGGTCTATTACTGTTGGATCAACAGTAACCATCACAAAAATGCATCTTCGTCGTACTCCTGGGGATGCAACCTACATCCCCACAACCTCTGCCGCAGTCTGCTCCCTCCCACTCGACCATGACCCGATCACGTTCGATCCATTGGGTGTGCTGATTGAGGAACAGCGGACTAATCTACAAACTAGATCGCAGAGCACTACAGGGTGGACGTTTACGAACCTTACCGGAAGTGAAGGCGGCACTTCTCCGGATGGTGTTTCTCCTTGGGTACTACTTACAGAACCCGTTACCGCTGCTGTAAGCAGATATGCGTTTGGCCCTGCGTTTTTGGCTACTGCTGTAGTTCATACGAGTTCCTTTTTCACAAAGGCAGGTACACGTAGGTACGTGGCTTTCAGGGGTGTCGGGAATGGAAGCACCTTCCCTTGGGTAGTGGTTGATACAGTCAACTGGACTGTTGCCGGGAATGGGGCTGTAATTAGCTACGGCATCCAAGAGGTCGGCGGTGGTGTGTACAGAGTACACCTAGTCTATACTGCGGGAGCTACGACTAGTTCACCAATCTATTCCGGTTCCATTGACGCGACAGCCCCATCTACAGGTACTGCCTCGATTGCTTATGCGGGTGACGGAAGCACACTATATGTTTGGGGTATCCAAACTGAGGTAGGCGCATTCCCAACTTCCTACATCCCAACTGTAGCCTCACAGGTTACTAGGGCTGCGGATCAGGTGCGCATCCTGACGAGTGCGTTTGCGTTTAACGCAAGTGCGGGGTCGCTGCTTGTCGAGTTTAATAACATCGATTACACGCAAACATGCGGTATCGCTGAACTCAGATCGGCTGGCGGAAATTTGACCTTGTACCGCGATAACGCCACTTATAGGTACAGAACTAGTTTAGCCAATCTAAACTTAACGCTGGGTCAGTTCCTTACAGGCGGCGCATTTAATAAGGAAGCAATGGCCTATTCAGCAAGTGACTTCGTTGCCTCAGTCAACGGCAACGCAGTCCAAACCAATTCAGGTTCTGGTGCTGTTCCGACTGTAGACACACTTGCGATAGGTGGTAGCTCAAAATATGGCGGCGCAGATGCAATCAACGGCCACATCAAACGCCTCACCTACTTCCCAACGCGCCGGACGGACGCCGATTTGCAGGTGCTAACAGCATGATCATTGACCTAATGGTATGGGCACCAACCCGCGAACAGTTCATCACCGGCATGGTCGCGAACGGCCTCGCCACCTATGAGGACGAAACACTCCTCCCGACCGAAGGCGTGATGATCGACGAACTCGGGCCGATCACCAAGACCCCGGCCACCTACGACGACGAGGGCAACGAACTCACCCCGGCTGTCATTGTCGGTGGCCACCACGTCAACCTCCGCGCTTACGGTGAGTTCGCCGAGCAGGTGACCTACGGCCTGCCGCAAGAGGGTGATGTTTTCGAGCGCACGCACATCCTCCAGATCATCCAAGACCTCGACTTCAAGCCGATCACCGAGGCAGGCGTCCCGGCTGGGTATGAAGGGCCGAACGGCGTGCGGCTGTTCGATCCCGGCGTAATCAACCGCCGCGCGCGTGTTTGGGCATAGCATCATGAACCTGAATAGAGGCGCATCATGACAACGAGCGGCAGCTACAATTTTAACCCCGGAATGGGGGAACTCGTTTTATACGCGTATAACCAGATTGGTATACGCAACACGTCGATTGCGCAGGAACATCTCACCACGGCCAGAATGGCTGTGAACATGATGTTGGCGAGCTTCAGTAATCAGGGCGTTAACCTGTGGAAGGTTGATCTGGTCACGGTTCCACTGGTTCAGGGTCAGTCCACCTATGCCGTGGATCCCAGCACGGTTGTCATCCTCGATGCGTATGTAACCATCGATAACGGGGCTGGTGCGCCCATTGACCGGATCATCTTGCCCGTCAGCCGCACGGAGTACTCGAGCTATCCCAACAAGCGGCAGCAGGGCTTCACGACGACCTATTGGTTTG
>Ga0247844_1006480_pt1 | contig 13977 bp, 13 predicted proteins | sample LaCtaG_FD_192421 | JGI IMG/M metagenome (GOLD analysis project Ga0247844, IMG submission 192421) | Freshwater microbial communities from meromictic Lake La Cruz, Castile-La Mancha, Spain - LaCruzMarch201714.5m_1 | ecosystem: Environmental > Aquatic > Freshwater > Lake | place: Spain: Castile-La... | reverse complement strand
ACAGGAGTAGAGTTAATAAAAAATGTGTAAACAGAACTGCGGAAGAAATGGCCGCATAATTTACCTATGAAAAATATCAATTATTCAGTATTCTCCTAGCAGAATTTTGGGAAACATCTGATAAGTGAAAGTTTGAGTTCCAACAGAAATTCCGTTGGCGACTTGTAATCCTTTGACTGGAGTACTCGTCCCAATCCCCACCTTCCCACTCGCCCTATAAACATCAGCTCCACTCGCGGTCCAAGAATTTGAACTTGAGGTGGCCGTGGCGATTGCGCTAGCAACAGCGCTATCAACATATTGCATATTGGCCGCATCAGAACCTGCAACCGGTGCTGTAAGTCCCGTAACTGCGGCGGCCGTAATTGTTTGCGCGATATTTGTTAAATCCGCTTTGCGAGAACTTAATGAGCCTGTTTGCGCTTGTAATTTTCCAAGCGCAACTTGAATGGTATCACCACCTGCGATTGCTGAATCAGTAAGTGTGGGCGCTGAAATCGTCGCGGTTAAAACTCGAGCATTTGTAAAATAAAGATTGGTAAGCTCAGGGATGATTGCGGTTGTAAGCGTCTGCCAAGTTTTATCTCCGCGATAATAATCCGCTGACGTGCCAGTCGCAACAGTAGGCTCTTTTCCTGAGAGTGCAGTGACAAGTCCGGTAATTTTTGCTTGGGGAATCTCTCCATCGGCAATATTTAATTTCGCGTAAGTGACTGCGTTATCTTGAATTGATGTCGTACTCACAGAACTCGCAGATACAGTGTCATCAACATCAGCTTCCCACTTTGCACTAACTCCATTATATTTTAAAACTTTTCCATTACCAATGGCCGTTAAATCAACGTCGGCAAGATGATTGAGAGAGGAAGCAGTAATCTTGCCTGTCCCCGAGTTTATTAAATAAGTGTAGTCACTCGTTTGAAGTGTGACCGAACCAGTTCGCGTATTAAATGCGGTAACTTTATTTGAACTGTTATCAACTTTATCCCAGGACGTACCGTTAAACATAATCCAATCGCCAGCAGCGAATGTATGGCCTAAGTTTGTTCCCCCAACCGATACAATGTAGTAATCGCCATTTTGAAAAGTATTGGCAGGATTGTTCGCAACGATAAGGTCGGGAACGTTTGTCGTCGCATTCCAAGAGCCAGAGTAAACTTGTGAGGCGGCCATGTTGGCAGGTTCCCATACGGAAGTTGTTCCATTCCACTGCAACACTTGGCCATTGGTTGCTCCCATTTGAGCAAGCTTGTTGGCCGTCACCGCCCCGTTTTGCAAAGTGAAAGTAATAGGAAAACTTGCGCTCGCATTGGCCGTTGAAAGGATGAGGTTAAACGCTCCTCCTACAAGTAGAGATAATGCACTTGCTGCACTCGCGATAATTTGTGTGTCTGATTTTGAATCTATAGTTAAGGTGGCATCGACCCCACTGCCTTGAATTTTTAGTTGCGACACTTGTGAAAAACCAGAACCAGTAATAGTGACTTGATCATTGGCAATATTTACTGAAGTAAGATCAGCGCTTAAAGAAGTGTCGACTTTTGAAGTTGTGGTTAACGTCAAGGCTTTTTTCTTTCCATAGACAAAGCAACCTTGGAGCGAAAGAATGAATGAAAATAAAATCGCAAGGGATAATATTTTCATAAAGTCTCCCAAGAATATTTCCAAAAAATATTTTGAGATTGCGTACTATTTGTTTTTGCCTTTAAAAGACGAAGATCATATCCCATTGAGAAAACTTGATTACGTAATCGCGCTTCAACACTCGCGCCTGCACCATACCCCATATTTGTTTCAAGCTCAGAAGATGGACGAGGAAAGACGATGGCCCCTGAAAAAACGCCTGCGATTTTTGCTTTTTTAAATTGATAAAAATTGTGTTCGTAACTCGTCTTGAATTCAGGCTGGGCCACTGTTTTGATCTCAACCGTTGTTGAGTTAGGGCTCGTTAAATAAAAACAATCTGTCATCGAAAAATCAAAAAGCCATTTGTGATAAGCTGATATCCCAAAGGAGAAATTTTTTGTAAAAAAAGATTTTTCTTTAAGTTGGATCGTTGGATCTTGTGAAAATTTGCTCGCTTCTAAAAGAAGTCCCGCTGCAACTTGAATGTTTGAATCAAAATTCATGATGTAATTAAAATTTAATCCATAAGCGGCATCGGAGAGGGCCGAAATTTCTGCACTCTGAGTATTGTTGCTATCTGAGGAAGAAAGGGCCTTCCAACTTAGTGAGGGAGAAAACTTCCACGAAAATGTCTGATTAAAATCATCTTGATCTGTATCCGTAGTTTCGGCAATCTTTCGACTAGGAATAGAAACAACGGGTGCGAGAACTGGATTTTTCTTTTGTTTTTTAGACTCGACAAAAATTTCCATTGGAGCAGTTCTTGTGACAGAGGAAGTCGTTGCAAGAGTCGTTTCCGTTCGAGGTATCACGTTACCTATATAAATTTTTTCCCCAACATAAACATGGTGCCCCTGTCTTGCACGCAAACGCTTATTCAACTTCAATATTTCATTCATTGCCCCACGTGGCCCATAGATTGGCTCAACGTTTTTGGCATAAAGAACATCTGAAATAGTGTCACCTTTTTTAATAATAACATACGCACGGTCATCGCTGCTCGCAACAATTGGTACACTTAAAATAAACATCAAAATTTTTATTTGGTGTTTCATTTACTTAATCATCCATTACTTTTTTAACCTTCTTAAGGTGCTCCACTATTAAAACTTTACCAGTTCTTCAATTTTAAACCACCCTAGGAAAAAAAAGGGCCTTACAGGCAAACTTTTCCTTAAAACCATTAAGATCTGAGAAGTTAAATCAATTATTTTTTGAAAAATAAGTTTTGAGTTTTGATGATTTTGTTTAGAATTTTGAGCAACTGCCTCAACAATGAGCAAGTTGCTCAACTACTTATTAATTTTATAAGAATAGAAAAAAACTAGTTACTAAATTCCTTCACGTAAACAACTTCCGATTTACTATTAACACAAATTGTCTCAAGGAGAAGAATCCGACGATTCAATTGATTGATCATGAAATTAAATTGAGGATTCTTGGGATTTAAACGAACACGTTTTCCCAGCAAATTTTTATTAAATCCTAAAACAACATGCATAATAGGTTCAACGCTGACAGATTTCGAATTAAAATCAATTTCTAAATTTTGAAAAGAAAACCCATACACTTCTTTAGAAGAAAAAATACTTTCACTCCCCGAAATTGGAGTCGCTTCACTCGTCGCTCGGTAAAGAGTGCACCCCTTTTCGCTATCAATACTTTCAGCGACGCTTGCTAGGGCCCAATGAGAAATTAGAAAAAGAGAAGCAAAAAGAAACGACTTCATAGATCTGCCTTTGTTAATTGTTGCAAACTTCGGTTGCATCATTTATGCCATGAAAATTTCTTGCTTCTTTTTATTAAATCAATCAATTGCTGCTCACAGATCGAAAAAATTGATTATTTTTGCGACACCTGTCTAAAAAAAATTCAAAACTCTCGCGCCCAACTCAAAAACAGTTTATTCGCTTTTTTGTTATTAATCGGAGGTCACATGTCTTTAAAAATAGCAACGCTGATGGCCCTCACTGTTTTTTGCTTCAATTCAAGCCCCAGTTTTGCGATGTACTCTTCCCCTAAACCGCTTGAAACACTCTCCCTCCTCGACCAATCAAATGCCTCCCATTTTTGCAAAGCCCCTCTTCAAACTATTTGCACAGACACAGAGGCCAAACGCAAAGACCTCGCCAATTACATCACAATGTTAAAAACTGAGATTGCCCAAGAGGCAAAACTCAACGCTCTTCCTCGCATTGCCGAGATGAAACATAAAATCCCTGGCATTCGCTTCATTAAACGTGCCATGGAAAAAATCAAAATTAATAACCAAGAAATCATGAAGGCCGCAAGCAAGCGAATTGTTGGTTTTGAATCTGCTGTTATTAACGATGAAAACGTAAGCATCATTAAAGAATATCTCTATCAGGCCATCGATAGCACTCAGTTTAGTCTCGCAAGAAAAAACAGTTCTAAATCCGTCATAAAAAGTATTGTCGTCGGTAATTTTCATGATTTTATCGAGCGCACAAACTTAGATGATAACGGCGCTGCCCAACTTGCAAACCATCCCTGCGGAGCTGACGGAATGGTCGAAAATGCCTTTGCCGCAGAAATTGGAAACGTTCGCTATGTTCTTCTTTGCCCTGGTTTTCTTATCAATGTTAATCAAACACAATCTAAGAGCGAGCGTTTCAATAGTGTTTTGCAAGCAGTCTCACACGAAATGAGTCATCACATTGATGCAAGTAGCGCCGGAATTCAACGCTACATCCCTTACCTCTCCTGCCTAGCAGAAAACAATATTACCCAATTTAAAATCAATCAAGAAGACTTCAACTTCTGCAGAAACAACAAGGCCGATCCAGCAAAATGTGCAATGAAAGTCATAGTAAGCCACTCTGACGAATTAATCGCAGATGCTTGGGGTATTAAAGTTTTAAATCTTCACATGAGAGCGCAAAGTTATTCTTTCGCGCAGGCCGATCAACTTTTAACTGAAAGTTGGGAAAAACTTTGCGGTTCAGATGATGAAGGAACTCATCCCACCGGAGATTTTAGAATTGGAACTCTTCTTCGATCAAATCCAGATATCAGTCAGTATTTAAGTTGTGATAACAGTCAAATAACAAAACCCGCTTGCACTTTTGAAGGCCAGGTTGGTCTCTAGTCTTCAATTCCTCGCTCAAATTTAATAAGTTTGAGCGAGGAAATTGAGACTTATTTAATCATTATTTTAAGACGCTTCGGATAGGCGGCCTTAAGATCATTCATCGCTTTCATCATTTTTGAAGCATCATCAGGAAAACGTTTCTCAAAATTTTTAAGATCACTTAAAATAAAAGTCACTGATTGCCCTTCACTTAATTTATCAGATAAGGAGCCATAAAAATCGGCCCAGGTTTTAGTGTAGTAATAAGGGAGATCTAAATCTTTTTGAAGTTGCTCATGAAATTCGTAAATACTAGAGACGTTAGAAAGTTTAATTGGATAGGTTTGACAGTAGGCTTGATTGATAAAAACAAGTGAAAGAAGCATTGAAAAAAAAAGCTGTTTTAATATTTTCATAATTTATCTCACGGTTCATTTCTTGATTTATGAATTATCAAAGAATGCATTGTGCGCGGCAATTAAACTGAATTTTTTACATCGCCTCCCTAAATAAAAAGGCCCCAAAAGGGGCCTTAAATGATTCTCACTAAATAAATCCTATCGTTTTTTTAAATTATCCTTTACAACACTGGCCAAACGACGAATCCCTTCTTCGATCTGCTCATCAGATGAATAAGAAAAATTTAAACGCGCCGTATTTTGCCCTGAGCCATCACAATGGAAAGCAGAACCCACTACATAGGCCACATTTTTACTAATCGCGTCCTTAAACATAGCGTCCGCACTCATATATTCAGGAAGTCTAAGCCACAAGAAAAGTCCGCCCTCTGGCTTTGTCCAAGAAATTCCTTCGCCGGCCGGCATATAACGCTCGAGGGCCGAAATCATAAGATCTTTTTTCGCTCTGTACATGTTCACAATTTTAGGAAGATGTTCTTTGAAAAGCCCCTGCTTCATAAATTCTGCTGCAAACAATTGATTCATAGGTGAAGTACAAAGATCAATCGACTGTTTTAAAACTGTGAATTTTTTAATAATCGATTCGTGGGCCACAACAAATCCTAAACGGAAACCTGGAACCAATGTTTTTGAAAAAGTGAAAAGAGAAATCACATTATTTTCTTTATCTAATTTATAAAGCATCGGAGGAGCTTTGCCTTCGAAACGAATCTGACGATAAGGTGAATCTTCAATAAGAAGAACGTTAAATTCGCGAGAAAGATCAACAAGCTTCTGACGACGCTCTAAACTCATCGTCACGCCACTTGGATTTTGAAAATCGGGAACCAAATAAATAAACTTATAATGCTCTTCTTCATTGCGAAGGATCTCAAGCTTCTTTTCAAGTTCATCCATTCTCATACCGTCATCATCAGCGTGAACACCGATCATGCGAGCACCATAAGAACCAAAAACTTGAAGTCCGCCAATATAACTTGGAAGTTCGACGATAATAGGATCAGAAGGGTCTACAAAAGTCCTGCCAACTAGATCGAGGCCCTGCTGCGATGCGGTAACTATCAGGATGTTTTGATGCCCGGCATCAATTCCTTCATCTTCCTTTAGCATTTTTACAATTTGATCTTTAAGAACGGGCAAGCCCTCTGTCGAACCATATTGAAAAGCTTCACGAGCATTCTCCTTAATAACCTTAAGAGCAATGTCGGCCATATGTTCCGTCGGAAAAGCGCCGGGGTTAGGGAGCCCGCCTGCAAAAGAAATAATTTCGGGACGATTCGTAAGTTTCAAAAGCTCACGGATAACTGAAGATTTTGTGCGTCGATTCATCGTCGCAAGATTTTTTGTCAAATCAATCATAAAAACCCCTAGAAAATTTTTTAGTAGTCTATCCTAACAAAATCCTAACAACAAGCCCCCTCTGCGGCAAAAAAAATTTGATGCACCAATCTTAATTTTTTTTAAAAAAACTACAAATTTTACTTAACTTTTCTGCTTTAACGGCGATAATGTGCATACAAAATTTTATCTCTATCTTTTCACAAAGAGCTACTTTCTCAAAGGGGAACTATGAATCTACCAATCTCTTTTCTCATCCTCTTCCCTATCATTCCGGCAATCTTTCTTTTGCTGACATCGTCTTTTAAGCTGCGAAGCCTTATCGTCTATCTTGGCGCTTTGGCCATTGCAGCAGTCAGCATCTATGCTTTTGCCATCGGTTTTGATAGCGAAATCCTTTTTATTAACCCGCAGCTAGAAGGACTAGATAAAGTCATCCTTGGTCTAGACCTTGCCCTCAGCGCTGTTCTTTTTGGTTTAAGTTTAAAGTACAAACGCTACCTTCCCTTGCTCCTTATCGTGGCCCAAGTTCTCTTTGTTATCATGGCGGAATTTAGCCATGCGACTTCCGATCTTCCTTTTTACTTTGATCGTTTCTCTCTCATTATGACGTTGATCATTGGTGTGATTGGAACACTTATTTGCGTTCACGCCGTAGGTTATATGAAAACCTATCACGTGAATCATACTGAAGCGAAAGGGAATCCACGCTTTTTCTTTTTTCTTCTTTTTATCTTTTTATCAGCAATGTTCGGAATTGTTTTTTCAAACAATCTTCTCTATCTCTTTTTCTTTTGGGAAGTCACAACCGCTTGCTCCTTCCTTTTAATCGGCTATACAAAAACAGAAGAGGCGATCAACAATTCATTCCGCGCTTTGAATATGAACCTCTTAGGAGGCTTGGCCTTCTCAATTGCGATTTGGTACATGGCCTCTCGTTTTCAAGTCATTGAATTGCAAAAACTCCTTGATATGAAAATGATGGCGATCTTACCTGTCGCTCTTCTTGCTTTTGCAGGGATTACAAAATCGGCCCAAATGCCTTTTCAATCTTGGCTTCTTGGCGCGATGGTGGCCCCATCTCCTACATCGGCCCTTCTTCACTCTTCAACCATGGTTAAGGCCGGAGTTTTTCTTCTTCTTAAACTTTCACCTTCACTGCAAAACAACACGGTCGGTTACATGGTCGCGATGGTTGGTGCGGTGACTTTCCTTCTCGCTTCTTTTGTGAACGTCACTGAAAGAAACGCTAAAAAAGTTCTCGCCTACTCGACGATTGCCAACCTCGGCTTAATCGTAGCGTGTGCCGGAGCAGGGACTGCGCAAACAGTTTGGGTCGGTATCTTTCTTATTATTTTCCACGCTGTTGCTAAATCTCTTCTCTTCCTTACAGTGGGAACAACTGAAAACTGCATTCATAGTAAAGACATCGAAGCTTTCGACTACTACATTAGTAGAATGCCAGTTCTTGGAATTCTTTTCGTTGTTGGTATTGCTTCAATGTTCGTCGCTCCTTTTGGGATCGTTATTAGTAAGTGGATGGCCATTAAGTCATTTATGGATCTCGAATCACTAGTGGGACTTCTCGTTGTGATCATGATCGCCTACGGAAGTGCGGCAACTATTGTTTACTGGGGAAAATTAATTGCGAAAATCCTTTCAGTAAAAAGCAATACCCCTGATGATCCAACTTTAGAAAAATCTGTTTCTTGCGATCAGTGGTTTTCTCTTTGGAGTCATGTCGTCATCAATCTTGCTGTTTATATGATTCTTCCTCTCATTTCAATCTTTGCCATTGAGCCTCATGTTCGAAGCATTTTTGGTGAAGTGCATGGAATGGAAGGCACGAGCTCAATGATTGTGACATTGATGTTAGTCATGATTGTTTTTCTTCCTATTTTTATGTTTGTTCGAAAGCAAAAAACACCTTCGAGCATTAAAAATACTTACTTAAGTGGAAGAAATTTTGATGAAAATTTAGTCTTTGAAGGTTCACTCGGACTTAAGCATCAAGTCACTAACAAAAACTATTACTTTGAGACCCTGTTTGTAGAACCTCTCATCACACGTGGTGGAATAATTCTTTGCAGTGTTTTCATCTTTATCATGATTGGAGCAGCGCTATTATGGAAAATCTAATCTACGCTACCCTTTACATTCTTTTGGCCCCTCTTGCTGGTGGTCTTTTAGCAGGAGTTGATAGAAAAATTACCGCTCGAATGCAATCGAGGCAAGGCCCTCCTCTTCTTCAGCCTTTCTATGATTTCTTCAAGCTTCTTCAAAAAGAAAACAAAGAAGTGAATAAGTTTCAAGCGCCTTTCATGGGCATGCATCTTATTTTTATGATGCTCACAGGCGCTTTATTTTTTTACGGAGCTGATCTTCTATTGGTGATTTTTGCTCTCACGCTTGCTTGCATGTTTCTCGTTCTTGCCGCAAATTGCTCAAACTCACCTTTTAGCTTTGTAGGTGCCGAACGCGAATTGATCACAATCATGGCAGCAGAGCCTATGCTCATTTTAACTCTTGTTGGTTTTTATCAAGTCACAAAGAGTTTCGCTCCTTATGAAATTATGAACTCAGGGAAGATGCTCATCGTTTGGTTGCCTGGGGTTTTCTTGGGACTTTTTCATGTGCTCACGATTAAATTTAGAAAATCACCTTTTGATATTTCTTATTCTCACCATGGACACCAAGAGCTCGTCAAAGGGATCACGACCGATCTTTCGGGAAGAACAATGGCCATCGTGGAAATTTCTCACTGGTATGAGAACATTTTCCTTCTTGCTTTGGTTTATTTGTTTTTCAGCTTCATGCCTATCCTTGGCCTGTTTGCGACCGCTTTTATTTATTTCTTAGAACTCATTATCGACAACACCAACGCTCGTGCAAAGTGGCAACTCACTTTTACATCAAGCTGGTTGGTCACTCTCGTTTTGGGTTGTAGTAACCTTGTTATTCTTTATTTTGTGAGGAACTAATCATGAGTCTAAAAAATTCCCCATGGCTAATTCATTATGATGGTTCAAGCTGTAACGGTTGCGATATTGAAGTGCTGGCCTGCCTCACTCCCTTATACGACGTTGAACGCTTTGGTATCATCAATACTGGTAACCCTAAACACGCTGACGTTTTTTTGGTCACAGGTTCTGTGAATCATCAAAACGTTGATATTATCAAAAATATCTACGAACAAATGCCGGAACCAAAAGTTGTTGTTGCTGTAGGAATTTGCGCCACAAGTGGAGGCATCTTCGCTCAGTGCTACAACGTTAAAGGCGGTATTGATCAAGTCATTCCCGTAGATGTTTATGTTCCTGGATGTGCAGCTAGACCTGAGGCCATCATTGATGGTGTCGTGCAAGGCTTAGGCGCTCTTGAAGCAAAACGCGTGAAATTCGAAGAACAAAAAAGAGGCCAAAAATGACAACGAATGAAACAATCACTGTGACGACTGATGAGCTTTTAGAAAAGACGGCCCTTATGGCCAAAGAAGGATATCGAGTGGTTCAAATTTGCGCCCTCACTCCTTTTAAAACTGACCCTGAAAATCCAGCGAAGAAAATTCCTCTTCCTGAATTTGAAATTTATTATTCTTTTGATAAAGGCTACGCGCTTACAAATCTCAAATTAACTGTACCGCGTGACCAAGAAATCCCGAGTATCAGCCGAAATTTTTTCGCTGCTTTCCTTTATGAAAATGAAATCAACGAGCAATTCGGCACAAAAATTACAAACATCGCTCTCGACTTCAAAGGCACTCTTTACAAAAAAGCAAAGAAAGTTCCTTTCGATGTCTATTCTCGTCAAGGAGGTGGCCAATGAGTGATCACCACAATCAACAACCTAAACGTACTATCGTTCCTTTTGGCCCTCAGCACCCTGTTCTTCCAGAGCCGATTCATTTAGATCTCGTTTTAGAAGATGAAAAAATTATTGAGGCCATTCCTTCTATCGGTTACATCCATAGAGGTTTAGAGCTTCTTGCTGAAAAAATTGAATATCCAGAATTTGTTTCTGTGGCCGAACGTATCTGCGGAATCTGTAGTTTCATTCACGGCTTGGGCTATGTTCAAGCGGTTGAAGATATTTTAAAGCTCGATGTTCCAACTCGCGCGAAATATCTTCGCACCATGTGGAGTGAATTTTCAAGAATGCAAAGTCACCTTCTTTGGTTAGGTCTTGCGGCCGATGCTTTCGGTTTCGAAAACCTTTTCATGGCCTCATGGAAAGTGCGCGAATCTATCCTTGATATTTTTGAAGAAACAACGGGTGGCCGCGTGATTTTCAACGTCTGCCAAGTGGGTGGTTTAAGAAAAAATGTTGAGACCGATACTTTACGCCGTATCAAAAAAGATTTGGACGCTATCGAAATTCAAATCCGAAACGTTTGTGATATTTTCGTGAACGATCCTTCAACAAAGCATCGCTTAGTTGGTGTAGGCATTCTTTCAAAAGAAATGGCCCATGAATTAGGCGCCGTAGGCCCTATGCTTAGAGCAAGCGGAATCGCGAGCGATACTCGTATGCTTGGTTACGCTGCTTACTCTGATGTTAAATTTGATATTATCACTGAAACTGCTGGCGACTGCTACGCGCGCGTCCTCGTCAGAATCAATGAAATCTATCAATCACTTTCGATCATTCGCCAACTCATCGACAAAATCCCAGAAGAGCAAGTTGTTTACAACAAGCCAAAAGCAAATCCTGTCGGCGAAAGCTTTATGCGCCTTGAGCAACCTCGTGGTGAAGTTGTGTATTATGCAAAAGGAAATGGTTCAAAAAATCTTGAGCGCTTCCGTGCAAGAACTCCAACTTTTGCGAACATTGCTCCAATGCTTCACGTTCTCAAAGGACAAGAACTTGCGGACGTTCCAAATATTGTTCTTACTATTGACCCTTGTATCAGCTGCACAGAGAGGTAGATCATGGCTTTTTTACCAATGCTTAAAACGACCTTGAAAAATCTTTTCTCAAAACCAGCAACAAGGCTTTACCCTTTTGAAAAGAGGGAGCCTTATAAACACACACACGGCCATATTGAGAATGATTTAGTCAACTGCACTTACTGCACCCTTTGCGAGAAGAAATGCCCCACAAAGGCCATTAAAGTCGTCAGAGACCCTAAGACTTGGACGATTGAACCTCTTCGCTGTATTGCTTGCAATATTTGCGTTGAAATTTGTCCTAAAAAGACTTTGGTCATGCACCAAACTTACTCAGCTTGCCAAACGACTGGGAAGAAATTGTAGAAAATACGATAGAAGTAAATTTTTTTGAATTTCCGCGAGGCCCACTTTAAAAAAGTGGGCCTTTTTTTTAGAATTCTGTCTATTAATGAATAATTAGCGATAAAAGTGCCCAAAGAACAGGGCACCTAATAAAATCATTTTTTTTAAATTTTTAATTTGAGTTTCTTGTAATTATTGAGAAACAAAACAGATACAACGGAATTACTTTTGTTTTTTTATAAATCTGTCGATAATGGAGAATATAGTTCTCGAACAAGGAGCTCAAAGGTGAAAACAAATTATCTTTTTTATTTCACTGCTTTTTTCCTCATTCAATTTAATAGCACACTCTCTGCCTTGGCCACAGAGGTAGAACTTATTCAGGACAAAGACTTCAAGAAAGGAGGAATATCGACGGTATCTCCTATTATGTCATATATTTTTCGAACATATACCGCAAAAGATGAGGCGCTCAATAGTTCTCATAAAGAAGGAAGCTATAAGAGCTATACACTTAATGGGTCGACTTGCCTTGAATATGGCGTTGATAAAAATTCACTTAAAAGATATTTACTCAAATATCCAAGGACAGCTACAACCTCAATGCCTATCTGGTCGCTTGGCCAATGGGATAGCAAAGGTGCTATTGGATTAAACAGTGCAGACAAAGTTGTAAGCGGTTATTTAACGGCAGACGGGAGGGCCGTGGAGTTTCGTGATGGTGATAGTACTTCTGCCTATAAAAAACTCAAAATAGGTCAACTAGGATCCGGTTATAGATATCTTCATATGAGGTTAAATGGATACGAGGAATACAATGGAGTGCTTGGCCCTCCAATGACTAGCACGATTAGCGGTAATACTTTAACTTTTCCAACTGGAACATCGACACAAAAGATTTATGATCGGGTAGCCGATAAATATTATACAGTTTCTGCTAGTTGCTTTGAACGGCCACACCCACAGTTGCTTATCGGTGCAACGATCCCACCTCAACAATCAATTGGGCAGATGAATTCTTTAAATCTAAAGATGCAAATGAAAGTTTTGGACAATTATCTAAAAGGAAGTTTGGTCAGCGGTTTTAATGCAATGAAGGCGCAGATGACGGCCCATTTTAAAATTCACGTTCAAATACAGAATATGAAAACAAATTCCGATGGAACGAAACCGGCTGGATATGGGCAAGGCATAAATCTTTCTATTAATGCTTTCGATGTCCGCTTTCCAGATCCTAGTAGCGCAATCTCGGGCAATCCTGAAGGCGCTTGGCTTCACCGGCCAACACTTTCTTTAATGAGAATGATTCCTGCCTCAGATTTTGGTGCCAATTTTCTTCAAAATCTTTACAACAATGGTAACTATAAAAAATGGGCAACACTTAATATTGATTTATTAAAATATTTAAAGGGAAATTGTCCAACTCCCCAAGCAATAGCACCCGCTGGCTGTCTTAAGTCTTTTTTTCAGATGGCCCAAGAGTATTGTACTTCTGCACAGTGGAGCAGTGGAACTTGTCCTATCACGCCCCGAGTTTCAGAAAATCTTTCTGACTATTATGTGACAAATTTGAATTTTGGGTGGGAAGTTTCTAGCCCTCATAATGTGGAAATGCAGATTTCCGACATGGGCCTTACCTACACACCTTCTTCTCCTTAAAAGGGGAAAGAGGGATGCCAATTTAAAAGATCACGCGGCCCAATCAGAAATAATTTCTTTTTCAGAAATATTTAAAACGTTCGCAATCTTATAAAGTGTCGTTCGTCTTGGCATTGATGATGATGTAAAAAAATGACTGAGTGAAGGTTGAGGAATTCCCCCCAAACATCAACAAGCGTTTTAAAATGGGCCTTAAATCTTAAGAATAAGCCAGAATAAGCCAGAATAAGACAGAATAAGCCAGAATAAGACAGAATAAGCCAAGCCAGTGTTATGAATGACTTTTCCAGCCTGCCCCTCGCCCATGTCCATATGAATAAGCCAGATTTAAAGTTTGTAATCTGGCCAAATCTTCTCTTATTTGTCGATCGCTAGCTTCGGGGAATTTTTCATGAATTTCCCTTAAGGCGAGCCCATCATTGCCCATTTTTAAAATATTTAAAATCTCTTTTTGTCTACTTGTGAGTTTGGCCATTTGTTGAGGTTCAGATTTAAAGCAAACAGTAACAGCACCACCAGTATCTACAATTGTTGGCGCAACTAAGCCTGCGTTTTGAGTTTCTTCGAGCATTTTAAGTGTGCCCCTTCCCCAGGATTCTATAATCCCGCTGCG